>Ga0134128_10005443_pt1 | contig 15444 bp, 9 predicted proteins | sample KB31754_FD_96462 | JGI IMG/M metagenome (GOLD analysis project Ga0134128, IMG submission 96462) | Terrestrial soil microbial communities with excess Nitrogen fertilizer from Kellogg Biological Station, Michigan, USA - KB3-175-4 | ecosystem: Environmental > Terrestrial > Soil > Unclassified ... | reverse complement strand
CGACCCGGTCTCGGCCAGTGGCACGGCTTCAGTGGCCTTGATGGACGAGGGTGCCAAACTCACCTTGCTCGCGGCCGCTGGCGGGATCGCGACGTATGCAACGTGGTGGCATGAGGCACTTGCACGCCGGTACGCCGCGCAGGCACAGGAACAAGCTGTTCTACAGATGCGACTGGCATCATCGCGACTCGACACCCTGCGCCAGCAACTTCGTCCCCACTTTCTGTTCAACGCACTCAACGCGATCACGGCGCTGGTGGATGCCGATCCGCCGGCAGCTCAGCGCATGATCTCCGGCCTGGGCGAGCTGATGCGCGTATCACTGGACGCCGGTGGCGCCGAAGAGGTGCCGCTGCGTGATGAACTGCGCATACTCGACCATTACACCGCGATCCAGCGCATCCGATTCGAGGACCGGCTCTCGATCGTGACCAGCATAGATGATTCCGTTGGCGACTCGCTGGTCCCCACGCTGATTCTGCAACCGCTGGTGGAGAATTCCATTCACTATGGACTCGCGCAATGCTCCGCTCGCACCAGGATCGAGATTCGCGCATGGCGAGACGGCGATGTCCTCGCACTGGACGTGAGCGACGACGGACCCGGTCTCAAGGGTCAGTCTGCCGACAGCATCGTCGAGCGCATAGGTATCGGGAACGCCCGGGCACGGTTGATGTATCTGTACGGAGAAGCACACTTGTTCAGTGTCGAAAGTCCGGAACAGGGCGGATTCCGCGTGTCGATGCGGATCCCGTATCACGTCAGGCCGATGAATCGCGGCGAGCGCATGAATGCAAACCAACCGTGAGGAGCCGATGAGCCGAACCGCTGTTCAGGTATTGATCGTGGACGACGAGCCGCTTGCGCGGCGTCACCTGCGCACGATCCTCGAAGCTGACAGTGAGGTCGTAGTCGTTGGCGAGGCCGCAAACGGACGGGAAGCCGCGCAGATGATCGCGCGACTCGCTCCCGATGTCGTTCTGCTGGACGTACAGATGCCCGAGATCGACGGATTCAGCGTGGTTGCGCAGCTCGATCCGGCTCACATTCCGATGATCATTTTCGTCACTGCGCATGACTCTTACGCTCTCAAGGCTTTCGACGTGCACGCGGTGGACTATGTGCTCAAGCCCGTTGCGCGCGATCGCCTCATGCAGGCCGTCGCTCGCGCCAAGACGCGCCTCTCATCGTCGGAGGGCTCGTCGCACGTCGAACATCTCAGGAAGTTCGTCGAGGAGATGAAGACGTCGCGGGACACCGATCGGCTCGCGATCCGCCTCGACGGAAAGCACGTGCTCCTTCCGACCGACTCGATCGACTGGATCGAGGCCGTGGATGACTACGTGCGAATCCACATGGGCAAGGTGTCCCACCTCGTGCGTGGTACGCTCACATCGTTCCAGGATCGGCTCCCCGCGCTGTTCATGCGCATACACCGATCCGCGATCGTGAACACGACGCGTATCAAGGAAGTGTTCCCGAACGAGCAGGGCGACTATCGCATCATTCTTCAGGATGGAACTCGTCTACCGTCGGGGAGAAGTTACCGGACCGCGGTCGCCGACTTTCTGCGGTCACTGACCGTGTAGCGCCGACCTCCACCGCGTGAACGCTGCGCTTCGCCGCAAGCCGCCTGCTCGCGTCGCCTCTGGATCGCGAGGTTTCGGCCATGAACATCCTTTCATCTGCTGCAATCGCGGCGGTTATCATCGTGGCTACCGGCTGTGGCGGCGCCGGCGCGTACGGTAATTCGCCAACGTCTCCCGGTAATCCGGGAACGCCGGGAGCGACGTGTACACCCGGCAATGGCACTGTCTGCCTCGTGTCGAGCAACGCGTTCGATCCGTCACAGGTCTCCATTGCGGCCGGAAGCAGCATCACGTTCAACAACGGCTCTGGCACCACTCACAACGTTACATTCACGACGGCTGGCTCGCCCGCTAACGTTGCCGACTTTGCGTCCGGCACGCGCGTCGTGACGTTCCCCAACGCCGGTACATTCAATTATCACTGCACCATTCATGGTTTGAGCATGAGCGGTGTCGTAGTTGTTCAGTGACGCGTTCGCGCGAGGGGTGTTGAGTGGAAAGCAAGACCAAGCTGCTTGGCCATCCGGCACACCAGATAGTCGTATCCTTTCCGATGGGGCTGCTCACCACGGCCGCCCTGTTCGACGCGGTTTATGTAGTTCACGGCGGACCGACCTGGACGATGGTCGCATTCTACATGATTGGCGCAGGCGTTGTGGGTGGGCTGGTTGCGGCGATATTCGGGCTGATTGACTACATCGCGATACCCTCGGGAACCCGCGCCAAGCGCATCGGTGCGTTTCACGGCCTGAGTAGTGTGACGCTGGTTACTCTTTTTGGGGCGAGCTGGCTGTTGCGGGTCGGCACGCCTACTGCGCCACCGCCACTTGCTCTGCTTTTCTCCTTCGGTGGCGCGGTATTCCTCGGGCTCGCCGGTTGGCTCGGGGGCGAGCTGCTCAATCGCATGGGCGTGGGAATCGACGACGGCGCACACCTCAACGCGCCGAGCTCACTCAACGGTCCGGCCGCGCTCGGCGCGACATTGCGCACTCCGGAGTCGGCTCACCTGGATCGTTGATTTCAGTAACGCCACTCCCGCACCAGAAACAGCCCGAAAGCACTGGTGGTGTGTGGCGTCTGGTCCGGGGACAGAGAGGGCTGGCTGAGCAGGTACCGTGGCTCGAAGCTCGCATCGACCTGATATCCGGACCGCGTATTGAACCGGTGCGTGAGCTGGAACCCCGGCCGCTGTAACGACGCTGGATCGGGTCGCACCTGGAGCTGCAGGAATGTGTTCGTCTGGATGTATTTCGCGAACTCGACCTGCGTCGCGCGCAGGAAACTGCCCGCGTCCAGCGATACGTCGGCCGGTGTGATGTTGAAGAAGTCAGCGCCGAGCGCTCGCGCAGCGGAGCCCGCTGCCTGGTCCGTGAGGGCGCCGAGTGCGGCTGCGGCTACCTGCTTGGCAGCGAAGGCCGCGCCCGCGCCGACGATGTTGCTGCTCCCGCTGCCACCTGTCGTCAGGCCGCCTCCTTCCTGTTGAAGCAGCGACGACGATGTGCGCCCGAAAGCGAGATAGCTGAGCAGGTCGGTTTGTGAAATCGGCGGCTGCGCATCGCTCTCGAGAGATATCTTGGGCGTATTGAGCGTGCCCGAAATGATGATCCGGATCGCGATAGCTTCGCGCGTGGGGAGCTGAACGTCGTATTCCCCGGTTACCTGGAGGGTCGGGTTCAGCTCGGGAGAGTTGATGAACGTCGCTGACCCCTGACGGATCTGGAACCTGCGGCTCTGGAAGCGGTACTCGCCCCGGTCGCTCAGCAAAACGCCATCGACCAGGAAAGTCTGTTTCGCGCGATTCACTCCGATCCGGAGCGGGCTATCCGTGTACACCTCGACATTCGCTTCATTCGAGCGTACGAATACGTCCCGATCGACCATCAGCGCCACGTTCATGCGCAGGTTGGCAAGCAGCGGAGACTGTTTTGGAAACAGCTCGCGAACGCTCACGTTGTTGGTATCGGTCACAGCGTACAGTGCAGGATCACCAGCCCCCACGAGCGTCTTGCCGGTCGGTTCGGGTATGTAGATCACACCGCGAAGCACGTGTGCGAATCCCGTTACATCGACATTGTCGAACGGTCCGTTCACGCTTATGTCTGCGTTCGCGAACAGGTTCCCGGTGTCATTGTCGATGATGCGCGCATCATTGGCCACGAGCTTGAGAGCGAAGGATGGCTCCGTCAGCTTCTTGATCCCTATGCCACCCGTGAGCCTGATCACACCATTGCTGTGAGCGACGAGTGAATCGACGATCACGGTGTCGTGCACGAGCCGAATGTTGCCGGCCATGTAGCTGGCCGTGACGCCCAGTGGCACAAGGCGCGCGTTGCCGTTCCAGAGCGTGATCCGGCCGTTCACTTCGGGATGATCGACGGTCCCGGCGACGGTGAACTTCGCGAGCGCGCGGCCGCGGAGATTCGTCACGGCATCGCTGAGCGGCGGGATCGAATCGAGCGGGAGCGAGTCTGCGTCGATCGTCGCGTCGATCACACGGTCGTGGGGTACGCGCGAGCCCGTAACGCCGGCGAGTGCAAGGTTGATCGGTACGGTGCCACGCGCAACGAGCATGGGCGCCTTGCCTTCGCGGCCCGCGACCACGTTTGCCTGCAACGTCTGATCGGCGTAGCTGACGCGTCCGTGTACTTCAGGCGTCGGGTGTCCCTGATACGTCAGTCGCTCGAGCCCGAACGCGCCATCGATGGCGGGTGCGGCGCGGGTTCCGCGGATGTGCGCGTCGACCGACACGAGCCCGCGTGCATTCACGTCGCTCTGCAGCAACGAAGTGATATTGCTGATCTCGAACTGCGTTACGTGCACTTCCAGGTCGGTGTCGCCGTGCGTGGGGATCCTGCCATTGACGTACACGCGGCCGCCGGCGGCGCTCTTGATCTCGAAATTCCCGATCGACGTCTCCGACGAATCGAAATGGATAGTCGCAGGACCGGTGCTCGCATACACTGTGGTGTCGAACTTGAGACGCAGCTCGTCGAGCGTCAGATCGTCGCGATCCTTGTCGAGCCTGAACTGCGCCGCCGCGTTGTAAACCCGATTGGAGTCCTGCCGAATCGCGAGGGTGATATTCCCGCTGGGCTTCGTATAAGAGCTCGTGACGGCGACGGTGTCGAGCGCAAATCCCAGTGCGAGTACACCAACGGCGCTGGCCTGAGCGCTCACACGGGACTGAGGTGTGAGCGCACCGTTCCATGCGTAGTTTGCGCGAATCGCGCGCGCGGTACTTCCAAAGGCAACTATGTCGTTCGCCGTTGCCGATCCGGTCATGTCGAACGTATGAATATTGCCTGTGGCGGTGCCCTTTGCGACAATCGATCCTCGCAGCGCACTGCGCGGCACGACCTTGGGCGTATCCACGGGAAAGGAAGGGAGCGGCTTGCCGGTCACGGCGCGCTCCGCGATCGACGCTCTTGCAGCCTGTGCACGCGCTGAATCGGCGCGCGCGATTCGCTGGGCAAGGATGGCCGGTCGCGGCGTTACGACGCCGGTATCCGTGGGAGGAAGCAGGCGCGACAGAGCGCCAAGCGAGTCGATTGACAGGCCGTAGTTGACCTTTCCGCTCGACCCCGCGACGAGACCGAACTGTCCCGACGCATCCGCGTGACCGTGCGGGACGTGAACGGAGAGAGTGTCCAGCGTCATCATGCCGTTCGCAGCCGCTACCCGCACGGTCGCGGAGTCCACCGTGACGCTGTCGTAGGTGGATGTCTGCACGTTCGCGAGCGCCGTTGCATTCAGGGTTGCCGGATCGAATCCGCTGCCGCGCGCTGCAACGGTGGCGGTGAGCAACGACGCCGGCGCCTTGCTGCTGATCTGACTGGCGTCGAACAGATGAGCCACGACGTTGAGATCATACCCCTGCGGACGTGACGCGAGATCCAGCGTTCCGTGCGCAGCGATGGTCCCCCCATCGGATGCTGTCAGCTCCGCAGCGACGGCGAGATTCCGCATCGGTCCCTTGGCGGAAATCGGACCGGTGACCGTGCCACGCAGCCCAGCCGCAGGCACGAACTGTCCAGCGGTCGCCAGCGAGAGTGGGAGTAGTTTCAGGTCTGCATTGATGAATGGCACGCTGCCGCCGCGTGCATACGTCGCGCTGCCGGTGACGTGAGATTCGCCGGTCACGTCGTTGTGGATGATGTCGCCGGTCGCCGTGAGACGCGTTGCGCTGGACCCATTGACGACCGCCTTGCCGGTAATCGTTCCGGCAACCGGAAGGGTCGGATCGACCGCGCGTGCGAGCGCGACGTTGAGCGGAGCAAATGTCAGATGCAGATCCCGCGCGCGCAGAACTCCCTTGCTGGCGCCCACGGTGCCAAGTGCAATCACACGGCTTGTGCCCGTACGCGGGTCCTGAAATGCAACGTCGCCGTCGATTCGCATTGCGCCGAACCCTCCGCGCGCTGCCATCCGGCCGGTGAGATAACCCTGGCGCGGCGAGACTATCGTCGGAAACAGCTGCTGAATGGTACGCGTGTCGAGATGCCGGAACCGCAGGTTCGTGTCGTGAAACGCGATCGTATCCGTAACGAGGGTCCCCAGACTGCCGGACATCGTCGCGCCGGCAACGGCGAGCGACGCATTCGTTGCGAGATAGTCGCTCGTCGGTCCGACCCAGTCGAGTGCGAAGTCGAGCTTTCCGGATCCGTCCTTGGGGATGCTCGGATCGATCCACAACAGATCGTTCGTGGCTACCGTATCTGCGTGCAGGCGTAGTCTCAGGTCGTTGCTGTCGAAGTTGTACCGCCCCGTACCGCGAGAGAGTCTGGAGCTAGCGAGCGTGGCATCGATCCCGTTGAAGTACAGCGAATCGGCAAGCAGAATGAAACGTCCCTTTGCATCCGTCACGCGCACCGAAGGCGGCCTTAACGGCTCCGCTGTCATGCGTAGCGCCGAGACGTCGATGATCTGACGCCGGTCGTTCGGATCTTCCAGACGCATGAACGGGAATGTCCCGTAGATGTCTCTGAACTGCGAGGTCTTCTGAAATCCGCCGGCTACGCGCTGCACGTTGAGACGCGCGAGAGGACTGAGCGTGAAACGTATTACACTGTCTCGCTTGGTCCCCTTGAGCGTGTCACTTGGCGCCCAGGGACTGTGCGCGGTGACCTCGCCATCCACCATCGTGACGTTGCGCAGCGTGATCCATGACAGAAAGCCCGGCGCACTCGGTGGTTGCGTCGTGTCGCGCGGAAAGATCCGGTCGTAGTTCCACTTTCCGCCAGGCATCCGATCGAGGACTATTACCGGATGCACGATGCGGACGTTGTCCAGGTAGATGCGCTTGTTGAACAGATCACCGATCGCATAACTGGCGACGACAGTATCCGCCTTGACGAACGGAGCGTGGGCGCTGTCCGTGATGGTGAGACCCACGAGCGTCGCGCCATTCAACAGGTTGCCATCGATCCGGTCGACAGTGACGTATCCATGCGCGGCATGCCGTATCAATCCGATCACGTATCCGCCGACTTTCCTTCTACCCCAGTCCGATTGCGTTACGACGAAGACCGCACCGGCGATCAGTAGCGCGAGCACAACGACGACGCCCAGCGTGGCGGCAGCGGCGGTGCGCCTTCGCATCTAGAACGCCTCTCCGATCGACAGATGCAGCGTCAGCCGGGCAAGCAGCGAGTTCAGGCCGCCGCTTCCATGAGTCGGGGAGTACACCCGCGACTCGTCCAGTGTGACGAGCCCTCGTCCGCCACTCGCGACATCTTCGGTGACGACGGGCAGCTTCTCGCTCGTTTCCGGATCGAGCCCAACGTCGACGCGGACCGGCCCAACCGGCGACAGATAACGCACACCAACTCCCGGCGTGACCGCGGCCTTGCTCCTGGGCAGCCCCGGACTGGTGTTCTGCGCGAGATATGCCGCATCCACGAACGTCGCGCCGATCAGCGACTTGAACAGCGGAAAGCGGAACTCCAGACTGCCCTCGATGAGACGGTTGCCCCCAAGCGGGCGCGGGACGAAGTCACGATCGCGAAATGGACCTGCGTTCGGATTGCACTTCGTGATCGTCGCCGCTCTGCATTCCGGATTCAGGGAATCGTTCGCGAGGAGCTTCGCCGCCGGAACCGTCAGGACGCGCGGACCGAGCTGGCCTTCCGGATAACCACGCACCGATTGCGAGCCTCCCGCGTAGAATCTCTTGCGTGGATGCAGGATCGCGGTTGCGCCGAGTGCGCCGCTTCCAACTCCCACGGCATCGGTGGTGCTTGCCAGCGCGCTGATGATGCCGAGTCTCAAGTGGCCAGCCAGCACGGAGCGGCGAGTGATGGGGAGAAATGCCGCGAAATCGCCGGAGCCGCGGTTGTACCGGAAATCAGACGCGGTATACGACGACGCGTGCTCCAGATCGAACTGGGTTCGGTACCCGCGGCGCGGCTCAAATGGATTGTCGGTCCCGTCGAGCGAGAAGCTCAGCGCAAGCGGAGACAGCCGTTGCCTTCTTTCCAGAGCGACAAGTGTGGCAGCGTCGCATACGCCGTAGTTGACGCAAAAGTATACGTCTCCCGCCTGTACGGTCGTCTCTTCGAACCGGTAGTTGAGACTCAACGGGCCGCGCGGCGTGAGCGTGCGCGTGAACGTAGCACTGAGGCCATAACCCTTGTCGACGTATATACCCGGCGAGCTCCGCCTGTGCGCGAAGACTCCGAACGCAGCCTCGTTGTTGGGTGAGCCGAACCACGGATATCTGACGTCAGCGCTGGCCGTGTACGTGGGAGACAGATACTGCGACTCGGACCCGCCAACAACGGTCTTGCCCACATCATAGAACACGCCGTTGCCGTTCAACGTGTGAGCGAACAGGTTCCCCACCGCTGCATCGATGGTCAGTCGCTTGGCGCCGCTCATCCAGTTGTAATCGGCGTAGTGTCCCTCTACCTGTACGAAATCGATTGTGTTGAAGCCGGCACTGTACCGCGCGTCGTGGGGCGGAGCCTCCTGCACGTCGATGAGCACGTGCTTGAGTGAATCATCGGTCGCAGGAACTTCGATCGCTGCGCGGCGGAAGAGGTTCGACTCGTACAGCGCCCGCTGGCTCGCCAGGACATCGGATTGCTTGTACAGTCCCCCGGGCTTGAACGACAGCGACTTCCTGATGGTGCGGGCAGTGACGCCCTTGTTCCCCTTGACCGCTATGCTCGCAACGCGAGCGCGCCACCGCGGATTCACCTTGATCGTGATGTCAGCTGTCTTCGCAACTGTATCGAGCGCCACCGTGGTATCGATCACGGCGTCGGAATAACCGCGATTCCAGAGACGCGAATCCAGCGCCGCGATGGTCGAGTCCAGTTCTATCAGATTGTACGGCCGCCCCTTTCGCAAGACGAGAACACGACGTAGCGCCTTTGGCGGCAGTACGTTGGTGTCCTGCACGATCTTGATGCCGGACACCATCGTGGGCTTCCCCTCGTTCACCGAGATCGTCACGTGCACCGCACGCCGGCCCGTCCGGACTACGGTCGTATCCACCTGCGTATCGCGGTATCCGCGCTTGAAATAGAACACCATCACCCGCAACATATCCCGGGCGAGCTCGGCGCGGTTGAGCGTGAAGCGCTTGTAGAAAGTCGGCGACTTGCTGAACAGGCAAACCGGCCTCAGCAGGACAGATACGCAGTGCGACTCATCGGTCGCGATGTTGAGGCGCAGCTCCTCCGGATCGACCGCATGGACGCCCGTAAGCGTCAACTCGGTGATCTCGGGATTCCCCGACGACGGGCGCACCGACTGGCCCGACAGCGTAGCGGCCGCGAGGAAGAACGACGCGCCAGTTGCCGCGGCGATCGGAATCGATCGCCGCAGAAAGGGAGGAATCATGCCCCGGAGAGAGCAAGGCCCGGGCCGCGGGCGCACGTGCTTTCCCGACCCCTTCGGCTCCGCATTCCGGCCCTGCCGAGTCTATCGGACCAGGCGCGGGTTCAGAGGCCCGAGAGCAGCGCGTCGTTGTTGGGCGTCGCCGCGATCCGCTTGATCAGCCACTCCATCGCCGAACTGGACGGCATCTGCTGCAGTCCGCGGCGAAGTGTGTAAACGTGATCCAGCTGATCGGCTCGGAAGAGCTTGTCCTCGCGGCGAGTACCGCTGATCCCGATGTCGATCGCAGGAAAGATGCGCTTCTCCGCCAGGCTGCGATCCAGCTTGATCTCGCAGTTTCCGGTTCCCTTGAACTCTTCGAAGATCACATCGTCCATTCGCGATCCCGTTTCCACAAGCGCCGTAGCAATGATTGTAAGCGATCCACCGCCATTTTCCGGTGCGACTGAGCGGGCCGAGCCAAAGAATGCCTTGGGTTTCGCCATCGCTGATGAGTCGAGACCACCGCTCATGGTGCGCCCGGTGCCGCGCTCGATCGTATTGTATGCACGCGCCAGGCGCGTGATCGAGTCGAGCACGATTACGACGTCCTGGCCCAGCTCGACCAGTCTGCGTGCCCGCTCGAGGGTCATTTCGGCGACGTCGGCGTGCCGTTGGGCCGGCATGTCGAAGCTCGATGCGACGACCTCGCCGTGTCCGATCGAGATCATGTCGCTCACTTCCTCCGGACGCTCGTCCACGAGGAGGACGAACAGCTGCACGTTCGGCTGATTGATCGCAATTCCCTCGATCACTGCCTGCAACAACATCGTCTTGCCTGCGCGCGCGGGGGCAACGATCAGGGCCCGCTGTCCATAGCCGATGGGGGCTATGAGATCGATCGCGCGCCGCGTCAGCTCAGGGCCAGCCTTGGCCGGTCGGCCCGTTTCGAGCGATAGCTTGCGATCCGGATACGACGCGACCAGCGATGCGAATTCCGGCCGGCGCAGCGCCGTCTCGGGGTCGGCACCGTTCACCGTGAGCAGCTCTGCAGCCGTCACGCGCCCGCGCTGATCGCGGCCCACGGTGACGGTGACGAGATCACCGCGACGAAGCCCAGCCTGACGCACGAGCTGCGCCGGTACGAATGGGTCGTTGGCTTCCGCGAGGTAGCTGTGTATTGCGCTGCGGAGATAGCCCGCGTCGCGCTGCGGATCGAAGAGGCCTGATGTCTCGCCTTCGACGATGATGGGTCCTACCGGGCCGCGGGGTGCGGCATCTGCCTGGGGACGGTTGCGGCGATTGTTGCGTCGTCCCCCGCCGAACTGCTGACTGTTGTTTTGATTCTGCCGCTGATGTTGCTGTTGCTGTTGCTGAGGTGGCTGCTGCTGCTGCTGATTGCCACTCCCCTGGGCGTTCCGATTGCGGTGTCTGAAGCGGCGAAACCGTCCACGTCCCTGTCCGCCGCGCTCGCTGCCGCCGTCGTCGTTGCCGCCAGATCCGTCGCCCTGGCCGCCGCCGCCGCCTCCGCCAGACGTATCCGGCGCGCTGGGCGGGGCCTCATTCCCATTATCGCGCGGAACCAGAGATACGGTAGGCGCGGGCTCCGCGCGGGGCCGCGGCTCCTGTGTGGTGGCGGGCGCCTCGGGGGCCTGTGGAGTCGGGTCCAGATACGGATTGGCATCCGAAATGGCATCGGTGGACGTTGCATCGTCGGGGCTCTGCCCACGACCGCGACGGGTTGAACGTCGGCGTTCAGTCATGTAAAAGATTTTTTCGGGTACAGAGGCGCCGGCGACACTCGCCGCAAGCGCATTACGCAACGGGCGCAGGGCGCCAGCGTCGCGGTCACTCGATTTGTCGTATTGATTCGGAAGTGTCTCGGGGAGCGCGGGGCCAACTCACGCGGCGCACCCGGGGACTATGCCCTTCAATCTGCGCGCGATCACGCACGCCTTGTTCTCACTACGCTCGCACTACGTTCGAACTACGTTCGCACTGCTCCCTTTACGCTAGCACCCCCCGCGACTCTTGTCCAGAGGGATACATTTCGGTAAATGGACGATCTATCATACCCCACGGTTGCAGATTTGGAGCAATCAGTGGCAGAAAACCCCGGCGATGCCCAGGCTCTGGTCCGGCTCGCCAACGGATATTGGCTCGAAGGAAGGGGACCGGACCTGGTGGGCGAGATCGCCGACCGGGCACGGAAACTCGACCCGGCGAGTCGCGGCGCATGGCACATGTGGGCCCTCGCCGAGTCAAACCCGCGCGAACGGACGGAACGCTGGCGCCAGGTCACCGTGCAGTTTCCCGACGACGACCTCGCCCGCGCCAATCTGGCCGACAATGCAGCCGCCCTCGCGGGTGCCGAGCACGATTACGTCGCGCTCGACCTCGCCATAGATACGTACGAACAGCTACTCGCCAGCGCGATCGAGCCCGATCAACGCGACGCGCTGGAAAAAGCGATCGGAACCCTGCGCAAGTGGAAGTTCTGAATATCGAGGACGGCGGCTACCATCAGCGTACGAAGCGCGTGTTGCTTTTGTCCAGCTGATCCAGATCGTTCCTGATGTTGTTGCCGATCGCCTGCATGCGCGTGACGTGGTGTGGATCGAACGCAGGGTCGTACGGGCTGCGGGTCGGGCCGCCAGCGACTTCCATCACCGCTTCGAAGTGATAGCTGTGAACCTTTCCCGTCTTGGGATCGCGCCAGGAGCCCTGCCACGCAAGTTGGCGATTCTTGGGCCAGATACCGTATGGTAACGCCATCGATCTGATCCTGTATCCTGGAACCGCGGAATCGATACCCATCGCGTTGCGCGCGATCTGTTCCTGCACGACCGCGTCGGAGTACTTGTTGAGCATCGCGTGCCACACTGTGTGATCGCACAGCTCGAACCCGTTGTCAGCAAGCCACTTCACCTTCTGGAACCGCCATTCCTTCTTCTGGCCCGCGAACTTGACGTTGTCGCCAAAGAAATTGTGGCCTGCGGCCCCGCCATTGAGAAGACAGAACACGGCCCGGTTCTTCCATCCCGGATGTGATTTGGCAAAGTCGAGCCAGATCCCGACGCCGCTCGTCGGGTCGATCTCGAGCTTGCCATTCTTCTCGATGTAGCTGAACTGACCCGGCGACGCATCGTCGAACACAACCACCACAGGCGACATTCCAACTGGAACATCACTGAAATTCTTGTCCAGAACCTGTGCCAGTGTCACAGGCCGATAGCCACGGCGATACAGATCCTCGAGATCTGCCCGAAAATGCTCACGCGTTCTGCTGTACAGCGCGTCGTGATCGCCGATCAGATGGTACTCCAGCACCGGGATGCGTCCCATCCTGTTCGATGCGCGGTTCTGTACCGAAGGCTCACTCCTAGCCGACACTGGCTGGCCCGGATCGACCGGAGTCCGGTGTTCCGGGGTATTGTGTGCGGACCGGGCGCTCCGGCGCGACACTGCCGAAGCACCCGCGATGGTGGCACCGGCAATTGTTACGGCGAGGGCAACTGCTAATGGGCGATACATTCTGATCATGGATCTACGGCTCGGCAAAATCGGGAAGAGGCAATATATAACGGCGGCGATCGCGGTTCTCATCGTCGCGATTTACGGGAGCGATGCCTGGCTCGCGACGTGCGGCGGCGAAGGGTGTCCCAGTGCAGCCGACATCCGGTCGTTTCATCCGGACGAAGGCGGACGGGTACTCGATCGCGAAGGAAACTTCGTGAGCCGGCTCGCCGTCGTGCGCCGCGTCAATGTACCGCTGAGTGCCGTGCCCGTTCCAGTGCGACAGGCATTCGTCGCCACGGAAGACCGGCGCTTCTACGAGCACCACGGAATCGACTGGCATGCGCTCGCGCGAGCGACGCTGCGGAACATTCGAGCCGGCGGAGTGCGCGAGGGATTCTCCACGATCACGATGCAGGTCGTACGTAACACATTCGCGGTTCGAAGATACAGCGGACGCTCGTTTCGCCAGAAGCTGATCGAGATGCGACTTTCCCGGCTGCTGGAGCGCAATCTCACGAAGAATCAGATACTGGAGCTCTACCTCAACGTCATCTACTTGGGGAACGGTGTTTACGGGGTCGAGGCCGCGAGCCGGGACCTGTTCGGCAAGAGCGTTGGGGATCTCACCGTGCCCGAAGGCGCCATGCTCGCGGCACTGCCGAAAGGTCCATCGGCGTACACGCCGCGCCGCTCCCCGCGCAGAGCTCTCGCGCGTCGCAATCTCGTGCTTGGACTGATGGCGCAGCAGGGATACATATCCGCTGTTGCCGACAGTCAGTATGCGCGAACCGCACTTCGCGTCGCGAAGAACGAGTGGCGGCCGGACATGTCCGGAGACTCGTACGCGATCGATGCAGTGCGCGACGTCGTGGATTCCGTCCTCAAGGGCGGCTCCCGTGACGTGAACGATCTCACCGTGTACACGACGCTCGACGAGCGCGCGCAGATCGCTGCGGATCGGGCGGTGCGGCGCCAGGCTGCGGTAATTCAGCAGGAATCCGACCGCCGCGGCCCGCACGTGGAAGGAGCGATGGTTGCGCTCGACCCGCGCACTGGCGACATCCGTGCACTGGTTGGCGGACGGACCTTCGAGCGCGGCGGCTTCGATCGCGCGTTGCTCGCGCACCGCCAGCCTGGCTCCGCCTTCAAACCGTTCGTGTACGCTACTGCACTGGCTGCCGGTTACACGCCGGCGAGTGAGGTGGAGGATGCGCCCATCTCGGTCAAGGTCGGCAACACGATATGGTCACCCAGGAACGATGGCGGAGAGTATGGCGGACACGTGACATTCCGTCGTGCGCTCATGCGATCCGAAAACACCGCGGCAGTTCGCGTCAGTCAGCTCGTCGGCATTCCGGCGATCATAGCGACCGCGCACCGTTTCGGCATCCGCAGCGATCTCCCCAACGTTCCATCGGCCGCGCTCGGCGCACTCGAAGTTACGCCGATGGAGCTGGCAACAGCGTACGCGCCGTTCGCAAACGGAGGCTTTCGCGTCACGCCACGACTGGTGCGCCGCATTCAGACGGCGGATGGCCAGGTGCTGTGGAGCAGTGATAATCAGCGCGTGCGCGTCATGACTCCGCAGGACGCATATCAGATCACTTCGATGCTTCAATCGGTCGTCAACTATGGCACCGGATACGTCATCCGCGATCTCGGCGTCGCAGGTCTCGTTGGAGGCAAGACCGGAACGACCAACGATGGCACCGATGTCTGGTTCATGGGCTTCACGCCGACGATCGTCGCCGGGTTCTGGTTCGGCTACGACACGCCGCGGCCGATCGGATACAACGCCTCAGGCGGACGCCTCGCTGCACCAGCGTGGGCCGACTTCTACACCAACGGGTGGGATGAGACCGATCCACCGAATGCCTGGGCACCCCCACCGGGAATGGTTCCGGCGACGATCGACGCGCGAACCGGATATCTGGCGACGGAATGGTGTCCGATCACACAGCGCGAATACTTCAAGCCCGGTACGTTGCCGATGACACCGTGCCCCGTGCACTCCGGCCCACCGGAGATCCAGCTCGACAGCACGTTGATACAGGTACCGAACGCGGTGGAGAAGATCGGGAAGGGGATTGGCGGGTTGCTGCACCGGATATTTCATTGACGCGGCACGGGCGTCAGCTTGGTGCCGCGTTTACGACTCATGGCGTCGCTGCCGCGCAGATCGCGTGACGCCATGAATTGATGCCGCTCTCGCGTCGCGGATGGCTCCCGTGAGCCCAGAACGGTGACACTTTCGGTAAGTGAACCCGCCGCGACGCAGTGCCGTTGGCCGCCATTCAATTCGACTAAGAGGTTACGACTATTCGCATGCAGGCGCGTATTTCGTAACCATCGTAGCACAGCACCGCTCCCCGCGTTTCGGTCGCATCGCACGTGGCAGAATGCTCCTCAGCGAAGCCGGGTCGATGGTGCATGCCGTCATCGCAAACCTGGATTCGTGGCATCCCCGCGTCCACATCGATGTATTCCAGGTAATGCCCGATCACATCCACGCGAT
>Ga0134128_10005441_pt1 | contig 15448 bp, 9 predicted proteins | sample KB31754_FD_96462 | JGI IMG/M metagenome (GOLD analysis project Ga0134128, IMG submission 96462) | Terrestrial soil microbial communities with excess Nitrogen fertilizer from Kellogg Biological Station, Michigan, USA - KB3-175-4 | ecosystem: Environmental > Terrestrial > Soil > Unclassified ... | reverse complement strand
CCCGCCGCCGATGGTCCCGACAAACCCGGTCGAGCCTATCAGCATGAACGTGCCCTGTGCCCGAGGCGAAGAGCCGCGGACAACCGTGAGCTCGGCGACGAGAGCCGCCGGGTTGCGGGCGAGAAAGGCGGAAAGGTCGGCCGCGCGGAGCATGTGGCTCACCCCTCATCCGGCGCTTCGCGCCACCTTCTCCCACAAGGGGAGAAGGAGGAGAGTTTGGCACAATGTCGCCGCATACCTCCTTCTCCCCTTGTGGGAGAAGGTCCGGCAGGGGATGAGGGGTGGGCCACACACATCATACCGCCCGCGCCTTCCGCAACCGCTCCACCCCCATCAGCACCCGCTCGGGCGTGATCGGCGTGTCGAGGCGCGGCGAAATCTTGTAGTCGGCAACACTGGCGACCGCCATGCCGAGCGCTTCGACCACCGACAGCGCCAGCATCAGCGGCGGTTCTCCCACCGCCTTGGACCTGCCGATCGTCGCTTCCTTGTTGATCGACCACTCGGCCAGCCGCACGTTGAAGATCGGCGGCACGTCGGAAGCGAGCGGGATTTTGTAGGTCGAGGGCGCATGAGTGCGCAGTTGCCCCTTCTTGTCCCAGACCAGTTCCTCGGTAGTGAGCCAGCCCATCCCCTGGATAAACCCGCCCTCGACCTGCCCCATATCGATGGCCGGATTCAGCGATTTGCCGACGTCGTGCAAAATATCGACGCGGTCGACCTGATACTCGCCGGTCAGCGTATCGATCGACACCTCGGAGACCGAGGCGCCGTAGGAGAAGTAATAGAACGGCGTGCCCTTGCCCGTCGCCCGGTCCCAGAAAATCTTCGGTGTCTTGTAAAATCCCGCCGCCGAAAGCTGCACGCGCGCCATATAGGCCGAAGCGACGAGCTCACCGAATTCGACGAACCGGCCGGCCGCGCTGATGCCGCCCGGCACGAACTCGACCGCCGCTTCCTCGCACTGATATTCCGTCGCCGCATGCGCCTTGAGCCGCGCCTTGATCTGGTCGCAGGCGTCGAGCGCCGCCATGCCATTGAGATCGGTGCCGGAAGACGCAGCCGTCGCTGAGGTGTTCGGCACCTTGCCGGTCGTCGTGGCATTGATCTTGACTGTATCGAGCCCGACGCCGAACGCGTCGGCCACCACCTGCGCCACCTTCTGGTGCAGCCCCTGCCCCATCTCGGTGCCGCCATGGCTGAGATGGATCGAGCCGTCGCGATAGACGTGGACCAGGGCCCCCGCCTGATTGAACCAGGTCGCGGTGAAGGAGATGCCGAATTTCACCGGCATCAGCGCGATGCCCTTCTTGACGATCTTGCTGGTGCGGTTGAACGCCAGCACCTCGGCGCGCCGCTTCTGGTAGTCCGAAGTCCGCTCCAGTTCGTCGACGATCGGCGCGAGGATGTTGTCGGTTACCGTCTGCCAGTACGGCGTAACGTTGCGATCTTCGATGCCATAGAAATTGGCGCGGCGGATTTCGAGCGGGTCCTTGCCGAGATCGTAGGCGATGTCCTCGATCCAGCGCTCGCAGGCGACCATGCCCTGCGGGCCGCCGAAGCCACGGAAGGCGGTGTTCGACACCGTGTTGGTGTAGAGCGGCAGCGAGTTCACCCTGACCGCCGGGAAGTAGTAGGCGTTGTCGGCGTGGAACAACGCGCGATCAGTCACCGGCCCCGAGAGGTCCGACGAGAACCCGGCGCGGGCGCCGTAAGTGGCATCGACCGCCTCGATCCTGCCATCGGCATTATAGCCGACATCGTAATTGACGACGAAGTCATGGCGCTTGCCTGTCGCCACCATGTCGTCGTCGCGATCCGGCCTGATCTTCACCGCACGGCCGAATTTCTTGGCCGCGACAGCGGCGACCGCGGCGAACAGGTTGCCCTGCGTTTCCTTGCCGCCGAAGCCGCCGCCCATGCGCCGGACATTGACCGTCACGGCGTGCTGGTGCGTCCCGAGTACGGTCGCCACCATCAGTTGTACTTCGCTTGGATGCTGGGTCGAGCAATAGAGGATGACGTCCTCGTCCTCGCCCGGCACCGCCAGGGAAATTTGCCCTTCGAGGTAAAAGTGGTCCTGCCCGCCAATGGCGACGCGGCCCTTGAGGCGCTTCTCGGCCTTGGCCATGCCTGCCGCGACATCGCCGCGCTCGAGCTTCAGCGGCGAGGTGACAAGCTTGCCGCCCGCTGCAATCGCCGCATCGACATTCAGCGCGGCCGGCAGGTCCTCGTAAACGACCGTCGCCAGCTTCGTCGCGCGCCGCGCCGCATCGCGCGTCTCGGCAATCACCGCGAACATCGGCTGGCCGTAGAACTGCACCACCCCGGGCGCAAATACCGGGTCGTCGTGCTGGTGCGACGAGCTGACGTCGTTGACGCCCGGGATGTCGGCCTCGGTCAGGACACCGATGACGCCGGGGGCCTGCCTGACGGCATCGAGGTCGAGGTCAACAATCTTCGCATGCGCCCGTTCGGAGAGCCCGAGATAGGCATGCACGGTGCCTGCCGGCTCGACGACATCGTCGATATATTCGGCCTTGCCGGCAACGTGCTTGGGCGCGCTGTCATGCGGCGTCGGCTTGTGCAGCGGGGAGTCGGCAACGGGCGCGATAACATCGAGCTTGTTCATGAGAGGAAAGCCCCCTTGGCGCCCCTCACCCGGCCTCCGCTTCGCTCGGCCGACCTCTCCCCAAGGGGGCGAGGAATCCGCTGACTCGGCGCCAATTCGACGTGGCACAGCCGTGCCTCCCCTCGCCCCTCTGGGGAGAGGTCCGTCCGGTAGGACGGGGTGAGGGGTTGCCAAGTGCTCATCACGCCACCTCCCGCGCTAACCGCTCGGCCTGGCCCGTCGTCTCGAGATGAAAGCGCCGCAGCAGGTTCTGCGCCACCAGCAGGCGATATTCGTCCGATGCTCGCATGTCGCTGATCGGTTGAAAATCCTGCGCGAAGGCCGGAATCGCTGCCTCGATGGTCGCGGCATTCCAGGCCTTGCCGAGCAGCGCCGCTTCCACCGCCTTCGCGCGCTTGGGCGTCGCGGCCATCCCGCCGAAGGCAATGCGCACCATGCCCACCTTGCCGTGGTCGTTGACGAACACCCGGAACGCCCCGCACAGCGCCGAAATATCCTCGTCGCGGCGCTTGGTGATCTTATAGACGGCGAACTGCTCGCCTTTCGGCAGCGCCGGAATCGTCACGCTCTCGACAAACTCGCAGGGCTGCCGGTCCTGCTTGCCGTAGGCCACGAAGTAATCCTCGAGCTTGACTTCGCGGCGCTCCCCTCCGCGGCGCAATACGACTTTCGCCCCGAGCGCGATCAGCGGCGGCGGCGTATCGCCGATCGGCGAGCCGTTGGCGATGTTGCCGCCCACGGTGCCCATATTGCGCACCTGTGCCCCGCCGATCCGGTTCCAGAGGTCGGCGAGATAGGGATGATGGCGGAGCAGCACCGGTGCGGCATCGGTATAGGAAACACCCGAACCGAGCGTCACGCGCCCTTCCGTTTCCGCAATGCCGTGCAGCTCGTCGAGCCCGCCGATGAAGATCAGCGGCCCGATATCGCGCATGAATTTCGTCACCCAGAGCCCGACATCGGTCGAACCGGCAACGATCGTGGCCGTTGGCTCGGCGGCATAGGCCTCGGCGAGATCGTCGACAGAGGCCGGCACGATAATCCGATTCTTGCCCTCGCCGATCTCGACGCGCGCCCCGTCGCGCAGCGCCTTGAGCCTGTCGATGATGCGGCGGCGCTCGGCCACCAGCCGGTCCTGTCCGACGGTACCGTAGGACGAGATCGCCTTGCCGGCCCGGATGATCGGCGCATAGCCAGTGCAGCGGCAAAGGTTGCCCTGCAGCGCCACCTCGATCTCATTCGTCGATGGGTTCGGGCTCTGCATCCACAGGCCATAGAGCGACATGACGATGCCCGGCGTGCAGAAGCCGCACTGGCTGCCGTGCTCGGCGACCATTGCCTGCTGCACCGGATGCAGCGCGCCGTCAGCATCGGCCAGATGCTCGACCGTCACCACATGGCAGCCATCGAGCGAGCCGACGAAACGGATGCAGGCCGTGACGCTCTCGTAGGCGAGTTCGTCCCCCTTGAGGCGCCCCACCAGGACCGTGCAGGCCCCGCAATCGCCTTCCGCGCAGCCTTCCTTGGAGCCGCGCAACCGCTGGTCGAGCCGGAGGTAATCGAGCAGCGTCGCCGTCGCGGCAATATCCGTCAGCTCCACCTCACGGTCGTTGAGCAGGAACCGGATGCTGTTGCGGATTACGGGCATTTAGACCCCTCATCCGTCTCGGCCTTCGGCCGATCCACCTTCTCCCACAAGGGGAGAAGGAAGTGCCTGGCGAGGCCCTGCCCCACTCTTCCTTCTCCCCTTGTGGGAGAAGGTGCCCGAAGGGCGGATGAGGGGGTGGCCGCAAACACAGCGTCAGCCATCAACTCCCCCGATACGTCGAATAGGCATAGGGCGAAACCAGCAGCGGCACATGATAATGCGCATCTTCACTGATGATGAACCTCACCGGCACGGTATCGAGGAACGGCTCCCGGCCGACCCCGAGGCGCGAAAAATACTGCCCGACATGGAAGGTCAGCTCGAACGTGCCGTGGCCCCACCGGCCTTCGCCCAGCAGCGGCGCGTCGACGCGGCCATCGGCGTTGGTCTCAGTCGAGAGCACATGGTGGCTGTGATCGCCGTGTGTCATCGCGAGATCAATGCGCATCCCCACCGCGGGCTTGCCGTGCATGGTATCGAGAACGTGGGTCGTAAGACGCCCGGAGCCCGGCATTCTGTCTGTCCTGCCTAACTTTGGCGCGGCTCGCGCGCCTGCTCATATATTGCTCTAAGCTCGACTATTGACAAAAATCTGTCGTGTTCCAAGAGGGGTTGGCATGATTTTTTACCAATTGGTCGAAATTTCCGCCCCTTGCCGCGCCCGGCGCCGCTTTGCATAAAGGTACGCGGCCAAAATAAGTCCGCCGCTGCGTCCCGTCCGAGGCATTTCCCATGCGCTATCCCCGCAATCTGCAAGGCTACGGTGAGAGCGTGCCGTTCGCCAACTGGCCGGGCGGGGCGCACATCGCCGTGCAGTTCGTCCTCAACTACGAGGAGGGCGGCGAGAACAACATTCTGCATGATGACGCAGCTTCCGAAGCCTTCCTCGCCGACGTGGTCGGCGCCGCCCCCTGGCCCGGCCTTCGGCACTGGAACGTCGAATCGATGTACGAATACGGCGCGCGCGCCGGCTTCTGGCGGCTGCACCGGCTGTTCACGCAATACGAAATCCCGGTAACCATCTACGGCGTCGCCACCGCCTTCGCCCGCTCCCCGAGCCAGGTGGAGGCGATGCTCGATGCCGATTGGGAAATCGCGTCGCACGGCTACAAATGGGTCGAGCACAAGGACATGCCCGCCGAGACCGAGCGCCATCAGATCACCGAGGCGATCCGCCTCCATGCGGTCGCCACCGGCCGCCGGCCCGCCGGCTGGTACACCGGCCGCTCCTCGCTCAACACCGTCGACCTCGTCTCCGAGGAGGGAGGGTTCGACTACGTCTCCGACACCTATGACGACGACCTGCCCTATTGGCGCCCGCACAAGGGCCGCCCGCAGCTCATCATCCCCTATACGCTCACCGCCAACGACATGCGCTTCGTCACCGCCTCGGGCTTTGCCAACGGTGAGGAATATTTCCAGCTCCTAAAGGACTGGTTCGATTGCCTCTACGAAGAGGGCAAGGCTGGCGCGCCAAAGATGATGACGGTCGGCCTCCATTGCCGGCTCATCGGCCAACCAGGCCGCTTCATGGGGCTCAAGCGGTTCGTCGACTACATCAGAACCTTCGACAAGGTGTGGGTCGCGAGGCGCATCGACATCGCCCGTCACTGGGCCAACGAACACCCCTATGTAAAGCCGTCGCTGGTGCCGTCGGAAATGACCAAGGCCGAATTCCTCGATAAATTCGGCTCGATTTTCGAGCATTCGCCCTGGATCGCCGAACGCGCCTTCGACGGCGAGCTGGGCCCAGCCAATGATACTGCGACCGGGCTCAATTTTGCCCTCCGCTCGCAATTCCGCATGGCCACCGAAGCCGAGCAACTCGCCGTGCTGCGCGCCCATCCGGACCTCGCCGGAAAGCTGGCGGCGGCGAAAAAACTGACCGATGCCTCGACCGCCGAGCAGGCTTCCGCCGGCCTCGACGTATTGAGCGACGATGAGCGGGAGAAATTTACGCACCTGAACGGCGCCTATGTGCAAAAATTCGGCTTCCCCTTCATCATCGCGGTCCGCGATCACAGCAAGGCCGAGATCATGGCCGCGTTCGAGCAGCGGCTCGGCAACAGCCGCGAAACCGAGATCGAGACGGCAGGGCACCAGGTCGAGCGCATCGCGCAATTGCGCCTGAAAGCGCTGCTGACGGACTAGCCCTGCGCCATAATATTTCACCGCTGTCATTCCCGCCAAAGCGGGAATCCATCTCCGAGCCGCCGGTTTCAGCGTGGGTGAAGCAAGATGGATTCCCGCTTTCGCGGGAATGACGCCGTGCTATTTGACGGTCAGCGGTCACACGTAGGGGGAACGAAGTTGGGCGACGGCGAAATGTACGAACTTTACATCGGCAACAAGAACTATTCGTCCTGGTCGCTCAGGCCCTGGGTGCTGATGAAGGAGCTCGACATCCCGTTCAAGGAGACGCTGGTCCCCTTCACCTCCGCGCGGCGTGAAGAATATCTGAAATTCTCGCCCTCCGGCAAAGTGCCCACCCTCGACGACCACGGCACGATCGTCTGGGATTCCCTCGCCATCACCGAATATCTGGCCGAGCGCTATGGCCGCGTCTGGCCGCTCGATCCGGAGGCCCGCGCTTTCGCCCGTTCCGCCGCCGCCGAGATGCACTCGGGCTTTTCGGCGCTGCGCAATGCCTGCACGATGAACTGCGGGGTCCGCGTTGAGCTCAAGGAAAAGTCGCCCGCTCTGCTCGACGACATTGCCCGCATCACGGCGCTTTGGGAGGAAGGCATCCGCCGCTTCGGCGGCCCGTTCCTCGCCGGCAAGCGCTTCACCGCCGCCGACGCCTTCTACTGCCCCGTCGCCTTCCGCGCCCAGACCTATAGCATCCTCAGCGAGGGCATCGTGGGCGAATATGTCCAACGCTTGCTATCGCTCCCCGCCATGCAGGACTGGTACAAAGCCGCCCTCGCCGAAACCTGGCGCTGGCCGTCGAGCGACGATGATGCGAAGAATGCGGGGAAGATCACCGCCGATTATCGGGCGGCGTGAGGCGAAGAGGGTGGTGGGGGGCGATGGGACCGCCCAACTCACGCCACAACCACCGTGTCACCCCGGCGCAGGCCGGGGTCCATCCTGAGGCCTTGTCACCAAGGTCGGTGGTTGTGGTGAGGCATCAGGATGGTACCGGCCTCCGCCGGTATGACGGTGGTTGGGGATAGGCGTCGCCGCCAAGGACCGCGGGTGTCTGCACCGAACTCGTCCCACCCCCGGTGTCATTCCCGCGAAAGCGGGAATCTCTGTTTATGGCCCGCTCGGTGTTCGCGACAAACGGAGATTCCCGCTTTCGCGGGAATGACGCCGGGGAAGGAGTCGAAGGGGTGGTGCCCATGGAGAACTCGGCTGGATGGCCGGGGCACGTCCGCCCCATCACCGCTGCCCTTGGCAAAGCCCGCGCCCTCCCGCTAAGCTAACCTCAGGAAGTCCGTGGCAGAGAGTACACAAGCGCGCTCAGCAAAGGTGGTCTTCCGCTTTTGCGGTTCGAGCGCGCGACGGAGAAAAGCGCGCGCATGTCGATCAAGGCGGCCGTTTACCACCTCACGCACTACAGATATGACCGCCCGGTCATCCTCCAGCCCCAGATCATTCGCCTGCAGCCGGCGCCGCATTCCAAGACCAGGGTCTTGAGCCATTCGCTGCGCGTCTCGCCGTCAAAACACTTCGTCAATCTGCAGCAGGACCCCTACGGCAACTATCTGGCGCGCTTCGTCTTCCCCGAACCGGTAACGGAATTGAAGATCGAGGTCGATCTCGTCGCCGACATGACGATCTACAACCCGTTCGATTTCTTCGTCGAGGAAGCGGCGACCACGACCCCCTTCGCTTACCCCGAAGATCTGCGCGACGACCTCTCGATCTACATGAAGCCCGAGCCGGCGGGGCCGCTGCTGGTAAAGTTCCTCGCGACAATCGACCGCACACCGACAAACACGGTCGACTTTCTCGTCGCGCTCAATTCGAAAATCCAGCAGACCGTCCGCTACATCGTACGCCTCGAAACCGGCGTCTATGGGCCAGAGGAGACGCTGGGCAAAGGCGAAGGCTCATGTCGCGATTCGAGCTGGCTACTGGTGCAGGCGCTACGCAACCTCGGCTTCGCTGCGCGCTTCGTCTCGGGCTACCTGATCCAGCTGAAACCCGACCTCGTCTCGCTCGACGGGCCCGCCGGCACCGACCACGATTTCACCGATCTCCATGCCTGGTGCGAAGTCTATCTGCCGGGCGCCGGCTGGGTCGGCTTCGATCCGACCTCGGGCCTGCTCACCGGCGAAAGCCATGTGCCGCTCGCCGCCACCCCGCACTACAAGAACGCCGCGCCGATCTCGGGCTTCGCCAGCTTCGCCAATGTCGATTTCGCCTTCGACATGAAGGTGACGCGAGTCGCCGAACATCCGCGCATCACCAAGCCGTTCTCCGATGAGAGCTGGGCCCGCCTCGATGCCCTCGGCCGCAAGGTCGATGCCGAGCTGGCAACGCACGATGTCCGCCTCACCATGGGCGGCGAGCCGACGTTCGTCTCGATCGACGATTTCGAGGCTGGCGAGTGGAACGCCGATGCGGTCGGCCCCACCAAGCGCGGCCTCGCCGACAAGCTGATCCGGAGGCTCCGCGACCGCTTCGCGCCAGCCGGCCTGCTGCACTACGGCCAGGGTAAATGGTATCCCGGGGAGACCCTGCCCCGCTGGACCTTCTCGCTCTACTGGCGCGCCGACGGCAAGCCGATCTGGAGCGACCAGCACCTCATCGCCGAAGAAGCGCAAAAGACCGCCGCCAAGCCCGACGACGCGCAAAGACTGCTGGTCGAAATGGCAGCCGGCCTGGGCCTCGGTACCGAGACCATCGACGCAGCGTATGAAGACCCGGCCGAATGGGTGGTGAAGGAGGCAAAGCTTCCCGACAACGTCGATCCGGCCAATTCCGAACTGGCCGATCCCGAAGCCCGGGCCCGCATGGCAAAGGTGTTCGAGCGGGGGCTGAATACCGCGACGAGCTACGTGCTGCCGGTGCAGCGCTGGAACGCCCGCGCTGCGGGCTCGCGCTGGGTCACCGAAAAATGGCGCACCCGCCGGGGAAAACTGTTCCTCGCCCCCGGTGACTCGGCGGCTGGCTATCGCCTCCCCCTGTCCTCGCTCAGGCATATCGCCCCAACCTCCTACCCGCACGTCGTGCCGCTCGATCCGCTGGCGCCGCGCGGCAGCCTCCCCGATCCGGCTGAAATGTTGGCGAAAAAGCCAGAGTCGCGGCCCGACCATACCCAACCAACGGCCTCTTTCACTGTCGATCCCACCGAACAGCAACAGCGCGCCGAACAGGAAATTTCGGAGATCGAGGGCGAAGTCCGCACCGCCATCACGGTGGAAGTCCGCGACGGCCACCTCTGTGTCTTCCTGCCGCCAGTCGAAACGCTGGAGGATTATCTCGAACTGATCGCCGCTGCCGAACAGGCCGCAAAAGCGGTGAACCTGACAGTCCAGTTGGAAGGCTATCCCCCGCCGCACGACCCGCGGCTTAACGTCATCCGCGTCGCGCCCGATCCCGGCGTCATCGAGGTCAACATCCATCCGGCGGCCAACTGGCAGGAGTGTGTCGCGACCACCACCGCCATCTACGAAGAAGCGCGCCAGAGCCGCCTCGGCGCCGACAAGTTCATGATCGATGGCCGCCATACCGGCACCGGCGGCGGCAATCACGTGGTCGTCGGCGGCTCGACGCCCGCCGATAGCCCGTTCCTCCGCCGCCCCGACCTGTTGAAATCGCTGGTGCTGCATTGGCAGCAGCACCCCTCGATGAGCTACCTGTTCTCGGGCCTCTTCATCGGTCCGACCAGCCAGGCGCCGCGCTTCGACGAGGCCCGCCACGACAGCCTCTACGAACTCGAAATCGCCATCGCGCAGGTGCCCAAGCCGGGGCACGGCGACGCGCCCTCACCGTGGCTCACCGATCGCCTGTTTCGCAACCTACTCGTTGACGTCACCGGCAATACGCACCGCTCCGAAATTTGCATCGACAAGCTCTATTCGCCTGACGGCCCAACAGGCCGCCTCGGGCTGGTCGAATTCCGCGGCTTCGAGATGCCCCCCAACGCCCGGATGAGCCTCGCCCAGCAACTGCTGGTCCGCGCCCTGATCGCCCGCTACTGGAAATCGCCGCTCGACGGCAAATTCGTCCGCTGGGGCACCACACTGCACGACCGCTTCATGCTGCCCCACTACGTCTGGGCCGACTTCATGGACGTGCTGGCCGACCTCAGGCAGCACGGCTTCAACCTTGAGCCGGAATGGTTCGCCGCCCAGCTCCAATTCCGCTTCCCGTTCTGCGGCGAAGTCACCTATGGCGACCTGACGCTGACCCTCAATCAGGCGCTCGAACCGTGGCTGGTGATGGGCGAACAGGGCGCTATCGGCGGCACCGTCCGCTTCGTCGATTCCTCGGTCGAACGGCTGCAGATCAAGCTCGAAGGCCCCAACCCTGACCGCTACACGGTGGCCTGCAACGGTCGTCCGGTGCCGCTGACGGCAACCGGCGAGGCCGGCGTCGTCACCGCCGGGGTTCGTTACAAGGCCTGGCAACCTGCCTCGGGCATGCACCCAAAGCTGCCGGTCAACGCCCCGCTAGTGTTCGACATTTACGACCGCTGGACCGGGCGTGCGATCGGCGGCTGCACCTACCACGTCGCCCATCCGGGCGGCCGCAGCTACGATACGTTTCCCGTCAACGGCAACGAGGCGGAAGCCCGCCGCCTCGCCCGCTTCGTGCCGCATAACCACACGCCGGCGGATTATCGCCTGCCCGATGAACCGCCAAACCCCGAGTTCCCGCTGACTCTCGACCTGCGTCATATGCCGTGAGTGAACCGCCGATATTGACCATTCGGTTCAAAAAGCTCTTGCGATTCCCCAATGACCCGCTAGCGCTATGAATTGATGGAAAAGCGAATTCAGCGGCCGAGTCCTCCCGGCCCGAGCCTCATCGCCAACTACCGCCTCTTGCCGGGAATTCCCGACGAGATGATCGATTCCGCCGGCAATGTCCGCCCCGGCTGGTCGACGCTGATGACGGCGTTCGACCAGTTGGGCCCCACCGAACTCGCCGACCGGTTCGAGCGCGCCGACCAATATCTGCGCGATGCCGGCGTGTTTTACCGCAAATATGACGGCGCCGAGGGCAAGGAGCGCGCCTGGCCGCTGGCGCATGTGCCGCTGATCATCGACGAAGCCGAATGGTCGAAAATCACCCATGGCCTGACGCAGCGCGCCGAACTGCTCGAAAGGATCGTCGCCGACATGTATGCGGACAACAAGCTGGTCAGCCGGGGTCTGCTGCCGCCCGAACTGGTCGCCCGCAATGCCGAATTCCTGCGGCCGATGGTCGGCATAAAACCGCGCAGCGGCAACTTCCTGCATTTTTGCGCCTTCGAGCTCGGCCGCGGGCCGGATGGCGGCTGGTGGGTACTGGGCGACCGCACGCAGGCCCCCTCGGGCGCGGGCTTTGCCCTCGAAAACCGCGTCGCGACGACCCGCGCGCTGTCCGACATCTATGCGCAGCTCAACGTCCACCGGCTGGCCGGCTTCTTCCGCGACTTCCGCGATACGCTGTTTGCCGACGCCGGCAAGGCGGATGGCGCGGTGGCGATCCTCACCCCGGGCCAGCTCAACGACACCTATTTCGAGCACGCCTACATCGCCCGCTATCTCGGCTTCATGCTGCTCGAAGGCGAAGATCTGGTGATCGAGGATGGGCAGGTCATGGTTCGCACCGTGGCCGGCCTCAAGCCGGTGAGCGTGCTTTGGCGCCGCATGGATGCCTCTTTCACCGATCCGCTGGAGCTGCGTTACGACAGCCATATCGGGGCACCGGGGCTGGTGGATGCCCTGCGCCACGGCTCGATCTCGATGATCAACGCCGCGGGCTCAGGCATCCTCGAAACCCGCGCCTTCGCCGCCTTCATGCCCCGGCTGAGCAAAGCAATTCTGGGTGAGCGTCTCGAACTCCCCGGCATCGCCACGTGGTGGTGCGGCCAGGACGCCGAACGCCGGCACGTTATCGACAATTTCGACCAGTTGATGGTCGGCCCGGCATTCTCGACCACGCTCGCCATCGACGACAATCCGGCGACCACGCTGGGATCGGGGCTCACGGCTGAGGCCAGGGCGGCAATGCTGGCACGGCTCACCAGCCGCGGCACTGATTTCGTCGGACAGGAGCGGGTGCGTCTGTCGACCGCCCCTGTCCACGTGGCCGGCCATCTTGAACCCCGGCCGATCACCTTGCGCGTTTATGCCGCGCGCACCGCGAGCGGCTGGACCATCATGCCGGGCGGCTTCGCCCGCGTCGGTTACACCCTCGATACCACCGCCATCGCCATGCAGCGCGGGGGCCAGGCGGCCGACGTCTGGGTGGTCAGCAACAAGCCGGTCGAGATCGTCTCGCTGTTGCCGCGCGCCGGCGAAAGGCTGACGCGCAATCCGCCCGGCAGCCTGCCCTCCCGCGCTGCCGACAACCTCATCTGGCTCGGCCGCTACGCCGAACGCTGCGAGGCGACGGTACGCATCCTGCGCGCTTACAATGCGCGGCTCGCCGAAGTCTCGAACCCCAAACTGCCGATCCTGGCCGACACACAGACCTATCTCGGCCACCTCGGCGTCGATGCGCGCGAAGCGCTGCCGGCGGGGTTGATGAACGCCATCGACAGCGCCGTTCGCAGCGCCAGCCAGATTCGCGATCGGTTTTCGCCCGATGGCTGGCTGGCCTTGAACGATCTCGCCAAGACCGCCCGCCGCTTCACCACGACCCTGCAACCCGGCGACGACGCGACGCGCGCCATGACGGTGCTGCTCAGGAAGCTCGCCGGCTTCTCCGGCCTCGTGCATGAAAACATGTACCGCTTCGCCGGCTGGCGCTTCCTCGAAATCGGCCGGCGACTAGAGCGCGGCATCCAGATCGCCGGCATCGCCGGCTGGCTGACGCGGCCGCAGGCGCCCGACGGGGCCCTCGAAATGCTGCTCGAAATCGGCGATAGCGTCATCGCCCACCGGCGCCGCTATTCCGTTTCGGCGGGCACGCAAAGCGCCATCGACCTGCTGGTCCTTGATCCGCTGAACCCGCGCTCGGTGTTGTTCCAGGTGGCTGAACTGAAGAAGCAGCTCGAAGAGCTGCCGGGCGGCGTCGATGAGGGACAGCTGTCGCCAGGCGTAAAAGCCGCGCTCCGCATCAACAGCGACCTGCAGATCGCCGAAGCCGAGGACATGACACCAGATCGGCTTGAACAACTTGGCCACGCCATCGGCGACCTCGCAAGCCTCATTGCCACAGAATATTTCGTCTGAGGCCGGGACGATGCTCTACGACGTCCGCCTCGAGCTCCACTACGACTACGATGCGCAGGTGCGCAACGACCGCCATCTGATCCGCGTCATGCCGATATCAATTCCCGGCGCGCAGCGCGTCATCGCCGCCTCGCTGACTTTCGATCCGCGACCGGTCCGCGAGACCAAGTTCTCGGACTTCTTCGCCAACACCGTCACGACCATTGCCTATCACGGCTCGCACGCTCACCTTGACGTGCGGCTATCGGCGCGCGTCAGCGTCGAGGAAGTCGAAAAGCCCGCGGACCTGTCGCCGACCGTCGGCCTGTTGAAGCAGGAGATCGCCAAGGTGTGGTCGCTGGCGCCGACCTCGCCGCACCACTTCCTAGGGCCCTCGCCGCGTATCGCGCTTGACGATGCGATCACCGCCTATGCCGCGCAAAGCGTTGCCCGCACGCCCTCCGTGATGGCAGCGGCGATGGACCTCTGCCTCGCCATCCACCGCGACTTCGCCTACGACCGTAAAGCGACAAAGGTCACGACCACGCCCAACGAAGCCTTCCGGCTCAAGAAGGGCGTCTGCCAGGACTTCTCGCAGGTGATGATCGCCGGCCTGCGCGGCGTCGGCATTCCAGCGGGCTACGTCTCCGGGTTCCTCCGCACTATTCCCCCCAGGGGCAAGCCGCGCCTCGAAGGCGCCGATGCCATGCACGCCTGGGTCCGCGTCTGGTGCGGCCAGCACGCCGGCTGGATCGAATTCGATCCGACCAATGCGATGCGGGCGGGCCCCGACCACATCACCATCGGCTATGGCCGGGACTATGCCGACATCTCTCCGATCGTCGGCGTGCTGCGCACCAGCGGCAAGCACAGCGCCGAGCAATCGGTCGACGTCGTCCGCGTCGAATAGCTTCAGCGATTCTTTCTCGCCGCTGGAACCAATCAAAGCCCGTGCCGTTGTTTAAGCAGGCGCAAATATAGCGCAGTGTTGATAAACAAAGCGGGGCTCAAGATGGCTAAGTTCGAAATCCCGACCAGGCAGCATGCTGCACGCGCCGCGGCGGCATACCGGTCCGAGAATGCCGAAGCGCGCTACCGTGCCATACTTGTGGCGACCTTGCCCGCGGCCGCGATCCTTCTGGCGGCGGCGACCATGTTGAGCCGCCTTATCGCCGGCTGATTTCGACGCTCACCAACAAGGAACAAGAAAGTGCTGAGCACCGTCCTCATTGTTGTCCTGATTATTTTGCTGATCGGCGCCTTTCCATCGTGGGGTTATTCCCGCGGGTGGGGTCCCTTCCCCTCCGGAATTCTCGGCGTCGTGCTCGTGATCGTCATCATCCTTGCACTGATGGGACGACTGTGAGCGCCCCGCGGACCGGTGGTCGCCCCCCACTGGTCCGCCCTTTCTTTTCGTCACCCCGAGCGAGCTGAACTCGGCTCCGGAACCGCCGGGCGACCCCAACGTTTAGTGCCCACATCACAAATCACGGGAGAACTACCATGGCCGATATCGTAGAAGCCGCCACCGCACCGGTGCGCCGCGCTGCCAGTCGCACGCGTTCGAGCCGCTCGCAGGAGAGTCTCGAAGACCAGATCGAAAAGCTCCAGGACGATATCAAGGCGATCGGCGCCTCGCTCGCCAAGCTGAGCGACAGCAAGGTCTCAGAGGCCCGCTCGGCCGCCAAGACGCAGTACAAAAGTCTGGTGAAATCCGGCCAGCACGTGGTCGACGATCTAAGCGATCAGGTGAATGCCTATGAAGGCCAGCTTGTCGAGGCGATCCGTGAAAAGCCGCTGACCGCCGTCGCCGGCGCCATTGGCATCGGCTTCCTCATCGCCCTGCTG
>Ga0134128_10005439_pt1 | contig 15448 bp, 5 predicted proteins | sample KB31754_FD_96462 | JGI IMG/M metagenome (GOLD analysis project Ga0134128, IMG submission 96462) | Terrestrial soil microbial communities with excess Nitrogen fertilizer from Kellogg Biological Station, Michigan, USA - KB3-175-4 | ecosystem: Environmental > Terrestrial > Soil > Unclassified ... | reverse complement strand
CGGAACCTGCAGAGGTCTGGCGCCCGCCTTCTTTGAGTGCTTCGTTGAGATCGAGTTTGGAAGACTGGAGCGCCGGGGCGAGTCCGAAGAACAAGCCGGTCAATAAAGAAAGTCCAAATGAAAAAGCGAGGATCGACGCATCGATATTCAGCGACTTCAAAAATGGCATCGCGTTCAACTGGCTCTGCGGCAAGACGGCAACCAACGCAGGCACGCCCCAAAACGCGATCAACAAACCCGCAAGACCACCGGCGAGCGACAGCAGCAACGACTCCGTGAGCAGTTGCCGGATAACGCGCCAGCGACTGGCGCCGAGCGCTGAGCGAATCGCGACTTCTTTCTGTCGCGCAAGCGATCGCGTCAACAACAAACTGGCGACGTTGGCGCACGCGATCAGAAGTACAAATCCAACCGCGCCGAGCAGTACTAAAAGTATCGGCCGGACGTTCCCGATGATTTCTTCCTGAAGCGGGACGACGCGCACTTTTATACCCGCATGCGAATCGTTGAACTGCTGCTCGATGCGACCGGCGATCAGATTCAATTCCGATTGTGCTTCATCAGCGCTCTTATCAGCTTTGAGTCTGCCGATGAGGTTCGTGCCGTGCATGAAGCGAAACGTCAACTGGTTTTGCGTCGGCTGATAAGGCAGGAAAAGGTCTGCCGGTCGCAGCGCGAATTGAAAACTCGCAGGCAACACGCCGATCACGGTATAGCTTTGGCCGTTGAGCGTGAGGGCACGGCCGACGATGTTTGGATCGGCGCCGAAGCGGCGTTGCCACAGGGCGTAAGTCAGCACTGTTACTTTTGGACCACCCTGATTGTCTTCGCCGTTCTGAAAAGTTCGTCCGAGAAGCGGATCGACGCCGAGCACCGAGAAGAACGCGGCATTCACGCGCGTCGCGTTCAAACTTTCCGGGTCGCCCAGTCCACTCAGAATCGCGCCGCCGCCGGAGTAAGCAGCGAGGCCTTCGAAGACGTTGTTCTGCTGGTAATCCTGGTAGTCGGGATATGAGAACTCACGCTTCGGAAACTCCTGTTTCGGCGTCTGCTCCCAAATGTGATAGAGGCGGTCGGGCGACTTGTAAGGCAAGCCACGCAGCAGGGCAGCATTAACAACCGTGAAGATCGACGTGCTGCCGCCGATACCGAGCGCGAGCGTGACCACCGCAATCGCGGTAAATGCGGGATGCTTCAGCAACCCACGCAGTGCAAATTTGATGTCTTTGATTATTGAATTCATGATTACCAATCCATCCACAGATTTCACAGATTCTTTTCTGTGTAATCTGTGTAATCTGTGGACTACCTTTCATTCGTCTCTGAGCGCGATCAGTGGATCGACGCGCGTCGCCCTCATCGCCGGTATCAACGCAGCAACCATCGCAATCACAAAAAACGTCGCGGACACAGCCACGAACGTCACGCTATCCGTCGGCTCAATCCCAAACAGCAATGTCGCCAGAAACCGCGTCAAACCAAACGCGCTGCCAACCCCGATCACGATTCCCGTCAACACGAGTGTCAGCCCGTTCTTCATGATCAAACTCAACACGTTTGCCGCTCTCGCACCGAGCGCCATCCGTATTCCGATCTCATGTGTTCGTTGTGTAACTGAATAAGAGACGATGCCGTAGATACCAACAGCGCCAAGCACCAATGCGAGCAACGCAAACGATGCAAACAACACCATCAACGATCGCGAAACAGCCACTGCATCATCAACGCGTTGCGCGAGTGTCTTCACGTCATAAACCGGTTGGTTCTTATCGATCGCAAGCACTTCATTGCGCACGGCTCGCGCGAGCGCGAGCGGATCAGAATCGGTGCGCACCATGAGCGTCACACTGTTCATGCGAGATTGCGCAAACGGTACGTAAATCTCAGGCGCAACCTTGTCAGTAATGCTCTCCTGGCGAATGTTGCCGACCACACCGACAATCGTGCGGCACAAACCTTCCGACTCTTCACAACCAAAACCGACGCGCTTCCCGAGTGGGTCACTATTCGCGGAAAAGTGATCAACGAACGCCTGGTTGACCACTGCGACTTTCTGCCCGTCTGCGCCGTCGCGAGCGTCGGAATAACGACCACTCAACAGCGGTATCTTCAGCGTCCGGAAATAGTCAGCGGAGACGGTGCCGATACCCACCGCTGGATCCTTTTTCTGGTCGATCGGCGGATAACCTTCGATCCCCATAAAAGCAATCATCCCAAAACCCTGGAGTGGCGTGTGGTTGATCGTTCCGGCTGATTGCACTCCCGGCAACGACTTCACACGCTGCAACAGGTCATCGTAGAAAGCCTGGACCTGTTGCGGTTTCCCGTAGACTGAACGAGGTAAAGCGATGCGCGCCGTGAGTACGTTTTCCCGATCGAAGCCGAGATCGACTGCAACGAGTTTGTTGAAGCTTCGCACCAGCAAACCCGCGGCGAGCAACAACACGACTGCGAGCGCGAGCTCAGCAATGACAAGCCAGCCACGAAAGCTGCGCAGTCCGAAACTCATCAGACCATGCGCGCGACTATTGCGCAGCGCGCCGATCAGATCGGGTCGCGAAGCAGTCAACGCGGGTGCTAAGCCGAAAACGATTCCGGTCAGGACTGAAAGACCGAGCGTGAACGCAAACACGCGCCAGTCGAGTTGGATATGGTTGAGGTCGTAAACGGAGCTGGTGAACCCTTTGGGAACGAGGCTGCTAATCGCGCGCGTGCCCCACACCGCGATCAGCAATCCCAAAGCGCCACCCACCACACCAACAAGCACGCTCTCAGTTAGGAGCTGGCGGATCAGTTGCCAGCGACGCGCACCAACTGCCGCACGCACCGCCATCTCGCGTTGTCGCGCGAGGGTGCGTGAGATCATGAGACTCGCGACGTTGATACACGCGAGCAACATCACGAGTCCGACCGCGCCCCACAACACGAACACCGTCACGCGAATGCCGGCCACGAGCTGCTTGTGTAACGGTGAGATTTCAACAGCGGCGAACGGCAAAGGCTGTTTCTTACCCTGCTCCGAGGCTTGTCGCGCGATTAGCTTTAACTCATTCTGCGCGCCCGCGAGTGTTGCGTTCGGTTTGAGCCGCCCGACAACGTCGACGAGCTGCATCCAGTCACCCTGAAACTCTTTTACTGGATCGAGCGCGAGTGGAAGCCAAACATCAAACTCGCCGGGAAAGCGAAAGTTGTTGGGCATCACGCCGACGATTGTGTAGGGCTTGTTGTCGAGCGTGAGTATGTTTTGCAGGATTGATTCGTCGCGACCGAAGCGTCGTTGCCAGAACGCTTCGCTGACGATGGCGACATTGACCGTACCGGGCTTGTCTTCTTCTGCCACGAAGAAACGACCGCGTACCGGTTTGACGCCAAGCGTAGTGAACAAAGTCGACGTCACCCGCGCACACGAGATGCGCTCCGGTTCGCCGTTGCCGGTGAGGTTGTAGTTGTCATCGGTGAATGCTGCGAGATTGTCGAAACTAGTGCTGCGATCTCTCCAGGAGAGATATTGATATGCAGCGATGCCGGGCAATCCACCTTCGTCATGCACGCTATTAACCGAGACGAGCTGCTGCGGATCGCGGAACGGCAGCGCTTTCAAGAGCACTGCATTCACGACGCTGAAGATCGTGGTGTTCACGCCGATGGCAAGCATGAGCGTGATGACCGCCACCGTCGTGAACGCCGGGTGACGCAGAAGACTTCGGACACTATGGGTGAAATCTTTCAGCATAATCTGTGTAATCTGTAGTTTGTTTTACTCATACCTGAGCGCGACCAATGGATCCACGCGCGTTGCTCGCCGAGCTGGTATCAAACACGCCAGCAGTGCCACACCAATCAACACCGCTGACACAACGAGGATCGTCAGCCCATCGGTTGGCGTCACTCCGAACAACAACGTCGTCATCAAACGCGTCAACGCAAAGGCGCCCGCCAAGCCAACTGCCACACCGATAATCACGAGCGTCAGTCCGTTACGAACAATCAGCTTGAGCACATCGATCGTGCTTGCACCAAGCGCGAGGCGAATCCCGATTTCCTGCGTTCGTTGCGTGACCGCATTCGACATCACGCCGTAAATTCCGATCGCGGCCAGCGCCAGAGCGAGACCAGCAAACAGCGACAGCAGCGACATGTTGAATCGCCGCGCTGCAAATGAGCTCGCCGCGACGTCACTCATCGTTTCGAGTCGCGTCACCGGTAGCTGCGAATCGACTTTCCAGATTTCCTGTTTCAGCGCCTGGGCTGCGCCCGCAGAATCGCCTTGCGTTCGCGCGGCAATCGACATCCATCGTTTCCAGGGATTGATTTGCGTGTAAGGCGAGTAGAGCGCCGGCTGCTCCGGCAGGTCCAAACCAAAATGCTTCACGTCGCCGACAACACCAATGATTTCTATCCACTGGATCTCAGGATTACGCGCCCAGCGCACGCGCTTGCCAATCGGATCTTCATTTTGAAAATACTGCTGCACGAGCGCATCGTTTGCGATGCCAACACGTGGCGCGCGCTCATCGAAATCCTGTGGTCCAAAGTCACGCCCCTGCTTCAGAGGAATCTGCATGACCTTGAAGTAGTCGCCGAGCACGCTGCGCGTTTCCAAACTCGGCTCGTCACCAGGCGCGATTGGCGGCCGACCTTCGATTAGAAAATCGTGATCGAGTGAGTCGCCGCTGAGTGGAAGCTCACTGATCATCGCGGCCTGCACGCCCGGCAGTGAGTTCATGCCGGTGAGAACTTGTTTGCGGAAACGTGTTTGCGGCGCGACTTCTTTGTAGCGAGTCTCAGGAAGTTCGACTCGCATCGTGATCAGGTGATCGGGATTGAAACCCGGCTCGACTGAACGAAGTTTCCAGAAAGTCTTGATGAGTAGACCGGCGCCGACGAGAAGCACGAGGGCGACGGCGAGTTCGGCAACTACAAACGCGCTGCGCAGTCGTTGTCGGGCACTTCCGGCCGTCGCGCTGCGGCCACCTTCCTTGAGCGCATCACCAACGCGACCGCGCGAAGCGGCCCACGCAGGCACGAGTCCGAAGATCAGTCCGGCCAAGATCGAAATGCCGAGTGTGAAACCGAGTACTCGCCCGTCAACACCGATCTCTGTCAGACGCGGCAGGTTCTCGGGCTTGAACGACACCAGCAGGCTCGTGCCCCAGAACGCAAGCACAACTGCCGCGACGCCACCGGCAAGTGATAACAAGAGACTCTCGATCAGCACCTGCCGCATCAATCGCCAACGACCCGCGCCGAGCGCCCCGCGAATTACAAACTCACGTTGGCGCTCGGCAGCACGTGCCAGCAACAAATTGGCGAAGTTCGCGCACGCGATCAGCAGCACGAAGCCGACTGCGGCAAAGAGGATGAACAACGAGCGGCGCGTCTCGCCGACGATTCGCTCGTGCAATGCGAAGAGCACCGTATTGCGATTTTTGTTCTCGGCGGGATACTGCGCGGCGAGGTTCTGATCGATGAGCTGCATCTCGGCACGGGCCTGCTCGATAGTCACGCCCGGCGCGAGCCGTCCATACGTTCTCAGGAAATGAACGCCGCGGAAATTCGCTGCGACGGGGTTCGAAACATGAACTGGCGTCCATGCTTCGGTGGCGTCGCGAGGTGTTACGAACGTTGCGGGCATCACCCCGATGACGGTGTACGTGTCGCCGCTGAGTGGAATCGCTTTGCCGATGATTTGGTCGTCGCTGTTGAACTGTTTGACCCAGAGGTCGTGGCCCAACACGACGACGAACGGAGCACCGTTTTTGTCGTCTTCGTTCGTGATGAAACGACCGCGCTCAGGTCTGACTCCGAGCGTTTCAAAGAACCCGCCGGTGACTTGCCCGATCTGAAATTGAATCGGTTCACTGCCGCCGGTATAAGCGAGCGGCTGCATGACCATGCCGCCGAACCGGCTGAACGTCTTGCTCTGCGACTCGACGTCGGCGAGATCAAGCACTGACTGGTTCGATCTGAAACTGATCAATCGCGATGGATCGTCGTATGGCAGCGGTCGTAGCAGCACGGCGTTGATGACACTGAAGATCGCAGTATTAACACCGATGCCAAGCGCGATCGTGATCACAGCGACAGCCGTGAACGCCGGCCGCTTCATCAAGCTGCGAAATCCGTAGCGAATGTCTTTAATGATCGAATCCATCTTTTGTGCCTTTTGTGCCTTTTTGCGGCCCTATTCCGAGCGCAACGCTACAAGCGGATCCACCTTCGTTGCGCGGCGCGCGGGGATGTAACAGGCGATCAACGCCACCAGCACCAACACGCCCGTGATCGCCGCAAACGTCAGCGGATCATTCTCACCAACACCAAACAACAGGCTTCTGAGCAAGCGCATCAGCCCAAACGCCGCCGCGAGTCCTGCCGCTAACCCGACACCAATCACCGCCATTCCCTGGCCCAGGATCATCTTCAACACGTCACCGACCTGCGCGCCGAGCGCGAGGCGAATGCCGAGCTCGCGCGTACGTTGTGTGACTGTGTAAGCAGTGACACCGTAGATTCCCGCGGCTGACAGGATCATCGCGACTGTGCTGAACAGTCCGAGCAGAAACAGATTGAAACGTGGCTGCGTGATCGACTCGTTGACGACGTGGTCCATCGTCTTTACATCTGCAACTGGCACAGATCGATCAACCTCATTAACGGCCTGTCGCACCGACGCACCCAAACTCGACGGCTCAATACTCGAGCGAACCACGAGCGACATCGCCGGCCATAGATCCTGCTGCGCCGAGAAGTACAACTCCGCAGTGGGCGCCTCGCGCAACTCCAGACTGCGAACATTTGCGACAACGCCGACGATCTCAAACCATCTCGGTTGCCCGTCTGTGTTCGTACCGCCGAACGTGATTCGCTTCCCTACCGGGTTTTCATCAGGAAAGATCTCGCGCGCCAGTTGCTGATTGACCATCATCACGAGCGGGGCGTTCTCGTTATCGCGATCTGTGTAAGCGCGACCTTGCAACACCGGAATGCCCATCGCGCGAAAGTAGTTCGGACTGACGACGCGATAGTTCACACTCGGCCATTTGTCAGGCGTGGTGACCGGGCGTCCTTCGACGCGGAAACCCGACGTCGGACCTTTATACAGAGGCAGCGTATTGATGAGCGCGACATCCTGCACACCGGGAATCGCGCCGACCTTCTCGATCACGCCGTTATAAAACTTCGCGTAGTCAGCGTCGTTAGTGTTGTTTGTTCCGGAAGGCGTCAACCTTGCAGTCAAAACCTGTTGCGAAACAAATCCAGTGTCTACTGACTGAAGCCGCAGGAAACTTCTGAAAAGCAATCCAGCTCCCGCGAGCAGAACCACCGACAACGCCACTTCGACGACGATGAGCGCCTGTCGAAAGCGACTCTGCCGGCGACTTCCTGATGCGCCTCGTCCGGTTTCCCTGATCGCTTCCTGTACGTCTGAACGCGAGACTTGCAGCGCGGGCACGAGGCCGAAAAGGATTCCGGTGAGCATTGACGCAACGAAGCTGAAGCCAAGCACGCGCAGGTCTATGTGAATCTCATTCAAGCGTGGAAAGTCAGCAGGCAGGAGCTTCGTGATCGCCGCGAGTCCCCAGAATGCGATCAGCAACCCGACTACGCCACCGGTAAGCGCGAGGAGCATGCTCTCGGTAAATAACTGGCGTACGACTCGCCACCGCGACGCGCCGAGCGACACGCGAATCGCTATCTCCTTTTGTCGTGATGCGCCGCTTGCGAGCAGCAGATTGGCGACGTTCGCACATCCGATCAGCAAGACAAACGTGACCGCGCCGAGCAGTAGCCACAGCAGTTTGTTTGTATCGCCGACGAGGTGTTCGTGAAGTGAAACGACTCGATTGAAACGTTTGTTGTTTGAATCGGGATACTGCTGTCGCAAACGTCCAGTGATCGTCTCCATCTCACCGGCAGCTTGCTGCAGCGACACACCCGGTTTCAATAACGCGACGACCATCAGATAACCCATGCGACGCGTTTGCGTCACGTCCTGATCAGGGTACAACTCGGGCACGAGTCTCAGCGGCGGCAACCACAACTCGGTTTTGTCGGGATATTGGAAACCCGGCGGCGCGATACCGATGACGTTGTAGTTTCGGCCGTCGAGCGTGATCGATCTGCCAACGAGAGACGGATCAGATCCGAAGCGACGCTGCCACAGCGCGTTGCTCATGACGACAACCGGCTCGTGTCCCGCCTGCTCGTCCTGCGGAATAAACAATCGCCCGTACTGCGGCGTGATTCCGAAGATATCGAAGAAGTCGGCATTCGTTTGGGCCAGATCGATCCGCTCGGCGTGGTCTGAGAGTGCGAGGTTTGTCGTGGTGATCTTAATCGCGGACAGATGTTCGAAGACGGTGTTCTGCTGGCGCCAGTCGTAGAAGTTAGCGGACGTTGACTGGCCTCGCCTGCCATTCGGATCATGTTCCTGAATGGCGACGATCCGTTCTGCCGTTCGATAGGGCAAACGACGCAACAGCACGCTATCGACAACGCTGAAGATCGCGGTGCTCGCACCGATACCGAGCGCGAGCGTGATCACGACAATCGCCGTAAACCCCGGATGCTTCAACAACCCCCGCACGCCATAGCGAATGTCTTTGATGATCGTGTCCATGATCTATACCTTTGTGCCTTTTGTGCCTTTTTGCGGCCCTATTCGTACCGCAGAGCCACCAGCGGATCGACCTTCGTCGCGCGCAGCGCCGGAACGAGACACGCAACGAAAGCAACCGCTAACAACAACGCCGAAACAGCGGCAAACGTGATCGGATCTCTAGCCGTCACCTGGAACAGGAATGCTGCCATCACTCGCGTCAACGCATACGCGCCGGCCAGTCCCGCCACCACGCCAACAACCGCGAGCATCATTCCCTGCCGCACGACCAGCTTCAGCACGTCATGCCGGCGAGCGCCAAGGGCCATGCGCACACCGATCTCGTGTGTTCGCTGAGCGACGGTGTAAGACATCACGCCGTACATCCCAGTTGCGGCGAGCACCATCGCAAGCGCCGCGAACAATCCAAGGAGCGTTGTCTGATAACGTTGGGCGGAAACCGAAGCATCAACCCACGACGACATCGGCCTGACTGCCGCGATCGGCTGATCGGGATCGATGGCCTGTATCTCTTTGCGCAGAGCAGCGGCGATGCTCAGGTGATCGGTCTTAGTGCGAATGACAAGGTTCGTGAAGGGCGACGCAATGGTCGGGAAATACATCGTCCCCACTGGTGGACCAGCCAGCGAGTTGTGGCGAATGTCGCCGACGACGCCGATGATCTGGTAGGCCGAACCACCGATGGCCGATACCAGTCTTTTGCCAAGTGGTTCTTCATTCGGAAAGACGGCGTTGACGAGTTGCTGGCTGACGATAACGACTTCGTCACCTTGCCGTACTTCCTGATCGGTAAAATTTCGTCCGCGCAGGAGCGGAATGCGCAGCGCGCTAAAGTAGTTTTGATTGACGCGACGGAAGTCGGCGCCGAACGCCTGGTCAATCGTAACGGGTGGACGGCCTTCTACGGTGAAGGGCAAGTCATTGAGTTGGCCACTCAGCGGTAACTCGGTTACCAGTCCGACCGTTTCGACGCCGGGCAAGCTGCCGGCGCGTGCTTGCAACTCAGTGAAAAAGTTCGTGGTCTTTTCCGGTGTGTCGTACTTGTTGCGCGCGAGGGCGAGGCGCATGGTGAGAACGTTGTTCGCATCGAAACCGGGATCCACGCTTTGCAGTGCAACCAGACTGCGCACCAACAGTCCCGCACCAATTAACAACATGACCGCGATCGCGCTTTCAAACACGACCAGCAAACTGCGCGTGCGATTTCGTAGCATAGACTCACCCGCGCCCCTCACACCTTCCTTCAACGAGTCGATCAGGTTCACTTGCACCGTGCGCAATGCGGGAGCGAGGCCAAACAACAGACCAGTCGCGAGGGAAATCAGGAAAGTAAACAGCAGGACCATGGCATCAACTCGCACCGACAATGTGCGGGGAAGAGTGTCCCGACTGAAACTAACGAGCAGATCTACTCCCCACTTCGCCAGCAGCGCGCCGAGTGCCCCACCCATGATCGCGAGCAACATGCTCTCCGTAATCATCTGGCGCATAATGCGTGGTCGACTCGCGCCGAGTGCTGTTCGCAGCGCGATCTCTTTCTGTCGCGCGGCGGCACGTACGAGTAGCAGGTTCGCGACGTTCGCACACGCGATCAGCAGCACTAAACCGACCGCGCCAAACAGGATCAGGATATAAGTCCGAGTGCCTCCGACAAGCTGTTCGTGCAAGGAGACGAGACGCAGGTTCCAACCGGTGTTGCTGTCGGGAAACTGTTTCTCGAGTTGCGCCGCAATCAGGTCTAGATCAGCCTGTGCCTGCGTCAGACTGACGCCGGCTTTCAGCCTCCCGATCGGTCGCAAAAAGTGCGCTTTGCGCATTTTCATTTCGGGATCGTCGAAGTTGAGCGGCACCCAGAGCTCGGCAGCTTGCGGCAGATTCACGTCCGAGCCCATGACTCCGATGATCTGCTTCGCTTTGCCGTCGAGCACGAGCGTTTTGTTGATGATGCCCGGATCACCTCCGAAACGTCTCTGCCAGAGTTCGTAACTGAGAACTGCCACCTGATCCTGACCAGTCTTCTCGTTTTCAAGCGTGAAGCCGCGACCGAGAATTGGACTGACCCCGAAAGTCTGCAAGTAGTTTCCGGTGACAAGGGAGGCGTTGAGCCGTTCCGGATCGCCGTTGCCGGTCATGTTTACTGGGGCAGGGATCCCGAACGAAGCGGCGAGATTTTCGAGAGTGTTGTTTTGCTCGCGGTAATCGAGGTAGTCGAGTGGCGAGACACTCGCGGTATTGCCTCCCGAGCGAATGTTTCCCCAGACCCACACGAGTCGATCGGGATCTGGAAACGGAAGTGGACGCAGCACGACTGCATTTACCAGACTGAAGATCGCAGTATTGGCGCCAATTCCAAGAGCGAGTGCGACGAGGGCGATCGCGGTAAACCCAGGCCGCTTCAACAAGCTGCGAATGCCATAGCGAATGTCTGCGATTACTGAGTCCATAATTAGCTCCAATCGTTATAGGTCCTATTCGTCGTATAAGACCTATTCATACCGTAGCGCGCTCAGTGGGTTAACGCGTGATGCACGTCGCGCCGGCAGGTAGCCTGCAAGCATCGCCACCACTGACAGAAGGATCGCTGCTCCAGCGAGTGTTAGAGGATCGGTTGGGCTCAATCCAAACAGTTGCGTTGAAATCAAACGTGCCCCGAGCAACGCCGCTGGAACACCCAGAATGAGTCCGGCCAAAACGAGATAAAGTGTCTCGCGCAAAATCATCCACGTGATGTTGCCGCCGCGCGCGCCGAGCGCCATACGTATGCCGATCTCGCTTGTGCGACGCGCGACGCCCTGGGCCATCACGCCGTACAAACCAATGCTCGCGAGTATCAAAGCAAGCGCACCGAAGAAACTGACGAGCTGAGCGATCAAACGCTCCTGGTTCAGGTTTTCACTCATTTGTTCGCTGAGCGTTGTCACACCGAAGACCGGAAGCTTGTCATCGATCTGAGTGAGCATCTGCCGCACTTGCGGTGTGAGCGGTGTTGGATCTCCTTGTGTGCGAATGTGAATCGTGGCGGAGTAGGCGCCCTCGTCCTGCACCTGAAGAATCGGACGATAGACAGTCGGGTCAGGCTTATCACGCACATCGTCGCGCTTGATGTCACCAACCACACCGACGATTTGCACCGCTGCGCCCTTGTCTGTGTCGTCGTCGAATGAGAAGGTGCGCCCGATCGGATTCTGGTCTTTGAAGAAATGCTCGGCGAACGCCGAATTGATCACAGCGATTTGCGTCGACGTAGGTGTGTCGCGCTCGTTGATGTCACGACCTCGCAACAACGGCATTCCGAGTGTTTCGGCATACTTGGGCGCGACTAAAATGTCCTGCGTGTCCAGATTCTCACCCGGCTGTGGCGTGTAACCGTTAACCTGGACGCTGCTGCTGCGGCGTGTGCCGCTCAGTGGCGAGTAGGTTGCAATCGACACGCTTTGCACTTGCGGCAGTGAGCTCAGTCGTTCGACGACCTGTTGATAGAGTGTAGCCAACTCAGTTGTCTTATATCCGGCGAGACGTGGATCGATGCCGAGCAGCAGCACGTTGTTGCGATTGAATCCCAAATCCTCGCTCTGGAGTTTCAAGAGGCTGCGCGCAAACAGTCCCGCGCCAGTGAGCAGGACCATCGAAAGACCAACCTGCATTACGACCATCAGTGACGACGGGCTGAGTCGCAGGAAGCCGCTTCGAAGGCGGTTCTTTTCTTTCATCGCGGAGGAAAGGTTTGTGCGGCTGGCCTGCACGGCAGGAATCAGTCCGAACAAAAGACCAGCGACAATCGATACGCCGGCGGTGAATAAAAGCACGCCGGCATCCGGTCGCGTATTGAGCGGCGCTTCTCTTGCGACCAGCCCAACCAGTACCGTCACGGCCCATTGTGCTAACACCACGCCGCACACGCCGCCGATCAGTGCCAGCAACATGCTCTCGGTAATGAGTTGACGAACGATCCGCCAGCGCGTTGCGCCGAGGGCCAGCCGCAGAGAGATCTCGGCCTTGCGTGAAGCCGCGCGCGATAACAGGAGACTGCCAACGTTGGCACAGGCAATCAATAACACCATGCCGACGATCGCCATCAGCATTTGCAGCGGCTTGGAATACGCCCGGCGCAAACCAGAGATGCCGCCCTGTCCTTCGACGAGCATCGCGTAAGTGTTCTCGATACCTTTGCGTCGTTCGTCAGTGAGCTTGCTGCCGGCTTGCTCAGTTAGGAATTGTTGCAATGCGAGGTTGGTCGTCGCCTGCGCTTGCTCGATGGTGGCGCCGGGTTTCAGTCGACCCATCACCGTGAGGAAGTAAACCTGATCGTTGGTCAGGGATGATTCGCGGAGTTCGACTTGTGGTTGAAACGATAGCGGCAACCAGAAGTCGGGCGGACGCCGGACGCGCTCGCCGAAAAATTCTTTCGGAGTGACACCGACGATGGTGAAGTTCGTGCCGTTGATGATGAAGTTCTTGCCAACGACTGCGGGATCGCTGTTTAGTTCCTGTTCCCAGTAGCGATGACTGATCACGGCGGCAGGTGCAGCGCCGGATTTGTCATCTTCGTTAGTGAGCACTCGGCCACGCATGGCGCGAACACCGAGTACTGAAAAGTAGTTGCCCGAAACGAGTTGTCCGGCTCCACGCGCTGCCGCCGCGGCATCGGGCCGACGCACGCTCAGGCGGCTCGATCCGCTGCGTAGCGCGGCGATGTCCTGGAACGACTGATTGTGATTGCGGAAGTACTCGTAGGACGCATAGGAAAACAGGGTCCATTTTCCCGTGCGTGGACTATCTTCGACCGATGTTCCCTCGCCCGTCGCGTCACTGAACAAGACCAGCTCCTCCGGTTTTTCAACCGGAAGTGATCTCAGCATTACGGCGTTTACCAGCGTGAAGATGGCGGTGTTGGCGCCGATGCCGAGCGCGAGCGTGAGGACAGCGATCGCGGCAAAGCCTTTGCGCTTCAACAACCCTCGTAAACCATAACGAATGTCTTTAAGTAAGTTTTCCATAATCCGTGTTCTCAATCCGTGTTATCCGTGGCCGGTTTTATTCGTATCGCAGCGCCACCAGCGGATCGACTTTCGTCGCGCGTCGGGCAGGCAGGTAGCACGCGATAAACGCCGCGAACAGTAAACAAACCGAAACCAAACTAAACGTCAGCAGATCCGTCGGTTGAACACCTACCAGCAACTTCCCAATGAACCGAGTGAGCGCCCACGAACCTGCTAACCCAATCACGATGCCCAGCAACGCCAGCTTCATTCCGTGCGTCACCACGAGCTTCAGCACGTCTGCCGTCCGCGCGCCGAGCGCCATGCGAATCCCGATCTCCTGCGTGCGCTGCGTTACGGCAAACGCCATCACGCCGTAGATCCCGATTGCCGCAAGCACGAGCGCGATACCCGCGAAGATCGCGAGCATCACCGACGAGAACGAATAGATCGCAACTGACGTCGAACGCACTTCCTGCATCGTCTTCACGTCAAACACCGGCTGATCCTTATCGATGGCCCACACCTGTTGTCGCAGTGCAGCCGACAGCGACGCCGGATCAACTCCGGTTCGGGCCACGAGCACCATCGCGTTCCATGAGTCCTGCGCGTGCGGCAGGTAGTACTCAGGCTCCACTGGAATATTCAGCTCGTGCTTTACGTCTTTAATGACGCCGACGACCTGCATCCATGGCGCTTTGTCGAGTGGTCCATCGAAGCGAATGCGTTTGCCGAGTGGATCCTGACCGGGCCAGTGCTGCCGGGCGAGTGTCTCGTTGACGATGACGACCGGCAACGCGCCGGCTTTGTCCTGCTCGGTGAATGCGCGTCCCCGAGTGATCGAAATCTCCATCGTGCGAAAGTAATCAGGCGTCGCCACACGATAACGTCCGGTGTGCTCCTGACCGGGCGCCGGTTCCGGCTCGCCTTCGACGAGGTAAGAATCAGACGAGTTCGAGCCACCAAGCGGCACGTAGTTGACGAATGCGGCCGACTCAACACCAGGCTGCGCTTTCACGCGTTGGACCAGGTCGTTGTAAAACGCCGCGATCGCCGGCTCGTCTTTGTACTTCGCCCGGGGCAACACCAGATTCATCGTGAGCACGTTGTCAGGATTGAATCCGGGATCGGTTTTTAGGAGCGAAAGAAAACTGCGAGTGAGCAGTCCTGCGCCAACGAGCAACATGAGCGAGAGTGCGACTTCAAAAACAACGAGTGAGCTGCGCAGACGATGTGAAGCGCTGCTCGTTCCACGTGTTCCTTCTTTCAGCGAATTGTTGAGGTTAGGTTTCGACACCTGCAAAGCCGGAGCAAGACCAAACACGATGCCGCTCACAACTGAAAGCCCGAGCGTGAACAACAACACTGTTGGATTGATGCCAAGCTGATACCAACCGGCCGCGTACTTCGCCGCATCGCCAGGATTTCCGGCGCGTAACGCGTCGATGCCCCAGAAGCCGATCAGTATCCCGAGTCCGCCGCCAATCAACGCAACGATCACGCTCTCGGTCAGCAACTGTCGAACTATGCGCCAGCGACTCGCGCCCAACGCAGTTCGCACTGCAATCTCTCTTTGTCGACCACTGGCACGCGCGAGCATGAGGTTCGCGACGTTCGCGCAGACGACCAGTAGCACGAGCCCCACGGCTGCGAGCACGATGAACAGCGCCCGGGCGTAGGCACTTCGATAGTATGAGAATCCTAAAGCGCCTTCACCGACGAGAATTGGCTCATCGCGAAGTACGTTGGTCTGGAAGCTTGCCCATTCCTTATCCGTCATTTGCGACTTTACCGACTGCGCGACAAGCGCCGACAGCTCGGTTTTCGCCTGTTCGATAGTCACACCAGG
>Ga0134128_10005437_pt1 | contig 15451 bp, 5 predicted proteins | sample KB31754_FD_96462 | JGI IMG/M metagenome (GOLD analysis project Ga0134128, IMG submission 96462) | Terrestrial soil microbial communities with excess Nitrogen fertilizer from Kellogg Biological Station, Michigan, USA - KB3-175-4 | ecosystem: Environmental > Terrestrial > Soil > Unclassified ... | reverse complement strand
TTGCCACCGCGCAAGAGAACCTCGGCCGGCTTGAGTCCGCACGGCGTCAGCACCCTCCGTGCCCGGATCACCAGATCCGGCCCAGCTTCCCCGGTCACGACCGGCCCCAGCCGACACTGGGCGGAATCGCCGGCTGCGGCCAGAACCCGGTCACGACCACCCCCAGCCGACACCCGGCGGAATCGCCGGCCGCGGCCAGCACCCGGTCACGGTTCGTCTGGGAGTTGGCCGGTTCGGCGGACTGAGCGCAGCTTGTCTCGGTCCAGGCCGGTGCGGGCCGCGACGCCCGCCTCGGTGAAGGCGCCGCAGTCGATGCCTCGGCCGAGGAAGGCGGCCAGGGCCCGGCCCGTCGCGGGCTCCTCAAGACCGGCGGCTGCTCGTTCGGCATACGCGCGCAAGCGGTCGCAGGCGGCGCTCAACCCCTCGCGGTAGAAGCCGTACGTTGCCGCGTAGCGGCTCACAAGCTGGGCCGGGTGCAGGTCCCAGCCCTGGTAAAAGCCCCTCTCTAGCGATCGCCTGACCAGCCGTGAGTGCAGCTGCCAGGCGGCGACGATTTCGTTTCTCGACCCGACAGGCAACACGTTAGACGAGCCGTCTGACAGTCTTACGCCCGTTCCGGCGGCCGCCACTTGCATGACGGCTTTGGCGTAGTCGGCGGCCGGGTGATCCAGGCGCTGATGGGCCGCGCTGATTCCGACCGCGGCGCTGTAGTCATAGGTGCCGTAGTGCAGGCCGATCAGGCGATCGCCGCCGGCGTGGATGCACTGCGCGATCGTCGCGGCACCGTCGGCGCCGACGATGAGCTGGGGCATCTCGACCTGCAACTCGAAAGAGAGCTGGCGGGGATGGATGATCCCGTAGGCCGACTCGATGCGCTCGCAGAGCACGGTCATGGCGGTGACCTGGGCGGCCGAGGTGACCTTGGGCAGGGTGAAGACGAACCCGGGCGGCGGACTGTGCTGGCTGGAGGGGGACGACCCCCTTGAACCCCCGCTCTCTGCGCGATTTTCGGCCAGCGCGCCCAGAAACGCATCGATCGTCGCGATCGCCCGGCGGCGGGTCTTCGGCTCCAGGCTCTTGCACCGGATTCCGGTGAACGGCGGCGCGGCATCGGCACCGAGCACCGAGGCTAGAGCTCGGGCGGCGGCGCGGGCGTGCGCGTCCTCGGTGTCGTCGCTTCTGGTCCCGTAGCCGTCCTCGAAGTCGATGCGCAGGTCTTCGATCGGCTCGTCCGCCAGCTTGGCCTGGACGAGCGGGAGTACCTGCTCGGCGAGTTCGGTGCTGAGGTTGAATGCCTCGGCGAACTCGGCTGGTTCCGCGGCGAATTCGGCCTGGGCGGCCAGTGCCTCCGCGCCCCACAGCCGGACCGTGTTGGCGGCGAACCGGTGCGCGGGGACGTAGACCGTGTGCACGGGCTGGCGACCGTGCCGATCCCCTGCGTAGCCCGAGGACAACTGCGCGTCCGCCACCGCGAGCAGCCGGTCAAGGTCCTGCGCCAGGTACAGCAAGGCTGACCTGGCGGCTTGGTCATAAATCATCGCAATGCCGTTATAGCGATATCTTGAGGTCTTACCGGGACTCGGTCGAGATCGAGTCCGGTTGCCGCTCGGATCGCCGCCACGATCGCCGGTCCTGATGAGATCGTCGGGGGCTCACCCACTCCGCGAAGGCCGTAGGGCGCGTGCGGGTCTGGGTATTCGAGCACGTCGATCCGCATCGGCGGGACATCGAGGATCGTGGGGATCAGGTAGTCGGTGAAGGACGGATTCTTGATCATGCCGCCCGAGACCTGGATCTCCTCCATCACGGCGAGGCCGAGACCCTGCGCGCTGCCACCTTGGATCTGGCCGACGACGGCCTGGGGGTTGAGCGCGCGGCCGACGTCCTGCGCGCAGTCGAGCGCGACGACCTTGATCAGGCCAAGTTCGGTGTCCACGTCGACGACCGCGCGGTGGGCGGCGAACGCGTACTGCACGTGAGCGAAGCCCTGGCCGGTCTCTGGATCGACCGGCTCGGTGGGCCGGTGCCGCCATTCCAGGGTGTCTTCCAGGATCTGGTCGCCGAGGAAATCCCCGATTGCGCCGAGGGGCGTCGCGCCCTGCTGCGGCCAGATCTGGTCATCGGCCAGCCGCAGGTCGGCATCGGGTTGCTCTAGCCGGTGCCTGACCAGGTCGAACAACTGCTCGCGGACGCTCTCGCAGGCGGCCTTGACCGCACCTCCGGTGACATAGGTCTGCCTGGACGCCGAGGTCGAGCCGGCCGAGCCGACGGCGGTGTCCTTCGGCACGATCACGACCCGGCTTACGCCCAGTTCGGTGCGTGCGATCTGCTGCTCGATCGTGACCAGGCCCTGGCCGACCTCCGCGGCGGCGGTGTGCACGGTCGCGACCGGCTCGCCGCCTACGATCTCAAGTCGCACCCGGGCGGTCGAGTAGTCGTCGAAGCCCTCGGAGAAGCCGACGTTCTTATAGCCGACCGCGTAGCCGATGCCGCGCTTGATGCCCTCGCCGTGGGTGGTGTTGCCGACGCCGCCCGGGACGTGGCGCAGGTCGTGGGTGCCGTGCTCCGGGAGGGGCATGCGCTCAACGCGGCGCAGCAGCTCGGCGACCGGGGCGGGGCTGTCGATGACCTGGCCGGTGGGGGCTGAGCTGCCCATTTCCATCGCGTTCTGACAGCGGAAGTCCAGCGGGTCCAGGCCGAGAGCGGCCGCCAGCTTGTCCATCTGCGCCTCGTAGCCGAACGCCGCCTGCACGTTGCCGAAGCCGCGCATCGCGCCGCACGGCGGGTTGTTCGTGTAGACACCGTAGGCGTCGACGTGCACGTTCGGCACGACGTAGGGTCCGGCGCTCATCAGGCCGGCGTTCGCGACGACGGCTGGAGTGCTTGAGGCGTAGGCGCCGCCGTCCAGGTGGATCTGGGCCTTGACGTAGACCAGCGTGCCGTCGCGGTTCGCGCCGTGCTCGAAGCGGATCAGGGCGGGGTGGCGGTGCACGTGGCCGAAGAACGACTCCTCGCGGCTGTACACCATCTTGACCGGCTTGCCGGTGTACAGGGCGAGCAGGCAGGCGTGCACGTGCATGGACAGGTCTTCGCGACCGCCGAAGGCGCCGCCGACTCCCGCGAGGGTCAGCCGCACCTTTTCCGGTGGCAGGCCGAGGGCGGCGCAGATCTGGCGCTGGTCGACATGCAGCCACTGGGTGGAGACGAACAGGTCGACGCCGCCTTCGCCGTCGGGGACGGCCAGACCGGCCTCGGGACCCAGGAACGCCTGGTCCTGCATGCCGATCTGATAGGTGCCTTTGACTACAACGTCGGCGCTTGGGTTGGGGTCACCTTTGCGGACCTTGAGATGGCGGACCAGGTTGCCGCCTGGATGCAGGGCTGGAGCGGTTGGGTCTAGCGCGGCTTCGGCATCGACGACCGGCGTCAGCGGCTCGTAGTCGATCTTGATCTTGCTGGCGGCGCGGCGGGCGACCTCGGGGTGATCGGCGGCGACCAGGGCTACGGGCTCGCCCGCATACCTGACCAGGTCGGCGGCCAGGACGGGCTGATCGGCGTGTTCGAGCCCGAAGACGTTGTCGCCCGGGACGTCGTCGCAGGTGAGCACGGCGTAGACGCCGGCGGTGGCGAGGGCCTCGCTAATGTCGACCGACTTAATGTAAGCGTGCGTGCACGGGCTGCGGAGCGTGACGCCCCAGATCATGTCGTCAATCACCAGGTCGCTGCCGTAGGCGAACTCCCCGGTCACCTTCAGGCGCCCGTCCGGCCTTAGCGCGCTGGCGCCGATCTGACCGCCGGCCCGCTCGTCTGCGGGGACGCTTTGACCTGGCCTTACCGGGACCGGCGTGGGTGTGCTCACCTGGCTGAGCCTACGGTCAGCCCCCGGATATCTCCATGCCCTGGCTACGTCAGCGCAGGGACCGCCGTCACGACGGGCCGCTTTGACCGGCGCCGGACCTGGTCCACCGATCAAACCAGGCCCGCTGGTCGGTGACCGAAGCCAGCACTGCGGACCCCGGCGCCGGCGCGAAGATGTCAACCGTCTCCGGGCGCACGGCGGACCGGGGAATCGTCAGCACGTAGGCGAACCGGCCAGCGCTCGCCTGGCGGAGCATCTGCGACGGGAAGACGTCCCGGCGCGAACCGTTGCAGGCTAGTACCACGTCGTGGCGCTCTAGGTCCCGGCGCACCGACGCCAGCGCCTCGAACAGGTCGGGTCCCTCGCCCCGAAGTCTCAGGTCATCGCCTATGGCCGCTTCCACCACGCACTCGTCTCCAGCGGCGAAGCGGATACCCGTAGTCACGGGTGCACCAGCGCGCAGGCCTGGAACCGTGACTTCCTCCCAGGTCATGGCTTGAATCCCGGATTGGGAGTGTATCCGCCCGGGCCGTAGACGCCGACCACGTCCTCCGGGGGGATCGGACCCGGCACCGCGATCTCGTTCTCCCACGGGTACGGAGAATCGGCACCGAAGATCTCGTTGACATCGAAGCCAGACGCGCGCACCTGGTAAATATAGTTCGCGCCGATCTGCTTGGCGAAGGCCTGGGCCGACCGGAGGCTCTTCGACGTCGCCACGAACCCGGAATCTGAAGGGTTCATGAAGACATGCCGCGCGAGATCCATACTGTCGCCCTTAGGCGTGAAGCCGCCGCCGAAGATCCCGGACTCACCGCGGGTATCCGCGCGGAAGAGCGTCCGGCCCGCCGCGCCAGCATCGACCGCGTCATCGGCGGCGGCTAGCGCTCCTTCCGCCTCCCCGCCGAGAGCGCCGAGCAAGGTACCGGCCACGGTGACGGCGGCCTGGATGCAACTGCCGGCCGAAGGCTGGGTGACGCAACTCGACACCGACAGCGCCGCCTGCTCGATACCTTCGGTGACCACCTGGTAGAGGGCCTGTCCGGCCAGGATCGCTATGCGGGCCAGGGTCTGGGTGAGCTTCTTCGGCGGCTTGTTGCCGGTTGACGGCGGCAGGATCGGCGGCGATCCCGGCCCGGGCCCGGACGTTGGGTTGTTGCCGCCGCCGTTCTGCTTGGGCTTGGGCTTGGCCCTCTGCTCGGCTTCGTAGGCTCCCAGGATCTTCTGGTAGTTCTGCTCGGCCTTCTTCGCCGCGTCTTCGTCGTCGGTGGCGACGTGAGAGAGATATACGGCCCGGTCGTATTCCTGGTTGGCGTACCGCTGGGCCGCGGCCGCCTGGCCCGCTGCTCTGGCCGCCGCTGCCTTGGTGGCCTCGTACTCCTTGTGAAGCTGGTCGGCTTGCCCCTGGAGGGTCCTGCCCTGCTTCTCGTCGGCCGTCGACTCGCCCTGCAGCGCCTTGGCCTGGGTTTGGAGGCTGGCGATCTGCGATTCGAGATCTCGTTCTTCCTCGCCATAGGGGCTCACGTAGGGCGCGCTAGCAGTGGTGTACGTATGCGTGATACTGATGCCGCCCCCGCCGCCGCCGCCGCTTGCGCCAAAGCCGCACCCGGTCTGGACTTGGAAGACGCCCGCATCGGCCTGGCCGGAGCAGCCGAAGCTGTACGTCGTGCTCGAAGTCGAGCCCGACGTTGTGAAGCCGATGGTCAGAGAGCCCTGATTCGCTCTCGCGGCCTGCGCATCCAGCTGCCTGAGGTGGTTGAGTGTCGACTGATAGGAGGACGCCAGTTCGAGGTCGTGCGTGGCCTCCTCGGCCTCGCGAGCTGCCTTCGCGAACTCCGCGTTGGCTTTGGCCTGGGTGCTGTTGTACTGGGCCAGCAGGCTGCCGGCCTTGGAGTTCAGCTCCCTGGCGTAGTTGGCCTCCTGGGAGGCGGCCCGCTGGGCCTCGGCCGCCTGCGCCCAGGCTTGCTTCGCGTTGGCCTCGGCCTTGGCCGCCTGCTGCTGCGCGTTCACCATCCGGGAGCGGGCGGCATCCACGTCGGCCTTGGTGACGTTGCCGCCGCCACCGCCGGAGGACGGCCCGTGACCGGTCGGGTCGGTGACGCCGAGCGGGTCGTCGGCGCCGTAGCCGAACGGATTGGCGTCGGCGGAGTCGGGGACGGCGCTGTTGGACTGGGTGTCCTTGGTGATGAAGGTGTGGCCGCCGGGGTAGTACCAGCGAGAGCCCATGTGGACCAGGCCGTCGCCGGAGCCGGAGTAGGCGGACTGGAAGCCCAGGGATCCGGGCATCGCGGTGGCCGAGGTGGCGACGACGGTGCCCCACGGGTCGTAGGCGACGGAGGCGGACAAGGTCGTGCCGGACGGGGTGAACGCGCCGACGACGTCGGTGTGCTTGTCGGTGTAGGCGATCTGGCCCTGGCTGGTGGTGCCGCCCTGCACGCCGACGCCGACCAGGTTCCCGGCCGGGTCGTAGCTGTAAGTGCTGGTGCCGTCCGAGGCGATCTGGGAGCTGGCGCCGAGGTAGGACAGCGTGTGGCTGCCGGTGAAACCTTGGTCAGTGATCAGCCGGCCGAGGGCGTCATAGGTCTCGCCCTGGCCGAAGGTGTTGACCTCCTGGCCATAAGCGTCACTGATCGGGCTGTAGGACCCGAACGGGCCGGTGGACTGCGACAGCGCGCCGTTGGCCGTGAACGACATCGTCGTCGTAGTGCAGCCGGTGCAGTTGATCGACGTTTCTTCGTCGCGGGCGTCGAAGGCGTAGGTGTACTGGCCGGCCTGGGTCAGGTTCCCGTCGCCGTCGTAGGCGTAGTTCGTGGTGGTGGTGCCGTTGTTCCACGAGGTCAGCCGGTCGGCCTCGTCGTAGCCGTAGGTATTGGCGGCAGGACCGGCGAGCCCGGTGGTGACCTTGGAGGTCAGATTGCCGTCGGCATCGTAGCCATAGCCGATCGAGGCCACCGTCGAACCCGAGGGCGAGGACAGGGTGTCGGAGCTCAGCTGGTTGAGGCTGTTGTAGCCGAAGGCGCGGCTGTCACCCGAGCCGTAAGCGATCTTGGTGACCTGGTCCAGGTTGTTGTAGCTGTAGGTCAGCTGCGTGCCGGTCACCGGGTCGGCCATGGCGGACAGCCGGCCGGCCGAGTCGTAGCCGTACGTGGTGGTGCCGGCCGCGTTCGTGCTGGACGTGACCTGGCCGCTGCCGTTGTACGCGAAGGTCGAGGTCCCGGCCGATCCTGACGCCGACAGCAGCCGTCCCCGGTCGTCGTAGCCGAACGACTCGGACGTGGCCGGCTGGTAGCCGACCGCGCTGGGGGTGCCGGCGGCGCTGGTCGCGGCGGTCAGCAGCAACCCTTCGTGGTTGTAGGTGAACGTGCGGGTGGCGGTCGGGGCGCTGCCGCCACTGCCCGACTCCGAGGTCATGTTGCCCATCGAGTCGTAGCTGTTCGTGATGCTGAGCCCGCCGGGCATCGACTGGCTGACCAGGTTGCCGTCGCCGTCGTAGCTGTCGGTCGTGACGGAGTTAGCAGCGGTGGTGTACTGCGCGGTGTGCGGCTCGGTGGCGGTCGCCAGCAGGCCGAGTGAGTTGTAGGTGTTGTGAGTGGTGTTGCCGTTGCCGTCGGTGTAGGCCGTCGGGTTGCCCGCGGCGTCGTAGCCGAAGGTCACCGTGATTCCCGAGCTCGCCGATACCGGCTGGGTCTGCGAGGTCAACATGCCGGTGGCGTCGTAGCTGAAGGTGCCGGTGAAGCCACGCGGGCTGGTCTCAGAAGTAAGGTTGCCGTCGGCATCGTAGGTCGCCGCGCTGCTGGTGAGCACGGTGCCGGCGGCATTCAGGTTGGAGATCGACGTCGTGCGCCCGGCGTTGTCGTAGGTCGCGACCGTGGCGGTGCCATTCGGAGCGGTGGCCTTGGTCAGCTGGCCGGTCGCGTCGTAGGTGTAGCTGGTGACGTTTCCGGCGCCGTCGGCGGTGGAGGTCTGCTCGCCCAGGGGGTCATAGGTAGCGCTTACAGTGACGCCGGTCGGACTGGTCAGTGAGGTCACCTGGCCGGCCGCGTTGTAGGCGTAGCTCGTCGTGTACGCGGCGGATGCGTTCTGCCTGACCAGGTCGGTAGTGGTGGCCAGGTTGCCGAGATTGTCGTACGTGGCCTCGGTCTTGGCGCCGTCAGGACTGGTGACGCCGGTCTGCTGGCCGGCCGGGTCGTAGGTGTAAGTCCACACCCCGCCGTCCGGGTCGGTCTGGCTGGCCAGATCACCGAGCTGGTCGTAGCTGAACCTGGTGACGTTGCCGAGCGGGTCGGTCTGGCTGGTGACCTTGCCCAGCGAGTTATACGTCGCCGTCGTGGTGCCATTGATCGGAGCGGTGGCACCAGGCGGGGTGTAGGACGGGCTGGTGTCCGAGATCGGCTGGCCATCCCCGTCGTAAGCCGCGGCGCTGACATTGCCGTCCGGATCAGAGACCTCGGTCTGGTCACCGAAGGTGTCGTAGCCGGTCTCGGCTACCGGGTTCGCCATGACGACCGTGCCGTTGCCTGAGTCCGTCGGCACGGCCGGGTCGGTCTCGACGACCGGGCGGCCGTCTTCGTCGTTCTGGATAAGGGTCGTCTTGCCATTCGGGTCGGTCTGCGAGGTGACGAAACCACGCTGATCCCTGGCGACCGATGCGACGAGGTTTCCGCCAGCGCTGCCGCCCATGTTGACGGTCTGCGTCAGGATCTGGCCGGTGGCGTTGTAGGTCGCGGTCGACGTCTGGGCCGACCCGCCGCCCTGGCTGATGCTGTCGGAGATCACGTCGCCGGCCGCGTCGTACTTGGCGGTGACGACGCGGTCCACGCCGGACGGGTCCTCGATTGTGGTGACGACCTGGTTGGCGGGGTTGTAGCTGGCGTTGAGGACCAGGCCGGTCGGGCTGGTCTCGGTGACCTGGTTACCGGCCGCGTCGTAGCCGTAAGTAGTGACGTTGGTCTTGGTGCCGCCGGAGCCGACGATGTAGCTGGAGGCGAGCCGGTCGTCGCCGAAATAGCTGAACGCGGTGGTCGTGCCAGCGACGTTGGTGACCGAGGCGAGCCGGCCGGCCGGGTCGTAGGCGCGGGAGATGGTCACCAGGTTCTCGGCCGGGATCGGGGCAGAAGGGTTGCCGGTGTAGCCGTCGACGGTCGTCGTCAGGGGTTTGCCGTCAGCGTCGTAGGTGAAGGCGGTAACTACTCCGGACGGGTCGGTGGTGGTGGCCAGGTTGCCCATCGCGTCGTAGGTGTCGCTGGTGACGTTGCCCATCGGGTCGGTCGTGGTGGCGAGCTGACCGTGCGTGTTGTAGGTGCTGGTGGTGGTCCGCGACGGGTCGCCGCCGGTCGAGTCGCTGACCGTCTTGGATAGCGCGTCGGAGTCGGCGTCGTAGGTGTACGTGGTGACCATCGTGTGGACGGCGCCGGTGACCCGGTCGGTGACCGGCGGGTCGGTCTGGGTGGTCGGCCGGTCCTGGGCGTCATAGGTGATGCTGGTCGTGAGCCCGGCCGGATAGGTGTTCGAGACCTGCGTCGAGGTCAGCTGCCGGCCGATGTTGTCGTAGGTGTACCTGGTGACCAGCCCGAGCGGATTGGTCGTGGACATAAGGTCACCGGAAGAGTCATACGCGTAGGTGGTGACGCCGCCGCTGGGCGTCGTGACCGACGCGAGTAGCCCGGCCGGCTCGGTTCCTCCGCCGGCCGCGGTCTCGGTGCCCTTCGTCCAGGCGTGAGTGGTCGTGCAGCCGACTGGGCAGGCGACGGTGGCCGGGGTCGTACTGCTGGTGACCTGGCCGTTCGCGTTGTAAGCGGTTTGGGTGTCGTAGGTGGGGTCGCTCGGTGACGAGGACAGCTCGCTGCGCGAGTCGGTGACCTTGTCGTTGCGCGGGTCGAGCGGGTTGGACAGGTTCTCTGAATAGGACGCGTACGAGGTCTGGCAGTTGTTGATCGCCGCGCAGGTGGTCGCGGAGGTCACGTTGTTGTGCGCGTCGAAGGTCATGTAGCTGGTGTCACCGTCGGGGTCGGTGATCGCTGCCGCGCGGTTGGCGCCGTCGTATCCGTACAGCGTGACCCCGCCGGTGGCGCTGACCATCTTGACCAGGGCCTTGCTGGAGTAGACGAACTTCACCGCCTTGCCCACCGGATCGGTGGCGGTGATCGTCTGAGTGTTCAGGCTTGGCGCCGTCGCCCCGGACGGCAGCTGGGTGGCGTCCGCGATCGCGACCTGGTTCTGCAAGGAGGCGTAGTGGCCGATGACCTCGTTGGAATTCAGCTGGGAGCTGTACAAGGACACATCGGCGATCGAGCCATTGAAGCCGTTGCCTATGACGGCGGTGTAGCCCGTTGTCGAGACGGTGGCCTGGTGGGTGATGGTCGCGGTGGAGAGCTGCACGCCGTCCAGGTACAAGGTCGCAATTTGGCTGAAAGCACCTCCAGGGCTTTGGCTCGCCGTGCCCGAGCTGAGTGTGAGCACGACCTGATGCCATTTGCCGTTGTTCAGCGACCCGCAACTGGTCGGCGACATAGTGGCCGTGCCAATGGTCGCGTTCACGCAGCCCGAGACGGCGCTGATGAAGATGCTGGGCTTGTTCCCGCCCGTGCCCCCGCCGGAGGCGGACAGCAGGGTCACGCCGGTCCTGGTGGTGGTACTGAACCACAGCTCCTCAGACTGGGCCCCCGAGGTGCCGAAGTACCCGCCCGGGATCGTGATCTGCGAGCCGCTGCCGGAGAATCTAGCCGCTGTACCGTCGGCGTCGCCCGCCGGGCCGACCGCGCCGAGGGTCACGCCCGAATAGGTCGCAGGCGGACGCGGCGTCGCGCTGGTTGGCGACGAGTCGACCAGGTCGGTGGCGAGCGGACCGGTTGTGTCGTTCAGCGGCCAGAAGTCCAGCGGAGAGGACCCCATGACCGAGCCGGTGTAGGCGCTAGACGATGCCGAGGTGACCGGGCCGCTGTAGTTCCACGTACCGCCGTCGGCGTCGGTCAGGGACGCGACCCGGTCGTTGGCGGTGTCGTAACTGGCGGACAGCTGCGTCCGGCCGGCCGGGCTGGTGATGGTGGTCAGCTCGGCGGCCGCGTGAGTCTCGGCGGCGTACTGGGCGGCTACGATGCCGACGCTGGGAACCTGATTCTGGTAGACCGACACGTCGGCCATCGCCCCGTTGAAGTAGGTCCACCTCGGCATGTTCAAACTGGTGCCGGTCAGCCCGGCGCCGAGCAGCGCGTACCCGGCCGGCAGCGTGACGTTGTTGCTGGCGGTGGCGACCAGGGCGCCGTCGAGATAGAGCGCCCGGCCCGGAATCAGGACGGCCTGGTGCCAGGCGCCGTTGTTGACGGCCCCCGTGGAAGTAAAGGCCGAGCTGACGAATTCGTTCGTGCAACAGGCCGCGTCGCTCGTGCCGATTTTGCTGAGGCCGTTGAGAGCGCCGTTGCTGCCGATCCACAGCAGCGGCACGGCGACGGCGTCGAAACACGCGAACGGGCACGCGGCGTTGCCGGGAAGAACGGAGGAGTCCCCGAGCAGCACACCAGAACTGGCCGTGGTCTTGAACCACAGGCTGACCGCCAGGCTCTGAGCGGCAGTGCCGGTCGGCAGTACCCGGCCGCTGGCGGTGCTCGTCGTGCAGGAGCTTTCCTGACCCGCCGTCGGGCACCAGGTACCGTCCAGCGGTATCCACGAGTTGGTTCCGTTGAAGCCGGTTGCGGTGACACCGGCGACCGGGCCCGCCACCCCGAGCGTGGTGTTCATCTCGGTGGCGGGCGGGTCCAGCTTGGCCAGGTCGTTGACCGGGATCTGGTTGGCCGCGGCCGTGGTCCCGGTCGGGTCGTTGAGCCGGAAGTAGCTGGTTGGGTCGGCGTTCAGCACGGCCGTCGGAGCGTGCGACGCGGTCGTCGTGTACTTGTACGTCGTGCAGCCCGTCGTGGTTCCCGGCGGGCAGACCGAGGTTAGCAAGTCATTGGTGTAGCCGTAGTTCCAGGTCAGCGCGGTGCTCGGCTGGCCGGCCGTGACCGGGTCGGTGGCGACGGTCGCCACGTGGGCAACGGTCGCCCCGGTCGGGGTGGACCAGGTCAGGTGCAGGGCCCGGCCCGAGGTGTTGTTGGTGATCGTGGTGAGCTGGCCGGCCGCGTAGGTGAACGTCTCGGTCATGCCGTTGCTGTCCGTCATCTTGGAGAGCAGCCACGACGTGCCGCTGGCCTGCGCGAAGTTGTAAGTGGTGCCGGTCTGGTCGGTGACCGAGAACCCACCGCCGGTCAGCGCGGTTACCACGGCGTACATCGTCTGCGGCGGCGCGTACCCTCCGGACGCGTTCTTGGCGAACCGCACCTGCCGCCCGTCAGCCAGGGTGAGGATCAGCGCTCCGGACCCGTCAGTGTCGGGAACCAGCGACATGTCAGCCACCGACGACCAGCCCGCGCCAAAGGCCTGGCCAGTCCGCGGGTCCAGCGAGTTGTAGGTCCTGATGATCGACAGATCCGGGCCGACCGTGGCAATGCTGGCATCGGTCACGGCCTGGGACACGTTGCCGCTCAGCGGGTCCACGGTCTTGCCCGATCCCGCGTAGTCAGCGCCGCCCAGGTCGGACGTCATGACCGGATTGCCGTCGCTCGCCTGGTCGTCCCCTCCCAGCTTGGAGTTCACCGCAGGCTGAGAGTTGCCGATGACGAACGAGATCGGGGTGGTCCAGGTAATTCCAGAGCCGGTCAGGCTCGGCGGGGTGGCCGCGTCGGTGACCGTGGCTTCCCAGTAATAGGTGGTGCCCCAGGTCAAGGGCGTTGTCGGGGACCAGGTATTGGCGTTTCCGGCCACCCATCCAGAAGACGCGACCACGGTCGAGGTAGGCGACGGGCCGGACAGGATCTTGAAGGCGTAAGAGAACGTCGGGTTGGCTGGGTACCCGCCGGGGATCACCGCTGACACGGACAGTTGAGGTGACTGGGAGTCCACGTCCGTGCCTGGCAGTGGTTCCTGCTCGTTGATCACCGGCGGGTACGACTGGATGGTGTACGGCGCGCAGTCCTCAGCGCCGCCCTCGGCCGAAAAGTACGTCCCGGCAGCGTTGGTCATGTTCCAGCAGATCTCGTAGGAGCCGGGGTTCTCGGCCGGGGTCACGCTTTCCGCGGTGGCGGTTCCGCCCGGCGCCACGCTGCCGGGGATCATGACGATGTTGCTGGAGCTGATCGGGGTGCCTGTACCGGTGGTGTCCCCGGCCGGGAACACCTGGGTGCCCAGGCCGTAGCCGGTCCAGGTGGTGGTGCCGGTGTTGGTCAGCGTGACCGAGATCCGGCCGGTCTGATTGGCCATCGGCACGGTGTCGAACGTCGTCGCCACGCTGTAGGAGGCGTTGTCCGTGCTGACAGCGGGCGTGACGGTGCCAGTCGACCGCTTCTTGCCTGGTGCGACGGGCGTCACGGGCTTGCCGCCGACCAGCTTGGGCCGGGTCGGCTTGGGTCGCGCCGGCTGGCGGCGCACGATCTCGTGGCGCACGATCTCGTGGCCGGGTGCCATTCGAGGCCGTCCCACCTTCACCCGCTTCGGGGTCCCGACGGCCGGCGGCGCCAGGTGCAGGTTGGGTGTCCGGTGCCCCTTCGTCCTCGGCGCCAGGTGAGTTCGGGTCGCCGAGGCCGGGACGTGGTGGGCTCGCCCGGCGGCCGTGCCGAAGTGCTCCACCGGGCCCTTGGCGTAGCCGAACATCTTCGGCGGCCGAACGCCACTGCTACCGTTGCCGACGCTCCCTGTGCTTCCGGTCGGCGATGCGACCGCAGCCGACGGCGCTATCGCCGACGTTGTTAGCGCGGCGGCCGTGATCAGCTGCAGCCACAACCAGCGGTGTCGGCGACCCAGCGACGAACTCACCATGAAGATCTCCGTAAGTGGCAGAACCAGGACATACGGCAAGGCGAGTTCGCGGATCGATCAGCTATCGGGCGCGCCTCATCGCGCGCCGGAATCGGCACCTTCAGATCCGGTCATTTGCCTGTAAATATGGTCAGCTAACAGCCCTCCTCGCACTATTGAGAACTAGCCGGCAGACTTACCGGCAGACTTCGCTGCGGCTCTGGACAATCGCGGTCAGCCGTGCTGGGACCGGCGCCGGCCAATGGGCCGGCGACAAGCGAGCGCAGTTAGCTCAAAACGGACGCGGCCCGGGTGGCGGCGCGGACGGTCGCATCCTCATCGAGGGTCTGCAGCACGTCAGCCTCGACGACCACAGAACCGTTAACCAGCAGCAAGTCCAGCGGCGGCCGCGGCCCGAGCACCAGGGCCGCCACCGGATCAGCAATCCCGGCATGCGGCTGGCCATCCATCCGCCACAACGCCAGATCCGCCAGCTTCCCGACCTCCAGCGACCCGATCTCGTCGGCCCGGCCCACAACCCGCGCCCCGCCCGTCGTTGCCAGCGACAGCGCGCCCCGCACGCTCAAAGCCTCGGGTCCGCCCACGGCCCTGGCCATCAGCACGGCCAGGTGCGCCTCGGCCAGCATCGCGCTGTCCTCGTTGGAGGCCGAACCGTCAACCCCGAGCCCGACCGGGACGCCCGCCGTCACCAGATCGGCGGTCCGGCAGATCCCGGCCCCGAGCCGGCCGTTCGAAGACGGACAGTGCGCGACCCCGGTCCCGGTCGCGGCCAGCCGCGCGATCGCGGAGTCGTTCAGGTGGATGGCGTGCGCCAGCCAGACGTCATCTGCCAGCCAGCCGAGCGAGTCCAGGTACTCGACCGGGGTGCAGCCGAACCGTTCGGCACAGAAATCGTCTTCGTCGGCCGACTCGGCCAGGTGGGTGTGCAGCCGCACCTGATGCCGCCGCGCAAGAGCGGCCGCCTCGCGCATCAGCTCACCGGTGACGGAAAAGGGAGAGCACGGCGCCACTCCCATCCGCACCATCGACCCCGGCGACGGATCATGGAAGTCCGAGATCGCCTGCTCGGTCGCGGCCAGTATCTGATCGAGATCCTCGACGACCTCATCCGGGGGCAGCCCGCCGGAGGAGACCCCCAGGTCCATGGACCCTCGAGTCGGATGGAATCGGAGTCCCACCCGCCGCGCGGCCTCGACGGTAGCACCCAGAACGTCACCGCCGCCGCGCGGGAACACGTAGTGGTGGTCGGTCGACGTCGTGCACCCGGTCCGAGCCAGCCAGGCCAGCGCGGCCGTAGCCGAATCCGCCACCAGCGAAGCATCGATCTTGGCCCAGGTCGGGTACAGCTCGGTCAGCCACCCGAACAGCGTCGAGTCGACCGCCCGCCCCCTCGTCGCCCACTGGTACAGGTGGTGATGCGTATTGATCAAGCCGGGAGTCAGCAGGCACCCAGCACCGTCGACCACCCGCGCACCAGCGACATCGACAGCCTCAGGCACCGCACCGGCCCCGACGGCGGTAATGACATTGCCCTCCACGGCGACATAGCCGGACGCGTGCTCGGCGCCGGCCGCGTCCATGGTCACCACGTGGCAGTTCTTAATCAGCACCGAGGTCATCGAGCCCCCTCGCCCGACCCCGACCCAGCCATCCGAGCCGCCGCCAGCCGAACCGCATCCAGGATCTTCTCGTAGCCCGTGCACCGGCACAGGTTTCCGGCCAGCGCCTCCCGCACGTCCGCTTCGGCCG
>Ga0134128_10005436_pt1 | contig 15452 bp, 8 predicted proteins | sample KB31754_FD_96462 | JGI IMG/M metagenome (GOLD analysis project Ga0134128, IMG submission 96462) | Terrestrial soil microbial communities with excess Nitrogen fertilizer from Kellogg Biological Station, Michigan, USA - KB3-175-4 | ecosystem: Environmental > Terrestrial > Soil > Unclassified ... | reverse complement strand
TGGCGCAGGCGTTTGTCTCGGCTCTTCTGGCGCAGTCAAGCCTCGATTTTGCCCAACAGAACCTCTCCAGTTGGCAGGACACGGTCAAGATCAGCCAGGCGCGCTACCAAGCGGGGGCGATCAGCGAGGCCGATCTGGACGCCATCCAACTGCAGACGCTGGATTTTCAGACCGCGGTTTCGGGCGACAAGCTGGCGCTGGAGCAGGCGCGCGACACACTGCGGCAGCAGATCGGCGTAACCGCGCTGCCGGCGAATTTCAGTCTGGTGGGTGAGTTGGCCTTCCAGCCGGTGGGCGGCAATCTGGACGATATGAAGCTGCTTGCCCTGCAGCACCGTCCCGACCTGGCGGCGGCGCGGCTGGCGGTGACCGCGGCCGAGAGCCAGCACAAGCTGGCGCAAGCCGACGGCAAGCGCGACCTGACCACCACCGCACAGTACAGCCATCTGTCGTCGGCCAACAACATGGGGTTTCTGTTCAACATCGAGATCCCCATCTTTGACCGCAACCAGGGCGAGATCGCCCGCACCGTCGCCGCCACCACCCAGGCCAAGGATTTGGCCCAGCAGACCAGCGACCAGGTGTTGACCGACGTGGGCACGGCGTTTGAGGCGGTGCGGCAGGGCAGCGATGTGGTGGGGCTGTACACCTCCGGATACCGGACACAGGCCAAACAAGCGCTCGACATCCGCCAGTACGCCTACCAGAAGGGCGCCAGCAGCCTGCTGGACCTGCTGGATGCCGAGCGCACCTACCGCAGCACCGAGCTGGGATATCGCCAGGCGCTGGCGACCTACATGCTGGCCGTCGAGCAGTTGAAGGAAGCCGTGGGCACGAGGAGTCTCCCATGAAGTCGAAAAGGGTTTATTGGTGTGCCCTCGGCGGCGCGCTGGCGTTGACGCTGGCCGCCGCCGGGTGCGGCAGGACGGCGCCCGCCGCCGCCTCCGATCCGCCGCCGGCCACGATCGCGCAACTGTTCACCGTGCCCCGGAACCAGATGAGCCACGTGCAGGTGGTGGCGGCCCGCTTGGCCACCTGGCCGCGGATGCTGCGGCTCACCGGCAACGTGGACTTCGATCAGTTCGCCACCACGCCGGTGATCACCCCGGTCAGCGGACCGGTTACGCGGATCCTGGCCGCCACCGGACAGCAGGTGCGCGCGGGGGAGACGTTGCTCGAAGTATCCAGCCCGGATGTGGCGGCGGCGCGCAGCAATTTTCTCAAGGCCGACGTCGCGGTGAAGCTGGCGCAGCAGGTCGAGCGGCGTGACCAGGACCTGCTCGAGCACCACGCCATCGCCCAGGCGGACATGGAGCAGGCCCAATCGGCCCTGGAGCAGGCGCGGGCGGATCTCGAAAACGCGCGCGCCTCGCTGCGCATCTGGGGCGTGCCCGAACCCACGCCGGGGAGCGCCGCCACGGCGCTGATTGCCGTCAAAGCTCCGATCGCGGGTGAGGTGGTGGAGCGCGACGTGGCGCCCGGGCAACTGCTGCAGGGCGGGGCGACGCAGTGTTTTGTCATCAGCGACACCCACCGGATGTGGGTGCTGGCCAACGTCTATCAAAGCGACCTCGACTACGTGCACGTCGGCGATCCGGTGACGATTGAAACCGACGCCTACCCCAACCCGTTTCACGGCCGCATCCAGTACCTCAGTCCGGCGCTCGACCCCGCCACCCGCACCCTGCAGGCGCGCATCGAGACCGCCAACCCGCGCAGCGAGCTGAAGAAACAGATGTATGTCACCGCCGATGTGGAGGCGGGGAGCCTGGGGAAGGTGATCGTGGTGCCCGACGCCGCGGTGCTGCGCGACGAGCAGAACGTGCCCTTTGTGTACGTCGAGTCGGGCGCGCCCAATCGCTTCGCCCACCGCACCGTGGCCATCGGCGCCAGCCGCGCCGGCGAGACGCAGATCACCAGCGGCTTGCAGGCGGGCGAAAACGTGGTGGGCGACGGCAGCCTGTTCCTGCAGTTCGCCGATTCCTTCCAGCACTGATCGGGGCACCGGATCATGATCAATCGCATCGTCCAGTTCGCCCTGCGCCAGCGCTTCCTGGTCCTGATTGTGATGGTGCTGCTGGTGGTGGGGGGGGCGGTGTCGTTCCACCAGATGCCGGTCGACGCCTACCCCGACCTGTCGCCGCCGTTGGTGGACATCATCACCCAGTGGCCGGGGCACAGCGCCGAGGAGGTCGAGCGGCTCATCACCCTGCCGCTGGAGCTGGCCATGAACGGCACGCCCGGGCTGGTCTACATGCGCTCCATCTCGCTCTATGGGCTGAGCGATGTGACGCTGACCTTTGAGGACGCCACCGACAAATATTTTGCCCGTCAGCAGGCCTTCCAGCGCTTCGCCGACGCCACCCTCCCCACCGGCGTGACGCCCTCGCTGTCGCCCCTGTCGAGTCCCAGCGGGCTGATCTACCGCTACGTGCTGGAGTCGCCCGACCGCAGCCCCCAGGATCTGAAGACGATTCAGGACTGGACCCTGAACCGCGCCTACAAGTCCATCCCCGGCGTGGCCGACGACAGCGGCTTCGGCGGCACCACCATGCAGTACCAGGTGCTGCTCGACCCCAACCGCATCGCCAACTACCACGTCACCGTGCCCCAGGTGATGGCGGCGCTGGCCGCCAACAACGCCAACACCGGCGGCGGCTTCTACTCCCAGGGCGGACAGTTTTACTACGTGCGGGCGCTGGGGCTGGTCACCGACACCCGGGACATCGGCAACATCGTGGTGGCCAGCAACAACGGCGCGCCGGTGTACCTGCACGATGTGGCGCAGGTGGTGATCGGGCACGCGCCCCGGCTGGGCGAGTTCGGCTTCAACCACGACAACGACGCCGTCGAGGGCGTGATCCTGATGCGCACCGGGGCGCAGACCCAGGACGTGCTGCAGCAGGTCGAGGCCAAAACGGCGGAGATGAACCGCCAGCTTCCGCCCGACGTCAAGGTGCACCCCTTCTACGACCGCACCGACCTGGTGCAGCTCACCACCCACACCGTCGAAGGCAATCTGGTGCGGGGCATGATCCTGGTGCTGATCGTCCTCATCCTGCTGCTGGTGAGCGTGCGGGCGGCGATCATCGTGGCGCTGACCATCCCGCTGGCGCTGCTGTTCTCCTTCATCTTCCTCCACGGGGCGGGGATTTCCGCCAACCTGCTCTCCATCGGCGCCATCGACTTCGGCATCATCATTGACGGCACCGTGGTGATGATGGAGAACATCTACCGCGAGCTGGAGGAGCGGCACGGCCAGAGCTACGACCTGTTCGAGGTGATTGTGTCCGCCTCGCGCGACGTGGACCGGCCCATCTTCTACTCGGTGGCGATCATGATCGCCGCCTATCTGCCGATCTACGCCCTCAGCGGCGCCAGCGGGCTGCTGTTCCGGCCCATGGCCGACACCATGGCCTTCGCGCTGATCGGTTCGCTCATCATCACCCTGACGCTGGTGCCGGTGCTCAGCTCCTACTGGTTCAAGTCGGGGGTGAAGCTGACCGTCAACCGGCCGCTGGAGTGGATGAAGCACTGGTACCGCGGGCAGGTGGCCTGGTGTCTGCGCCATCCCTGGTGGGTGACGGTGGGCACGGTGGTGGTGTTCGCCGCCTCGCTGCTGCTGGCGCCCTACATCGGTGGCGAGTTCATGCCCCACCTCGACGAGGGCGCGCTGTGGGTGCGGGCCACCATGCCCTACAGCATCAGCTACGACGAGGCCAGCAAGCTGGCGCCCCAGATCCGCGATATTCTGCTCTCCTATCCCCAGGTGACCGATGTGGGCAGCGAGTTGGGGCGGCCCGATGACGGCACCGACTCGACCGGCTTCTTCAACTGTGAGTTCTACGTCGGCCTGCGCCCCTACAACGATCCCACCTGGCAAAAAAGTTCGGCCCACGACAAGACGGAGTTGATCGCCGCCCTGCAGCAGAAGCTGGGGGCCTATCCCGGCATCATCTTCAATTACACCCAGCCCGCCGAGGACGCGGTGGACGAGGCGTTGACCGGGCTCAAGAGCTCGCTGGCCGTTAAGGTCTTTGGTCCCGACCTGCATGTCCTGCAAACCGAGGCGCTGAAGGTGCGCGATACGCTGGCGCGGGTGCCCGGCTTCACCGAGCTGACCGTGGTCAAGGAACTGGGGCAGCCCAGCATCGCGGTGGCGGTGAACCGCGCCGCGCTGGCCCGCTACGGCGTCAACGCCGCCGACGTCGAGGCGGTGATCGAGGCTGGGGTGGGCGGCGACACGGCCAGCCAGGTGGTGCAGGGCGAGAAGACATTTGACCTGGTGGTGCGCATGGAGCCGGCCTTCCGCGAGAGCCCGGAGGCGATTGGCAGCCTGCTGGTGGGCACCAGCGCCGGACAGCAGATCCCGGTGCGCGACCTGGCCTCCATCACCGAGCAGGACAGCCCCTCGTTCATCTATCGAGAGAACAACGAGAGATACATCGGGGTGCAGTACAGCATTGAGGGCCGCGACCTGCAGCACGCGGTCGAAGACGGGCAGAAGGCGGTGGCCAGGGCGGTGCCGCTGCCGGCCGGTTATCACATGGTGTGGGGCGGCGAGTACAGCGAGTTTCTGGCGGCGCGGCAGCAGTTGTCGGTGGTCGGTCCGCTGGTGGTGCTGCTGATCTTCATGATCCTGTTCGCCCTCTATGGCAACGTGAAATTCCCGGTGGTGATCGCGCTGGGGGTGATCCTGACCGTGCCCGAAGGCGCCTTGCTGGCGCTCTATTGGAGCGGGACGGCGTTCAGCGTCTCCTCCGTGCTGGGTCTATTGGCGCTCACCGGAGTGTCGGTCGAGACGGCGGTGATTCTGGTCTCCTACATCAACAAACTGCGCTTGCAGGGCGAGGAGATCGGTCCGGCGACAATCGAGGCCTCGGTACTGCGCTTGCGGCCCATCCTGATTACCGGCCTGGTGGCCTGCATCGGCCTGCTGCCCGCGGCCCTCTCGCACGGCATCGGCAGCGACACCCAGCGCCCCTTCGCCATCGTAATCGTCGCCGGCATGATCTCGCGCCTCATCCTCGGCCTCTACATCAACCCCGTACTCTACGCCCTGGTGGCCCGCAAGGGCGATGTCCTGCAAGTCTGACCCCTCCGAACAGGGCTGTTAGCTATCGGCTCTTAGCTGTTAGGAAAAGCCCCCGGCCTCAAGCCCCCATCCGATCTTCCAACCCCATTTTTTCCCAACAGCCACAACCAACAGCTACGCCGCCCCGCGCCGGACACAACAACCCATCCGATCGCTCACCCCCGTTTTTCCTAACAGCTAACAGCTAAGAGCTAACAGCTCGTCAATGGACGATGCGCACCACGTTGGCCTGGCGATCAGTAAACAGGATGAAGCTGTCGTCGGGGGCCAGCGCGACGCCGAAGACACCGTTGTAGCGGACCGGGCCGCCGAGTTCGTTGGCGTGGGCCGGGTCCACGGTGAAGTCGCCGTCGGCCATATGCTGCTCGGTGGAGCTGCCGGCGAGCGTATAGACCTGCATCGTGCGAAGGTCAAGGGCGCGCAGCAGCCCGAGTTCGCTGTCGCCCCAGAAGAGGCTGCGGCCATCGGTGGAGAGGAAGGCCGGGTCGCAGAGTGTGGCGGAAGCGGCCGGGCCGTCCGCGCCTCCGCAGGTGTGGGCCATGCCGACGACGGTGGTGACCTGGCCGGTGGCGAGGTTCAGCTCGCGGATGGCGGCGTTCTCAAAGTCGCTGATATAGATGTTCTGGCCGGTCGGATCCCAGGCCAGTCCGTTGGGTTCGGCGAAGCTGGCGGCGGTGCCGATGCCGTCGGCATTCCCCAGACCGTGGCCGGCGAGGGTGGAGACCGTGCCGGCGGTGAGGTCAATCATACGGATGAGGTTGTTGCCGGTATCGGCGATGTAGAGTTTCGTGCCGTCGGGAGAGGCCAGAATGCCGAAGGGGTTGTTGAACAGCGCGGTGGCCAGGGGGCCGTCCTGGTATCCGGCTTTGTTATGGTTGCCGGTGACGGTGGTGACCTGGTCGGTCGAAAGGTCGAGCTTGCGGATATCGGCGTTGCCCGGTTCGGCGATGTAGATGACGTTCTGGCTGGGAACCCAGGCGAGGCCGGCATTCTTATAGAAGGATGCGGTCCCGGCGGCGCCATCGCCCCAACCCAGGCCGGGGCCGGCGACGGTCGACACCTGCGAGGTGGCGAGATCAATTTTGCGGATGGCGCCGTTCAGGCTGTCCGCCACATAGGCGATCTTGCCGTCGGTGACGATGCCTTCGGGCTGGTCGAAGAGGGCTTTGGAGACGCCGCTGTAGTCGCTGCCGGTGCCCACGCCGTCCGCGAAGCCGCGGTGCGAGGGTTGTCCGGCGAGCGTGGAGGTTTGCAGGGTCACCGTCGCCTGGCTGGTGGCGGTGAGCGGGTTGCCGATATCCATGCGCCGCAGCAGGCCGTTTTCGGTGTCGGCGATGAACAGGCTGGTGGTGCCCGCGCCGCTGAGATCGGCGACGGCGGTCAGGCTGTCGGGTGCGTAGAAGGTGGTGCCGCTCCCGGCGCCGCCGTCCGCCTCTCCGCTGCCCGCGCCGCCGGCCAGGGTGTAGACGGTCGCGTTCGCGCCCAGGTGCGCGGCGCGTATCTCGTTGCCGTCGGCGATGTAAATCACCGGCGCGCCGCTGTGCGGATCCACCGCGATGCCGCTCAGTTCCTTGAAGGTGGCGCTCATGGCGGCGCCGTCGCTCTGGCCCTGGGCGCCGCTGCCCGCCACCGTGGTGACCGTCACCGAGGGCAGGGCGATCTGGCGGATGTCATAGCCGCACTGGTCGCTGACGTAGAGGTTGGCGCCGGCCGCATCCATGGCCAGCCCGGTCGGCTGGCAGAAGGTGGCCAGCGTGCCCACGCCGTTGGTGGTGTTGTAAATGTGGTATTGGCCGGCGATGGTGGTCACGGTCGAGGTGGCCAGATCAATTTGCCGGATCAGCTCGTTGCTGGTATCGGCGACGTAGAGGGTTGAGCCGTCGGGCGAGAGTGCGATGCCCTTGGGAGAGTTGAAGCTGGCGGCGGCCCCGACGCCGTCGGCGTGGCCGGCGAGGTCGGCGCCGGCCACGACCTTCACGTCGAAATCGCCCCGGGTGAAGCTGACGATGCGGTTGCGGAGCGAGTCGGCGACGTAGATGGTGTTGTTGGCCGGATTGAAGGCGATGCCGTCGCCCTCGCCGATGGTGTAGGAGTAGGGTCCGCCGGTGACGGTCGAGACGGTCTGGTTGGCGAGAGTGAACTGCCGGATGGCGTGGCCTTGTTTGTCGGCGAAGTAGAGGTTGTGGCCGCCGTCGCTGGTCACGGCGGTGGGATAGAGCTCATCGGCGGTCCCGGTACCGTCCTGATACCCGACCCCGCCGCCGCCGCCCGCCAGGGTGCTGACGTGACCGGCCCAGCCGGTGATGGTCAACAGCACGGTCGCGGTCTGCACCAGTTGACCGCCGTTGGCGTCGGTGGAGGTGGCCGTGACGGTGAGCGGCACGGCGCTGGCGGCGAGGCTGATGGGGGATGTATCCACAGTGAGCTTGACGGCGCCGCTGGCGGTGGCGGAGGTGGTGTCGAGAGCCGCCGTGGTGGAGACCGGCATGCCGGCGACGGCCAGCGTAACCGGGCTGGTAAAGCCGCTGGTAATGTTCAGTTGCAGCGTCACCGAACCTTCATCGGCCTTGGCCAGGCTGAGCGTGGAGCTGGCGGGCGAAAGGGTGAACTCCTGGGGCGGCACTTGCAGCGTGATCTGGGCGGAGGCCGACTTGGTGGCGTCGGCGGCGCTGGTGGCGGTGATGGTCTCGGTTGCCGGGGAGGGAAGCGTGGCGGGGGCGTGGAACGTTCCGTTCTTGTCAATCGTGCCCAGGGTGGAGTCACCGCCGGCGACGTTGTTGACGCTCCAGTTGACGTTCAGGTTGGAGCCGTCGCCGCCGCTGACGGTGGCCTGGAAGGCCTGCGTGGTGTTGAGGTTGATGGTGGCCGTGGTCGGGGTGATGGTCACGGCGATGGGTTGGACAAGGGTGACGGTGGCCTGCGCCGAGCGCTGCGGATCGGCCTGGGAGACGGCGGCGATGGTCACCGTGTTGGTGCCCGGGAAGGTGGCGGGGGCGGTGTAGAGGCCGCCGGATGTCAGGGTGCCGTTGGTGGGGTCGCTGGCCTTGCCGTTGATGGTCCAGGTAACGGCGGAGTTGGCCGACGGGGTGACGGTGGCGGTGAACTGCTGGCTGGCGCCGGGCTGTAGGGTGACGGTCAAGGGCGAGATGGTCACCGAGATGGGCGGCGTGATGGTCACCTGCGCGCTCGCCGACTTGGTGGCGTCGGCGGCGCTGGTGGCGGTGACGGTGACGGTGGCGGGCGAGGGGGCGGTGGCGGGCGGAGTGTACTTGCCGTTGGCGTCCACCGTGCCCACGGTGGGGTTGCCGCCGGCGACGCCGTTGACGCTCCAGGCCACGGCGGTGTTGCTGACGCCGGTGACCGAGGCGGTGAAGGGGATGGCGGCGCCGCCCGCGTCAGTGGTGGCCGAAGTGGGGCTGATGGTCACCGTCGCCGTCTGTTGCAGGGTGACGGTGGCGGTGGCCTGTATGGCCGGGTCCTGAACGCTGGTGGCGCTGACAGTAATCTGGCCCAGGCCCGATTCACTGGCCGGGGCGGTGTACAGCCCGGCGGTGGAGACGGTGCCGGTGGCGGCGCTGCCGCCGGCCACCCCGTTCACCGCCCAGGTGACGGCGGTGTTGGTGGCGTTGGTGACCGTCGCCTGGAACTGGGTGGTCTGTCCGGCTTGCAGCGCGGCGGTGGTCGGGGTGAGTTGGATGGCGACCGGCGGCGTGAGGGTGACCACCGCGCTCGCCTGCACGCTGGGGTTGGCGGCGCTGACCGCCTCCACCGTCACCGTGCCGCCCTGCGGAACCGCCAGCGGCGCGGTGTAGAGACCCTTCTGGCTGATGGTGCCGGTCGTGGCGTCGCCATTGAGATGGCCGTTCACCTTCCACACCACGCTGGTGTCGCTGACGTTGCTCACCACCACCGTGAACTGCTGGGTGCCGTCACCCGCCTGCAGACTCACCGATCCCGGCGTCAGGCTCATGATGGGCAACTGCGGCGCCGACGCCCCGCACCCCCACACGCCCAGAGCCAGGCTCAGGATCAGGGTCACACCCCACCAGTCGTTTCCGTTGCGCAGCATAACTGGACTCCTCATGCGATCGTTGGGGCCGCGCTTAGCGCAGCAGATAGGTCAAACGGTTCCATTCGTGGATGGTGTTGGCGGTCTGGTGAATGGTCACCAGGTGATAGGTCATGGGCACGGCTTCGAGCAGCATCGCCCAGCGGGGATGCCCGCGGCGCTCCAGTCCCCAGGCGGGAGAGGTGAAGGCCAGCACCTCGAGCGGCGCCTCGATCAGCCAGGCGCGGCGCGCCGAAAAGGGATGGCAGCCGTTGAACGACTGCGGGCTGCGGATGAGCACGTCGGTTTCGCACAGCCCCAGCTGCCGCGCCTGACGCTCGATCTGAAAGTGGTTGAAGATCAGCACGCTCTCGCTCGACAGTTGGGCGAGGAAGGGCTGGTGCCACCGCGTTTCAATCTCATGGTGTTCCGCGCACCCCAGGCAGGGGACGTAACCGCCCTGCGCGGCCGCGGTCATGGACAGCGCCGCGATGCATAAAGCGATGGCGATCAGATTCCAGCAACTCTGCTTCTCCGACATAGGCCAACTACTCCGGTACGCGAGCAGTTGGAATTCGGAGTAGAAGAGCGGGATGGCTGGCCGGTGCCGAATTGGGCGGCCGGGGAGCGGAAATAGGGCGAACGCCCCGCCGGGGTCAACCGCCGCGGCGTTCCGCAAACAGGCCACAACCCGGGTGAGCGGCAGATGCATCCCCGTTACAGAGTTGCTGCGCATGCCATCGCCCGCCCTGGTACCCTTGCGCCGTCGCCGTGAAAGTTCCGCGCCGGCGGCTCCGAAGCCCGTTCCAAAGCCGCTGGAGTGGCGCGGGGGAGACTTTCTACTGCACGGAGGGTCGTTGCCTCTCGATGAAGGCCAACGGCTGCAGCGCTATCGCGGCCTGAGTGTCAGCGTGGTGGCGCAGGTGGTGATGGTGGCGCTGGTGCTGGCCGGACTGGCCATAGGACCGCGGCCCATACGCCTGAAACCCGATCCGCCCGAGCAGCAGGTGTTGACCTGGCTGGTGGCGCCGCCGCCGCCGGTTCACTATCGGGTGCGGCCGCCGGTGCGGCGGGAGCGCCTGCGGCCCCCCCGCGCGCTGGTCACCCCGCGGCCGCCGGTCATCGCCGTACCACCGCGACGGCGGGCGGAGGAGGCAGTCAAACTACCCCCGGCGCCGGCAGTGAAGATGAGCGAACGTGCTCCGGTGCTGGCGGCGGCCGCGCCCCCACCGCCGCCGCCTCCGCCCCCCGCCACCGTGAAGCTGGGGCGGTTTGGCGCATCGAGCGGGATTGTGGCCACCACCGGGCAGCCGGTCGCCGTTCCCCGGCTGGGCAACTTTGGGAGTGGGGAGAAGAAAGACCCGCCCGATGCATCGGCGGTGGCGAGCGTAGGGAGCGCCGGGTTTGAGGGACCGGCGCAAGCGGTGGAGCGCAGCGGCGATGTCACCGGACACATTCAGTCATCGGGTTTTGGCGGGCCGGAAGTGGGGGATCCGCCGGCGGCGGCGCCGCCGGGGCAGGCACAGGGACAACTGCAACTGCACAGCTTTGCCGCCAGCGCGCCGCTGGCCGCCGCCCCGGCTCGGGTTGCGGCCCCGCCGCCGCCGCCCGAGGTGATGGCGCCCGAGATTGTCTCGTGGCCGACGCCCGCCTATACCGCCGACGCGCGCCGCCATCACATCGAGGGCGAAGTCATCGTCCAAGTAAAGCTGGGGGCGGACGGGACCGCCACCGTCCTGCGCCTCATCCAGGGCCTGGGCCACGGCCTCGATCAAAACGCCGAAGCCGCCGCCCGCCAACTGATCTTTCGCCCCGCCCGCCGCCATGGTCAGGCAGTGGACTGGACGGTGCTCGTCCATATTCAATTCCGCCTGGCCAATTGATTGAGGAGAGCCGCCATGATGTCCTGTCGCAATGCGCGCAAGTTAAAGAAGGGCGGCTCCAGCCTGACCTGGCTTTGCCATCTCTGGCCGGCCCTTCTGGCCATCCCGCTGGCGGTCTCTCTCGGGCTCCCGGCGCAGCAGAGCGCGCCCCCGGCGCCACTCACCAACGCCACCGCCGCCCCCTCCGCCAACGTCGTTCTCGATCAGATGAGCGCCCACGAAGCCCAACTGTATGACCAGTTGGAGGAGATGACCCCGCGCATTGAAACCTACATGCAAAACCTGCGCCCCGACCCGCAACTGGGCGAGGTGCCGATCGCCGATCGCTACTACCTGGGCATTCTGCACTTCAAGGGGAATTTCAACACGCTCAGCTTTTTGACCGAGCCGCCGGCCCACTGGCGGCAGTGGATCGGTCCGCTCGACGACCGCATCACCGCGCCGGCACGCCGGGTGATGGATCTGGACGTGTTCAAGGAGAGCTTCGCCCGCATGCTGTTTCCCGGCGCCGACCATTTTGACCGTCAGCATTTCCGGTTTGTCTTCGTGCGGCGTGAGTTTCTGGGGGCGGTGCGGTGTTACGTCTTTGACGTGGTGCCGCTCGATGTTCACGACAAGGGGAGCTTCTGGGGACGCATCTGGGTCGAGGATCAGAACAACGTGCTGGTGCGCTTCAACGGCAGCTTCTGGCAGGACCGTTATGGACATCCGGATCTGCACTTTGACAGTTGGCGGGAGAACGTGCGCCCGGGGGTCTGGATGCCCGCCTACATCTATGCCGAGGAGAGCAGCCTGGGGTACGGGCTGTTCCGCCATGCGCGCTTTCAGGCGCAGACGCGGCTGTGGGGCTATGACCTGCGCACCGCCGGCCATCAGCAGGAGCTGACCAGCATGTCGGTGGAGGGCGCCGACCTGAACATCGCCGCGCCGCCGCCGGCGCCCATGGCGCCGGTCGAGGAGACACGCGCCTGGGAGCAGCAGGCGGAGGAGAACGTGCTCGACCGGCTGGAGAAATCGGGCCTGCTGGCGCCCGAAGGTCCCGCCGACAAAGTTTTGGACACGGTGGTCAACAACCTGATCATCACCAACAAGCTCACCATCTCGCCGCCCGTGCGCTGCCGCATCCTGCTGACCACGCCGCTCGAGTCGGTGGCCATCGGCCACACCATTGTGTTGAGCCGGGGACTGATCGACAGTCTGCCGAACGAAGCCAGCTTGGCGGCGATGCTGGCCCACGAGCTGGCGCACATCTCGCTCGGCCAGCGCCTCGACACCCGCTACGCCTTCGCCGACCGCATGTTGTTCGCCGACCAGGACAGCTTCCGGCTGCTCGATCTGCAGCGCACCCCGACCGAGGAGGCCCAGGCGAATGCGCTGGCGGTGAAGTTGCTCACCCATTCTCCTTACAAGGACCAGTTGGCGCAGGCGGGTCTGTTCCTGCGCCAGGTGGATGCGCGTCGCAAGACGTCGCCGCATCTGTTCAGCCCCCACCTCGGCAACGCCTGGTTCAGCCACGACTACCTGACCCGCTTGCATGCGGTCGAGGCGGCGGCGCCGCCGCTGCATCAGGCGGACGTGGCGCAGATTGCCGCCCTGCCGCTGGGCGGACGTTTGGTCGTGGACCCATGGGATGGCAGCGTCAGCCTGGAAACCCCGCCGGCAGAGACGCTGCTGTCCGCCCGCGAGAAGATGCCGCTGCAGTTGACGCCGTTTTTCCCCTACCTCAAGCGCTACACCGCCGATCCCAAGGCGGCGGCCAGCAGCACCGTGGCCAAGGCCGCCTCCGGGGGCGGCGGGCAGTAATGGGCGCGGGCCCCTGTCGCGCTCGCTGCGACGCTCGCGCCGCCGCCATCCCGCTTTCCACGCAGGGAGGGGATAGAGCGGGAACGGTGTGCAGGGGGTTGCACAAAAGGGGAAGGAAGGCTACATGACTGCGATCTAGTTGCGACGGCAAGTCCTTTGTAATCAGCGGTGATATTTGGCACGCAGCGTGCTCACAGCCAGCCAGGCTGGAAAATGCCTGAAAGGGATCACACTATGCGCAAATCGCTTTTGCTGGCACTGGGCTGCCTACTGCTGTGCAGCGTAGGGGCTCACGCCGATTCGCTGTATCTGTTTAACGGCACTCTCTCGACCACCTCGGGGAACAAGGCAGTGACCGGCACCTTTACCTGGAACGGCAGCAATGTCACCTCATGGGACCTGGATTTTTCGGACTTGGCGGGAACCTGCGGCTACTACTGCCAATTGGGGGGTCTGTCGGCGTTTACATCGCTCGGCAACGGCTACGTGATGGTGGGCAATTCCGGCGACTCCAACGGCGGTGGCGCCGGAGACAACTCCTACATGAGCTATGACGGTGGGCTTAACAATACCATTCTCGAGGTAAATGGCTACACCAACAACAGCAATACGGGTTACAGCACCCAACTGTTCTTCAACTTTAATGCCATTCCGGGAACGTTCAACACCCAGGGCGGCAATAACGTCTATGCTGAGTTCACCTCCAATTCGTTACAGAATGACTACTCCTGGGTGGGCGGCAGCGCCACTCTGGCCACCCCGGAGCCGGCCAGCGTGGTCTTCGGATTGACCGGCGGACTGATGCTGCTGGCCGGCTTCTTCTGGCAGGAGCGGCGGAAGCAGAAGCTCGACAGCGCGGCCTGATTGCCGTCAAAACCTTCCTTGCATGTGGGGCCGCCCGGGGCATCGGGCGGTCTTTTTTTGTGTCAGGCCCAGTAGGTGCGGTCGAGGGTGCGGTACTGGATGGCCTCGGCGATATGGGCGGGTTCGATCGCCTCGGCGGCGGCCAGGTCGGCGATGGTGCGGGCGACCTTGAGGATGCGGTCATGGGCGCGGGCGCTGAGCGCCAGGCGGAGCATGGCGCGCTCGAGCAGCGGTTCGCTGCCGGGGCCGAGGGTGCAGTGGCTGGCGACGAGGCGGGTGGTCATCTGGGCATTGGAGAAGATGGCATCGCCCTGAAAGCGGACCAACTGGCGGCGGCGGGCGGCGGCCACACGCTCGCGGATGAGGCTGCTCTTCTCCCCCGCCGCCGCCGCGCCCCGCAGCTCCTGGTACTTCACCGCCGGCACATCGAGATGGATGTCTATGCGGTCGAGCAGCGGGCCGGAGATGCGCGCGGCGTAGCGCTGGATCTGCGGCGGGGTGCAGTGGCACTCGCGCGTGGGGTCGTTGAGGAAGCCGCAGGGGCAGGGGTTCATGGCGGCGGCGAGCATGAAGCGGGCGGGGTAGGTGACCGCATGGGCGGCGCGGACCAGGGTGACGCGGCCGTCCTCGAGCGGCTGCCGCATGACCTCGAGCACCGAGCGCGGGAACTCGGGCAGCTCATCGAGAAACAGCACGCCGTGATGGGCGAGGCTGACCTCGCCGGGGCGCGGACCGGCGCCGCCGCCGATCAGGCCGGCGTCGGAGATGGTGTGGTGGGGGGCGCGGAAAGGGCGGCGGGTGAGCAGGGCCGTTTGGCCGCCCTCGCGGGCGAGGGTGCCGTTGACGCTGTGGATCTTGGTGGCCTCCAGCGCCTCCTCAAACGTCAGGTCGGGGAGGATGGAGGGAATGCGGCGGGCGAGCATGGTTTTGCCCGAGCCCGGGGGGCCGATCATGAGGATGTTGTGGCCCCCGGCGCAGGCCACCTCCAGCGCGCGTTTGGCGGTTTGCTGGCCCTTGACGTCGGCGAAGTCCTCGCCCGCGGCGCGCTCGCGGTCGAGCAGCGCCTGGGTGTCAACCACGGTCGGTTGTGCGGACTCGCGCTGGGTAACCACCCGCATCACATCGGCGAGATGCTGGGCGCCGTAAACGTCCACGCCGCGCACCACGGCGGCCTCGGCCGCATTGGCGGCCGGCACAATCAGGCGCGGGATGCCCTGCTCGCGCGCCATGATGGCGATCGGCAGGCTGCCGCGGATGGGGCGCAGGGTGCCGTCGAGGGCCAATTCGCCGACGAAGAGGAAGTCGTCAATGCCATAGCGGCCGTGTCCGTTGCCATGGCCGTTCCCGTTCCCGTTGCCGCGGGTGCCGTGCGCCTGGGGCACGGCGCCCCAGCAGCCGAGCAGGGCCATGGCCATGGGCAGGTCAAAGCCCGAGCCCTCCTTGCGCACATCGGCGGGCGCCAGGTTAATGACCACGTGCGCCTGCGGCGGCTCATAGCCGCAGTTGCGCATGGCCGCCCGCAAACGCTCGCGGCTCTCGCGCACCGCCGCATCGGGCAGCCCGACGGTGGAGAACCGCCCCTCGCCGTCGCTGGCGGGGGTGGAGTCCACCTCGACCTCGACCAGCCGCGACTCAATGCCGACCACAGAAGCGCTCAGGGTGCGGAACAGCATGGGGCAATCTTCCAACTACACCCCAGCCGGCGCCGCCGGGTCAATTCCCGCAGTTGGGGGGTGTGACCAGCCTTCGGGGTTGAAGC
>Ga0134128_10005435_pt1 | contig 15453 bp, 10 predicted proteins | sample KB31754_FD_96462 | JGI IMG/M metagenome (GOLD analysis project Ga0134128, IMG submission 96462) | Terrestrial soil microbial communities with excess Nitrogen fertilizer from Kellogg Biological Station, Michigan, USA - KB3-175-4 | ecosystem: Environmental > Terrestrial > Soil > Unclassified ... | reverse complement strand
GCACGCGTGTCCCGCGTTACCCTCGTCCGCCGTCGGCGAAGCTATCGCGGGACTCCCAGCGCGCAAGGGCGTCTGTGCTCGAGAGCCGCCGTGAACGAAACTCGCCGCTGCACTCAAGCCGCGTAGCGGAGATGTCATCGCGGGGTTTTATTGGGGAAAAGCAGGACGGCGGGCGGCGGTAAGTGGGTGGGGAAAAGCAGACTGTCCAGATGGGCGGGACAGGCTGCGGTTGTCCAGTTGAACGGGACACGGGCCGCCGTCGACTCGTCAGCGCTCGGCGTCGCGGCCGAAGATCGAACCGAGCGCGGATGCTCCGCCTCGTTCGTCATGGTCGCGGCCCGCGTCATCGGCTAGCAACGTCCAGGCATCCACCGCGTTGAGGGCGATGCGCCACACGCCGGAAGACTCGCCGCGCAGGTGCGCGTATCCGCCGGACGACTTATCCAGGTCCTTGCCGTCAGAGCCACCCACTGCTTCCGCGCCCAGAGCGCCGAGCAGCGCGCCGCCAGACGCCAGCTGCGCGAAATACGCTTCCTGAGATATCAGTTCGCCGCGCAGTTGTGTGCCCCGCACGCTGACCGCGACTGGCACTGTCGCCGCCGACGTCTGCTCCACTGCGTGTAGGAGACGCTCCAGCACCGGATCCGCATGCCGCTTGGCCATTTCGCGCACCTCCAGAGTCCGCTGGTTGACACCCGCAGGTTTGCCGGTGGTCAAGAACGGATGTCCGTTCCCGCCACCGGCAAACCGGCATACGTGCCGCTGGTCAGGGTTGAATCCAGTGCTCGTGATCGGCGTGAAGATGGTCTGCACGCCGCTGGTCTCGGCTTGCGCGGACCCGGGGAAGCGCCAGCAGCGCGGCAGCCGTGAGCGTTACGATGCGTTCTCCTGCCGAGTGGTACATGTCCCGGCGTTCGCGCCGGACGAATCAAGTGGTGAAGAACACGCGCACGTCCCAGGCGCCGAGGTTCAACGCCGCGCCCGCGGGGATCGAAGTCCCCTCTAGGGCATCGGTAAGGCGGAACGGAGCCTTCACGTTGGGCGGCAGCCAGCTCCAGTTGTGCACGATGTGCACGCGCCGCCCGTCCGGTGCGGTGCTGGTGGTGGCGGTGACCGTTGCTGGCAAGCCCGTCCATCCGCTGCGCGGGCTGGGAGCCAGCCACGCGGCCAGAGCCTGAGCCAGGCCACGTCCGGGAACGGTGCCCACGTAAGTGACGCGGCCTGCGCCGTGGCGGCGCGTGGTGACCGCAGGCCAGCGGCCGAAGTGCGGATGGTTGTACTCAGCCAGCACATCCGCGTCGTCGACGTTGAGCGCATCCACCCAACGGGTCGCGGTGGCGTTCGGCGGCAGATTCAGCGGGCTGCCAGCCGACGCGCGCAGCGGGATGTCGCGGGAGAGATTGCTGAATTCGTCGTAGCTGACGCCCGCGGCCGCCGCCAGGCGTCCGGGAGCGGGTTCGTATCGCGCACGGGCCTCAAGATCGGCGTATCCGGTGCGCGGCCCGATCACGAGATGACCGCCCGCCTGCGCGTACTGCGCGAACCAGTCGAGAGTCGTGTCGTCGGCGAGGTAGAACCCCGGGACGACGAGCACGGGATGGCGCTGCGCCGCGACCTCAGGCGCGACACCCTCGCGTTCTCCGCGCGGATCGTGCAGCTGACGGGCGTGCACGATCCGCACCTGGCGGCCGGCGTCGAACGCGCCCCGGTAGAAGGGGTCGAAGATGCGGTGGTACGCGGCGGGATCGGGGCCGCCGTCCGGGGTGCTGAGCGGCGGGTATTTCTGCATCAGCCACTTGCTCGGCGTCGAGTACATCATGGTGATGTCCGCGTCGGGTTCGAGCCCGGCGACCAGCTCTCCGGCGGTGTCGAACTCGGCTCCGAGCCTGGCCAGCTCGCGGTAGGTGCGGCCGGGGCGCTCGCTGTGCGGCAGGATTCCGCCCCAGTAGGTCTCCGCGCCGAAGTGCAGCGAGTGCCAGTGCCAATACTCGATCATCCGTGCGCCGCGGCCCACCAGTGCCCAGGCGGCCTGGCGCCACTGCCCGTCGAAGGCCGGCCGGTTGTCCCAGTGCGTGCCGATGCTGCTCGCGTTGGTCTCGGTGACTAGAAACGGCTCCTGGCGCGAGGAGAACATCCAGTCAGCTGTCTGATACAGCGCCCACACGCCGCTGGTCTTCCACTTCTGCTCCACGTGGTCGCCGTGGGTGTCGGGCAGCGCGAGGCCGTCCTGCATGTCGTAGTACGGATTGCCCGTGGCGACATCGAGCGCGTCGGTCAGCTCGTCGTCCTCCACGGCCGGCCGGGTGTACGAGATGCAGGTGGTGACGAACTGCTCAGGCCGGGCGAATTCGCGCACGATATCGGCCTGCCAGGCGATGAACTGCGTGGTCTGTTTCGCCTGGAACGCCCGCCAGGCCACGTCGTACTGCGGCTGCGCGTTGCCGTCCGGGGTCCACAGGTCGGCCCAGGTGGACAGGCGGTGCGACCAGTAGACCAGGCCCCAGGCCCGATTGAGGCTTTCGACGTCCCCGTACTCGTCGCGCAAGTGGTCGACGAAGCGCTGGAAGACGCCGTGATTGTGCAGGAGTTCGAGCCCGGGTTCGTTGTCCACCTGGAAGCCGATGACCGCGGGGTGTGTGGCGTACCTGGCCAGGATCTTGCGGATGATCCGCTCGGCGTGGAAGCGGAAGGCCGGGTGGGTGAAGTCCACCTCCTGGCGCCCGCCCCAGCCGATGCGCTCCCCAGTGGACCGCTCCCCTGTTATCTCAGGGTACTGTCGCGCCAGCCACGGCGGCACCGCGTAGGTCGGCGTGCCGAGGATGACCGAGATCCCGCGTTCGTGCGCGCCGTCCAGCACCGGCTGCAACCAGTCCAGGTCGAACCGGCCGTTCTGCGGCTCCCAGGTCGACCAGACCGACTCGCCGACCCGGATCACCGTGAACTTGGCGTCCGCCATCAGGTCCAGGTCAGTCTTGAGCCGCTCATAGGGCTGGTACTCGTGATAGTAAGCGGCGCCGAACAGGACGCGGGCGGGCAGGACCGCCATGCGGGGACCTCCGTACGGGTTCGTGGTGCGGGTGGGACTGGTGGCGGTCACTGCTTGACGGCGCCGGTGGCCAGGCCGCTCTGCCAGTAGCGCTGCAACAGCAGAAAGGCCACCACCAGCGGGATGATCGAGAGCAGCGAGCCGGTCACCACCAGCGGGAGCATGGTGCTGCTCGACCCGGCCCCACCGTTCTGCGCCTGCGCCGCCCAGGAGGAAAGACCCACCGTGACTGGGTACAGCCGTGGGTTGTTGAGCATGATCAGCGGCAGGAAGTAGTTGTTCCAGGTGGAGACGAGGGTGAATAGCAGCACGGTGACCAGGCCGGGGCCGAGCAGTCGCAGCGCGATGGTGAAGAAGATCCGCGCCTCCCCCGCCCCGTCGATGCGCGCCGCCTCGATCAGGCTGTCCGGCACCGCGTCCTGGGTGTAGATGCGCATCAGGTACAGCCCGAACGGGTTGATCAGCGAGGGCAGGATGACGGCCCACGGCGTGTCGACCAGGTGCACCTGCGCGAACAGCAGGTAGGTCGGAATCGCCAGCGCGGTCGCCGGAACCATGATGGTGCCGACCACCAGCCCGAACGCGGCGCCGTGGCCACGGAAGCGGTACTTGGCGAATCCGTACCCTGCGGCGGCGGCGAGGAAGGCCGCGCCGACGGCGCTGACCCCGGCGTACATGACCGTGTTGAGCAGCCATTGGACGAAAACGCCGTTGTCCTGGGTCAGAGTGTCGTGGATGTTGCCGAGTAGCTGCGGCGCGTGTGAGAACCAGAGCCCGAAGGTGTTGATCAGGTCCTGGGTGCTCTTGGTCGAGGAGACGACGAGCCAGAGGAGCGGCACCAGGAAGTACGCGAGTGCCGCGAGCATCGCGATCGTCAGCGGGGTGCTGCGCCGGTCGAGCCGGTTGCGGCGGCTTCCGGTCAGTCGGGTGCGCGGGCGGGAGGGCGCGTCCGCGCGGGGCGTCGCGGAGGTCGGGGTTGTGGTGGTCATGCGTTCCTCCGGCGGTTCGCGACGTACAGGAACACGTAGGAGACGATCACGATGACCAGCCCGAGTAGGAACGAGACCGCGGCCGCGTAGTTGACCTGCTGGCCGGTGAAGGCGAGGTTGTAGGCGTACAGGTTCGCGGTGTATCCGCTGTCGATGACGTCCGGCGCGATCTGCTGAAGCAGCTTCGGCTCGTTGAACAGCTGGAAGCTGCCGATCACCGAGAACAGCAGGGTGAGGGTGAGCGCGGGCCGCAGCGCCGGCAGCTTGATCGCGCGGGCAATCCGCCAGGGCCCGGCACCGTCCACGGCGGCCGCCTCGTACAGCTCGCGCGGGATCGTCTGCAGCGCGGCGTAGAGGATGATCATGTTGTAGCCGACGAACTCCCAAGTCACGATGTTCGCCAGGCTGCCGAGCATCCAGGAGTTGCCGAGGAAGTTCGGGGTCGAGACGTGGAAGTGCCGGCCCAGCTGGGCGATCGGGCCGAAGTTGGGTCCGTACAGGTAGCCCCACATCAGCGCCGCCACCACGCTCGGTACCGCATAGGGCACGAAGATCCCGAGCCTGATCACCTTGGCCAGCCGTAGCAGACCGCTGTCCAGGGCAAGCGCGAACAGCAACGCCAGCAGCAGCATCAGCGGCACCTGGATCAGGAAGAACAGCGCCACACGCCCGACGCCGTGCAGCAGCAGCGGGTCTTTCAGCGCGTTGACGTAGTTCTGCAGGCCCACGAAGGTGGTGCCGCCGACCAGCTTGTGCTGAAACAGGCTCAGGTACGCGGCGTAGCCGAGCGGGGTGAGGAAGAGCAGCAGGAAGAGCGCCAGGAACGGGGCGACGAACAGCGGCCCTGCAGCGCCGGTCCCTTGAGGGTCCGTGTTCTGGGCAGACATCGGTGTCCTTAGAAGGCTCAGGAGCCCTGGACGGTGAAGCCCTGGCCCTTGGCGTAGCTGACGATGCGCGACTGCCACTGCGCGAGCGAACCGACCACATCGCCCTTGCTGGACAGCGCCTTGCTGACCGTGTCGGTGAAGTCGGTGACCACCTGGTCTAGGAACGGCGGCCACTGGAACGAGGTGTTGACGGTCTGGCTGACGTCCGCGAAGACCTGGTTGACCTGCTGGCCGCCGTAGAACGCGGGTGTGGCGCCGACAAAGCTCTGGTCGGCCAGCAGCGTCTTGGTGGCCGGGAAGAAGAACTGCTTGGTGGCGAAAAGCTTCGCGCTGTCCGGATCGCTGTTGAGGAACTGCGCGAACTGCGCCGCCGCGATCGGGTTCTTGGTCGACTTGATCACCGCGGTGGTCGAGCCGCCCCAGTTCCCGGAGGCGGGAGCCGAGGCGTCCCACTGCGGCAGCGGAGCCGCGCGCCACTTGCCGGAGGTGGAGGCGGCCGAGCCGGAGAGGAACGCGGGTCCCCAGGCGGCGGTCAGCCAGGTAGCGTACGTGCCCTTATTCAGTCCGGCGTACCAGGAGTCGGTGAAGTCGGGCTCGACGCCGACGACGCCTTCCTTGGCCAGTGCGCCCCAGTACGCGCCCAGCTTCTGCGAGATCTGGTCGTCGACATTGATGGCGACGGTGCTCTTGCCGGTGACCGTGTACGGCTTCGCGTTGGCCTGCCACAGCAGGCCGTGCCAGGCCGCGGCCTGGTTCGCGGCGAAGTTGGTCAGGTAGACGTTCGGGTCGGCGGCGTGCAGCTTGCGCGCCGCGGCGGCGAAGTCGTCCCAGGTCTTGGGTACCGCGATGCCGTACTTGTCGAAGATGTCCTTGCGGTACAACATGCCCATCGGGCCGGTGTCCTGCGGGATCGCGAACACCTCGCCGTTCGGGCCGCTGACTTGGCTCCAGGTCCAGTCCACGAACTTGCTCTTGAGCGCGGACGCGCCGTGCGGGCGCAGGTCGAGCAGGCTTTCGGTGATGGTGAACGTCGGGACGTACTGGTACTCGATCTGGCACAGGTCCGGCGCTCCGCTGCCGGCTTGCAGGGCGGTGCGCAGCTTCGTGTACTGCGGCGTGCCCTGACCCGCGTTGACGACGTTGACCTTGATCGCCGGGTACTTCGCCTCGAACAGCGCCACCTCGGACTGGATGTTCGGCACCCAGGTCCAGAAGGTCCGCGTCGTGGGCGTGGCCATCGCCTTGTCGATGTCGGCCTGGCTGACCGCGGCGCCGCCGGCGGAACCGGATCCGCCGCTGCCCCCGCTGCTGTTGCTACACGCGGCCAGCGCCGCGCTGAGGGAGACGGCGCCGGTGACGCCGAGGAAACGGCGACGGCTCATCGGTGACTCGATGCCGAAGGGGGATTTGGACATGGGTGGACTCCCGCCATTGGGAAGGTGAGGGTGACGCGCGCCGAGCGAGGCGTGCGGGAAGGACACGTGTGTGGTCTGAGACGAAAAAGGGCTATGGATGCGAACAGGACCCGCGCGGCCTGTTTCTCGGTCGGCGGCAGACGGCTGTCGGCGGGCTGGCCCGCGAGCGCCGTCAGGCCTGGTAGCTGGTGGTGCTGCCCGACGGTTCCCGGGGTTTTCCGGGAGGCGGGCTGGTCGAGGCTCGCACGATCAGCTCGACCGGCGGGTCGATCGCCGGGGAAGGCTGCGCGAGCGGGTGCTCGATGGCGTGCACGAGCATTTCGAGTCCCTCTCTGGCCACGGCGTCGAAAGGCTGGCGCACCGTGGTCAAGGGAGGCGTTATGTACGCGGCGACCGGAACGTCGTCGAAGCCGACCACGCTTACCTCATCGGGTACGCGCCTGCCTGCCTCTGTCAGCGCTCTTATGAGGCCGATCGCCATGTCGTCGTTGGCTGCGAACACCGCGGTCAGCGCGGGGTTGGCGGCCAGGTCGCGACCTGCCGAGTAACCGGACGCGGCCGACCAATCGCCTTCGACGACCGGTGGCTGCGGCCTGCCTCGCGCCGCCAGCGCCGTGCGCCAGCCCGCGAGCCGGTCGCGCGCGGCGTACCAGCGCTGTGGACCGGCCAGGTGGTGCACGGTGTGGTGGCCGAGGTCCAGCAGGTGGTCGGTGGCCGCGCTGGCCAGCACGCCGGCGCCGACGCCCGCGGTGACGACGTGTGGCGCGGCGAACGGCGCGGGCGCGCCGATGACCAGCACCGGCACGTCGACGCGAACCGGAACCTCGCCCTCGTCGATGGGCTCGGATATGACGATGCCGTCCACGCCCTGTTCGAGCAGTGACTCGACAGCGCCGGCGATCCCGGCCGTGTCGCCTTCCATCGTGTTCACCACGCGCAGTGCGTACCCGGTGTCCCGTACCGCGCGCTCGACTCCCATGAGCAGCGAGGCCGGTCCGAACAGGGCGGTCCCGAGGGTGACCACGCCGATCGAGCGCGTCCGTCCCGAGGCCAGCGCGCGCGCGGCGCTGTTGAGCCGGTAGCCGAGTTGCTCAGCCGCTTCGAGCACACGCCTGCGCACTTCGTCGGAGACGTACGGTTCGTCGTTGAGCACGCGCGAGACCGTCTTCTGCGACACGCCGGCCACTTTGGCGACGTCCACGCTGCGCGGAAGCGCTGAGCTCACGCTCTGTCGCGCCGCACCGCTCATGGCGTCCCTTCCGTCGTTAGCTCGCTGCATCGTAGCGAGCCCGGGTTCTGACTACGCAGTCAGACTACGCAGTCATACAAAGGTCGTCAAGACCTTGGAACGCAGCTGAAATCTGGATGGCGGCTCGGCGCCGGCTGGCTTCCCGAGCGGCTATTGATGGGATCTCTTGACCGAGACAGGGTTTGTTTATGGGATCGCGTCGGTGTAACTTTCACACGCAATCGGCCGCATACTGTGCGTGTCGAGGATCGTCGAACTCTGTCGAACTGTGGCATTGGCCAGGGTAGTGAGGGCAGCCGCGCTCGGGACAGTGCGCTGGAGCGATCACCCTGGCTCTTGAGCTTTCGCGATGCGCTTGGCAGATTCACCCATCGATGCGGCACAGCTCGGGCAAGCACATCCCATGACGCTTCGCGAGAAGCGGGGATGCGCCATAGACCGCCCCACGTGGTTCGGCGAAGCATGGGTCGCCAAAACCGGGTGAGGCCGGCGGCCGCGTCAGTCAGCCGTCACTGACTGACGCGGCCGCCCTTGTGTCTCGACGTCAGCATCCTCGATATCAAGCTCGGCGCCGGCCACGTCGGCCAGGGCATCGGCCTCGGTGTCTTCGATCAGATACTTGCGCAGCCACTTCTCAGTCGTACTCACGTGCATAAGTGCCGCGGCGTGCGCCAATGCGGCGTCGCCGGTAGCGAGCGCCTGGTAGATCGCCTCATGCTCGGCCAGGGTGCGCTCCGCCGCTTTGCCGTCCACCATGCCGCGCCATACCCGGGCCCGCACGGTCCTGCTGGAGATGCCCTCCAGCAGGCTGGCCAGGGTGGCGTTGCCGGTCGCGGTGATGACCGCCCGGTGGAACGCGGCGTCGTGCCGGTTCAGCAGTTCCACGTCGTCCTGCGCCTCGCGCATCGCAGCGAGATGGCCCTCCACCTCCGCTAGTTCGCCAGCGGAGATGCGGCTGGCTGCCAGCCCGGTGGCCACCGGTTCGAATAGCCGGCGCACCTCGTTCAGCTCGAGCAGCGTGTCGCCGCGCAGCAGCTCGATCGCGGATCCGAGGCCTTCCAGCAGAACGCTGGGTTCCAGGCTGGTCACGTAGGTGCCGTCGCCGCGCCGGATCTCCAGCACCCGGGCGAGCACCAGTGCCTTGACCGCCTCGCGGGTGAGGTTGCGGGAGATGCCCAGCTGCGCGGAAAGCCGCGGCTCTGACGGTAACCGGGAGCCAGCTGGCAGCTCTCCCGACTGGATCAGTTCCCGAATACGGTCGATCGCCTTATCGGTCAGTGACATGTCTCGGCCTCATTCGGTGACCTGGTGCTGCGGCGCGGGGTGGAAAACATCCTACGTCCGAGCACGGCGCGGCCGGGCACCCGCGGGAAAGTCGGCGGGTACCCGGCTTGGCGCGGTCAGTCGGTCAGTTGCATGCGCTCCCGTTGAGGGTGAAGGCGGTGGGGCTGGTGTCGTTGCTCGTCCAGGTGCCTTGGAAGCCGAACTGAACGTTGCCGCCGGGGGCGATGGCGGCGTTGTAGCTGGCATTCGTGGCGCTGATGGCTTGTCCGGACTGCGTGACGGTGGCATTCCAGGCGTTAGTGACCTTCTGGTCGCCGGGGAAGCTCCACTTGAGCGTCCAACCATTGATCGCGGCCGTGCCGGTGTTGGTGACCGTCACGTTCGCGGTGAACCCGCCGCCCCACTCGTTCTTCACGTACGAGACCTGACACGCCCCGCCGGTCGCCTCAGTGCTGATCGTCCACGTGAACGACGCGGAACCGGCGACCGGGTAGGTGTCCGTCGCCTCCACCGTCACGTTGAACGTCCCCGGGGTCGTCGGCGTGCCGGAGATCAGGCCCGACGGGGAGATCGACAACCCCGGGGGCAGACCGGTCGCGCTGTACACCAGCGTCTGGCCGGACGCCGAATCGGTGGCCTGGATCTGCAGCGGGCTGATCGGCCTGCCGACGGTCGTGGTCTGATTGCCGGGATTGGTCACCGTCACCGTGTGACCGCTCGTCGAGCCGTTCGGTGTCAGGTAGACGGCGAACGCGTCGTGCGAGGCCTGGAACGTCAACGGAACCGTGAGCGAGCCGCTCGACACGTTGACGGTCTGGTTGAGGACGACCTGCGGTGCGCTCAGCGGCGCCTGGTCCGGAATCCGCTCCACGGTCACATTCACCGAGTCATTGCTGTCGAGCCAGGCCTGAGTCGACACGCCGTTGAAGGTCACCGAAGCCGCGCCGGTGTACCCGTTCGCGTCGCCGATGATCGCCACAGCCCGCTTGTTCGCAGAGTCCTCAGCGGCGGAGATGGCCGTGCTGTTGACCTGACCGGAGGTGTTGACCAGCGTCCCGGTCATGTCGGCGTAGGCGCGGAAAGCCCACCAGTTGCCGGTCGGCTGCCAGCTGCCGCCGCTGTTGGTCAACAGGCCGGTCAGGTTCGGCGTCTCGCAGCAGGCCCAGTTGCCGCGCATCGCGTTCGTGTAGCCCGACTGCGCGAAGCGAGCGAGGTACCACGCGGACACACCGGCGGTCTGGCGGTCTGAGGGCTGGAACTCGTTGGCTGACAAGGGGATCCGCGCGATTCCGTTGGCGGACAGCGCGTTGTTGAGGGACTGCGACACCGCAACCGCGTCGTCGACATCACCCTCGTCGTGATTGGTGATCATGTCCGGCAGCGTCGCAGCGGCCTTGGTGTGCGCCAGCCAGGTCTGCCACTCCCCCGGGTTGCCTTGCGGGGTGAAGGCGAGCGACGGGCCGACGATCTGCGCACCAGGGGCGATGCGCCGGATCTCCCGGTAGGCGGTGTCCCACATCTGGAAGTACTGCGTGGTGTTCATCCCGCGCGTCCAGAAGACGGAGATGTCCGGCTCGTTGTAGATGTCGTAGGCGAACTTCAGGCCCGACGCCTGCAACGCGCCCACGGTGGCGTCGATGAAGCTGACCCAGTTCGAGCAGTTGCCGTTGTCGCACGGATACGTCGTGTTCGAGGGCTGACCGCCGTCGTTGCCGTAGACGTCGCTGAGGATCACCTGGTACTGCGCGTGATACGGCGCCTGGGTGAACCGCTTGCCCTGCGCGATGATCTCGGCGACGTCCGCCTTCGTGTTCGACCCGTAGGAGTAGTTGTCACCGACCCAGCCGCGGGACGCGTGCCCGCCGCCTCGGTAGGCCGTCATGCCCAAAGGGAGGATGTATTGGTCGGCCGGCAGCGAGGCGTCCTGGTTGACGCCGTAGAGGAAGCCCTCCCCGACTCCGGTGGCCGGTGCCCCCGGCGAGCCTAGATCGACGGTGAGCGATTCCGTGCCGGCCGCGTGCCCTGGAGCCGCGGCGAGCAGTGGGAACAACAGCGCTATGGCTCCGCCGGCCGCCAGCGCGAGGCGGGCGGTCCCGATTCTCGTCCTCATCGATTCTCCTTCTCAGTCAAGCGCTGCGGCGCCCTCGGTGGGTACGGACGTGCGGCAGCGTTGTCAGTACGACATGGGATGACTACACTTCGGCGCGCACCAGTCGGCTGCAAGGGAGCCCGATGAACATCGGCGAGGTCGCCCGCTACTGCGGGGTGTCGCGCAGCACCGTCTCGTACGCGCTCAGCGGCAAGCGCACGATCTCCCCGGAGACCAGGGACCGCATCCTCGCCGCCATCGACGAGCTCGGATATCACCCGGCCACCGCGTCGCAGACGCTCAAGCGCTCGCGTACCGGCGCGGTCGCGCTGGTCATCCCGCCGGCTGGGGAGCAACTGACTGCGATGCAGCTGGACTTCGTCGGCGCGATCATGGAAGCCGCCGCGCGGGCGGACCTGGACGTGCTGCTTTCCCCCTCCGGAGACGACCACGGCAGCTCGTTCGAGCGGATCGTGTCCGGTCAGCACCTTGACGGGGTCATCTTGGCGGAGATCCGGCTCGATGACCCGCGCGTCGAACGGCTGCGCCGGGCGCGAATACCGTTCGTGATGATCGGGCGCCCCACCCGACCGGACGCGATGTCCTGGGTCGATTTGGACACCGCAGCATTGGTCAGCCGGTGCGTCGATCACCTTGTCGAGCTTGGGCACCAGCACATCGCGCTGATCAACCGCTCGGTCAGCCTGGTGATGGCGGGCTACGGTCCGGCGCATCGCGCGCGCGAAGGTTTCAGCCGGGCGACCGCGCGGCACGGCGTCGAGGGCGTCGAGTTCTGCTGCGCTGACAACACCAGGGCCGGAGAGAGCTGCATCGACACGATCCTGCGGGCGTATCCGCAGGTCACCGGGATCGTGACGGTCAACGAGGCGGCGCTGCCAGGGATCGAGCGGGCGCTGGAGCGCGCCGGGCTCGAGGTGCCGCGCAGCCTGTCGATCACCGGGATCGTGGCGCGCAAGTGGGCCGAGCAGTTCCATCCCAGCCTCACCGCGATCGACGTGCCGGCCGCGGCCTTGGGCTCGGCCGCGGTGGATTTCCTGCGGGAGCGCATCGCGAAGCCGGGGACCGCGCCCGCGCACGTGCTGCTGGCGCCGCCGATCGATCTTCGGTGCAGCACCGGCCCGGTCGGCGCGCGTGCGTGACAGTGTTCCGCGTCACGAGACCTCCCGGGACTCGGATGGGTGCGTCGCGTATCGCTGTGAGCGCTAACATGCTCGGCCCCCGGCGGAGGCCGGTACGCGACTGGAGACAGTGCCTCACGGCATCCGGAGTGTCAAGGTTCTGGAAAAGTCTTCGCGGGCTGATGAGCGCACCGGGTGTTGAGCCACCAATTCCGCACACGCCGCCTCCGCGTGGCGATGAAGCGTCTTGGCGTATAGCGGCGTTCAGCTCCTGCCGAGGCATTCGACATTTGTCGCGCGTTCGACATCGCGCACCATTTCCCACCGCAAACGCAACTTTCAAATGCATCTTGACGAGCATTCTGGCGTTGGGTTACCTACTCATCACGGCCATAGCGAACCCACCGCCGCTTTCGTGCCGCGCCCGCGACAGCGCCTTTCGCGTGCGCATTCACCTGCCACCACGACCGCGCGTTGACGCGCGCGAAAGGTTTTTGCCATGTCTTCTTCGGATTCCTCGCCCTTCCAGATCAGCCGGCGCAAGCTGCTCGCCGCGGCCGGGGCTGCCACCGCCTTCGGCCTGGTGCGCTTCGCCCCCGACGCCGAGGCGAACGCCGGCCCGCAGAGCTATACCGCCGCCTGGTCCTCCGTCGACCAGCACCCCCCGGCACCGGCCTGGTTCCAGGACGCCAAGTTCGGCATCTACTACCACTGGGGCGTCTTCAGCGTTCCCGCGTATGACAACGAGTGGTACCCGCGCAACATGTACATCAGCGGGTCGGCGGCGAACCAGCACCACATCGCCACCTACGGCGACCCGTCGGTGTGGCCGTACCAGAACTTCATCGACGGCGCGCGGGACAAGGCCGGCAACTTCGTGCAGTTCGCACCCAAGCTGACCAGCGCGGGCGGGAATTGGGATCCCAACGCGTGGGCGACGCTGTTCAAGAACGCCGGAGCGCGCTTCGCCGGTCCGGTCGCCGAGCACCACGACGGCTATTCGATGTGGAACAGCGCGTCCAATCCGTGGAACTCGGTCGCGCACGGCCCCAAGCTCGACCTGGTGGCGCAGCACGCACAGGCGATCCGCGGTCAGGGCCTGAAGTTCATGGCCTCCCTGCACCACGCCTACCACTTCAACGGCTACTACGACCACGTGCCCGCCCAGTCCGACCCGAATCTCAAGATCCTGTTCGGCCAGCAGGGCACTGCCGCCGAGAACCTGCTGTGGTACAACAAGCTGATCGAGGTCATCGACGGATACCAGCCGGACCTGATCTACCAGGACTTCGATCTCTCGCTCGTCGAGGAGAGCTACCGGCTGCAGTTCCTCGCGTACTACTACAACAAAGCCGTCGCGTGGAACAAGGACGTCGTCGCGACGTACAAGGACGGCTTCGACAACAAGGGCGAGGTCTTCGACTACGAGCGCGGCGGCCCCGGCGGTCTGCTGACCCCGTATTGGGAGACCGACGACGCGATCTCTTCCTCGTCCTGGTGCTACACGGTCGGGCTCGGCTACTACACGACGCAGGCGTTGCTGCACGCGCTGATCGACCGCGTTGCCAAGGGCGGCACGATGCTGCTGAACATCTCGCCGATGGCGGATGGGACGATCCCGTCGCAGCAGCAGACCATCCTGTTGGGTATGGGAGATTGGCTCGGCCGCTTCGGCGAGGCCATCTACGCCACCCGATCCTGGTCGTCATACGGCGAGGGACCGACGGCGATGGGCGGCGGCTCCTTCACCGGACCGCGCGCCGGCACGCCACAGGACATCCGCTTCACCCGCAGCCAGGACAACACGATCCTGTACGCCACCGCCCTTGGCTGGCAAGGCGGCACGATGACGGTCACCAGCCTCAACTCCAACCAGTTCAACATCAGCAGCCTGGTCTCCGCACAGCTGCTCGGCAACGCCGCGGGCAGCTACATCAACCTGCCCAAGCCCACCCAGGACAGCGGCGGCCTGCACTTCGCGATGCCCTCCTCCAGCGCGCCGTTCAGCGCGCTCGCGTACACGGTGAAGCTCACCTTCTCCGGCCAGATCCCCGCTCTGGGCAGCGGCACCGGCGGGGGCATCCCCACCGGTTGGACAAAGGTCGCGAACGTCACCAGCGGGCTCGTGCTGGACAGCGGCGGGAGCGTGGCATCGGGTTCGAACCTGAAGCAGTGGGGTTACAACGGCAGCACCAACCTGCAATGGCAGTTCATCAGCCTCGGCAACGGCTACTACCGCATCGTCAACAACACCAACGGCATGGTCGCCGACAGCTGGGGCAACACCGCCAACGGTGCGCCGGCCCGCCAGACGACGTGGAACGGCGGCAACAACCAGCAGTGGTCGCTCAACTCGGTAGGCAACGGCCGCTACCAGATCATCAACCGCGGCACGGGTACCGCGCTCGACGGCGCCGGCAGCACCACACAGGGCGCCACCACCGTGATGTGGACGCCGAACTCCAGCACCAACAATGAGTGGACCATCACAGCGGCCTGATCGCGTCGCAGGCTTCGGTTCACCGACGAGCGGCTCGGGGCATATCGCCCCGAGCCGCCGCTTTATTCAGCGATAATGACTTAGGCGAGTGCCACATTCGAACGTTCGATAGCAGCTGACGTTTTCAAACATCGCGACGCGTTTCCCCGGCACGCTCATGACCCGCTTCTGCGTTTGACGGCCGCGAGTCAGGTTCGTGAGAAAGTTTCGCGAACGGTCTCGCAACTCGCAACGGCCGGCATCTTCACCTGAGCCGGTGCGGCGCTGCTCAACGCCGGTGAAGCACTCGGCGTAAACGGACGACGCCAGTGGGCGTCAGGTTTTTCGGACCTTGCCGTTGCGGGCGATCGGCAACCTCTGCAAACTGCGCCTGTCGTCGTCCTCGCAGACCGTGTCGAATCGCGGTCACCGCGCCGCGGGCTTGCGGGCAACTCACTCGCGCCGATCCACGGCGGGCACTCGGCGACCCGAATGTTAGCGCTAACGCAGGAGGTTTCGATGCGCTCTCTCCGAAGGCGCGCGGCGGTCGCCACCGCCGTGGCCGCCGGATTGGTCACCATCGGCGGCACCTTGGTCGCGGTGACCGCGCAGGCGGCCACGAACGGCTGTTCGGTGTCTTATACGATCAGCTCGCAGTGGCCGGGTGGCTTCGGTGCAAACGTCGCCATCACCAATCTCGGCAGTGCGATCAGCAGCTGGAGCCTGAGCTGGTCGTTCGGTGCCGGGCAGAGCATCACGCAGCTGTGGAACGGTAGCTACACCCAGTCCGGCGCGAACGTGACCGTCACGAACGTGTCGTACAACGGATCCCTGGGTACCGGAGCGAGCACCAGCTTCGGGTTCAACGGCTCCTGG
>Ga0134128_10005434_pt1 | contig 15453 bp, 12 predicted proteins | sample KB31754_FD_96462 | JGI IMG/M metagenome (GOLD analysis project Ga0134128, IMG submission 96462) | Terrestrial soil microbial communities with excess Nitrogen fertilizer from Kellogg Biological Station, Michigan, USA - KB3-175-4 | ecosystem: Environmental > Terrestrial > Soil > Unclassified ... | reverse complement strand
TCGGCAGGCGCACCGAGGCGGTGAAGTCGATGTCGTCGCTGCGGACGCCGGCGGGATAGACGACGACGTGATTGAAGAGGAGCAGCAAGAGGTTCTGCGTCGCGTTCGCCGACTCGCCGTAGCCGGCGCCGAACGTCGACGACGGCGAGACGTAGTCGAATGCGACCTCGACCGCGTCCGCGCCGGCGGGGACGTCGACGTCAAACGCGAACATCTCGACCGGATCGCGCCGCCACGGAATCTCGTGCCCGCCTGCGCGAACGTGCAGCGCGGTCATCTGCATCAGCGGACCCGTCGGCGTGTGCTCGCCCGGCACCCACTTCGGATAGACGAACGTGGCCGGGCCGCTCTTGAACGGAATTGTGACCGACGTATGGAAAAGCCCTTTGCGCGCCTCGGTGGCGTCGACGGACACCGAGGCCGCGAAGAGCGGCAGCGAGACGAGCACAAGCGCGACAGTGCAAAAAAATCGCTTCATGCCGCGATCGTAGCGCATCAAAGTTGCACAACGCGCAAGCCGACGAAAGGAGCCGTGAAGCATGAAGTTCCGGATTGTTCTCCTCACCCTCGGCATCGCGGCGGTCTCGGCGGCAGCCTCGGCGGCGGACTTCGGCGCACACGCCGGCTACTACTGGGGCGACCTGAAGCAGTGGGCTGTTGGCGTCGACGCGCAGTGGCCGATCGGACCGGTGGCGATCTCGCCCAACATCGATTACTCGCGCAAGAACGAGGTCGGCTGGTGGTTCGCCAGCGGCGACGTCGACCTTCGCTGGTCCTGGGGCGGCGGCGGACCGACGTACTGGGTCGGCGCCGGCCCGACGTACGGCTACGTCACCTACCAGGGCGACCACGACAGCGAGTGGGGCTGGGACGTGAACGGCGGCGTCGGCTGGACGATGGGCGGCATCCGCCCCTACGTCAGCGGGCGCTACCTGAAGATCAAAGACTTCCGCTCCACCGGCGCGTTCATCGGCCTGCGGTTCTAGGGAACGGGGTCAGGTCTTCACTTTTCACTTTCTTATTTTGAGCAGCGTGACTGCTCAAAATAAGAAAGTGAAAAGTGAAGACCTGACCCCCTCTCTACCACCTCGTCGGATACGAGCCGAGGACTCTGACCATCTCCGCGATCTCACCGAGGTTGGCGAGGGCGCGGGCGACGGGGGGGTCCTCGCGGCGGCCGACGATGTCGAGGTAGAACGAGTACTCCCACGGCCGCCCTTCAACCGGGCGCGACTCGATCTTCGAGAGGTCGATGTCGAAGATCGCGAAGGCGCCGAGGGCGCGGAAGAGCGCGCCGGGCTTGTTTTCGGTGCGGAAGACCAGCGACGTCTTCCACCGCCGCGTCTGTTCGTGGATCTGCGGCGGCTGCGCGCCGGCCGGCAGAAGCAGAAGGAACCGCGTGAAGTTTTGCGCGTTGTCCTCGATCGAGCGCTCCAGCACTTGCGCGCCGTAGATCTCGGCGGCGCTGTCGGAGGCGATGGCGGCGGTGTCGCCCCTCCCCTCCTCGACGACCAGGCGCACGGCGCCGGCGGTGTCGTGCACCGGCATCGGCTCGAGCTCCGGATGCGCGGCCAGAAAGCGCGTGCACTGCGCGAGCGCGACCGGATGCGAGACCACGCGGCGCAGATCCGCGAGCTCCACGCCGCGCGGCGCGATGAGGTTGTGCACGACGCGCAGGTTCGTCTCGCCGGCGATGGTGAGGTTGGAGTCGAGCAGCAGGTCGTAGTTGCGGTGGATCGAGCCGGCCAGGCTGTTCTCGATCGGCGCGACGCAGCAGTGCGCGTCGCCGCGCGTGACGGAGGCGAACATGATCTCGAACGAGTGGCACGGCACCGCCGTCACCTCGCTGCCGAGCAGCCGCCGCGCCGCCGCCTCGCTGAACGCGCCACGCTCGCCCTGATACGCCACTCTCAGATCCTCGCTCATCGTCTCCTCCAAAAAGCAAAACGCCCGCTCCCGGTTGCTCGGGAGCGGGCGTCGTTGCTTGCGTTTCGAATTTCTCTAGACGCCGGGCAGACCCGCTCCGATGTCGCTAGTAAAGGCGAAGAAGCGGATCGTGCGCTGCGTCATGAGGGAGGCAGTATCGCAGGCTCCCGCGGCACAGGCAAGCTCCACCATGCCATGGCCTGGCGCACGACGTCCGGCTTCACCGTGTGGCCGCCGTCAAAGGGACGGAACGTGACATCGTAGCCGCCGCGCTGGAGCGTCGCGGCGACTTTCCTGCCGCTGTCGTCGAAGGCCAGGATCTCGTCCTCGCGGCCGTGTGCGACGAAGACGCGCGGCCGCACGTTCGACGGCGACTTCAGGGCCAGGAATCCTGGCGAGAAGGCCATGACGTGGCGAAAGAGATCGCCGTTCGTGAGCCCGAGCGTGAGCGCGTACGAGGCGCCGTCGGAGAAGCCGGCGACGGCGATGCGCGCGCGGCTGACGGCGTAGCGGTCGAAGACGGCGCGCAACGCGGCGTCGATGAAAGCGACGTCGGGACCGAGCCCGCTGCGGACGATGTCCCACGTCGTGCCGCGCGAGTCGGGCGCGACGATGACGACGGCGGGCGTGGCGATCTGCGACTGCATGCGCGCGAGGATGCGCTCGCCGCTGCCGGTCGCGCCGTGGAGCAGCAGGAGGAGCGGGCGCGACGCGCGGTCGCCGTCCGGCGCGGCGTAGACCACGCCGTCGCGCTCTGCGCCGCCGAGGCCGAGGGGCTCGACCTTGCCGACGGCGCCGTCGTGCGTTGGCATCGCCGGCCGCGCCGAGAGGCGGCCGGCGTGCACGGCCTCCTCGCCGCTCGCGCAGCGGAGCAGCGGGGCCGCAACGATCCATTTCAGAATGTCGCGCCGGGTCATGCTGGCACGACCATTGTTTTCCATGGCCGCCCTCAATCGCCGTGACGTGATCGTGAAAATGCTCGCCGGCGCATTTGGCCTGCGCACCCTCCCGCTCCTCGCCGAGACGCCCGCCGTCTGCACGCTCACCTGCCAGCAGACCCTCGGCCCGTGCTACGACTCCGGCACCGTCGTCCGGCCGAACATCACCGAGGGGAAGCCCGGACTGCCGACGCTCCTCAGCTTTCTCGTCGTCGACGCCGACACCTGCCAACCGATCGAGAACGCCGCGATCGACATCTGGCACACCGACGCGCAGGGCATCTACTCTGCGCCAATCAACACCTTCTGCAATCCGAGCGACGCCGGCGCGCGGCAGATGACGTTCTGCCGCGGCGTGCAGCTCACCGGCGCCGGCGGCTGGGCGCACTTCAACACGATCTATCCCGGCTGGTACTCGGGACGGACGACGCACATCCACGCCACGATCCGCGTCGGCGGCAACGCCATGGTGACGACGCAGTTCTACTTCGACGATGCCTTGAGCGACGCGATCTACCGCACGCACCCGAGCTACTCGAACCGCCCGGTGAAGGACACGACGAACCTGCGGGACAACGTGATCGGCGGCAGCGCCGCACGCGTCGCGCCGTATCTGTTCGCCACGAAGTTGATCGACGGCAAGTCGCTGGTGGCGCGCAAAGTGATCGCCATCCGCACGAGCCCGACGACATGCAACGCCTGATCGCCATCGCCGTTTTCTTCGCCGCCGTCACCGCCGGCGCGGACGATTGCGTGCGCCAGACTGACTTGTCGTGTCCGGCGAAGACGATCACCGCGTCGATCATCATCTACGACTGCACGGCCTCCGACGGCAGCCGCTACGACCTCTGGCAGTTCTCGGGCAAGGCGGGCGACACGATCACGATCGAGATGCACGCGACGGCGTTCGACAGCTACCTCGTGCTGCTCGATCCGAACGACGTGCCGGTCGCGGAGAACGACGACGCCGTGCGCGGCAACAACGACGCGCGGGTCGTCTTCACGCTGACGTCGACGGGAACGTGGACGGTGGTGGCGAACACGCTGACCGCGGTCAACGGCGGCGACTACACGCTGTCGATCGCTTGTGCTGGCAACGTGCGGCGACGGGCGGCGAAGCATTAGTGAAAGGCGGCGGGACGCCGGCTGCGACTGGCTACCTCGCCATGATCGTCGCGCGGCCTAGGCCCGTCGTGCTGGCCACCTGGTCGACCACGCCGATCGACAGCCAGTTCTCGCCCGGCCGCACCGTCAGGTTCAGCGTGAAGCGGAACGGCTCGCGGCGCAGCTCGGCCTCGCCCGACTTCTCCACGGTCACCGGCTGCGGGCGGCGGGCGACGTCGGAGAGCGCGCCGCTCTCGTTGCCGACGGCGATGTACACGGTGAACCCGCCGGCGAGCGTGTTGCCGCCCTGCGGCAGCAGCGTGATGGTCGACGGGATCGTCACCTCCACCGGCACCTTGAAGTTCTTGCCGTCCGCCTGCGGCTTGCCGGTGCGCACGATGATCGGCCACTCCGGCGTCGGCGTGGCGCTGAAGACGTTCGCGACGACGCGGTCGCTGAACTGCTCGTCGGCGGTCTTCGGCGCATACGTCTGCCGCGCCCGCACGACGTAGTCGCCGCGCTTCACGCGAACGGTGAGGTTGCGGTGGCGCGCGGAGCTGTCGGCGGCGCGATAGCCGAGGGAGTAGTACGAGTCGAGGTCGCGGGCGATGGCGTTGAAGGCGACGTCGAAGCTCGACGGGCGCGACACCATCAGTCCGCCCGTCATCCGCGCCAGCATCCTGTACGAATCCGCCGTCGCCCCCGCCCCGAGGAAATCGGCGCCGTTGTCCGACGCCGCGAGCGTGTTCTGGATCGCCGCGGGATCGGTCGTGGAGGGCGCGTGCAGGAGATACATCGTCACGCCGTCGGCGTTGGCGAGGCGCGCGACGTCCTCGATGAGATGCTCCTGCGCGTCCTCGCGCGGCTGCTCGGTCGGGCGATTGAAGCCGGTGAGATAGGGCGAGAAGAGCGCGTTCGCCCACTGGTACATCTCGTACCCCGGCTTGGTCGGCAGTCGCGCGCCGGCGACGACGAGGACTTTCTTCGCCTCCACGCCGCTGTTGAGCGTGGCCAGCGTGACGCCGATCGCGGCCAGCATCCGCTTCGAGGCCGTAGCGATGCCGGCGGTCTCCGACGCTACGGTGCTGATGCAGTCGTCGTACGCGGAGCGCATCAGGATGCGGCCGCTCCTGGCCATCTGCATGTCGCTGAGGCAGGTCTGCTGCACGCGCGCCAGCTCGCTCTTGATCGACACCGGCGATCCTTCACCTGCCACGGTGTCGATGGCCCTGAGGATGGCCGCCTTGTTCGACATCAGCGGCGCGACGATCCTCGGCGCGCGGTTGAAGCTGACGACCGAGGCCTCGTCGCCGGCGCGGAAGTTCGCGTCGACGAACTTGCGCAGCGAGGCCAGGACGTCCTTTCGCAGCGACGGGTGGAGCGAGTCGTTGTCGATGAAGAAGGCGAAGCGGCGGTGGCGCTGCTCAGGCGGCGCGGCGGCGTCCCCGGCTGCGGCAGGCTTCGCGTCGTCGCGCACTTCGTAGAAGTTCGTGATCGTCTGCGGGACTTTGTCCTCGGCGAGCTCGAAGGCGTCCTTGGTCAGGCCGTGAATGCGGTTGCCGTCCTTGTCGGTGACGACGACGTCGACGTTGACGACGTTGACCTCGATGGTCTCGACGAGCTTCCGTTGGGCGAAGGCGGTGGCGGCGAACAGCAGCGCGACTGCGGCGATCATCGTGCGCATGTCAGAAGCGCTTGGCGACTTTCTCGGCGAGCGCGCGCAGCTTCGGCATCGGCACCATCGCCTCGCGCTTCTGCGTCGTGATTTCGATGGCGGCGACGGTCGTCCCCTTCACGATCGAGCACGTCGTATTGAAGCCGTACATCTCTTTGTCTTTGGGCGGAACGATCGTCGAGCAGGTGATCGGACCGTACTTCTTGACGTCGATGGTTGCGCCCATCTTGCGGGCGATGGCGACGCCGGCCGGCTCCTTGTCGGCCGCGCCGGCGGCGCGCTGGGCCATCCGGACCATGACGCCGAGGGCGGGCGTGCGGGCGGAGCAGAAGTTGGAGGCGCCGACGGTGACGCCTTTCATCTCCACTTTCACGCCGGTGAGGGCCTCGATCTCGCCCGGCGTGACGAGCGCGCAGGCGAGCGCGCCGTCGGCGGCGAACGACGCGGCCGCAACGCACAGCGCGGCCGCGATCGCGACGAAGATCTTGTGTTTCATGTTGAGGAAAGGGTACTCCTAACGCCATGCCGCTGACACCGCCGGGGCCGCGCTACGTTGCCGATCTGTTCGCGCCGCTGCACCGCGAGCTGATCGCGCTGCTGCGCGGGCTCGCGTCGGAGCAGTGGGAGCTGCCGACGGTCGCCGGCGCGTGGCGCGTGCGCGACGTGGCCGCGCACCTGCTCGACGGGATGCTGCGCAAGCTCTCCGGAATTTCGTCGGGCCCGCGGCTGACGTCGTACGAGGAGATCGTCGCCTTCATCAACGAGCTGAATGCGAGCGGCGTCGCGTACTGGCGCCGCGTCAGCCCGGCGGTGCTGACGGACTTGCTCGAAGGCGCCGGCCAAAACGTCGCGGCGGAAATCGAGCAGCTCGACCCGCACGTCACCGCGCGCCTCGCCGTGGCGTGGGCGGGCGAAGAGCGCTCCGAAAACTGGATGGACACGGGGCGCGAGTACACGGAGTGGTGGCACCACCAGATGCAGATCCGCGACGCCGTCGGCGCGCCGCGGCTGCTCGTGTCGCGCTGGCTCGCGCCGCTGCTCGACTTTTCCGTGCGCGCCCTCCCCCGCGCCTACGCCTCGGTCGACGCACCCGAGGGAACAGCGGTGTCGATCTTCATCGACGGCGAGGCGTGGACGGTGCGTCGCGAGCGCGATCGCTGGACGCTGTACGAAGGCGCGCCGGAGTCGCCCACGACGAAGGTCCGCCTCGACGCCGACACGGCGTGGCGGCTCTTCTACAACGCGCTGCGCGGGCGGGCGGCCGTCGTCGTCGAAGGCGATCCGTTGCTCGCAGAGCCGCTGCTGCGCACGCGGTCAGTGATGGTCTAGTCCGTCGACGGCGACTCGTCCGGCTTTCGTTTCTTGCCACTCCTGCCGCGCTTCTGCTTTCCCGATCCCTTCACGTCGATGCGCGGCGACGCCGCGGGGGGAACGAACCCGCTGACATAATCATCGGTCCGCACGATCTCGAAGTGCTCGACGATCAGGGCACGGATGCGCTTTCCCTCCGTCGTCTTGATATTCCTGGTGATCTCCCTTTTCCACGACTCGGCATCGGCGATGACGCCGCCGCGGCGAATGTAGATGAGAAGCTGCATCAACTGATCGAGGCGGTCGAGGTCCTTCGCGAGCGCACCATTGAACGTCGTGCGGTCTTCGAACTCGCGCCACAGTGCCTCGATGCCGGCGAGGTCGCCGACGGTCGGATAGGTACTCAGGAGGCCGAGATACTCGAACCATTTGCGCTCCTGATCGCGGGCCGCATCGTTTTTTTGCAGCGGAAGGAGGTCGCCCGTCCATGCTTCGCCGAGATCGTGGACGAGGATCGTCAGCAGCACGGCCTCGCGGCTGTAGGTCGGTTCGCTGGCGATCGTGCGCGGCAGGAAATACAGACCGATCAGAAAGCCGCCAAACGAATGCGCCGCCACAGTCTCGATCGGGAGGTTGACGCCCCGTTGCACCCAGCCGCTGCGCGGCAGCACCTTCAGCTCGTATAGTCGCTCGAGCGGCGTCACCGGCGTAAACCAACTGTCGGAGAGGTTCCGCTCGATCATTTGAAGGTACGTGCGCAGCTCAGCGCTTTCGACGAGATCGCTCCCTTCGATCCTGCGCACGAGATCGAGAATGGCCGAGCGATCCTCATCTGTGAGCGCTCCCTCGACCTGCCGGTGCTGGGCGAGGGAGCAGAGAGTGAAGATCTCGATCTCCAGCGGCTCATCTGAGCCGCTTTCGAGGCCCTCTTCCACCTTCTGCATGAGCCGCTCGGCCGTCTTCGGAAACGGCCCGAGGTGATCCTCATGCTCGTCGTTGACGGAAGCTTCGTAATTCTCGACGTCGCCGTAATACTCGAGATGAAAGCCGCGGTTCAGATCGTCGAGATCGCGATCCTTCATCATCAGTCCAAGATACTGCGCGGTGGAATCGGTGTCGCCGAGCTTGGCCAGGCTGACGAAGCAGGTGCGTACGAGCATGAGCTCCTGCCGTGTTTTCGGCCAATTCCTGATCAGCTCCCTGGTCCTCTCGCGGAGGAACTTTGCGGCCGGCTCGCGGATGCCGACCTCCTCGAAGCGGCCGAGCATGTACGCCAGGCAGGTCCGCAACGTGACCGATGCGTCAGGAAACATCTTCTGGATGCTCTTCAATGCGCGCTGTTGCGTCACGTACGCCTTGTTGAGCAGCTCTTTGCAGAATCGGTTGATAGTGAAGGTGTAAACGTGATCGAGGACGTCCAGCCGCAGGCCCATCGGAATGGAGCTGTCGGTAAGGCATTGCACGATGAGCCATGCGATCAGACAATGGCGAACGTTCGAGTGCGAGCGAATGAGCCGCCAGTCCGTTGCAGCGGCTCGGTCGGAGCCGTCGAAAGAGGCACCCTTGAAGGTATACTCGTAGGCCATCCTGGCCGTGTCGAGCAGCGTTCCGCCGGCGCCGCTGCGGCTACGCTCGTATTCACACCAGGCAATGTAAACGTCGCTCAGCGTCTTGCTGTCCTTGAACATCTGCCGCTCGATGGCGCGCTGCAGCATAGTCAGCGTAGCGAGGTCGACAGAGTCGACGCTGAGGCCGATGAGCTTCGCTTTGGCCAGAGTCTCCGAAATACCGGAGATGGCGGCAAAAGCCTTGATGACGGCGTCGCTCTCGTCGGTCCGGACGGGCAGCAATGTGACGACGTTCTCCGGATCGTTCAGCTCTGGCGGCAGTGTGCTATTGCTCGCCAATCCGGGCGCGACGCTGACGATCTTCTTGACGGCGCTGCCGTCGCTGCGGAACAGGACGACGTTCTCCACGCCTGAGCGGAAGCGCGCGTCGGCGTCGAGGCCGTCGACCAGCATGACTACGGCATTGCCGGCCTGCGTGTAGCGGATGAGCGGGTCGAGCTCGTTGCGCACCGTTCCGGTGTACTCCGTCTCCGGCCGGCGCTTGCCGTTGTCGTCGTACGCGAGATCATCGAAATGCTGCACGTTGATGTAAACCGGGAACGGGAATGACGGATCGTTCTCGGCAAGATCGAAGAGGTACCAGTACAGCGTCGATAACAGCGTCGTCTTGCCGGTGCCCGGCTCACCGTTGACACGCAGCGGGTAGGAGTGGCCGCTCTTCAGGATGACATCGGCGAGCGCTTTCCAATACGAGCTCCTATCGAGCTTCAGGCTGTCCGACTTGGTGATGGTTTCGAGGTACGCGGCAGTGTGATCGAGAACGTCGCTCGACGGCCGCTCACGATAAAGGTTGCGGAGATGAATCGCGGAAAGTTTCTGATGGATGGCATCGCGAGCTTCCGACGCCGGTCCGCTGCTCTTCGTTCCCTCGGTGATCAGCGCTGCGCCTTCCGTCCAGATCGGCATGCGGCGAAGGAACATGCCCAACAGCGTCGTGGCGTTGTACATCGCCCAGCGCCGGACGACGCCGCTGCCGAGCTTGTCGATCAACGCCTTCCGCTCGTCCGACGGGTCGGAAAGGCCGCGAATGACGAGCGTGGTCGGCCAGATCTCGCGGTCGTACGCAGCGGCGACGCCGCCGGCCGACTCCATCTCCAAGGCAACGAAGTTGCGGTTCCTCTGGTGCAGGAGCGCCTTGAAATTCTTCGACATGCCGACGACCGGACCACTGGCGATCGGGCCGACATGAAGAAAATCCTTCGGCGGCAACAGCTGCGCGCCGGCAAGTTCCTTTTGCGCCGCCGCAGGGATGACGTCGTTCATGTATCCGAGAACGCTCTTCTTCCACTCCTCGAACAGCTTCTTGCGCTCGGTGCGAAAGGAGGAGGCCAGGCGCGCCGGCTGTGTGCTTGCCGTCAGCGGGCGTCCTCCCCATTCGATGCCGATGCCGTCGCCGCTGTCGACGAGCTTTCCTTTGTAGAGATAGTTATCGACCTCGGTCGCGACGACGACCTCGCCGAGGCGCGTCCAGTCGGAGAGAATGCCCGCGATCCCGATGATCGCCACGAGTGACGGCTGGACGGCGGTGATCAGGCGATCGGCGGCGACGCGCGCCTCCTCGTTGCCCATGTCGCCGAGAACGCCGACCACGGCCGTCCGCGTCTTGCTGTTGACATCGGAAAATGTGAACCAGTAGCGGCCGTCGGCCGGCTCGATGTCTTTCGATAGAACGGGAGCAAGGACTTCGTACTCCTCCTGCAGCGCCACGAGAATCGCGACGTCGGCTTTGCTTCTTGCGGGCATAGGTCTCCCTCGGAATTAGTGATCTCTGCAAATCAGGAGTGCCGCAGAAGCGACTTTTCCTACCCCCCTCGCGCGTTCTCTAGCGTCCGTACGTGAACGCCAGCGCGCCGATGAGGACGGCAGCGACGGCGAAGCACGCGATGCCGACCATGAACAGGTTGGTGCCGAGCGCGCTGTCGATGAAGTGCGGGCCGATCACGGCGTTGCCGATGAACACGATGGCCTCGCAGAGGATGCAGAAGCCGCCGCAGATCAGCACTACCGGGAGGAGGGTGCGGCGGTTCTTCGCCGCTTCGGGCGCGTAGCGCTCGCGCTGGGCGACGCCGGTCAGCCATCGCCGCGCGTCGGCGAGATCGATCGACGAGTCCGCCCACTCGCAAAGCACTTCGGCGATGATGTCGTCGGCCCAGACGAAGCGGTCCGAGTCGAGCATTACCTTCGCGGCCGTCTTCAACGCTTCCGGCGAGAGCTCGCCGCGCTCGCCGGCGTCGACAAAGCGCAGGATCATCCCGGGATCGACGTCGAAGTCGTTCGTCAGAGCTTCGCCGTCACCGCCGAGCTCCGCCGCCGTAGCCTTGCCGGCGAGAAACGGCGCGATCGCCGACTCCTGCATCGTTCAGAGCGTCACGAGCGCGTCGACGGCGCGCGCGAGGTCCTCGGAGATCACATCCGCGCCCGCCGCCGCGAGCGCCTCGCGGTTCGGATACGCGCCCGGCACGGCCACCGCGTACACGGAAGCCGCCTTCGCCATCATCACGTCCTCGGGTGAGTCGCCGACGTAGGCCGCTTCCCACGGCTCGATGCCGAGGCGGCGCAGGGCGAGCTGCAGCGGATCGGGGTGTGGCTTTTTGCGCGTCGTGTCGGTGCCGCATACGACGTCGCGGAAGTGCTCGCGAAGGCCGTGCGCGACGAGCTCGCGCTCCACGCGCGGGCGCGAGCCGCTGGTGACGATGGCCTGCGTCACGCCGCGGCGCGCCAGCGCCTCGAGCGCGTCGCGCGCGCCGTCGATCAGGCCCACCGTCTCCTCGGCGAAGTAGTGCAGCCAGCGCTCGTCGGCGCCGGCCCACCGCTCCTCCGGCAGGCCGACGCAGCGAAACGTGTGATACCAGTCGGGCGAGTACGTCTGCCGGTACGTCTCGCGGTCGAAAACGATGCCGTACTCGGCGAACATCCGCACGTAGCAACGGAAGCTCGCCTCCGCCGTGTCGGCGAGCGTTCCGTCCCAATCAAAGAGCACCGCGCGCAGCGGCCGCGGAGCCACCTACCAGAGCACCCGCAGTCCGATCTGCATCTGCCGCGGATCGCCGGTGCCGCTCTGCACCGTGCCGTCGAAGTTGAAGATCAGGTTCGTGACCTCCGGCCGGCGGAGGTTCTTGCTGTTGAAGATGTTGAAGACGTCGATGGCCGGCTCGAGCGTCGCGCCGCCGTAATGGAACTGCTTGGCCAGGCGGACGTCGAGCGAGGAGTACTGATTGTCTTTGCGCCCGAGGTTGCGCTGCGTGACCGAGCCGTCGGGGTTGATGCGGTCGGCAGGCGTGGCCGCGTCGGCCATGAAGCGCGAGTTGCCGAACGCGTCGACGCCGCAGAACGCCGCGCTCACCACGCAAGAGAGCGACTTCGGCTGCGCGGAGCGGTACGAGTAGCGGAAGTTCACGTCGACGCCCGCGGGGGCGTTCCACAGCAGCCAGGCGTTGAGGCGGTGGCGCTGGTCGCGGTCGGAGTAGCTGTACTCGGGACCGAGGTCCGTGACCTTCGCGTAGCGGAAGGTGAATGGATCGCGCTCGTTGTCGTCGTCGGACTTGTCCTTCGAGTAGGTGTAATTGACCTGGAAGCCGAGGTTGCTGGTCGGGCGCCGCGTCACGCCGAGAGTCACGCCCTGGTAGAGGCTGCGCGCGCTCGACTCCACGGTCGTCAGCGCACCGATGCCGTTGCCGCCGCCGGCGCCGAGGCCGCTGCTCCAGACGCCGCAGGCAAACGTGCAGCCCGGAGCGAGATTCGGATTGAGCAGCGGATCGTTGCGGTTGATGAAGCGGGTGATGTGCTCGCCCTTCGCGTAGTTGTACTTCACCAGGAAGCTGTAGTCCTGCACCGCTTCCTGTTCCCACGAAACGCTCGCCGACTTCGTGCGCGGGTTCTTGAAATTGCGGTCGAAGACGAAGACGTCGGGATGATCGGGATTGGTGATACACGACGGCGAGAGCGCGTTCGGGTAGATCGGCAGGCAGCCGTCGAAGTTCACGTCGCTGCTGCGGAAGATGGTCTGGCCGCGGCTGCCGTTCGTCGAGCGCGACGACGCCAGCGCCAGCCCCGGCACGCGCCCGTAGAAGATGCCGGCGTTGGCGCGGAGGACGCGGTGGCCGTTCCCCTGCGGGTCCCAGGCGATGCCGAGGCGCGGCTGCCACATGCCGTAGTCCGAGGGGATCTTGCCGTTCGACGGGAAGGTCTGCCCCGCCTTGGTCTGGCCGATGAACGGCGCGTAGAAGACCTGGTCGGCCGGCGTGATCGGATCGGGCTCGATCTCCGCCGCCCAGCGCAGCCCGGCCTGCACGTTGAGCTGCGGCGTGGCTTGCCAGGAATCCTGCACGAAGACGGCGGGCTCGGTCTGCGGAATGCTCTGCGTCCCGGCTTCTTCGACGGAGATGTTGCCGACGCCGGCCTGCTGCAGGAAAAGGAGCACGTGTTTGTTGGTGTGGTTCCTCAGGTCCTCGAGGAAGCCGTCGGTGGAGTCGAAGATCCAGCGCCCGTTGGCGAAGCCGACGAAGGTCTGCACGGAGTTGACGCGGTTGAAATCGATGCCCGCTTTGAAATCGTGCGCTCCGCGCAGGTAGGTGACGTTGTCGTTGTACTGGATGCGGGTGTCGTAGTACTTGACGGGGATGAAGAACGGCTCGCCGAAGCGATAGCCGCGCACGAAGTCGAAGGCCGTGTCGGGGAGCGGCCGGTTCTGTCCGGTGATGTTGGGACCGTTGTACGGGCGCGGCCGGTTCTCCCGGGCCGCCTGAAAGCGGAACTCGTTGAGGAAACCCTGCGTGAAGGTCGAGTTGAGGCCGCCGACGATGGCGTGCGACGAGTCTTTCTCGATGGCGTTGGCGCTGCGCCCCCACGAGTCGACGTCGAACGTGCCGTTCTCCTGCTCCGACCAGGTGTAGTTGTAGTTCAGGTTGGCGCGGTGCTTTGGGCTGAGCGCGGCGTCGAACTTGAGCAGGAGGACGCGCGCGTCGTTGGTGCGGTCGATCGGGCCGTTCTCGTTCGGTGAGCCCAGTCCGGCGAAGGCATCGACGACCCGTTGCTCGATGCGGCTCGGATCGGTCTGTTTCGTGGAACTGGCTTTCTGAAGATCGAAGGCGGCGAAGTAGAAGAGCTTGTCGGGCTGAATGGGGCCGCCGAGCGTGAAGCCGGCCTGGGTCTGGTTGGACGAAAACTTCGGCGACGTGGTGCCGTCGGGGTTCTTCGGCTGCGAACTCAACGAGTCGTTCTTGTACGTGACGTGCGCCGTGCCCTTGGTGTCGTTCGTCCCCGACTTGGTGATGACGTTGACGAAGCCGGACATGGAGCGCCCGAACTCGGCGTTGGCGCCGTCGCTGATGACGACGACCTCCTCCACCGCATCGAGGTTGAACGTGAACGGCGGACGCTGCCCGCCGCGCTGCTCGCCGAAGAAGGGGTTGTTGAAGTCGGCCCCGTCGACGGAGACGTTGTTGGAGATGCCTTTCTGTCCGTTGATGGAGAGCTCGTCGCCGTCCGGCCCCTGCACGATGGTGACGCCGGGCGTGAGCTTGGTGTAGTCGAGGAAGTTGCGGCCGTTGTTCGGCAATCCTTCGACCGCTTTCTGGTCGATACGCGTCGCCCCTTCCGTACGCGCCGTCTCAATCAGCGGCGCGGCGGCGGTGACGACGATCTGCTCCGACGTCGCCGCCTGCTTGAGCGAGATCGGAACGGTGAGGGTCTGCCCGACGCCGAGGTCGAGGCCTTTCTGCACGACCGTGGCGAAGCCCTGCAGCGTCGCCGTGACCTGGTACGGTCCGAGCGGCAGCAGCACCGCGCGGAAGCGTCCCGCGGAGTCAGTGACGGCGACGGTCTCGTAGTTCGTGGCGGTGTTTTTCACCGTCACGGTCACGCCGGGAACGGCGCCTCCCGACGCGTCGACGACGGTGCCTTCGATGGCACCGGTGGTCGCGTGGGACTGCGCGAGAAGCGGGGTGGCCAACACGAGGAGGAAGAGCACGAGGAGCGCGAGAGAGCGACGCATACCGTCTCCTTTTTTCGGGCCGTTTTGGAGTTGTTGCGGAAGCTTACCAGCGTTGCGCGATCGCGGCGCTTGTGTTTTCATTCGCGTCCCGGTGTCCCGCTCAATCACCGCCCTCACTCTCGCTCTGCTCGTGTGCGCGGCCGCGTCGGCGCCGGCGCAGACGTTCGTCTTCGACCTGCGCGCGTCGCAGGAAGTGCCGCCGAATCCGTCGACGGCGAGCGGCGGCTGCTTCGGCAATCTCGATCAGCCCAACGCCACGTTCGCGATCACGTGCGTACACGACGTGATCGGCGCGACGGTGATGCACATCCACCGCGGCGCTCCCGGCGTCAACGGCGCGGTCGCCTTCGACCTCGGCAGCCCGATCAGCCCCGTTTCCGCGACGTGGACGGGCATGACGCCGGCCGACATCAGCGACCTGCTGAACGGAAATCTCTACGTCAACATCCACAGCGGCGGCCGGCCGAGCGGCGAGATCCGCGGCCAGATCCTGCCGCGCACGGTCGACACGGTGCCGTTCACCGCGAACGGCGCGCAGGTGGTGCCGCCGAACTCGACGACGGCGACGGCGGCGTGCACGGCGGACCTCGACAACGCCGCCACGTCGCTGGCGATCTCGTGCACGCACGACCTCGCCGGCGCGACCGACGCGCACGTGCACGAGGGACCGGCCGGCACGAACGGGCCGGTGGTGTTCACGTTCCCGAGCGCGGCCAGCCCGCTGTCGGCAACCGTGCCGATGACGCCGCAGCTCGTGGCCGATTTCGCCGCGACGTTTCTCTATCTCGACATTCACACACCGCCGTCGATCGACGACAGCCCCACGCTGGAGATCCGCGGCCAGATCGGCACGCCGCCCGCGCCGCCGGCGACGGGGAC
>Ga0134128_10005433_pt1 | contig 15454 bp, 16 predicted proteins | sample KB31754_FD_96462 | JGI IMG/M metagenome (GOLD analysis project Ga0134128, IMG submission 96462) | Terrestrial soil microbial communities with excess Nitrogen fertilizer from Kellogg Biological Station, Michigan, USA - KB3-175-4 | ecosystem: Environmental > Terrestrial > Soil > Unclassified ... | reverse complement strand
TGTGTGATTTCGGCATGGGCGGCCTTTCGTCGGGCCGCTCACCGGATCGTATCGACGCCATGGTTTGGGCGGTGACGGACCTGATCAAGCGTGGGAGCGGTCCGAAGGTGCGTTTTCTATAGTAGTTTCACACCCGTTTCGCGTCTTTGAATATTGGACCGGGGCTCGGTGTTCTCCTATCAAGGCAGCAAGTCAATTCACGCTGGATCGCAGCTGCCGCTTTTGGGGGAATCGGAATGGACAATCTCAATGCCGCGTTGAACCGCTGGGCACCCACTGTGCTCAGCCTGTTGCGGATCATGGCCGGTCTGATGTTTCTCAGTGCCGGTTTACAGAAATGGTTTGGCTTTCCGGTCGCGAATCCGGCCTTTGCCAAGATCCAATTGCTCTCGCTCTATGGTATTGCCGGCACCATAGAACTTATCGGTGGTGCTCTGGTCACTGTCGGCTTCTACACGCGAGCGGCTGCATTCATCATGTCGGGCGAGATGGCGGTAGCGTATTTCCTCAATCGCCCTGCTCGCGGCTTCATGCCCCTAGTTAATGGCGGAACGCTCGAAGTGCTCTACTGCTTCGTGTTCTTGTACTTTGTTTTCGCCGGTGCTGGGCCCTGGAGCGTGGACGCGACGCTGGAAAAACGCCGCTGAATCTGGCGGCACGATTGGGAAAAACAAAAGAGGCCCCCGTCAGGCGGCCTCTTTTTTCAGGTTACGCGTAGGTATGTGTCAGGCCGCGCCGGCCTTGGTGACGCGCTGCTGGAAAAACTGCCTGATCTCGTGGGCCGGCCGTGCGTGGCTGAAAAGATATCCCTGCATCTCCGTGCAGCCGATCGATTGCAGCACATCCATCTGCTGCTGCGTTTCCACACCTTCGGCGGTCGACGTCATATTGAGGCACTTGGCGAGACCCGCCACCGCATTCACAATCGCAAGCGGCTCGGCGCCGTTGGAAAGATCCTGAATGAATGACCGGTCGATTTTGATCTTGTCGAAGGGAAAACTCCGCAGATAGCTGAGCGAGGAGTATCCCGTGCCGAAATCGTCCAGCGCAATCTGCACGCCCATTTTTCGGAGTTCGTGCAATGTGGCGAGCGTCGTGAAGGTGTTCTGGAGCAGGACAGTCTCGGTGATTTCGAGCTGGAGCTTGTGCGCCGGCATCCCCGAGTCATTCAAGGCAGCACTCACCATGCTCACCAGATTGCGACTGTTCAGCTGAGCGGGCGAAAGGTTGACGGCGACCTTGATATGATCCGGCCAGTCAACGGCTTCGGTGCAAGCGGCCTTGAGCACCCATTCGCCGAGCGGCACGATGAGACCAGTTTCCTCGGCAATCGGGATGAAATCGGCCGGCGAAATGAGCCCGCGCGTCGGATGATTCCAGCGCAACAGCGCTTCGAATCCGTTCACTTCGTTCGTTTCCAAGACAACGAGCGGCTGGTAATGCAGCTCGAATTGCTCGCTGGCCAGCGCCTTGCGCAGATCCATTTCGAGCTCGCGTCGGGCCTTCATACGCGTATTCATCTCAGGCTCGAAGAACCGGAAGGTACCGCGGCCATCGCCCTTCGCATCATAGAGCGCCATGTCGGCATTACGCAGGAGCTCGTTCGACTCGACTGCGTCCATTGGTGCAACTGAAATGCCGATGCTGATGTCGGTCACGATCTGGTGGCCCTCGATCTGATACGGCTTGATGACCGAATCGCGAATGCGCTTGGAAAGCGTCGCGGCGTCGGCGGCCTGCTCCATCTGGGTCATGATGATGGCGAATTCGTCGCCACCCATGCGTGCCACGATGTCCAGCTCGCGGGTGCAGCCGCGCAGACGATCGCCGACCAGCTTCAAAAGCTCGTCGCCGATATGGTGGCCCAGCGCGTCATTGACGCTCTTGAATTGATCGAGATCGAGGCAGAGCACCGCTAGGCATTCGCCGCGCTTCACGCGCTTGATCTCGTGATTGAGCTGCTCGAGCAGCAGGACGCGGTTGGGCAAATCGGTGAGCGCATCGTGGCGCGCCATGTGCGCGATGCGGTCTTCGGAACGTTGCCGCTCGGTGATGTCTTCGTGGGTGGCGAGCCAGCCGCCGCCGACAAGCGGCTTGTTGACGACCGAAAACGCGCGTCCGTCGGGCAGGTTCGCCACCTGATTGAAAGTCTTTCCCTCGGCGATGCCGTCTTTGAGGCGGGCGATGTATTCATCGATGTCGCCGGCGAAGGTTCCGGCCTCGATTCGATGCTTGAGAAGATCGCGGAGAAGACAGCCAGCCTTTACGACTTCCGGCGAAAGTCCGTACAATTCGACATAACGTTGGTTGCAGAAAATTAGCCGCGTTTCAGAATCGAACATCAACACGCCCTGAGACATGTTGTTCAATACGGTCTGAAGCAATTGCTCCTCTTTCCGCGACATATGCGGAAAAGCCAAAATTTCAGCGGGCGCTGAGCGGTATTTCGAATGATCCATCGTGAGCCCCTGGGCTAAAGAGGTATCCGGGTCGGAGTACAATCCTTACGGCCCGTCCGTGTGGAACCCCTTAGCGGTCACGAAGCGGTTTGATTAAAACCGGAACGATTGAAAACGCCCGTTTTGAGCCGAAAACAGGGCCGCGCTCGATGCGGCCGCTCTCCCTGAAGACGCTCGATATTCCGCTTTTTTGTGATGGTGAGCACAGCCCCATCGGCGGCGCGGACCTACAGTGGCAAGCGTCGAGATCGAGAGTTCACGGTTACCAAGGTCCCCCACGGGCACTCCCGGAACCGAACTAAAGGAGAGCCACGATGCGTGTCGTCCTCGTCGTTGCCTGTGCAGCAGCTTTTGTCTTCTCAGTGTGGTCAAACATGCCGACCTCCGCCGATGCCAAGCAAGCCGGCGAATTAACGGTCAACCCGATCAGCATGATGAGCACTGCGACCAACTTGCCGACCGAACAGTTCGACAATTACTGATCGATGCCGTTCGTGCTAATGCAAATGGCCGGGCAATGCCCGGCCTTTTCCTTTGCACCGCTGTTGCACTCAATAGCAGACGCGAACCCATCTGAAGACGCGGTGGCCCCAGCGGTTGATCACCCATCGCCGCCGCATGACGCAGTCCCCGGCGTAGGCATAAGGGCCGCCGTAATAGGGACCGCCGTAGTAGGGGCCGCCAAATCCGAAAGCAAAGCCCGGCCCCCAGCCCCAGCCACCGCCATGATGCCAGTATCGGGCCTGCGCTGTACTAGGGAGGGCAGTTACCGCGCCGGCAATGGCGATAGCCGCCGCCGCAGCAATGCTCGTTCGTCTAACTAACGCGCGCATTGTTCCTTCCTCCATATGCAATCGCCCTGTCCGATCAATAACCGCAGGCGAAACTCGTTCCAAAGAACCGGCGATTGGAACCGGCGACTGGAACCGGCAGCTGGAACCGGGAACCTGGCGACATTCGATCTGCCACCTGACTGTGACGCGGATTACTAAGGGCCAACGCGAGGAAGCCTATGATGCATCGCGACACGGGATTGCGATTCAATTGTGCGGATATCGCGAATAGTCCGGCCGCATGCCTTGGCACAATCCCACGGGTCGAATGGAGAAGGGCCATGCGTGCAATCTTTGCAAGAACGTTCATCCTCGTCATGTTGGCCATCGCGGCCTTGGCAGCGATGGCGGCGTCGGCAGTGGCGTCACATGGAGGCTGCTCTGATTGTGGCCGCATCGGGTACCCCGTCCGCTAGGGCAGCTTCCTCAAAGGCAGTCAGCACCGGCGAGTGACCGGATATCGGCGTAAACAGCGGGTTGCCGGACCCTGCCGGGCCAACCTGGAGGTTAAGGGATGTGAGCGACCTCACTCGATTACCGCGTCCACGCGCTGTATTATCCGGACTGAAAATCAATACCTCGTGCCACCGGCAGATTTCCGTGGGGGATGCATGCTGAGCGCAAATCTCGATTTGGCCGTGAATCAAGCCTTCGATTTCATGGCGCAAAATTTTAACATCGAAAAGCTGTTTACGGAGCTTGGCCTCGATCCCGCTCATCTCACGTTCGACGGGGTCGCACATCGGCTGATGGATATCGCGGTAGCCAACGTCAATATGGCAAACATGCTGGCGCTCGCGGGTTCGGCGTTTTACGTGGCCACGCTTATGATGCGGACGATAGTTCCGCTTCGCGTGATCGGCATCATCAGCATCGCGTTTTTCATCGCCTATGGTGCCGTGGCCGGTGCAGTTTCGACCCTTTTGCTCTATCTCCTCTCATTGCCGGTCAACATCATTCGCCTGCGTCAGATGCTCAGTCTGGTCAGAAAAGCACGTACATCCGCGCAGGGCGACCTGTCGATGGATTGGCTGCGGCCCTACATGACACCAAGAAAATATCGCAAGGGCGATGTGCTGTTCCGCAAAGGCGACGTCGCCAATGAGATGTTTCTGACCGTCACGGGAAAATTTCTCGTGACTGAAATCGGTATCGAACTTCCACCCGGCCGTCTCATGGGTGAACTTGGCTTTGTCGCACCGAAAAATCGGCGCACCCAGACGATTGAATGTATCGAAACTGGCGATGTGCTGACTATCACCTATGAAACCCTCCTTGAGCTCTACTTCCAAAACCCGGAATTTGGCTATTACCTATTGAGCCTGACCAGCGAGCGTCTTCTGCAAAACGTTTCGCGACTGGAAGGTGTTCTCGAGGAGTATAAGATAAAGTTGCAACAAAAAGAATCCTACAGGCCCGGAGCGCCTGCCGCGATCCCGCGATAGCTGTTGCCGGCGACTGAGGTCACCGATCGCGGTAACCGCACTCGATGTTCGAATTTTAGATCGGATCCGTGAGGCGCTGCATCAGTAGTCGGCGCATTAATGGATGATCGACGTCCAACCTAATCACGGTGATATGGGGAATTTTCTGAATTCTGCTGCCCTGGCGCTTAAAATTATGCAGTATTATCGGATAGGGTTGCAAGCGTAGCGGTCCGGCCGCAAGCTGCGCCGCATGAGGCTGTACACACGTTTGCAAAATCAGAAAATTTTGGGGGATGTCGTGATGACGCGGAGCGGAAACTTAATTGGCCTGGTTGTTGCAGCGGCCCTTGCAGCCCTGACGACTTCGGCAACGGCGCAGGTTCGCGATGCGGTTTATCGCGGGACATTGGTTTGCGACAAGCTGCCATTCTCGGCCGGGAGGGACCGCGAGGCGATCGAAGTCACGATTTCCGGAAACGCCGTCAAGTACACTCATGTCGTACGCTTTCGCGATGCCGTTGAGCCGGTAAAGGAGCGGGGCAGCGGTACACTCAGCGGTCTGGACATCAACTTGCAGGGCTCTTGGAAGAGCGGCAATCGGCAATATGAGGCCAAATATGGCGGTTCTTTCGTGCGCCGTCACGCCGACCTCAAGGGCATCCAGACCTGGACCGACGGTGGAAAGACAATTACACGCACTTGTTTGGGCACGATCAAGCGGCCGTTGAGGATATTTCTGCCGCGCAAGAAGAAATAATTGCCCTGGCTCTATCTGCCGCCCCGATTGCCGCCGTTCGGCGTGACGGTGACAAGAAGTGGCCGCAATCTGGGCTGAATTCATACTAGACTGCGGCCGTTGCGGGCGGGCAATCTTCGCACGATATACCCGCAGGTCGCCGAGACGGGCTTTCCGGCTTGGCATTTTGAACACGAACTCTGAAGGTAAGTGTCCCTTGCAACGTCAATTTTCCCGCTTCCTACGCTCACCGGCCGCGGCCGTGTTCGCGTGCACTTTGTTTCTGGCTTCATTTGATCTGCCGGCAGCAGCGATGGCGGGGGAAGGTCCTTTTTCCGACTTCTCCGGCAGTTGGACCGGCAATGGAACATTGCGTCCGACAAATGGGGCCGTCGAACGCATTCGCTGCAACGCAAGCTACCGCCCGCGCGGTAGCTCAATGCACGAAATTGACCTTCAATTGCGGTGCGCGAGCGACAGCTACCATTTCGATCTAAGTGGCCAGTTTTCCGCCGACGACCAAAATCAAATCAGCGGACGCTGGACCGAACGCAGTCGCAGCATCGGCGGTACTGCAGTTGGAAACGCGAGCGGCGACCGTTTGCAGGTTCACGTGGAAAGCTCCGGGTTTGCCGCTGATCTCGTGATGACGACTCGCAATCGTCGGCAGAATGTTACAATCGATTCGCAAGGTGGCGGACAGGTGATCAAGGCTTCCATTTCCTTGAGCCGGAGTTGATCCGGCCCGCGCCCGCTGTGCTCTAGAGGCTCGAACGGACAGCATCATGGAGAATAGCGCGCGCTACACGCTGATCGGAGCCTTTGCCCTAGCCTGCCTATTGGGCGCTTTCGGATTCGTCTATTGGATCAAGAATGTTGGCGGGCTTGGTCAAAGGGCGCTCTACACGATCCGCTTCGATCAACCGGTATCCGGCCTAACCGTCGGGGCGAATGTGCTGTTCAATGGAATCCGCGCGGGCGCTGTTGCCGCCGTGGCGCTGGATCCCGCGAATCCAAAACGCGTTACCGCGACAGTTTCGCTCGATCCTGGAACCCCTGTGCGTATCGACACGCAGGTTGATATCACCTACCAGGGCCTGACTGGTGCCGCCGCCATCGCTCTCAAGGGCGGTAGCGCAGACGCGCCGCCGCTGACGTCACAAAATGGGAATCTGCCAATCATCACGGCAGGGCCCGATGTGGGCCGCAGTCTGACAGAGGCAGCGCAGGATACGTTGCGTCACATCGACGGCATACTCGATCAGAATGCGAAGCCCCTAAACACGGCGATGACCGGAATTGCGGCATTTGCTGATATGCTGGGCCGCAACTCACAACGCGTCGAAGGCTTGATTGGCGGCCTGGAAAATCTCACCGGCACCGGCACGCCAAAACAAGGCCCGGCAATCTACGATCTCGCCGCCGCCACCAGCTTTTTGCAGATCGAGAAGCCCATCAAGGTTCAACTTGTCGTGCCAGACCCGAATGCGATCATCGTATATGACTCGCAGAAGATATTGACGCGAAATCCGGAGGGCGTTTACGCCAACGTCAGCGATGCTCAATGGGCAGACAATCTGCCGAAGCTTGTGCAGGCGAGGATCGTCCAGAGTTTCGAGAATGCGCGTCAGCTCAACAATGTAAGCCGGCCTCTCGATCAGCTTAATTCCGAATATCGGCTTGAGCTCGGCATTCGCAGTTTCCAGATGACGTCCACGCCGTCACCGAATGCGGTGGTCGATCTTACGGCGCGACTCGTCAGCGATAAGGGTGCAGTTGCTGGGGCGCGCATGTTCTCCGCCACAGTTCCGGCCAAGAGCATGGATGCCAAGGACGCCGTTGCGGCGCTCAATCAGGCTTTTGGCAAGGTGGCGGGCGACATTGTGGTCTGGACAGCCGGCGCTATCTGACACGCTGCCTAGTCTGTCCTGCAAATGTGAGCTGGCTCACAGAGATTTCGGATAGGACGCGTGATGATCATGCCTGGTGGGGCGTTGCGGGAGATCATCATGGACCGTGAATTTGCCATCTCTGTCGTTATCGCGCTTTTTCTGGCTGTGACCGTGAAAGTTCTGACCCCGACCGCAACGGCGGCAGGGGTTGATCTGACACAGAGCCGGGCCGAGAACGCGCTTTCGGCGCAATCCGACATGTCGTGGCTTGTGTCGCCATAAAAATTATCTGCCGGTGTGATGCACCGGCTCATTTGCCGCGCAAATAAATTCGCAAAGTGTGAGCCGCTTCACAAATTTGGATCGTGAGGGGTGCGATTGTTCGAACGGGGGTAGGGCACTCTGTAAGGGAGGCTCACATGCGCCGAACACTCGCCATTCTGGTTATTGCCGCCTTGGTCGCGAGCGCCATAGCCAGACTTATACTTGTACCGACCACGACGATCGCTGGCACTGACGACGCCGGCGTCTTGCAAACTGCAGTGCCGGTCTACGATCTCGACGTTCACCATCCGGGCATGAAGGCGTTGCCGGTGGAAGAGGCACCGTTGCCCTGATCGCGACTGCGCGTACTGATGAACGAGTTTCATTGCCTGCGGCCGGTCGGATCGAGCCCCCGCAGGTGCGGATCCTGCTGGTGGTGCGCTGATAACGACGTCGGGAATCGATATTTTCGTGACGTGGGTCACAGTGTGGCAAAAAACCTCGTCTTAAAACACGGCAACAAAAATTGTTTTGCCGTGGAGGCAAGCATGCAACGTGTGTCTGCCATGGTGGCACTCGTGATGAGCGACGGGAGGCTTTGCGCGCTCAAGCCGTCGGAATGGTCGCTGCTCCTTTTTGGAGTGGCGATCTGCGGAGTCGCAACCATGCTTTTTCTATTCGTTCGCGTGTAAATAGGCGCCCGGTATTTCATTCAGGACGGCGGAGCAAATACCGGCGCGGGCTTCAGCGGGTTCGGAATGGCTGGTGCATGACGCTAGGCTTTTCGCGGCTACCACACCGAAATTCGACGGAAGCCGGCCGTGCATCATGAGCAATACGCGACCCCTTAGGTACTTTTCCTGATGATGTCTATTGATATGGCGCAATACTTCGGAAAATCGCCTGTGTCAAAAATCTAACATAGCCGCAAGGTGGGAGCCCGTGAGTGGTCGGTCCTGGGACGCGAGGCGCTTCCAGGACCGCCGTTCGCGACGAGATTGGCAATGCACGAATCACGATCAGGCGAAAAGCCCTGTCCCATTTGCGGCGTCGCATTGGTGCGCGTACCGACCGACGGTCGCTCACACGTTTTTCGATGTTATTATTGCAAAACAGAGATTGTTAAACCGATACCGCGCGACAACGAACGTCGCCGGATGCCAAACCGGCGAGGGGTTGCGCGCTTCCGCGGCTGAGGACCGCATCTCCGTCGACGTGGATTCCGATTTTCGTGGCGCCATGACGGTCGGCAAGTCGGTCTGATGACCGTCTGACTGCCCTCACGACGGACGCGCAAACGCTGTGGTCATGTGAGGCCGGCGCGGCGGAAGCCTTCAAGGTAATGCTTTCGGTCGGCATCCAGCTTGAACGGCATTTCTTTTTCGATCCATCCCAATGAAATGTTGGGCTGCACGCGGCGTAGTTCCTGCAGCGCTGACAACGCAATGTCCGCTCGTCCCGCCATTCCGGCTGCTGACGTGAGCACCCTGTGGCCGCCAACGAAGTCATTTCGTTGGCGGATCGCTTCGCGCGCCAGTCGCATGGCCTCTTCGTAGCTGTGTCCGTTGAACTGTGAATAGGCGGCGATGCCATAGTAGAGCGCCGCAAACGGATCGCGCGGGCTCAGCCGAAGGGCGCGGCTTGCCGCCAGGTCGCCTTCTTGCCAGCGTCCGCAATAGGAGAGCGTCAAGCCGTAGTAGCCTTGTGCGAGCGAGAAATTAGGATTGAGCCGCAATGCCAGTTCGAACTCGGCCAGCGAGTCTTCGAAGCGTCGCGTGAACAAATAGACATTGCCCAACGCATAGTGCGCCCAGGGGTCTTCGCTGTCGGCCCGGATCGCGGCCAGTGCCGCCCGTTCCGCGACTGGCACGGCTGTCGCCATGTCCGCCCAGCCCATGTGGGCGCTGAAAGTGTGACTTGCGGCAAGCACGCCAAGAGCCTGCCCGTAATTCGGGTCGATGGCGGTCGCCTTTTCAAGCAGCGCTTGCGCTACGACGTTGTCCTGCCGCGTAAGCCGCCAATAATGGGAGAGCCCACGCATCACCAGATCCCATGCGTCCATGCTGTCGGGCGGCTTTCGTTGTGCACGGAAATTTTCAGCGGCGTAAAGCTGTGGTTCGATGGCGGCAACGATCGCTTCTGTGATTTCGTCCTGCACGGCGAATACGTCGGCAATGTCGCGGTCATAGCGCTCGGCCCAGATGTGACTGCCGGTTGCGACGTCGTTGAGCTGAACGGTAATGCGGACACGCTCGCCACCCTTGCGCACGCTGCCTTCCACGACGTAGCCGACGCCAAGTTCTTCGGCGATCTGCTTCATATGGACCGCTTTGCCCTTATAGGTGAACGAAGAATTGCGCGCGATAACGAAGAACCAACGCAGCTTCGATAATGCCGTGATGATATCTTCACTGATGCCATCGGAAAAATAATCCTGCTCGGGATCGCCGCTAAGATTGACGAACGGGAGCACCGCGATGGCGGGACGATCGGGCAATGGTAAAGCCGGCCGCAGCTCGTGAGGGTCCGTATGCACGCGCGTGAGTCCGTCGGTCGGTTCGATACCCATCGGTTGCATGTGTACGTCGCCGATAAATCGCAGGCCTTTGCGAGCAATGGTGCGGATCAGTTTCTGGTGCTGTCCGCTGTCGCCAATGGCTTTGCGCGCGGCGTTTATGCGGCTCGTCAACGTCGAATCGGAGACAACCCGACCGCCCCAGATTGATTCGATGAGATCGTCCTTGGTGACGACACGATCACGATTTTGCACAAGATAGATCAATAAATCGAATACCTGCGGTTCGACCGCAATCGGATCGGTGCCGCGCCGCAGTTCGCGACGGTCGCCGTCAAGCATATGATCGCCAAAGACAAACTGCACGTTGGTGCCCCCAACTGCGCGCGATTTCCGGTCTCAGGAAATAATCAAGCTCATCTCAAGAACAAATCAAGCTCCGGGCAAAGCCTTACCCGCGTATTGCCGGTACTCACATCGCAATCATGTTGGAAATTGGACAGGAGATTTCGATGGCCCCCGCAACCTTAACCGCCCTTAAACCCGCCAGACAGGCGGCGCCTTCTGTATCGCCTGATCTCGAAGCTCTCAAGGCCCGCCAGAAAGCGGCCTGGTCGTCTGGAGACTATGCGGTCGTGGGCACGACCCTGCAGATTGTCGGCGAGGATCTCTGCGAGACCCTTGATCTGCGAGCGGGCCGCAAGGTCCTCGACGTTGCCGCCGGAAACGGAATGGTCAGCCTCGCCGCCGCGCGACGCTGGTGCGACGTCACATCCACCGACTATGTGGCGAGCTTGCTGGAACACGGCCGCGAGCGCGCCGCCGCCGAAGGCCTGTCGATCGAGTTCAAGGAAGCGGACGCCGAAGCCTTGCCGTTCGGTGACGGTACTTTCGACGCGGTCGTCTCGACGTTTGGCGTGATGTTTACGCCCAATCAGGAGCGGGCCGCCGCCGAGCTTCTGCGCGTCTGTAAGTCCGGAGGGCAGATCGGCCTCGCAAACTGGACGCCGGACGGCTTCATCGGCCAGGTCTTCAAGACACTCGGCAAATATCTGCCCGCTCCGGCGGCCGCACAATCGCCGCTGCGATGGGGTACGCGCACCCGCCTTACGGAAATGTTCGGGTCGGCGGCAATCTGGATCAAGACCGAGCCGCGTCATTTCAATTTTCGCTACCGCTCGGCGGAGCATTTCCTTGACGTGTTCAGAACCTTCTACGGTCCGATGCTCAAGGCGTTTGCGGCGCTCGACACGCTTAACCAGACCCGTCTCGAGAAGGATCTGTACCAGCTGATAGCGCGGATGAACAAAGCCGGCGACGATACAATGGTGGTGCCGAGCGAGTATTTGGAAGTCGTCATTATGAAGCGGTGAATGCTTCTGCCTTTGCCGCTGATGCCTTGTTGTTCCGTCGGCTGAATCTCCATATTCAGGAAAGAAACACGTGACCGAAGCCGTTATCTATGAGGGCAATAGGCGCCCGGCGAAAGCTATCGCCGGACGCATGCGCGCGGAGCCGCGGCTGAGTATCTTCAGCTGTTTTATCGACGCGCTGAGGGAATCTCGCTCGTACGAGGCGAGACGCGTCATCGCAAAATATGCGCATTTGCAGGCGTCGAACGAGCCTAAAATCGACAGGGGCTCGTAGCAAAACATGAAACGTTATTTGATCGAGCGCGATATACCGGGAATTGGCAGCATGAGCGGTGCGCAGCTCCGGGATATTGCCGCGATCTCGAATGACGCCTTGGCGAAACTTGGCGGCAAAGTGCAGTGGGTGCAGTCGTTCATCGGGGCAGACAAGACATTCTGCATTTACCTCGCGGGCAGTGAGGACCTCGTGTGCGAGCATTCTCGATTATCCGGCTTTCCGGTGACGAGGGTGACCGAAGTCGCGCGGGTGCTCGACCCGATGACGCCCTACACAGATTAAACCGGTGGAGGCGGCAGTGGGAAAATCGCTCTGGGAGGACCCGTGGTTCTTCGCCGCCGCACCGGACCGGGCGGAAGAGTCGCACACGCTATGCCCGATCACCGGCTACCTATGTGACGGAGATCTCTCGCACCTTTGCCGGGAGTACGGCTGCGCGCGCAAGGGCGGACTGTCGCCGCGGTCGGAAGAGAATTTTTGATGCAGGACGGCGCGGTGCGCTTCCTGGCTCGGCTTTGTTATGAAGCGACGCGGAGCTGCGCGAGGTAGCGCTCGACTTCGCGCCGTAACAGATGCGACTGATCGGCAAGTTCCGCCGCCGCGGTAAGTACGGTTGCCGCGACTTCGCCCGTTTTCACGGCGCTATTTGAGACTTCGGAAATGTTTTCGGAAACGTCACGTGTGCCCTTCGCCGCCGCGCCGGCATTGCGTGCGATTTCCTGCGTCACGGAATCCTGCTGACGCATCGCGACGGAAACGTCATTGGCGACGTCGCTGAGTTGCTCGATGGTTGCGGCAATCTTCTTAATGGCGCGGACGGATCGCTCCGTCGTCTGCTCAATCGATACAATGTGTCGCGTGATTTCTTCGGTAGCCTTGGCCGTCTGGGTGGCAAGGCCCTTGACCTCCTGAGCGACGACGGCAAATCCCCGCCCGGCCTCGCCCGCTCGGGCAGCCTCTATCGTGGCGTTCAACGCCAGGAGGTTTGTCTGCGCGGCAATGCTGCTGATGAGGTCGCTGACCTCGCCGATTTCGTCTACCGATGCTGACAGGCTTTCAACCGCCTCGGTGATTGCTTTTGCATCGTCGGTTGCCTGACCGGCGATCGTCGCTGAATTCGCGACACGAGCCGCTATATGTTCGATCGACGTAGCGATCTCTTCCGCCGCTGTCGCAACAATCCCCACATTTGATGTGGCTTCTTCCGACGCCGCCGCCGTCGCCAGCGCCTGCTCCTGGTTCCGGGTAGCGCTGTTAGCCATGTCACGCGCTGATACGTCCATCGCGCTTGCCGCACGGTCGAGCGTTTGCGCGATGTTTGACACCGCCAGCTCGAATTCCTTGGTCGCGGCGTCGACAAGTTGGCGGCGGGATTCCAGCACGCGGGTCTGCTCGCTTTCCTTATGCCGGGCGGAGGTCGCCTCCGCGGTCGCCTTGCGGAAAAAGAGGAGCGTGCGGCCCATCTCGGCGATCTCGTCGCTGCGGCTATCCTGGATGTCGACGTTCAAGTCACCGCCGGCAATACGGCGCATGGCATCGCTGAGAAAGCCGAGACGTCGGGCGACACTGCGGCCAACGTAGAGCCACGCGACCAATGTTGCACCGATGACCGCGGCGATGGAAAGCAACGTCAGAATGAACTGCGCCGAATGGATTTGCCGGCTGGCATGACTTGAAGTTTCCTGAGCGAGACGTCCTTGTTGCTCAACAAGCGCGTCGACGGAGTTTTTGAGTTTAGAAGCCTCTGCCTGCGCCGCGTTGAAGACCGATCGTGCTTCTTGCTGCTGGGTGAGTTCGTAGGCGCGCGCGGCGACGATCCCGTCATCGGCTGCAATTGCCGCAAGCTGCTTGTAAAGGGCGATCAGTCTCCCGCGCTGTGCAGCGTCGGAGATCGCATTGAGGTTCTTGGTGATTTTCCTTTGCGCCGACGCAATGAGGTCACGCAGTGGCTCGAGACGGCTCACATCGGCGACGAGTGATGCCTCCGTCAAAAGGCCCGCGAGCAGATTCGATTCCGATTCGGTTTCCAGGAGCCTGCGCAGGAGGTCGAGCCTGGTATCAAGCGCGGCCGCGCCTTCCTGTTTGGCGTTCATCATGAGGTCAAAATTTGCATCGTCAATCGCCGGCGCGAGACCAATGAGCAGGGCCTCATGCGCGGCGCGCACCGACGACGCCAGATAGGACCGCTCGTTCGATACAGTGATCCGGTTCGCGACCGCCTGGTTGAGGGTATGAAGGCGCTCGGACAAGGCTTTGCGGCTGACGTCGATATCGTCGATATTTGCGATGCCGAGCGCTCTCAGTTGCGCTATTCCGGTCTCCAGGTTTTTTTCCTGCTGAGTGACGTTTGCCATAATTTCGGTGCGGACCTGATCGGTTGCTGCCGACATCAGCCTTGGTCCCGAAGACACAAGGCTGCTTGCCCGCTCAGCGAGACGCAGCGACACAGCCGTTGTCGGCAGGCGGCGGGAGACGATCTCGTCCGTCGTCGTGCCAATGACCGTAAATTCATAAAAAGCGATGGTCGAGCCGATGATTGTCAGGGCGGCCGCAAAGCCAAAAGCCAGGTAGAGCCGGCCGCGGATGGTCGACAGCCATCGCGACTTTTGGGCGTCCTGGCCGCCGCGCGCTAGCGCCGAGTTAATCCACGCGATGGCCATTTTTCCGAATTCCGTTCGTCATCTTGCGCTTGTCTTCACGAGTTTTGTGACGGGCCTGAATGTGCCGTCGCCCTGAAGCACGGTGAAATAAACCTGATTGGAGCCCTGATTTTGAGTGGCGCTGAAAGCGAGCTTTACACCGCCAAGATCGAATGGCGCGCGCTCGATGGCGTCGAGAAACGCTTCGCGTGATGGCTCGCCGGGAATTCGCTTCAGGGCATCGACCACCAGTTCGCCGACCATATAGCCTTCGAGCGACACAAAGCCTGGCTTCGACTTGGCGTTCACGGACGCGAGTGCCGCCTGGTAGGACGCGACCACCTGGAGCGACTTATCTCCCGGAAATGGGACCACCTGACTTATGACCACGCCGGAGCCCTGATTGCCTAATTCTTGCGCAAGCGAATCCGATCCGACGAAGGATATTGCAACGAACGTAGCGTCGACTTTCAGCTGACGCGCTAGCTTGATGAATTCGGCGATCGGCTTATAGGGGCCGACAGTTACGACGGCCTGGGGCTGCCCCTTCATGATGTCGAGCAACGCCGATTTGATGGCGGTCGTGTTGCGTTTGAACGTTCCCTCCGCGACCAGCGACATGTTGCGCTTGTCCATCGCCTTCTTCACGCCGCTCAAGCCGGACAGGCCGAAGGCATCATCCTGGTAGAGAATCGCAATTCTCGTGATGCCGAGGTCATTGGTCAGATGTTCGATCCAGGCTTCCGTCTCCTGAAAATACGAACTTCGGATATTGACCACGTAGCGATTGAATGGATTGCGGAGAAATTCGGCGCCGGTGAACGGACCTATGAATGGCACTTTGGCCGCCGTTGCGATGGGTTGACCAGCCTTCGACGTAGGCGTTCCAACCGCCCCGACCAGCGCAAAGACTTTGTCATCCTTGATCGCCTTGTTGACGCCTTCGATCGTTTTTTCCGGCTCGTACCCATCATCAATCGACTTGAGCTCGAGCTTGCGGCCATTGACGCCGCCGGTACGATTGGCCTGCTCGAATGCC
>Ga0134128_10005431_pt1 | contig 15457 bp, 16 predicted proteins | sample KB31754_FD_96462 | JGI IMG/M metagenome (GOLD analysis project Ga0134128, IMG submission 96462) | Terrestrial soil microbial communities with excess Nitrogen fertilizer from Kellogg Biological Station, Michigan, USA - KB3-175-4 | ecosystem: Environmental > Terrestrial > Soil > Unclassified ... | reverse complement strand
GAACGGAGAGTCCCAGCATGGCGCCGATCTCTTCGGACTGCCCGGCCGCGCCTGCGCACTCCGGGCACGCCGGGAGGTGCGCCGCGACCAGGGACTCCTCGGCGGGCTCCAGGGAGTGCAACGCCCATCCGACCGCCAGCTCGCGGTGCGGGCAGCGCACAGCTTCGCGCTGGTCGTTCATCGGTTCACTTCCCTCACCATGCGAGCCTCAGCGACCAAGTCGTCCGGTCCCAATTGATCGGCCAGCAGCGAGCGAAGCCGCTGTACAGCGGTAAACATGCGGGACTTCACCGTGCCCAGCGGGACTCCAGTCAACACTGCGATCTCACGCTGAGTGTGTCCACCGAAATAGGCCAGTGCGAGCACATGCCGTTGCTCAACCGGCAGACGATGCAACGCCGTGCGTACCTGGCTGGCCGCAACACGCGCGATGGCCGCCTGGTCGGCGCCCGGTACCGGTGTTGGCGACCAGTCCTCCCCCGCCTCCGGGGCCGCGACCGTGCGCCGACGCAGCGTGCTTTCCCGGCGCACTGCATCCACCGCTTTGTGGTGGATTAGCGTGAGCAGCCATGTGGCGAAACCTCCCCGCGACGGGTCGTAACGACCCGGGTCGCGCCAGAGCGTCAGGAACACCTCCTGCACCACGTCCTCGGCCAAGCCCTCGTCCGCACAGATGCGGCGCGCCAGGGAGTAGCAGGGCCGCCCGAAGCGCTGATAGAGCTGGGCCAGCGCCGCCCCGTCCGCTTCCCCCAGTCGTCGCACGAGCTCGGCATCAGAAGGACCCTCGGCGGGGTTCGAGGCCGGAGCGGCCGGCTCGGGTCCACCACCCCATCGATCAGGCCGGGGGCCATTGGATCGAGCCTCATCGGCCACCAGAGGGATCCTCACGTCGTACCTACGCCGGGCAACACCGACCGGTTCAGGTTAGATGCCTCAGGGTATTCCCGCAGACGGCGGCTGGAAGGTACGGGCAGCGACGACCTGACCGCTTGGGTGATCGTTTCTGCCCCGTCCGGGTGGTCTGTCTTAGGCATCCGGGCGTAGCTCGCCCCTTTCCGCGTCACAGCAGTCAAAGTCAATCGTTTCAGATCCGAAGGCGCAGAAAGGGGCGACAACGATGCGTAACGACCATGTGACTCTCCGTTCATCGGCGGTCTTTGACCTTCTGGCCCCGCGCACGCCTGCAGTGCCTGTGCAGGTTGCGCTCCGTTACGACACTCGTGACCCTTACGCGATCGTGGCCGCTTTCCGCACCGGCCGGGCGGGCTGGGTCGAGTGGGTGTTCTCCCGTGATCTTCTGGCCGATGGCCTGATCGCGGAAGCAGGAGACGGTGACGTGCGCATCCGTCCGGGCGTCGGTGATCCGGAGATCGTCGTGGTGGAACTCAACTCTCCTTCTGGTCATGCTGTTTTCGAAGCCAGTGCACAGCGGCTCGCCGAGTTTCTCGACGCCAGCTACGACATCGTGCTGCCCGGAGACGAAACCCTGTGGATGAACGTTGACCATGCGCTCGACCAGATGATCGCCAACGAACTGCCGTAGGCTCGAACCCGGCTTGATCTCAAGTTCCCGGGTCGGCTAGAGTCCTGACACGCATCGGGGCGGGGATCAGGAGTACATCCCGTCACGACCATGCGGACGTAGCGCAGCTGGTAGCGCATCACCTTGCCAAGGTGAGGGTCGCGGGTTCGAATCCCGTCGTCCGCTCTGTGCGGCCCCCCACGCCGGGCCGCCCCTGGGGCGGGTCTGCAGTAGGCCTTTCGGAGGCGACGGGATCATCGACGTCGGCTGCGGGAAGCCTCCGGTACAAGGCGCGGCGGAGTGGCCGAGTGGCTTAGGCAAGGGCCTGCAAAGCCCTGTACGCGGGTTCGATTCCCGCCTCCGCCTCGGGCGATTAGCTCAGTGGGAGAGCGCTACCTTGACACGGTAGAGGTCACTGGTTCAATCCCAGTATCGCCCACCAGCACAAACACCATTGTCAACCTTCCTCGTCCGCCGCCGGCCCATCGGTGAGCGCTTCGACGAGTGGTGGCGTAGAGATTCTTCTCAGCAGCCTGGCCAGTCTGTACGTAGACCCCCCGGTAAGCCATGCGGCGACCACAACGGCCGGACGACCAGGCAGGACGCCACGCCGGGTGGTCGCGTCAGTGGCGAAATTCCGATCGCATGCATGATCACTCGCGAAGTCAGCCGACAGGAAGCAAGACATTTGCCGTCCGGTAATTCTCAAAATGATCCAATAAGAGGGACGACGGTATAAGGCCTCCCGCCGAGGACAACCAAAACCCGGCCGGTGCTGCCGCGTGTCTGGCCGGAGGTCTCGTCGTTGATCTGTGGCATGAGCAGCCATAGGTCGACTGCTGCGTCCAGCGGGCAACCCCGGACCGAATCGAGTCGGCGAGAGCGCCGAATCCTGAGCCGGGTGTGGCATAACGGGTTACGCACCGTGGTCTCCGGTGGCGCGCTGGCCTCCGCGAGTCTGATGGCGGCGGTGTTGACCACGGTGGCCGCCCTGTCACCCGAACGGGGGCTGGCTGCGTCGGCCCCCGTGGTGATGGCCGCACCACCCCCTGCGCTGTCCGACCTGCCCGAGCCCGGCGGCGGACCGGCTGATCTATCGGCTGCTGAACCAATCGCCAGGTCGGCCCCGACCGTCACGATCCCTGGCCAGATTCGCACGTCGGCCACGCCTGCGGGTCGGCCGCAGCTGGCATACGCATCCTGGGCTAGCCGGCTGTCCTGGGCTACGGGGATCCCCGGGCGAGCGTTACAGGCGTATGCCTACGCTGATGCGGTGATGGCCACCAGCCGTCCCAGCTGTCACCTCAGCTGGGCAACCCTGGCCGGCATTGCAGCGGTGGAATCCCACCACGGCACCATCGGAGGCCGGACCCTGCTGGCTGATGGCCGCCCCTCCGCGCCCATCATCGGTATCGCACTCAATGGCACCAATGGCACCCGTGCGATCGCGGCCACCGATGGGGGCCGGTTGACCGGGGACAAGACCTGGGAGCGCGCCGTGGGGCCTTTCCAGTTCATCCCGTCAGCATGGGCCATCTGGCGTACCGACGCGCACGGCGACGGGATGACCGATCCACAGAATATCGACAACGCCGCTCTGGCGGCGGCGAAGTATTTGTGTGCCGACAACCACAACTTGGCCTGGAGTCAGGACTGGCTGCGGGCGATTTTGTCCTACAACAACTCCCTGGACTACGCCAGGAGCGTCTACAGCTACGCTCAGGCGTACGCCCGCAGCGCCCAAGCCATCAGCTGATTGTTAGGACAACAATCGCTGGCGGCCTGCCGGTCCCCGACACTTCTCCGTCTTTGCGCACCTACTGAATTTCAGACGCCATAATCCGGTACAATAAACGCATGAGCAACGAGTACTCAGAACGACCAGATTGGGCTGAGCGACTTCGACGCGATCGTGAGGTTCGCAGCTGGTCGCGGGCTGACGCAGTTGCCGCCCTGCGAACCTTCTCTGATGTACCTTTGCCTGACGGATTGGTCGACCAGTGGGACCTATGGGAACGTGGCCGTAACAAGCCCGACGAGTTCTATAGGCCCTTGATCGCTACAACATTTGGTACCGTAGTCGAGTCAATCTTTCCCAGTAGGCGGCTTCCACTTCCCTCTCAGACGAGAGACGAGCGATTGCTCAGCCGCAGCGGAATAGACACCCATGAGCTAGTCCAGCGCATCCGAGGGTCCTCAATCGATGCGACAACGATTGATGCTCTCGAGCTTACCATCGAGCAATTATGCTGTGAGTACGCCAGGCGTGATGCCACTGAGTTGATCACGGAGAGCCGCGAATGGCTGTCGGACATCACACATCTGCTCGATGAACGGTTGCCATTGAGCCGGCACAAGAACGTATTAGACGCTGCCGGTTGGCTCAGCCTATTAATTGGATGTCTGGAGTACGACACGGGTCACTATCAAGCAGCGGAGGCTGCCCGAAAGCAGGCCTTACAGATCGCCGACGAGGCCACAAACGCCTCGATCTCGGGTTGGGCCCACGAGCTACGTGCCTGGTTCGCCCTGACCAACGGCCGGTATCGAGAAGTAATTGAAGCATCTCACGCAGGCCAAGACGTAGCACCAGGTCGAGCCGTCTCGGTCCAGCTGCTTGCACAAGAGGCGAAGGCATGGGCGCGGATGGCTAATCAACGCAACGGGCTACGCGCATTGGAGAAATGCCGGACCCTGCTCGATTCCCTGCCGTACCCGGAGCGGCCCGATAACCATTTCGTCATCGAACCGGACAAGTTCGACTTCTACGCGATGGACTGTTATCGCCTCATTGGCGACGACCGCTTAGCGGAAACGCTCGCACGGGAAATAATCAAGAAAGCGACCGCGTTCGACGGCACAGATATCTCACCAATGCGTAAAGCCGAAGCCGAGCTCACGCTGGGTGTCATAGCCGCTCGCCACGGCACCGTCGACGACGCTCTCGGCTACGGCCGTCAAGCGTTGAGCATCAACCGTCGTTCTCAGCCGACCCTCCTCATGGTGGGCTCTGAATTGGACCATGCACTAAGGCAACGATACCCAGATAACGCAGAGGTCCAGCACTTTCACAACTCGCTCACCGACATCGCCGCAACGACTCGCACCAGGTGACCCTCGATACGCATACCGCCGCGATGGCTCACAATGAAGCGTACAGTGCCTGCTCGAAATCGACGTACAGGTTCAGCGCTGCCTGATGCACGAATGGCAGGAACTGTGAATGGATGGAGCCGGCGATGCCGGTGGTGCGGTCTACCCAGAAGTACGTGTTGCACATTCCGCCCCAGGCGCGCGCGTGTGGAGTACAGGCCATGCCCACGCCACGCCTGTGTACCGGTACCGAGTTGGCCTTCTGCTGGACATTCATCAGAAACGCGGTGTCGTTCATGCCGAGCGGGCCGGCGACGTTGCCTTCGAGGTACTCGTTCAGCGGCAGCCCACTAGCCGCCTCGACGACCTTGCCCAGCCAGTCGGCATTGCTGCCGTAGATAAACGTCGTGCCGGGATCGGCCAGGAGAGGGCGCTTGAAAAAGCCCTGCTCCGAAACCGCCGCGGCATGAAGCGATCGGGTAATCGACACCCAACGCCGCAAGTCCGCGTTCCAGAACGGGTAGCCCAACCCGGTGGTGTGGGTGACCAGTTGCTCCACGGTGGCACGGCTGCCGGCCGGCCGCAGCTTGGGGTTGTCGCCATCGAAGCCCTCAAGCACCGGCACGTCGGCGAACTCCGGGCAGTAGGTGTCGACGGGCGCGGTCAGCTCGAGATTGCCGCGTTCCACCTGCTGCAGCGCGGCCACCGTGCACACCATCTTGGTCATCGACATGATTCGGAAAACCGAGTCGGGGGTGACCGGGTCGTCGCTGCCTACAGCTCGGGGCCCCGCGGCACCCTCATATATCGGGCCGTCGCGGTCGGCTGCGACGGCGACGACGTTGGGTACCTTGCCCGCGGCTACCGCGTCGTGCAGCACCTTGTCGATTGGTGAGCGGATGGATTGCCTCCCAGGGTGCCCCCTCGGGCGACAGGACCAAGGTTCGAGCTGACCGCCGCGTCGTCAGGATGTGCTGTCCTTGCTGAGCGCGTCCCTGGCTTTGTCGATGAGTGGTTCAGCCTTCTCCCGAAGTTGCTCGATGAGGGGCTCCGACTTCTCCATGACCTTGCCGCCGAGTAGCTCGGCTTTGTCCTTGGCCTTCTCGGCAAGTTCCTCGGTCTTCTCTAGGACCTTGTCGACCATCGGCTCAGCCTCATCGAGCTTCTGCTCCACCGAGCCCTCGGTCTTGTCTTCCGAAGTCATTGTGTTCGTCGCCCCCTTCGCTACCGATTGGAGATCCCGCATCTACGCCCTCGGATAGGGATGTGTGGGAGATGATTACCAGCGTAGTGCCCCGCGGCGTACCACGGGAAGGACGTGGCGCGTGCGCCGGTCCGTGCTCCGGGTGCCGCAGCCGCACCGCCAAAAAGACGCCACCAGCCTCGGCATGGCGCGACCACGTATCCGGGACCGAATAAATCAACTCACGAGCCTTTCCACAATGGGAGTGATCTGCCCAGCCAGCAGGATCTCGTGGCTTTCGAAATGCCTGAACGCTCACTTCGAGGTCGACGCCGGCTCCGCCGACGAGCTGACAACATCCGTCGATCAGCATGGTTGATCAAGGAAACTCGGGCATCCTCACACGTTTGCGAGGAGAACGCATGTTGTTTGATGGTGACCAGCCAACTACAATCAGTGCCCGTGCGCGGACCTCTGAATGACAACGACTTAGTTCCTCTGCACGAGCCCTTCGAGACAGCACTACGCGGATTCAATCGACGGCAGGTGCTGGAACATCTGGAATCTCTGGATGGCCGGGTCGCGATAGTCGCCGCAGACCGGGACGCGGCGTTGGCTCAGGTCGCCGAGCTCACCAAGGCGTTGAACCACCTGCGGTCGGAGAGCGAACTGCTCGTGCACCTGCGCCGGGAGGCGGAAAAGGCGACCGCTGAGGTTGAGCGGATCCTGACCGCGCCGATGGCTCAGGCCGGCGCCCGCATCCAGCGGATCCTGCAGCTGGCGGAGGAAGAGGCGGCCGAGCTCAAGACCCGTGCTCAAGCCGAGATCGCTGCGGACAAGGCTCGCGCCGAACAAGAGATCGTCGAGCTCAGGGCCCGTGCCGACGACCAGATCACTGCATTGCGGGCATCAGCCAGCCGCGAGGCCAAGTCGCTGCTCGAACACGCAAAACGACAATGCGATCAGCTCGAATCGGAATCCGCCGCGCGCCGGCAGGCCGCCGAACAGGAGTCGGTGCAAGCGATGGCGCAACGTGAGTCCGCAGCGAACGAGCGGATCAGGGCCGAGGAGCTGGCCAGACTGGCTGGCTTACACTTCATGGCCCGGGTGATGGGCGAGCACCTGACGGACCGCGCGCATGCGGTGGAGCGAGACGAGGCGGCACTGCACGAGCTCCGCGCTCACGTCTCCGGCGAGGTGGGCGGCCTCGAGTCGTTACGTGCCGAGGTCACCGCCGCAGTCGTCGCCACGCACCAGCTGCTGGGCGAGGCACTCGGGCAAGTCCGCAAGCTCGCGGTCCAGCGACCACCCGCGGACCGGGTCGAGCAGCCGGATGTACCGATCCAGCGCGGCACCCAGGCCGGGCCGGTGTACCTGTTGAATGCCGGAGCTGACGAACGGCGCTCCCCTCGCGCTCCCCGTTGACCGCCGCCGGTTTCACCGATCCCCGGTGGTTCATCGACACCGACGAGCAGTGGAGTGCGCACAACTACCATCCGCTGCCAGTGGTCATTTCCTCCGGTGACGGTGCCTGGGTCACCGCTGCTCGGCCCCGCTGATCATCACGCATCGCGATCTCGACGTCGGCCTCGACGCCGTCATCGACGTGTTCACGCGCTGACCCGCGGCCGGCGCCGATGCGGATCATGGCTCACGGTGGGCTCACCGCGTGGGTGTCAGGATCGGCCCCGCCCGACTTGAGTACGAGGAGAGTCTGTGTGCCACCGGATCGTGCGGTGTCTGGGGGTACCGGTGATGCTGCTGGCCGTGCTTATGGCCGGCTGCACCGCAGGACCTTCGAACCGGCCGGCGGTGGCGGTGCGAGACGTCAACCTCCCCCCGCAGCGCTTTGAGCTGACTGCGCCCACCAACCCGCCGCTGCCTCCGGTCGGGGACTTCTATCGCAACTCGCTACCATGGCGCGACTGCACCGGCTTCATCAACGTCGCACTCGGTATGGCCAGTACCCGGCGGGTGGAGTGCAGTGACATCCGGGTAGACGCCACGGTGGCCCGACCGGCCTTCGGCAATTCCCTCAAACTGGACCTCACCAGGGTCGGTGACGGGCCGGCCCCGCTTGTGGTGCTCAGCGAGGGGTCCGAGGAACCCGGGACCGTCCTGGCCGCCCGGCTCGGGCAGCAGCTACCGCCCGCACTCCTGGAGCGCTTCACTCTCATCGGGATGGCCCGCCGCGGCACCGGGCCGAGCGATCCGCTGGAATGCATACCGAAGACCGTCCGCAATGAGATCGTCGGCATCGATCCTGACCCTGCTCAACCAGCGCAGCTGGACTCGCTGCTCGACACCACCCGCACCGCGATTCAGACCTGCGTGCAAGACCTCGGCGAGGTACTCACCACGATCAATTCCGCGGCCACCGCCGACGACCTCGAGCAGCTCAGGATCGTCCTGAACGCGCCGGTACTCAACATCATCGCGCACGGTGAAGCATCCCGTGCGGTCACCGCTTTCCTGCGCACGTACCCCACCTCGGCCGGGCGTGTGGTGCTCGACGGCGCTGTTGATCCCACAGTGGATGATGTCGCCGCAGCTGAGGCCGACCTGGTCGCCGCGGACGCCGGTTACACCGCGTTCGCCGCCGACTGCGTGGCCCGTGGCTGCGCGCTGGGATCCGACCCTCGCGGCGCTCTGATGGCCTTGGGCCAGGCGTTGCGTGAGGCTCCGGAGCAGGCCGGCTGGCAGCAGATCACCGCCGGCATCGCCTACCAGGCGGTGCTGGAGACGGTCGGTGACCCGGAGCGCTGGCCGCAGCTATCCCATGCGCTGGCAGCCGCCCGGGACGGTGACGGAACTGAACTGGCCGCGCTCATGGCGCCGCTGGTGACCACCGACCGGGGGCTGCCCGCCCGCTTCGATGCTGCCCTGGCAGCGCACTGCAACGACACCCCGACTCGGGTGCCGCCCGAGCGCGCGCAGCAGCTGGCGCACCAGTGGGAGCAACGTTCGGCACTGTTCGGGCCGCTGTTCGCGGCCCGGCTGCTGTGGTGCAGTGCGTGGCCGGTGCCCTCTCCTCCCCCGGCGGCACCGCAGGGCGTAGGCCTGCCGCCGGTGCTCGTGGTGGCCACCAGCGGGGATCCGGTAACCCCAGCCGAAGGGGCCACGCGCGCGGCGCAAGCGCTGCCGTCCGGAACGCTGGTGGTCTGGCAGGGGCAGGCGCACGGCGCGCTACCTCGTAGCGCCTGCGCAGTAGACCTGGTCACCCGTTTCCTGATGGATGCCTCGATACCGCAGCAAGGCACCCTGTGTCCGCCGTAGCGAGATCCTCCAGGAGGTGAGCTGCCCTCGTGCCGGACGCGCGCCATGCGGTCCATCGAGCTATCCATCGGCGGGATGACGTGTGCCGCCGCCTGCGCGGGGCGGATGGAGCGCAAACTCAACAGGCTCGACGGCGTGCGCGCCAGCCCGAACTATGCGACGGAGAAGGCCAGCGTGGAGGCGCCGGCCGGGGCAGCTGGCCCCAGCTGGTGCGGCTGGTCGAGCAGGCGCAGAACGGCAAGGCCGGCGTCCAGCGGCTGGCGGATCGACTGTGCGGGGTGTTCCCGTCGCGGCGGCGATCAGCGCGCTGGCCCGCGCGGGGCTGGGTGGTTGGGCGGGCGGGAATGCCACGGTGTGAGGTGGCGGGCCTCCGGGCCGATATCGACCGTTTCCGCGCCGAACTACGCACGATCGTCGAACAAATCCTCGACGACAATCGGTTACAGGACATACGAACAGCCCGATCAGCGGTGGGGATGGGGCCGCTGCCGGGCTGTTCGCACGCCCCGCTCCCCGGGTAGAAATACCTGCCGAAAGGGTTCGGGGCGTGGCGAGGAGGACGCATCCGATAAATCGACGACCGAGCCGCTGGCGTTACCCCCTTCCCCGCGGGGAAGGGGGTACAGGCCGTGCTACCGCTGCGGAACCAGGACCAAGCGGGAAGAACACCGCAGGCGAGGGAGTCCGGTCCGCCGCGCAGAGGGTAGCTCGGTGCAGCTGACATCTTGCCGATAGGTTAATCGGCCACGGCACCAATGCGTTAGCGAACAGCTGTTACTCACATGCACATCATGCAGATTATACGTGCATTGTTCACTCGCGCGAAAGCTGATGAAAATAGTGTGGAACTATTGATCGGCGGTGTCAACGCTTTGCGCGGCTGGGTTGGACCCGTAGCGGCTCGCCGGGCATTTTCGGGTACTCCGGAGGGTAAGGCAGGTCACCGAGACCGCGGTCGCGCTCGTCGCGCACCGCCCAATCCAGCAATGTCTCCGCACCGAAGGATTCGTCGTCCAGCCCGGCATGGGGATCCCCCCGCTGCGCAAGCAATCCGGGCACGGTGAGCACATCGAAATCGTCTGGGTGCACATCCGTGAGATCGTCCCAGTACACCGGCATCGATACCGTGGCTCTCGGGGTGCCGCGCACCGACCACGCCGAGGCGATCGTGCGATCCCGGGCTGCCTGGTTGAAATCCAGGAACACCCGCTCGCCGCGTTCCTCCTTCCACCAGGACACGGTGGCCTGCTGCGGGATCCGCCGCGCCACTTCCCGAGCCAACGCGATCACCGCTCGGCGTACCTGCACGAAGGTCCACTGCGGGCGGATCCGGACCGCGACGTGAATCCCCCGGCCTCCGGACGTCTTGGGGTAACCGACCAGTCCGGCCTCGGCCAGCACCTCACGCAGCACCCCGGCCACGACCACCGCGTCGGTGAAACCAGTCCCGGGCTGCGGATCGAGATCGACTCGCAGCTCGTCGGGATGATCGACGTGCGGGCGGCGCACCGGCCAAGGATGGAAGTCGAAGGTGCCCAGATTCGCCGCCCAGGCAAGCACTGCGGGCTCGGTAGGGCATACCTCGCGAGCCGTGCGTCCGGACGGAAAGGTGATCTCCACTGAATCCACCCAGGCCGGGGCGCCGCGGGGGACCCGCTTGGCATAGAAGGCTTCCCCGGTCACCCCGTCCACGAACCGCTTGAGTGTGACAGGTCGCTGGGCAAGCACCCCTAGCAGCGGCTCGGACACTGAGAGGTAGTACTCCACGATCTGCCGCTTGGTGATGCCGCGATCCGGGAAATAGACCTTGTCCGGGTTGGACACACGTACGGAGCGCTCGCCTTCCGGCCCGGGCACCGTGAGTTCCAGGGCATCACCACGACTCACGATCGGCAAGCTACCGTGAAGCGGTGGTGGGCAGCGAACCCTGGCAGCCAGACGAGCAGGAACGGCGCCGGCTGGATGACGAGCTGATCGGGCTCGACCGCGACGATCCAGAGGTGCAAGCGTTCTCCGAGCACCTGGACCGCGCGCACCTGCTGCGTCCCAGCTTCACCGTCGAAGGTTACCTGTCCGGTGTCAGTGAATTCGCTGACTGCGCCAACCGCACCCAAGGCCCACGTCGGATCATGGCCGTTCTGGTAGTGACGCTGATCCTGCTGGTGGCGGCCATCACGGTGTGGGAGGTCACGACATTCGTCGTCAGTACCCTGCTGGGCTGAGGCGGCCACCATCGCTCGCGTAGCGTGTCGGTTATGGATCCGGTGAAGGGCGCGGCACCCAAGGTCGTCAAGTCCGACGCCCAGTGGCGCGACCAACTCACCCCACAGGAATATGCGGTGTTACGCCAGGCGGGCACCGAGCCGCCGGGAACCGGCGAGTACGAGCACACCAAGACCGAGGGCGTGTACGAGTGCCGAGCCTGTGGTGCGGAGCTGTTCCGCAGCGATCACAAGTTCGAGTCGCACTGCGGTTGGCCGTCGTTCTTCACCCCGCTGGCGGGTGACGCGGTGTTGCTCCGCGAGGATCGCAGCATGTTCATGAAGCGCGTGGAAGTGCTTTGCGCCACCTGCCATAGCCATCTCGGGCACGTCTTCGAGGGTGAGGGCTACAACACCCCCACCGACCAGCGCTACTGCATCAACTCGATCTCGCTGCGGCTGGTGCCTGACGGTGAGCAGTCCACCGCCTAAGCGGGGGCAGCCGAAATCAGACGGGTGTAAGGCAAACGTCGAGGACCGCCTCAGCGGGGCGCAGCTCTGGTTCCTGGCCATCCTCGGGCTTCCCGCATTCGGTGTCGCCTTCGCCTACACCGTGGTGGGGACCTACCTCCCGGTGCTGCTCGCCGAGCTGTCCGGCCCGGCTGTCACCGGCCTCCTGATCGGGGGCGAGGGAGTGGTGGCGCTGATCGTCCCGATAGCTGTCGGTGGCTGGTCGGACGCGACCAGAAGCGGCATCGGCCGCCGGCTGCCTTTCATACTCGGCGGTGCTGTGCTGATGGTGCTGGCACTGCTCGGGATGCCGCTCGGCGCGGGCTCGCTGCCTTTGATCGCCGCCTCGCTGGCGGTGTTCTTCCTGGGCTATTTCGCTTACTACACGCCCTACTACGCACTGTTCCCCGACCTCGTGCCCCCCGCGGTCCACGGCCGGTCCCAGGGAATCCAGGGTGGCTTTCGTTCCGCGGGCCTACTGCTGGCGCTGGTCGGGGGCGGGTTCCTGCTCAGCCTCTGGCGACCGCTGCCATTCACGATCGGCGCGGTAGCTGTCGCTGCCATGACTGTTGGACTGTTTCTCGGATTGCGGGGCAGGGTCGGCCCCGAAGCCGGCACCGAACACCGGTCATCGCGTAACGGTCTGCGCACCGATCTCGGCCTGGTTCGGGGCAACCAGGCGATCCGCTACTGGATCGCGGCCGACGCCCTGTGGGAAGGCGCGGTGGACGCTCTGAAGACCTTCGTCGTGCTCTACTTCACCCGTGGCCTCGGCATGTCGCTTCGTGCCACGGCGACCTCGCTGGCCCTCGTAGGGCTAGCCGCAGTGGTGGCCGCTCCGGTGGCGGGAAAGCTCGCAGACCGATTCGGGCCACGACGCGTCATGCAGGTGGCCGTCTGGTTCTTCGCGCTCGGCTTGATACCGACGCTCGTCACCACGAACACCACATTCCTCATCGTGATCGTGCCGGTCGCCTTCGCGGCGGTCGTGCTGATGACTCTGCCCTACACGCTGCTGATGCGGTTACTTCCAGAACGCGAGGCGCACGGCGCAGGCGCGAGCATATTCGGCTTCGCCAAGGGAATCGGCGTGCTGATCGGGCCCTTGCTGGCCGGCTTGGCGATCACAATGTTGGGCCGGGTGCCCGTCGGCACATTCCAGGCCACCAAGGGCTACGCCGGCGCGTTCGGGGTCGCGATGATCCTGCTGGTGGCAAGCATCCCCTTGCTCGGCCGTATCGAACCCGCCCAGCGCTGAGCCGCCCACACTACGGCAACGCGGTGACCAGTTCAGCGACGGGAACCCGGGGACCGGTGAAGAACGGCACCTCCGCGCGGACGTGCCGGCGGGCCCGGCTGGCCCGCAGCGCCCGCATCAGATCGACGATGCGGTCCAGCTCATCGGCCTCGAACGCGAGGACCCACTCATAGTCGCTCAACGCGAATGAGGCGACGGTATTGGCCCGCACGTCGGGATAGGCGCGGGCCTGCCTGCCGTGCTCGGCGAGCAACTCCCGGCGCTCCGCCTCGGGTAGCAGGTACCAGTCGTAGGATCGCACGAACGGGTAGACGCAGACGTAGTGCTTGGGCTCCTCGCCGGCCACGAAGGCCGGCACGTGACTCTTGTTGAACTCCGCAGGACGATGCAGCGCCACCGTCGACCACACCGGGGCGCTGACGCGGCCCAGCGCAGTGGCTCGGCGCAGGTCGGCGTAGCCGGCTTGCAGTGACTCGATCTCCGCCGCGTGCCACCAGATCATCCAGTCGGCGTCGGCGCGCAGACCAGCCAGGTCGTAAACCCCGCGCACCGTGACACCCTTGCCCTCCAGCGCCTCGAGGTAGTGCTGCGCCTCGCGGGCAGCCTCGGCGCGGTCGGCGGGCAACCGCCCAGGTTCTACCCGGAACACCGACCACATCGTGTAGCGGATGGTGGCGTTCAGCGCGGCGTAGTCCAGGCGTGTCATGACTTCATCCTCCCACCGCCGGTGCTCGGGTGCCGAGGTGCGCAGCGACGCGCAGTGCGGCCGCGTCGGCGGTACCGATGCACGCCGGCAGACCCACCCCGTGCAGCAGCGCCCCCGCCACGGCCAGGCCGGGTATCCCGGCCACCGCGCTCTCCAGGGCCGTGACGGCCTCGAGGTGTCCGGGCGGGTACTGCGGCAGGCCACCGCCCCAGCGCGCCACCACGGTATCCACCGGCGTCGCAGTGATTCCGGTGAGCATGGCGAGATCGGCCCGCACCAACTCGATGAGTTCCGCGTCGTCACGCTGCAGCAGCCGGGCCTCGCCGTGCCGGCCCAAGGAGGCCCGGACGAGCACCACCTCATGCGACGCCGCGTGCGACCACTTGCGCCCGGAGAAGGTGAACGCCTTCGCCGACAGCGGCTCGCCGGCGGCCACCAGCACGCCGGAGGATTGCGGCAGGGCCTGGGCGGCACTCACCGGCAGCGCCAGGCCGACCACCGCGCAGGACGCGACCTCCACCCGTCCTGCGGCGGCTGAGGCAGCGGGCAGCGGGTCGGACAGCAGCCGCCGCAACGCGGGCGCCGGCAGCGCCAACACCACAGCATGGGCATCGACGTGCCCAGGCCGGTTGGCGTTACCCAGTTCCAGCCGCCAACCCTGCACGGTCCGACTCAGCCCGCGCACCGGTGCACCCAGCCGCAGACGCACCTGCGCAACGGCCACCAGCGCGTCCACCAGGCCACCAAGCCCGCCGCGCAAGGTGCCGAACACGGGAGCCGCCCGTTCGCCGGTTGGTCGCGTGGCCGAAGCCAGTACCGCGCCGGCCGCAGCCAGCAGCGACCCGGCGCCGCGATCCAGCGCGCCGGCCACCGTGGGGATGGTGGCCCGGAGCCCCAGCGCATCGGCACGCCCGGCGTACACCCCACCCAGCAATGGATCGACCAGCCGGTCGACCAGCTCGTCACCGGCCCGCTCGCGTAGCAGCAGCCCGACAGCAGCGTCCTGGCCGGGCTCCCAGTGCAGCGGCGTGCCGGGTTCCGCGGCCACCCGTGTTACCCCTTGTTCGGACAGCAGGCCGGCGACGTCGGCAGCGGCGGCGGGCAGGCCCAGCACGGTCCGGGAGGGCAGGGTCACGGTGCGCCCACCGGCCCGCACGGTGGGGGCCGCCGGCGTCGGATGCACCAGCTGCCCCGACAGGCCCAGCTCGTCAACCAGGCCGACCGCCTCCGGCCGGCGCATCAGGAAAGCCTCCGCTCCCACGTCGAGTGCGAGACCACCCAACTCGACGGTGCGCAGCGCCCCGCCCAGCCGCCGGGAACCCTCGATGAGGACGATCTCGGCAGTGGGGCCGAGCAGCGTGCGCAACCGGTACGCCGCAGCCAACCCGGAGATTCCACCGCCGACCACCGCCACCCGGGTAGGGCTCACAGCGAGTGCGCCAGCTCCACGATCCGGGTCAGGATGTCCGGGTCGGTTTCCGGCAGGACACCGTGGCCCAGGTTGAGCACGTGGGCGTCGGCGGCGCGCCCTTCGGCAAGCACCCGGCGCACCTCTCGCTCGACGGCCGGCCATCCCGCCAGCAGCAGGGCCGGGTCGAGATTGCCTTGGAGCACGACCGGGCCGTGCGGCCGGACCGCCCGCACCCGCTGCGCAGCCGCGTCCAGCCCGACCCGCCAGTCGACGCCGACGACGTCCGCGCCGGCTTCG
>Ga0134128_10005430_pt1 | contig 15457 bp, 12 predicted proteins | sample KB31754_FD_96462 | JGI IMG/M metagenome (GOLD analysis project Ga0134128, IMG submission 96462) | Terrestrial soil microbial communities with excess Nitrogen fertilizer from Kellogg Biological Station, Michigan, USA - KB3-175-4 | ecosystem: Environmental > Terrestrial > Soil > Unclassified ... | reverse complement strand
GTCCTCGTGGGAAGCGCGATCCTCGATACGGCCGTCACGCTGCCCGGGCTCCCGCCGCTGGGCAGCGAACAGCAACTCCTGCTCGCGGACTATTCGCAGGGGGATTCGCCGGTGAAGGCCGTGGCAGTGATGCGGTTCGACGTGCTGCAGACCAGCATCGCGGATACGGACACCACCAAGCTGCCGCATCCCATCGTCGCGACGGACTCCGCCTTTCTCGTGATCAACGTCCAGGCGCTCGCGGACAGCGCCGATACGACGATCAAGAACGATTCCGTGACGTTCCTGGCGTACGACGTGGATGCGCCGGCAACGGACCTCGACACCGCGCCGGTCCGCCAGCGCTTTTCGTCGACGCCCATCGGATCGCGCCGGATCGCGCGCGATTCAATCGTCGGCCAGATCAGCATTCCTGTCGACAGCGCGTTCGTCTCGCGCCACGTCCTGGCCAAGCAGCGCATCCGCCTCGGTCTCAGAGCGACGGGGGACAAACCCGTCAATATTCGCATCGGATCCGTGGAAGGTGGCGGGGCGTCATCGCTCCGCTACACGGCTCTTGGCGACAGCGGCCGGCGAACGGAAGGCGTGGTGTCGGTGAACACGCACGCCGCGAGCGGCCCCAGCCTGCCCTCACTCGCGGACTACACGCTGGTGCTCGCCGGCACCCCGCCGTCACCCCCGGGCGTGCTGGCTGCCGGCGGGATTCCGTCAACGCGGATTTTTCTGCGCTTCAAGATCCCGCCCGAACTGGTCGATTCCTCCATTACCGTGGTGCGCGCCAATCTCGAGTTGCATCAACTGCCCAATCTCGACTTTGCGAGCGTGGACACACTGTTGTTGCAGACGCTGCTGGTTCGCGCCACGCCGGAGGTGACGGACATATTCAGCGCGGCATTGCTGGCCGTCGATCCCGCCTCGGCCCTGCTCGCCATTCCGCCGCAGATGATACCGCCCGCGGCCTCGCGGACCGATACGATTCCGCTGCAGGGCGCCTTTGCGCTCTGGAAGTCCGAACACAACACGGCCATTCGCGCGATCGAACTCAAGACGTCGAATGAGGGATTCGATCCGCGACAGTACTACTTCTACTCCAGCACAGCGGCGGACAGTCTGCGTCCCCGACTTCGCCTGAGTTACATCCTTCGCAGCAACTTCGGACTTCCCTGATGCGCACTCTTGTCTGCTCCCTGTCGCTGCTGGCGTTCGCCGCCGGCACGACCCACGCGCAAGGAACCCTGAGCACACAGGGTTTCGGGTATCCTCCCGGACAGATCGGCGCGCGCACCTTCAGCATGGGCGGCGGCCCGGCCGAGGTCGACCAGCTGTCGCTGCTCAATCCGGCCTCGCAGGCGAACTGGGGCGCCCCGGGCCTGTACCTGGAATATCAGCCTGACTACCGCTCCATCTCGTCGGCGAACGGAACGGACCACACCATGACGGCACGGTTTCCGCAGGCATCCGGCGCATTGACGATCGGCCCGCGCGCCGTGCTGGGTATCTCCACGTCCACGCTGCTGGATCGCACCTGGGAAACGCAACGGACCGGCATCCAGCACTATGCGACCGGAGACAGTGCGCAGTTCACCGAGCAGTTCAAGAGTTCGGGCGCCATCGATGACATCCAGCTGGCGCTGGCGTTCGAGGTCGTACGCAAGCTCTGGATCGGCGTGGGAGGCCATCTGTTCACCGGAACCAACGACTTGAGCATTCAGCGGACGTCGTCCGATACCACGTTCGGGCTGTTCCAGCAATCAACCTCGCTGACATACTCCGGCAGCGGCGTGAGTGGGGGGCTGCTCTGGGCGCCAGGTGCCGGTTTGATGCTTGGCGTCTCGGGACGGGTCGGCGGTACCATCACCTCCTATCGCAACGACACATCGCTCACGACCGCAAAGGTGCCCAGGCGGCTGGGCGCCGGCGTATCGTTTCAGGGCCTGCCGGGTGTAGTTGTGGCGCTCCGCGGCGACTGGGAAGGATGGTCGAGTCTGGGAAGCCTCGGGCAGCCGGGGCTTGGTGTGACGGACGGATGGGACGTCGGTGGCGGCGTGGAGGTGCGCGGCCCGGGCCTCTTCGGTTCGGCGATGCCGCTCCGCGCCGGCGTCCGGGAACGCACGCTGCCGTTCCTGGCGGATGGCACGCGGATTCGCGAGCGTACCTACTCCATCGGCACGGGCATTCAGATTCTCGGCGGGCGCTCGCGCATCGATCTCGGACTGGCGCGCGCCAGCCGGACTCAGGTTGCCGGCATTGCCGAGCACTCCACGATTTTCACCGCCGGATTCATGGTTCGTCCCTAGTGTCGTGACTGAGCGTTTGCCCCTGGCGCCGCTGATTCTGGTGGCGGACGACGTGCCCGCCAACGTCGAAGTGCTCCACGATCAGCTTGCTGCGCTCGGCTACCGCATCGTCACCGCCGTGGATGGTCCGTCGGCCATCGAGCAGTGCTTCGCCGAGCGCCCCGACCTCTGCATTCTGGACATCGCGATGCCGGCGGGATACCTGGGCAGCGACGACCGGTACACCGGCCTGGAAGTGTGCCGCCGTATCAAGCGTGATCCGCGTACCGCGCGCATTCCCGTGATTTTCGTGACCGCGTTGAGCGACACGATCGATCGCGTGAAGGCCATTGAGGCAGGCGGCGACGACTTTCTCACCAAACCGCACAATCGCCAGATCCTCGGCGCCCGCGTGCGTTCACTTATCCGGCTCAAGAACGCCACCGATGCGCTCGAAGAGAGCTATCGCAAGCTGCGCGAGCTCGAGCGCGTGCGCGACGACCTCATGAACATGATCGTGCACGATCTCAAGACGCCGCTCACGTCCGTGCTGGCCTCGCTCGAAATGGTGCTGGATGGTGATTTCGGCGCCATCACGGCGGGCGCCCGTGGCGCGATCACCGAGGCGGACTCGCGCGCCAAGGAACTGCTCGCGCTCATCGAAGACCTGCTGGAGGTCGCGCGCATCGAGGATGCGGTCGTGGAGCTCAACCTGGAGCCGCTCGCGCCCGCCGCCTTTCTCGCGGAACTGGTCCAGGAGTGGAGCGTTCGCTTCGAGCAGGAACGGGCGCAGATCTCGGTGGAGATCGCGGCGGATGCGCCGGTGATTCGCGCGGATCGCCGGCTTCTGCGGCGCGTCTTTGCGAACCTGTTGCAGAACGCGCTCGTGCACACCACGCGCGGCGTCGCCATTGCGTTGTCGGCCCGGCGCGATGCCGCAGCAGGCGTGTTGTTCGCGGTGTCCGACACGGGACCTGGTATTCCGCCGGAGTACCAGGAGCTGATCTTTCGCAAGTTCGAGCGCGTGCAGCGCGCGGATGCACGCGGTCGGCGCAGCTCCGGATTGGGCCTCGCGTTCTGCAAGCTCGCGGTGGAAGCGCACGGCGGTCGCATCTGGGTCCAGAGCTCGCTGGGGCGGGGAAGTCAGTTTTTCGTCATGCTGCCGGAGCGACCCCCGGGATTTACCGGCACACAGCCGGACCGGACGTGAAGGTTTTCCTCCAGACGTACGGCTGCCGTGCGAACCACGCGGATTCGGAAGCCGTGCGTGGCATGCTCTTGGCCACCGGCGCCGAACTGGTGCGCGACAGCACCCAGGCCGACGCGGCGGTATTCAACAGCTGCGCGGTAACCCGTGAGGCGGAAGCGGATCTGCGCCAGGGCGTCCGCCGCGCGGCACGCTCCAATCCGCGTCTCGTCACGATCGTGATGGGATGCGCCGCCGCACTCGATGACGGCCGCATCGCGTCGCTGCCCACCGTGCGGCGCGTGCTGGCTGGCGCACCGATCCCGGACATCGCGCGCGCCCTGGGACTGGATCCGGCGCGTGCAGCCGGCGCACCGGTGCGCCAGAGCGGCGCCCGCGCGCTTCTGCGCATCCAGGATGGCTGCGACGAGCACTGCACGTTCTGCGCGACGACGCTTGCCCGCGGCGCGCAGCGCTCGCGTCCTGCCGCCGCGGTCGTGGAAGAGGCACGGATTCTCGCGGAATGGCATCCTGAAATCGTGCTGACCGGCGTACACATTGGCTCGTACGGACGGGAGCATGGATGCTCGCTCGGCGCGCTCGTGACGCAGCTCGTGCGCGCGGTTCCAGGCGTGCGCTTCCGTCTCTCGTCGATCGAGGCGACCGAGGTGGATGCGCCGTTGCGCGAGCTGCTGACCGATCCGTCGAGTGGCGTGGTGCCGTTCCTCCATGCACCGCTGCAGTCGGGCGCGGATGGGGTCCTGCGTCGCATGGGACGCCACTGGTATACGGCGGCGAGCTACGCGCGGGCCATCGAGCGCATCGTGCGTGACGCGCCCGTGTTCGGCCTTGGCGCCGACGTCATGGCCGGTTTTCCCGGCGAGTCCGACGACGATCATGCGGCCACGCTTGCGCTCGTGGACGCGCTGCCGTTCACCACGCTGCACGTCTTTCCGTATTCGGAGCGGGAGGGCACCGCGGCGCCCCGGCTGGGGCATCGCGTCGCGAGCACCATCATCGCGCGTCGCGCGACGGAGCTGCGTGAACTCTCGCGCCTCAAGGGCGCGGCGTACCGCGCACGCCGCGCCGGCGGACGCGCCGATGTCATCGTCATTGACGGGATGGGAACCGCGGCGCGACGCGGCCTCACCGAAGATGGACTGTCTGTCCGCGTGAGCCATCCGGATTGTGAACGCGGCGGCAGATTCCACGCGCACCTCGACGACGTGTCCGGCGTCCTGTTCGCCCGGCCGGCGGCCGGCTAGCTTTCGCGAATGTCCACAACGCCACGCGGCACCGTCTACATCGAGACCTACGGGTGCCAGATGAACGTCAGCGATTCCGAGCTGATGTACGGCCGGCTCGCGGAGCACGGCTACACGCCGGTGGATCGACCGGATGGCGCGGACGTGATCCTGGTGAATACGTGCGCCATTCGAGATCACGCGGAACAGCGCGTCATTGGGCGCCTCGGTGAGCTGAAGCGTTTCATGGGTCGCGACACCGTCCTGGGCGTGACGGGCTGCATGGCGCAGCGGCTCGGGCCGGCGCTACTCGCACGCGCGCGGCACGTGCAGCTCGTCATTGGCCCCGATGGCTACCGCGCGCTTCCGTCGCTGATCGAAGGCGCGCGCGCGGGCGAGCGCGTGGCGCGGGTGGACTTCGATCTCGAGGAACACTACGAAGACTTCAGCGCGCGTCGCTTCGAGGGTGTGCGCGCCTGGATTCCGGTGCAGCGCGGCTGCAATTATAAGTGCACCTACTGCATTGTTCCGATGACGCGCGGTCCGGAGCGCAGTCGTAGATTGGCCGACGTCGTACGGGAAGCGCGCGAGATCGCCGAGCACGGAACCACGGAGGTCACGTTGCTCGGGCAAACGGTGAACTCGTATCACGACGGCGAGCACGATTTCGCCGACTTGCTGCGCGCGGTGGGCGCCATACCGGGCATTCGCCGCCTTCGGTTCACCAGCCCGCATCCCAACGACTTCAGTGACCGGGTCATCGCGGCCATGGCGGAAGTGCCCAGCGTCTGTGAACACGTGCACCTGCCCATGCAATCGGGCTCCACGCACACCTTGCGGCGCATGCTCCGCCGATATTCGCGTGAAGGATACATGGATTGCGTCGCGCGTCTGCGCGCCGCCGTGCCATCGCTGGCGATTACGACGGACGTCATCGTGGGATTTCCCGGCGAGTCCAGCGACGATTTCGAGGAGACCTTGAGTGCCGTGCGCGAGGTGGGATTCGACGATGCGTTCACCTTCATCTTTTCGGCGCGGGATGGTACCCCCGCCACGCGCTTGCCGCCGGGCATGACGGTGAGCGCCGAGGAGTGCCGGGACCGGCTGCAGCGTCTCATCGACGTGGTTCGCGAAGGCGCCCGCGCCCGCAATCTCGCGCTGCTCGGCAGCCGCCACGAGGTGCTGTTCGAGAAGCCGTCGCGGCGCGGCACGCTGCTGCAGGGGCGCACGCGCCAGCACAGGACCGTGCTCGTGCCGGGCGGCGCGTCGCTCATCGGTCAGTATCGCACGGTGGAGCTCAGCGGAACGACAGGATCGACGTTCACGGGCGCGTTGGTGGGTGCAGGACGGCCGCTGCCGCTTGCCGGCTGACCGCCATGATGAAGAACCAGCTCGAAACCACGGTTAGCGCAATCTTCGATGAGCTGCGCCAGCAGAATCCGACCATTTGCGGCTGCGCCAACTGCCGGGCCGACGTGCTGGCCTATGCGCTCAACGCCGCGCGCCCGCGCTACACGGGCGGCACGGACATTGGCCAGGCGCTCACGTCGGTAGATCTGCAGCGCGACCAGATGCGCGCCGCCCTCGCCGTGCTCGTGCTGGATGCCGTGGACCGCGTCTCGGCGAATCCAAGGCACTAATTAACTACGGTAGCTGGTGGCTGGTTGCTGGTTTAACGACGGTAGCTGGTCGTTGGCCGCTGGTCGCTGGTGTAACGAGTGTCGTTGGACTGCCCGCGCCGCGCCGCGCGCCCTGGGTACTGCGGGTCCGCTCTATCCCCTGCATTGGTAGTCCACCGGCCAGCGACCACCGGCCAGCAACCAGCGACCAGCAACCAGCAACCAGCAACCGTGGTTAAACCAGCAACCAGCGACCAACCTCCAGCATGCCCCTCCTCTTCCACGCTGTGGCCGCATACGCGACGGGGCTGTGGCTGGGGCTCTCGCACCTGGTGTGGGCCGGGGCGGCGGCGGTCGTTCTCTCGCTGGCAATCGCGTGGCTGTGCGACGATCTCCGCCTTGCGGCGCTGGCCATGACGCTGCTGGCCGGTGCGCTCGTCGCCAGTGCGATCGGCGCGCGCCGCGAGGGCTGTCGTGAACTGGGTGCGCGCCGTACACGCTGGACCATGACGCTCACCCAGCCGGCCGCGCCAGGCGCGTTCATTCCTGCCACGGCCTCGTGGTCCGGGTGCTCGGTACCGGCATCGCTGTCCGTGAGCGCAGGTACGGCTGCTGCGGGCGCCACCGTGCACGTCTCCGGTGAGGCGGTCACGTCGAAACAGGGTATCATGGTGCGTCACGCGATGGTCGGCCGTGTCGCCGGCCGTGATGCGCTGCTGACGCTGCGCGGCGTCATGGGTGAACGCATCGACGCCGCCTTCGGCGCCGATGCGCCGTTGGTGCGGGCGCTCCTCATCGCCGACACGCACTCCATTGATCCCAGCGTCCGCGATCGGTTCGCCGCGGCCGGCATCGTGCACATGCTGTCCATCTCGGGGCTGCACGTCGCCATCATCGCGGCCGCCATGGAACTGTTCTTCGTGGCGGTGCGGCTCCCGCGCTCAGCGGCATTGTGCGCGACCATCGTGGTCGTCGCCGCCTACATCGTACTCATTGGCGCGCCGCCGCCCGCGGTGCGCTCCGGCGTGATGCTGGGCGCTGCATCCATTGCCCGACTGGCGCAACGCCCCATCTCCACCTGGGGTGCGCTCGCGTTGGGCGCCGCCGTGCCGCTGGGTCACGCGACCACTGTGCTCGACCTGGGGTGGCAACTGAGCGTGGCGGGCATGGCGAGCCTCATTGCCAGTGGCATCCTTGCCAGGCGATGGATCGCGCCGCGTCTCGACGGGTGGCGTGCCGGACTGGCCACGGTGGGGCTGGCCTCCACCGTTGCGTCGGCGGTGACCGCGCCGCTCGTGGCCTGGCACTTTGGTCGCATCAGTCTCATCGCACCGCTCACCAACATCGTGGCCACGCCCATTGTCGCGCTGCTGCAGCCCGCGCTGTTCCTGGCTACGCTCAGCTCCTTCATGCCCGAGGCGGCGCGATTCCTGGCCGGCGCGGCGCACCCCATGCTGGTCGCGCTGGACGCCGTGGCCACTGTCGGCGCCAGTGTGCCCTTCGCGACGGTGCAAGTTGCCCCGACGCTGCTCGGCGCGCTGCTCGCCGGTGCCGCGACGCTGGCCCTGCTCGTGGCAGGCGTGAGCCGCCATGCCGCACCCGCGCTCGTGGCCGCGCTCGCGAGCATTGCGCTGGCGCTCTGGCTGCCGCTGGCGCCGCACCGCGTCCACGGGATGGAGCTGCACCTGATCGACGTCGGTCAGGGCGACGCGATTGCCCTGCGCACACCAGCCGGGCGCTGGATTCTCGTGGACGCCGGTCGCGCCTGGCGCGGCGGCGATGCAGGACGCTCGACCGTGATTCCGTATCTCCGGCGCCGCGGCGGTCCGCTGGCGCTCTTCGTGCTCTCTCATCCGCACAGCGACCACGTGGGCGGCGCGTCGAGCGTGCTCCGCGCGCTGCACCCCGCGCAGTACTGGGACGGTGCCTATGCCGGTACGAGCGACCCATACCGTGAGTCGCTGCTCGCCGCGCGCGCCGTGAGCGTCCGCTGGCACCGCGCCTCGCCGGACGACACGCTCACCGTGGACGGCGTCTCGCTGCGCGTGCTCGCGCCGGATTCCGCATGGATGACCACGCTGGATGACCCCAACGAGGGCAGCGTGGTGGTGCTCGCCCAGTACGGCGAGGAGCGATTCCTGCTCATGGGCGACGCCGAGCGGGGGGAGGAGCAGTGGCTGCTGCGCCGGGATTCCATGGCACTCCATGCCGACGTCTTGAAGGTAGGGCATCACGGCAGCGTGACGAGCAGCACCGCCGAATTCGTGCACGCGGTTGCGCCGCGGCTTGCGCTCGTGTCGGTGGGTGCCGGCAACTCCTACGGACATCCCAGCCAGTCGGTGTTGCGCACACTGGCGCGAACGGGCGCGGCGATATTGCGTACCGATCGGTCCGGCACCGTAGTGGTCCGGACCGACGGACACTCCCTGGAGATCGAGCAGAACGGAGACCGATGGAAATTGTCGCGCGTCTCATCGCCGCCGTGACTGGAAGCCCGGTAGCGCTGCCAACCGAGCTGGCGCAGCGCTTTCCCGACCTCCAGGTGGTGCGGCTCCGCCGTGGCGGCATTCCGACACGCATGGGGGGCTGGATGCTCGGCCAGCAGCGCGTAGCGGCCATCACGTTCTGGCGCACCGTCTTCGTCGCCCCGGACGTGCCGCTCACCGGGGAACTGCTCTTGCATGAATTGCGACACGTGCACCAGTTTGGGGCGACGGCGACCTTCCCGGTTCGATACATCTGGGAGAGCCTGCGCCACGGTTACCACCGGAATCGCTACGAGACCGATGCGCGCGAGTACGCTTCCGAGCGCCTCCGCGCTGCGCCTATCGACCTGCCTCGAGGAGACGTGTAACGTGGTTCAGCACACCCCTACATCGGTCGTCACGATCGACCGATTCATCATCGAGCAGGAACGGTTGCACCCCGAGGCCACGGGTGAACTCTCTGGCATCCTGTACGACCTCGCGCTCGCTGCCAAGATGATCGCGAGCAAGGTTCGCATGGCGGGGCTGGTCGACATTCTCGGATCGAACGAGTCGCAGAACGTGCAGGGCGAGGTGCAGCAGAAGCTGGACGTGCTGGCCAACGAGATCATCATCAAGGCGATGGACCATGGCGGCCGGTTGTGTGGCATGGCGTCCGAGGAAGAGCCGGACATCATTCACATTCCAGACGGCTTTCGCTGCGGCAAGTACATCCTCACCTTCGACCCGCTCGACGGATCATCCAACATCGACGTGAACGTGCCGGTCGGCACGATCTTCTCCGTGCTGCGCAAGATCACGCGTGGCACACGGGCGGAAATGGAGGATCTCCTGCAGCCGGGCCGGCGCCAGGCTGCGGCGGGATATGTGATCTACGGGTCGAGCACGATGCTGGTGTACACAACGGGTCAGGGCGTGCACGGCTTCACGCTCGATCCGTCCATTGGAGAATTCCTGCTCTCGCATCCCAACATTCACATCCCGGCCAATGGCCGCTACCTCTCGGTGAACGATTCATACGAGCAGGTATGGGACGAGCACGTGCGCGGTCTCATGCGGCGCTATCGCGGGCTGGATGGCGACCGCAAGGCGCTCAGCGTGCGGTACGTGGGCAGCCTCGTGGCGGACTTTCATCGCAACCTGCTGGGCGGCGGCGTGTTCTGCTATCCATCAAACGTGCGGAGCCCGCGCGGCAAGCTGCGTCTGCTGTACGAGGCCAATCCCCTGGCGTTCGTCGTGGAGCAGGCGGGTGGCGCGGCGACCGATGGCATGTCCCGTGTGATGGACATCCACCCGACCGAGCTGCATCAGCGGACACCGCTGTTCATCGGCAGCAAGGCAGAAGTGGAACTTGCCGCGGAGATGCTCGGAGGTGTGCCGGTCTGATTGAAACGATGGCGGAGTGAAGCGATCCGTGGTTTGGCGCGGGCCATCCTGTCCGTTCCATCTGATCAGCATCACTGCTCGCGCGGCTGACGTCTGTGGCAGGTGGCTCGCTGCGCCGCCTCACCAGGAATCGGTAGCATCCCGGGCCGCATCCCTTATCTTCCGGATGCGGCCCGCCTGCATCGATGACTCCTCCGTATCGCCCCGAGTTCATGCCCGATCCCAGCGCGCGCGTGTCTCCATCCGGACTGGACATCGCGCCGTGTTACCGTCCGCACGACGCCCCGGTGCAGTATGATCGCGACCTGGGCGATCCGGGCCGCTTTCCGTACACGCGTGGCGTGCAGCCAACCATGTATCGCACGCGGCTCTGGACGATGCGCCAGTACGCGGGCTTTGGCACCGCGGCCGAAACCAACGCGCGCTTCCGGCTGCTGCTGGACGCGGGACAGACGGGGCTGTCGGTCGCGTTCGACCTGCCCACGCAGATGGGATTCGACTCCGACTCGCCGCGTGCCCTCGGTGAAGTCGGCCGAGTGGGCGTCGCCATCGACACGGTGGACGACCTGCACGCGCTCTTCGACGGCATTCCGCTCGATCACGTCTCCACGAGCATGACCATCAACGCCACCGCGTCCACACTGCTCGCCATGTACATCGTCGTGGCCGAGGAGCGGGGGATCGCGCGCGGCGCGCTGAGCGGCACCGTGCAGAATGACATTCTCAAGGAATACGTCGCGCGCGGCACCTACATTTATCCGCCCGGTCCGAGTCTGGACCTGGTCACGGAGATGTTCCGGTTCTGTGCCGCCGAGCTCCCGTCGTGGAATCCCATCTCCATTTCGGGCTATCACATTCGCGAGGCGGGCGCTACGGCGGTGCAGGAGCTCGCGTTCACCTTCGCCAACCTGCTGGAGTACGTGTCGCGCGCCGTTGCCGCGGGGCTCGCCGTGGATACGTTCGCGCCGCGGCTCTCGTTCTTCTTCGCGGCGCACAACGATCTGTTCGAGGAGGCCGCCAAGTTCCGCGCCGCGCGCCGTCTGTACGCGCGCCTCATGCGCGAGCGCTTTGGTGCCGCCGACGCAAGCTGTCGCATGCGCTTTCACACGCAGACCGGCGGCGTGACGCTCACCGCGCAGCAGCCGCTGAACAACGTGGTGCGCGTGACCGTTCAGACACTGGCGGCGGTACTTGGCGGCACGCAGTCACTGCACACGAACGGCTACGACGAGGCGCTCGCGCTGCCCACCGCCGAGGCAGCCACGCTGGCGCTCCGCACGCAGCAGATTGTGGCATACGAATCTGGCGTCGCGAACACGGCGGACCCGCTTGCCGGGTCGTACTACGTGGAACACCTCACGAGCGAGCTGGAGGAGCATGCGCTCGAGTTGCTGCGGCGCGTGGACGAGTTGGGCGGCGCGGAGCGTGCCATCGCGAGCGGCTTCTTCCAGGACGAGATCGCCCGCAGCGCCTATGACTATCAGCTCCGCGTCGAGCGGGGCGAGACGGTGGTCGTCGGCGTGAACCGATTCAGCGACGGCGCGGAATCTCCCGTGGTGCCAACGCCGGACTACTCACGCCTGGAACGCGAACAGGTCGAACGCACCCGGGCCGCGCGCGCACAGCGGGACCGGACCACCTGGAATCGCGCGCTGACCGCGCTGCGTGCCGCCGCCGACACATCCTCCGGTGCCTTCCGCGCGCCGCTCATGCCGCGCATCATCGATGCGGTTCGCGCGCGCGCCACGCTCGGCGAGATCGCGGATGCGCTGGCGGCAAGCTGGGGCGTCTACCGGCCGGCCGCCTGAGCCGAGGCACCGTGAGCGCTTGAGCCTGACGTCCGGCGTAGTTAACTTTCTGTCTCATATCACCATGCTTAAGTAGTATCGAAATGCCAACTTACGAATTCGCCTGCCCAAACGGTCACCGCTTCGACAAGTTCTATCGCAAGATGAGCGATAGCGTGAGCGAACTGCCCTGTCCGGTGTGCGGCGCCGTGGCGCAGCGACAGGTCTCGGGGGGTGCCGGCCTGCTGTTCAAGGGCTCGGGATTCTACATCACGGATTACGGCAAGGATGGGAAGAAGGGGCAGCCCTCCCAGCCGCGGGACTCCGGCGACTCCGGCTCCGCGGAGTCGGCCGGAACGAAGTCGGATGCGGGATCCAGCGACAAGGGATCGTCAACCGACGCGAAACCTGCCGCGAAGCCCGCCGCGCCGCCCAAGGATTCGTCTTCCACATGACGGTACGTGACTCCATTCGCGCCGCGCTGATCGATGCGGCGCGTGGGATGGGTGTGTCCGATCCCGTCGATCCGGTGCTCGAGCGGCCGCGCGATCCGGCGCACGGCGAGTGGGCGACGAATCTCGCCATGACGCTCGCGCGCGTCGTGAAGCGCAAACCGTCCGACATCGCGCAGGAGCTGACGCGGCGGCTGGATCTGGCGTCGGCCGGCGTGGAGCGGGTGGAGATCGCCGGGCCGGGCTTCATCAATTTCCACGTCACGGCGGGCTCGAGCGCGCGCGGTCTCGCCGCCATCGTCGCGCGGGGCGATCAGTTCGGACGATCCGCCGCAGGGGCGGGGAAGCGCGTGAACGTCGAGTTCGTGTCCGCCAATCCCACCGGCCCGCTGCACGTCGGGCACGGGCGTCAGGCGGCGCTCGGCGATGCGGTCGCCGCCCTGCTCGAGTGGACCGGGTGGCGCGTGTCGCGCGAGTATTACTACAACGACGCGGGCGTGCAGATCGCCAACCTCGGACGGAGCGTGCAGGCGCGCATCGCGCAGGCGGACGGCCGTGATGTGCCGATTCCCGAAGGCGGCTACCATGGAGAGTACGTCCGCGAGATCGCGCAGCACTACGTGCAGCGTCACCCGGGCGATCACCGGGGCGCCGATTTCGACATCATCACCCGCTTCGCCGTTCAGGAAATGCGCTCGGAGCAGGACCGGGATCTCCAGGCGTTCGGCGTGCGCTTCGACACGTACTATCTCGAGTCGTCGCTCTACGCCGATGGCAAGGTGGAGGAAACGGTCCGTGCGCTCGTGGCCGCCGGACACACCTTCGAGCAGGATAACGCGCTCTGGCTCCGCACCACGGAGTTCGGTGACGACAAGGATCGCGTCATGCGCAAGCGCGACGGCACGTACACGTACTTCCTGCCGGACGTGGCCTATCACGTCACCAAGTGGAAACGCGGCTACACGCGCGCGATCAACGTCCAGGGCGCGGACCACCACAGCACCGTCACGCGCGTTCGCGCGGGACTCCAGGCGCTCGACATGGGCATCCCGGCCGGGTATCCCGAATACGTGCTGCATCAGATGGTGACCGTGATGCGTGGCGGCGAGGAAGTGAAGTTGTCCAAGCGCGCCGGCGAATACGTCACCGTGCGGAACCTCGTCGATGACGTCGGGCGCGACGCCGTGCGCTACTTCTTCCTCATGCGGAAAATCGACTCGCAGCTCGTGTTCGATGTGGATCTGGCGCGCTCGCAGTCCGAGGAGAATCCCGTGTACTACATCCAGATGGCGCATGCCCGGCTCTGCGGCATCTTTCGCGTCGGCGAGATCGCGCCCGAGTCCATCACCACCGACGGTGTCGATTTCGACGCGCTCGCGGAACCCGAAGAGCAGGAGCTGGTGAAGACGCTCGTGGATTTTCCCGCGTTCGTCGCCGGCGCCGCCGAGACGCTCGAGCCGCATCGCATCGCGAGCTATCTGCTCGACGCCGCGCGGCAGACGCACCTCTGGTATCACAAGCATCACGTGCTGAACGAGCCGGCGCGCCTCATGAGCGCGCGTCTCCTCCTCGCCCGCGCCGCGCAGATCGTGCTGCGCAACGGGCTGGCGATTCTCGGCATCACCGCACCCGCGAGAATGTGAGGAGCGTCCCCAGATGACGCCGGCCGATTCCGACCCCTACAACCGCCCTCTTTCTCCATGACCGTTCTCGTCGTCGGTTCCGTTGCGCTCGATTCCGTTGAAACGCCATTCGGCCGGGCCGATGACGTGCTCGGCGGGTCCGCAACCTTCTTCGCGGCGTCCGCCAGTCTGCTCACGCCCGTCCAGGTGGTCGGCGTCGTCGGCAGCGACTATCCGCTGGACCGGCTCGATCCGCTCGTGAAGCGGGGAGTGGATCTCGCGGGACTGGAACAGGCCGACGGGGAATCGTTCCGCTGGCGCGGCCGCTATCGCCACGACCTCAACTCGGCGGAAACACTGGAGACCAGTCTCGGCGTCTTCTCGCACTTCCGGCCGAAGATCCCCGAGCAGTTCCGCTCGGCGCCATTCGTCTTTCTGGGGAACATCGATCCGCGCCTGCAGCTCGATGTGCTCGAGCAGATGAACGGTCCGCGCCTCGTGGCGTGCGACACGATGAACTTCTGGATCGAGAGCCGCCGCTCGGATCTGCTCACGCTGCTCGGCAAGGTGGATCTCCTCACGCTGAACGATGCCGAGGCGCGCCAGCTCACCGAGGAGGTGAATCTGGTGAAGGCCGCGCACTGGATCATGGAGCATGGTCCGAGACACGTCATCATCAAGAAGGGGGAGCATGGCGCCTTCATGTTCTCGCCATCCACCGTGTTCTATGCCCCGGCCTACCCGCTGGAGGATGTCTTCGACCCCACGGGCGCGGGCGACGCCTTCGCCGGCGGCTTCATCGGCTATCTCTCGCGCACGGGCGACCTCAGTGCGCCCAACCTGAAGCGTGCCGTGGTATACGGATCAGCCATGGGCTCCTTTGCCGTGGAGCGCTTCTCCATCGCGCGCTTCCTCGAGATCGGACCCACGGACATCGCGCGGCGCGTGCGCGACTTTCACCGGCTCGTGAGCTTCGACCAGGATCTGCTCCCGTGAGCACCCCGCTCGACTATCGCGCGGCGGGTGTAGACCTTGACGCCGCGGACGAGGCCAAGCACCGCATTCGCGCGCTGGTGGAGTCCACGCGTACGCCGGGTGTGCGCGGCGGCTTCGGCGGCTTCGGTGGCATGTTCCGCATGCCGCCGGAGGCGCTCGCGCCGCTGCTGGTGTCGAGCGCGGATGGTGTCGGCACGAAGATCAGCGTGGCCATCGATGCGAACCGGCACGACACCATTGGCCACGATCTCGTGAACCACTGCGTGAACGACGTGCTCGTGCAGGGCGCCGAGCCGCTGTTCTTTCTCGACTACGTGGCGTTCGGGACGCTGGTCCCTGAGGTGGCGGAGGCCATCGTGCGCGGCGTCGCGGCGGGCTGTCGTGAGAACGGCTGTGCGCTCGT
>Ga0134128_10005428_pt1 | contig 15458 bp, 12 predicted proteins | sample KB31754_FD_96462 | JGI IMG/M metagenome (GOLD analysis project Ga0134128, IMG submission 96462) | Terrestrial soil microbial communities with excess Nitrogen fertilizer from Kellogg Biological Station, Michigan, USA - KB3-175-4 | ecosystem: Environmental > Terrestrial > Soil > Unclassified ... | reverse complement strand
GTCTTATGATCCTCATGGACGATAACCTTCAGGCCATTGTCGAGAACGAACTCTTCAAACGGAATATCAAGCTCTGAGAATTGCATTTCGGGGTGAAACCGCCACGATAGCAGATAGGAAGGCTTTCCAGATGTGGAAAAGCGGCTAGCACGAAGAAATGGCGAATCTGGCCGCGCTTACAGAGTTTTGAGAAAGGCGATAAGGGCTGCTTTGTCGTCCGCGGAGAGCTTGAGTCTGAACTCATGCCCTCTGACTGCTCGCGTCTTAACTTCGTAGCCTTTAAAGCCGGTCGGGACGTAGTCGTGTTGGTTGAGCGCCGCGTACCTCATCAAGGGCCGCAACGGCAAAAATAAGTAGTTCAAAAAGAAGAATGCCCGGTAAGTGTCTGATTTCAGTCTCCTGGCTCATCTCTACGGTTGCTTCGGTCCACTCTTGTCTTCAGGATCGATCTTCATCATAAGGGAACCGGTTGCTCCCGAAGCTCGGTCTAGAAAGATGATCCGAACGGCAACCGTGTCCGGGTACATGGTGAGATCCTCTGTCAACAACATCCCGTTTTGCAACATAAGTTGGTACCGCTGAGGAGTTAACGTCAGGTTGATGGTCTTTTTGGGCTCGGCAGACCGTTCGCCTCCCTTGCGAAGCTGGATTACCAGAAGGTCTAATGCGCCCGTGTACCTTCCATTTTCCTGTCGCAAATTGAATTCAGACGGGATAATCATAAACGAAAAATGGCTTGCATTCGGAAGGGTCGCACTTGGATCGACCCTTGCTCCAACAGACAGCTTTGTGGAATCCAAGGGACTCCACACTGCATTTTTCAGCGTATCTTCCAATTGCGCGCCGGTAGGCGTTGGGTTGTCCTCCGCCAGGTACCCTCGTTTCGTCCTGACATTCACACCAGGTCGTCTCACCGACACTTTCAATTTGTGATACTGGTTGTCCCACTCGGATGCGCTCACGTAATAACCGAGCGTGTAACTCGCCGAATAGTCATTGATCACTTTGCGCGCCGCTTCCGCGATATCGTTCGTGTTGTAAAACGCTTTGCCTCCCGTCATGTCGGCCAAGTAATTCATCGTCGCCGTGTTTCGATTGTCCACCTGAAATGCAGAGTTCGGCAAGCCGTGCGTCGTCGGGTCCATCTTAAAATTCTTACTCGCATCAGTAAACGGGGCTGTCTGCAACCCGCGAGCGTCCACCGGATAGATTGCTACGTTCGCATTGTTGAGAGTTCGGCAAACATCGTCGATATACGATGTAAAAGATAATTGGCTACGGTCGCGGGCCAGCATCAGATCCTGTTTGTCCAGTCCGCTTCTTCCTAGCGACTGTGCCGGCATTGCGCTGGGGTTGCCTCCTGGGCGGCTTTGTAGTCCTTCTAAATCGCCGAATAACTGCATTGGAACACCGTCCGTGATCCAGACCAGGCTCTTGCGCCCCGGAATCCCGCTCAGATGGCCGGCTAAAGACTTCAACGCCGCGCTCGTATTTACGATCCGGCTTTTCGTGAAGGACTCTGCCACTAGGGCATTCGATTTATCTATTATCTGATCCAGGCGCTCGTCTCCGGTGTTCGCCGGGTCGACGCTGGAAGCTTGTAGGTCGCGGCCAAGATGAGATGGCATTTTTGTCATGGCTGCCCATAGGCTGGCAGCATTGTTTGTGAAATCGTGCGCAATCGCCAATCCCTTTGAGGTCAGGGTGTAAAGCGCGACTTGCTGGTTCGCCTCCAGAGATCCAAGGAATTTGAGTATTTGTCCTTTGGCGTATGCTTGATCCATCAAGTTCGTGTTGTACTGATCAATCAGAACGACGGTGATGCCGACGGGAATGCCCTCCTGAGTTAGGGGTCTGTTTGTCGCGATGTTTCGTGGCAGCGCATTCGGGGCTGGGCCAGGCGCTTTCGTTGCCAGGTGATTCGCGCTGAATAGTTTTACCGTTTGTTGCCGGTTAGCATCCGTGACATCAAAATCGTCTTTGGACAAGCCGCTAACCGGATGTCCGCTGTGGTCCTGCACCAACACGTTCAGAACCACGAGTCTGGCCGTAACTTTGATCGGCGGCGCACTGCCTCCCGGCCGCTCTGGTTTCGTCGCGTTATCGTCGGCTCCGCGAACGCTTTGTCCTGTATCAGGCTTTTGAGCAAACATCGAAATGGCAGTCATAGCAAGCAACGCAGCAACGCGCATAACCGTCTCCTTTGTGAATCAAATTTCGCGAACTTCTTCTACAACATCTTTAGAAATGCGATCAGGGCCGCTTTATCATTTGCCGAGAGTTGGAGGCCGAATTCGTGCCCTTTTACAGCTCGTGTCTTGAGGCCATATCCTTTGAACCCAGTTGGAATGTAATCATCGCGCAGGCGGCGCGGGTCGAACCAATCCTCCAGAGTTGCAACCGAGCCGTTATGTTCGAACATGCTCCGGTACCAAACACCTTTGAGCGATGGAACCTTGTAATAGCCTGTGCCGCGCCGGGTCTTAAGCGTCAGGTTCGGGTCAGTGCCGACCGATATTGGCAGGACGTCGTATTTCTTCAGGTGGTCTGCCGGAATTGTGAACCCGTTCGCCGGGGTGAGTTTATTGTTTGTGTACAGCGGGGGCGTGTGGCAGCTCGGGCAGCCCTCTCGTTCGAAGACCTTCTGGCCGCGGGCAGCCACCAGGTCGAATTTGTTCAGGTTGCGCGGAGGCTGCAGGGAGTAGAGGTATAGCGCGAGCGCATAGAGTTGCTCATCGCTGTAACGGCCTCCAACGTTATTAGGGTTGGGCAGCTTCTGAAAATTTGGAAAACCGGCCGGCACGAATCCCGCGTAACTGGCCAGGTTATCCGCTCCCTGATTGAGCGCCGCGTACCTCATTAAGTCCGCAACGGAGCGGTGCTGCTGCAGGCCGGTGCGGTCGAGGTAGCGGCGGTCCTTCACGCCGATGAGGTCGGGCACCTGCACAGGGTAGAGCGGGCTCGTCCGGTGCCGGTCGTTTACACCTGGCGGTATGCCCTCGTACAAAGTGACGAGCTCATCTATCGACATTTGCTGCAGCCGATCCTGAGGGTCCGGATGCAACCAGGGAACCGCGAATAGCATACGCAGGAATGCGCGCAATCCTTCCGTGTTTTTGGCCGCAAGCGCTGCGGCGCGAATTCGTAGCAAAGCAAAGCTGAGATCGAAAGGAAAATTACCCTGTGCTCCCTTTACGATGCTTCGATCGGGCATCACCCGCGTGTGGCACACGGCACAGGCATCGGTCCCGACTTCGACCTGTCCCTTCTTTCTGACTACGAAGCGAAAAAAGGGTACTGTCCCGCTATTCGTTTCAAGCGGTCGAACGTATTGGAACCATGTCTGCAGCTCACTGCTGGACGGTAACGGGGAGTATCCGAGTGGTGCGTCGAAGACAATCTCACCAGCTTTGATCCAGTCCGCCTCGCTCTGTAGCGCAGGCCTATCGGCGTCTCCCCAGACCATCACTGGTTCCTGTTGCTTCAGCCAATCCATGTATCCGGCAGGTTCGTGCCCCGGCGCATAGATCGGATAGCTCTTGTAAATCGGCCGAACCGGGATTCGATAATAGTATTCGGCGGAAACATGCTTCGGCGAGCCTGCGGGATCAGCCAGGGGGACTTCGAGAGAAGCTATCTCTGCATCGACCCAGGTTTTCGGGATCGAGGGATGGAAGGTTACGCCGCTGTCTTGAGGCCGGCCGATGCCGGCAACCAGGAAAACCAAGGTAGCTGCCGCCAATCTCACATGCACCGGGGAAGCTTGTGCATGCGCCAGCGGCACTTCCAGTGTCTGGATTGGGGCATCGTCCCAGGTGCGAGGAATCACCGGCCGGAATAGGGAATTCGCTTGTTGGGCGTGCAGACGAGGGGAAAAAGCCATGCAGACAATGCACGCCAGGCTAAGCGAGAGCAACACTCCGGGTCTGTTCATTGGAGCATCCAAGCGGCGACAGCGTTCTCGGTGTGATCATCTCCGGCCTTTATCGGTCATCGCCAAAGCGGTCGTTGCATTCACGAACGGCGGCGAAGACATTGAATACTATGTCGGCCAACGCCTGATAACCGGCGTCGGATGGATGGCTGTCGTTCTGAGTACATAGCAGACTTAAGCCTGCATAGGGTTTGCGCCTCGGCCGCCAGATCGCCCTGTGGGTTGAATAGGAGGAATGGGTCGGCGAACCTCGCGCGGTTTGCGGCGGCGGCTTCCGTCAGCGCCTTGTTAACAGCCTGGAATAATGGGTCAGCGAAGGTCAGCATGGTGACGTAGCTATCCCAGACTCCTGTCACGATGATGTCTGCGTCCGGTGCGGCTAACCGGAGTTGGCGGAGAATACCGGAGATCCTCTCGGCCAGGCCTGCGATGAAGGTCGGCGCATTGGCTTGAACGCAACTCAGATCGATTTGTCCACCTGCTGTACAAGGGTTTAGCAAGATGGGCAGATCGTTGCCGGACAGCGTGGGCGTGATGGGGCTCACGTGCCCACGATAAGCGCGCAGAAATTCAATTGCGGCCTGTAGTTGAGTTCCCGAAAAGGCGCTGTGAAGTTGATGACCAGTGGCCGTCCATGGACACGGGCCGTTGACAAAGGAGTCGGTAGATTCGCCCGGGCAGCCGTAGTTAACAACTGTGATGTTTGGCCGAATCTGGCGCAGTCGTGTGGCGAAGGCGTCTACGTATCCTGTGTTGTATGCAGAGGGCGGCAGGTTGGCTTGCGCCTTAAGTGCCTGATAGCCATAAGTGATTGAATCTCCCAGCGCCAAATAATAGTTCTGTGGAGGATTCAATTTCGCCGGTGAATTCCGCCCGCCGGCGGTCATCTCCGCCGCCAGGACGGACACAACGAGAAGCGGATATACGCGATGGATAATGAGCCCTAGTGGGTGTCGCACTGAATTCTTTAGCAGACCGGAATCTATCGCAGGCCACAGAGAACGATGGCCTGCGCCACCTGGTTGTATAAGTTCTTTCCGCCACATGCCATTAGTCTGCCCGATTGAAACGTACACGAGGGAGTCAGATCGGTGTATGATCCAGGTTGTACAACGTCACCGGATCCTTATAAACAAGGATCGTGGGTTGATTTGCAACGGGCAGTTGGATCGTGTTTAACGTAAGTATTCGTAATCGGAATCACCAGGGACCGAGCTGGGTGTATTCCAGAAAACAGTAGTCGCTCACCAAAGCCCTATGTGCGAAGCCGAGGAGATGCGAGAAGCAGCAGCCAAGGTGCTGCGAAGCCAGTCCTTCTCGAATGCTCCCCGAATGAGCTTATTTTTGAAGTTCATTATCGAAGAAGCTATCTCCGGCAGGTCCGGTCTTATTAAGGAGTCAATCATTGGTGTCGAAGTCTTCGGTAAAGACACCAACTATGATCCGCGCGCCGATGCAACAGTGCGCTCGGAGGCAATGAAGCTTCGTGCCAAACTTCAGCATTATTACGAAGGCGAAGGCCAGCTCGATGCGGTGATGATTTCTGTCCCGAAGGGCGGGTACGCTCCCCGCTTAGTTGTTCGCAAGCCACTTGCCGGCCGTGAACACTCCACGGGAATTCGCGGCTTGCGACATACCGCCGCGAAGTTAAAGATCTATTTAGCTCTGAGTCTTACTCTCGGCCTCATAGCTTGGTTCGTTTGGACGAGATTTGGCCCGCGGGTCACGCCGGCTGCCAAATCAGGCCGCACTGCAGAAGTGAACCGGCTAGTGTCAAGGGGCCACGCCTTCCTAAGGCTTGGCACTGGAGCGGATCTTTGGAACGCCACAGAATATTTCAAGTTAGCCATCGCTACCGATCCAAATGATGCAGTTGCCCATGCGTCTTTAGCGACGGCTTACATAAACCTGATCGAGAGCGAAGCCGCTCAGGCAACTGAACTGATTGCTCTTGCTAAGGCCGAGGCTGAAGTGGCTTTACGCCTTAATGGAAACGCGGCAGAACCGCACTACGCGATGGCGCAAGTGCTTCTCGTATCAGACTACAAATGGAAAGTGGCAGATCGGGAATTTAAGCGGGCCCTTTCTATTGACCCCTCGTATGTGGATGCGCGATTTGCTTATGCTCACATGTGCCTGATGCCAAGAAGCCTCTTTGCGGAATCGGCCGCCGATTTGAGAGAGGGATTGAAATACGATCCGCTATCAGGCTATCTGAATACCGAGCTTGCTAATGCTGAGTTGCGAATGGGGCAGGTTGCCGCTGGGCTTGACAGGTATCGGGAAATTCTAGCACGCTACCCAAATGCCCCTGGAGCGCTTACAGGACTAGCTGCAAGCTTATTGAGCTTGCGTCGTTTCAGCGAGGCTTTACAACTTCTGCTCCAGGCGCAAAGCCTGAATCCAGGGGATGGCTGGATAGCCAGCTATACCGCGCTTTGTTATGTATATCTTCACCAGCCTTCGCAAGCGGAAAAAATCCTGGAGACTCTTAGGACGCGCCACCCAGTGCCGGACAATTCTATCGCGGCAGTCTACGCCGCGCTAGGCAGGAAAGATCAAGCTTTCGAGCATCTTAATAGGTCGTTTCTCAATCATTCAAGCAAATTGCTTTGGCTTGGAGTTGACCGAAGATTTGAACCGCTGCACGGTGATAAACGATTTAATGAACTTCTAGCACGCGTGCATCTCGTTGAGCAATGATCTTCCGGGGCGTCCTTACGATCAGGCGCGAGCGGCGTGCCGCCTCCGCATGCGGTCTTCCAGCAGAGCGAAAAACCGGCCTTCGTCTTCCAGTTTGAAGTCGATCTCAAGCCAAACCAGATCGAGTGGCGCGATCGCGGATTCCAGATGGTCCGGGCAGTTAATGCGGTCCTTTTCGGTCGTAACTAGCAATTTCGCGCCCTGCATGCGGGCCTGGAGTGCGATTCGCTGCAGCTCGAACGGCTTGTAAGCGTGATGGTCCGGAAAAGGCCAGCGGAAAACTAGTTTTAGGCCCAAGGACTCGAGCGTTCGCCAGAAGTTCTCCGGATTACCTAACGCGCAGAATGCGGCGACCGGGCAGCCATCCAGGTCGGTGCGGCACATCCCAGTGCGATAGTCGCGCCAGCAGCGCGCCACCAGTTGAGTACGGAAAATCGGAGCCTTCGCATTGTGTCTGCGAAGTCGCGCGGAAATCGCCTGGTATCTAAGGTCGTTTTCAGCGCGCGTAACCACCAGCGCGTCGGCCCGGCTAAGCGCCGCAAGCGGCTCGCGCAGCCGGCCCAGCGGAACGATTTCATCCTGGCCGAAGGGATCGAGACCGTCAATGATCACCACGTCGAAATCCCGCTTCAGGCGGGCGTGCTGAAAACCATCGTCCAGCAGCAGGACGTCGGTTGAGGGAACCTGTTCCAGCAGAATATGAGCGGTAATGAAGCGATTCGCTCCAATGCCGACGGGGGCCGTGCCAGAACGCAGGAAAATCTGGGCTTCATCCCCGGTGAAAGCGGCCGGCACATGCACGCCCGGCAAAAGCACGGAACTGCGATCGGGGGAACGCCGGCGGTAGCCTCGCGTCAGGATCGCTGGTGCGTGCCCTCTGGATTTGAGCCGTTCTGCAAGGTAGCTGGTGAACGGTGTTTTTCCGGAGCCGCCGATGGTGATTCCGCCGATGCTGATTACGGAGGCGGGCAGTGAAAGCTGCGCCTCCGGAGCGCGTTCAGACTGCCGCCGCTTTAACGCCCCGCCCTTTCGCCAGATCCACGCAAGCGCCCGAAGCGTGTGCTCGGTTAAGAAATCGCGTAAGGGCCGCAGGGTCGCGGAGAAGTACAGCATTAGCAGGCGCGCGGCAATGGACAAGGCTGCACCTTTTTGGGCCTCTACCAGGTTGCGCGCGCGGGCTCCCAGTTCAATTGCGCGCTTTCGGTCAGACAAAAGGTGGCGTAAGGCTGCTGCCAGATGCTCCTCATCGGACACTTGAACCATTGCGTCGGCCTGTAGGAAATCGCGGGCGATGGTCTCAAAGTTCTCCATGTGCGGGCCGACGATCACCGGCGCACCAGCCGCGGCTGGCTCGAGAATGTTGTGCCCTCCGCGAGGAGCGATGGATCCGCCGACGAAGACGACGTCGGCAACATGATAGATACCCGCCAGCTCTCCGATGGTGTCCAGCAGCAACACCCCGGGTAACTCAAGTGCCGGCTCTGGTTCCGCGGCAATCGCGCTACGGCGCAGGAACCGGATGCCTGCCCGTTCCAGCTTACGCGCGGCTTCATCGAAGCGCGCCGGCTGCCGTGGGGCAAGGATCAGCAGAAGTTTCGGAAAGTCCCGCGCGAGCGACCGGAAAATTCGAATCACAATGTCGTCTTCATCAATCGCATGCTTTTTCAGACTGGCGCGCTCGTGCGGTCCGACGGTGCTGGCCGCAATCCAGACCTGCCCGGCATCGAAGGTGGAGACGGGGAGAGACGCGTGCGGGGCCGAAGCATCGTATTTCAGATTGCCCATGACCGAGAGCCTGTCCGAAGGGACGCCCAACTCGGCATAGCGATGCTGGTCGGTAGTACTCTGGACAAACACCAGATCAGGAAGTTGGAGAATGGGGCGAAAAAGCGCTCTCCAGCGCCGATATCTGGGCCAGGTGCGGTTGGAAATGCGGCCGTTTACAATCGCCAGCTTCGCGCCCATTCGTTTTGTCTCGGCAAAGAAATTCGGCCAGATTTCCGTTTCGAAAACCACCACCAGCGCCGGACAGATGGTTCGCAGTACCCGCCGCACGCACCAGACATAGTCAAGTGGAGAATAGAAGACGCCATCCACCAAATGCGCAACTTGCCGCAGCGCGGTTTTTCGGCCAGCCACGGTGGAAGTGGACAGATAAATGGGGATAAGCGGCTGATGCTCCTTCCATTCTCGGATGAGAGGGATGGCGGATGCCACTTCGCCGACCGACACGGCATGCAACCAGAGGCAGCCGGCTCTCGTCCGAGTGAAAGATGGGGGTAGGAACCCGAGCCGCTGAACGAACTCGGGGCGATATGCGCGATTCGATAGCAGGCGAGCGACGAAATAGAGCGCGACGATCGGGAAAGTTATGAGCTGGAGAAAACGGTATAGGAGAAGATTGCGAGTGATGCCAAAAACTCGATTCGTGATTCCGAGTATAGCGTTCGTCATGGGGATTTCGGCGCTTGCAATGTTTGCCGCCGATAAGGGTTTTCAGGCCGGCTCAGCCGCGGGCTACGCTCATCAGACATCGGATCAGGTGACTGTGGGAGCCAAGCCTTATAACACCGAGGAGCTTACCGCGGAGCCGTTCGGCAAAAAGACGAATTTGCTGAAATACGGCGTTTTACCGGTGCTGGTCGTGATTGAGAACAAGCGCCACGAAGCGCTGGATCTACGCGATATGGAAGTCAGTCTCGTCGGCGCGGACGGAAGGCATGTCGCAGCAGTCAGCCCGGAGGATCTGCCCTATCTGGGAACCGCGGGAAAGCACCCGGGCATGTCCCCCGTGCGGATTCCGCTGCCAAAAAAGAAGAATCCGCTGAACGCGCCGGAAATTGTCACCCGCGCATTCAGTGCGAAGATGCTGCCACCGGGCGACTCGGCCAGCGGCTTCATCTATTTCGAAGCGCAGAGCGAGCCTGGGGATAAGCTCTACGTCAATGGTCTACGTGATGGACGCTCCGGCCAGGACATTCTGTACTTCGAGTTTCCGGTGGGGAAGTAGGCACGGGATTGTTCGCTGGCGCGGAATACGTTCAAAACGGAAGCATCAGTTCGTAAGCATCGACGCAGGCCGGAGCCCGGCTTCGTGGCGGAATTTTCTCCGCCCCAACTTAGATCACAGCGGCTGAACATATTTGTTCGACAACCAACAAGGGCGTGCAAGCTATTACAAATAGACGTGTTGGACGTGCCGTGGTGGATAGTTGGCAGCGCCAGCCTAATCAAAACGCGTCAAGCGCCCGGCTACACTTCTGAGCGGAAGGACTTGGTCCGGCCCCCGAGGATGAAGGTGCTTCCGCCGCCTTCATTGGAGCCGGAATCGAGACAGTTAGCCGACAACTCCGACGCGAGGACGCATGCGATCTTATAATTTGTCGGGGCGTACTAGACGTCCCATAGTGCCGGAAAATCCGGACGGACTGGCTACTCGCCTGAGCGATTTGCTGGTTGGGCAACCAGAGGCGATCGAAACGATCATTCCCTATCTGCAGATGCACCAGGCAGGTCTTTCCCCTGAGGGCCGCCCCATCGGAGTGGTTCTGCTGCTGGGGCCGACTGGGACAGGCAAGACGCGTACCGTTGAGGCGCTCGCTGAAGTGCTGCACGGCAGTTCAAAAAACCTGTTGAAAGTCGATTGTGGAGAGTTCCAGATGGAGCACGAAGTAGCGAAGCTCATTGGGGCTCCCCCCGGATATCTAGGCCATCGGGAAACGCAGCCGATGCTTACGCAGGCGAAACTGAACAGCGTTGCCAGCGAGTCCAGCGATATTTCACTGATCCTCTTTGATGAGATCGAGAAAGCCGCTCCTTCGATGACACGGATGCTGCTCGGCATTCTGGATAAGGCAACGTTGCGGCTTGGCGACAACAGCACGGTAAATTTCGAGAAGTGCGTGATCTTCCTGACTAGCAATTTGGGTGCAAAGGCGATTCAGCGCGCCAATAAGCCGGATTTCGGCTACGAGGCGATGTTACCCACGCAGCCCATGGAAGATACTTCTAAGCTTCAGAGCATCGGAATGTCAGCGGTGCGGCACAAATTTTCGCCTGAATTCGTTAACCGGATCGATTCGGTGATCACTTACAAAGTATTAGACCGCGCGGCATGCGACCTCATTCTCGATCACATCCTCATGAGTTTCGCCCGCCTGGTGCACCACCGCCTCGGCCTCAGAGCGTTTCGCCTGCAGTGCACCAGCGCGGGCCGTAATCTGCTGTTGGACAGCGGAACCAGCGTGGAGTTCGGCGCGCGCGAGCTGAAACGAACTGTGCAGCGAAATTTCATTCAACCGGTGGCTGCGCTGGTCGCCCAGGGCCAGATACCGCCGGCCAGCACTGTCATTCTTGATGCAAAGGGTGGAGAATTCAGCGTATTACTTCGCCAGTGACGTGGAGTTGACGTGCCGCGTTCCTACTCTCACGCCTTTTGTACAAGGCACTCCCCTGAAGGGGGGATTGGCTGAAGACAAATAGAGACCTAGAGTGAAATAAATCCCGCGACGAGATGCCCGGCAACGGAGGCGAAAACGGAGGAGGGCGTCCCAGTTCTCGCGGAGAGCTGTCCCCGGTTCGGAAGATAATCCTTGTATCCTCGTCAACAGGGACCAACATTCATGAGGCCTAGCTTGCCGCGAACCGGGGGCGGCTGATGCGTCTCCGCATTTGGCCGTTTGTAAGCATTTCGTTTTGCGTTTTGCTGCTATTAGTGCCGCTTTTTGCCTGGATTGTTTCCAAGAAGGAGGCGGAGATTGATACCAAGACGAGGCGCATGCATCAGCTCTACCATCAGGCCAATGACGCAATTACGGCGATTGGCGCTGACGTCTACCGCGCTGCAATTCTGCTGCGTGAGCCTCCATCCCTGGAAGATAAGATAGCGGTTCAACAGAGTCTCGCGAAATTCCGCACTGGCGCGGAACGCCATCTTGCAACGCTCTTTTCTCTACTCGGTGGGACCCAACGCGGAGCTTTGGAGTCGCTGCGAAGTGAGCTTACGAATTACTGGCAATCTGCCGATCGCGCTTCTGAGGAGACAGGGCAAAGTAACGCCTCGACTCTGGCGTACCTGAAAGAGCGAAACAATCAACGGGAAACCGTGCTGGAAGTCGCGCAGAAGATTGATGCTCTGAATACTGCCAATCTCCGGCTGGAAGAACAACAGATCGAAACCCAGCAGCACGCCCTTCGCCATTTCGCCGCAGGCGCAACCATCGGCCTACTCTTGCTGGGCGTGGTTATCGCCGCCGGCAGCACAGTCTATCTTGCCCGGCTTGAGGGAATCTCCAGCAATCAGAAACAGCGGGCCGAACAGGCAGAATATGAGCTGCGCCGCCTGTCCAATCAATTGGTCCGGGCGCAAGAGGATGAAAGAAAAACGATCTCCCGGGAACTGCACGATGAAGTGGGACAAATACTAACCGGTTTACGAATGGAATTGGGAAGCCTCTGGAGAGGTGAAGCGGATGCGGCGTTCCGGGAAAGGCTGGACAGCGTCAAAGGCCTGGCGGAAGAGTCACTTCGAAGCGTGCGGAACTTGGCGCTCTTGCTCCGCCCTTCCATGCTGGACGACCTCGGGCTCGGGGCGGCACTGAGGTGGCAAGCCAAAGAGTTCTCCGCGCGTAGCGGCATTCCCGTCTCGATTGACATTGAGGGCGAGGTCAACAGCCTGCCGGAGGCTTTTCGCATCTGCCTATATCGGGCAATTCAGGAAGCTTTGACAAATTGCCTGAGACACGCGGAAGCAAATCGCGTGACCATCGCCATCGTGCAAGAGAAAGACCTGGTTTCAGCATCCATTCAGGACAACGGCAGAGGATTCGAGACAAGCAGTCTGCGTACCCGGGGCCTGGGACTGGTGGGAATGGAAGAGCGGGTGAGGGCGCTTCAAGGCGAACTGACGGTTTCATCCAGGCCAGGGTTTGGAACGCTGATACGGATTGAACTGCCGCTCGTGCCCTTGCGTCAGGACGAAGGCGTCGAAGTGCGGCCAGCATAGCTTTTCCATCGAACCGGGAAGCGGCGCGGCTCCTGCCTTTCCAGAGCCGGACTCGCCTTTTTACGGGATGGCTTGACAGCCGGTTTGGCTTTAGCGTGGAAACTAGCAGTCACTGGGTCCGAAGCGCCCCAATGGGCCAGCAATGAGTGAATCAACCCTTTACCAGTTCAAGGCCCTGGCCGTGCTGTGTGCGCTTGCGTTATTCGCTTTGATCCTGGGATGGAAATTGGGAGGGGGGACGGGATTGGCGATTGCAGCCGCGCTGCTGCTGTTCGGCATTTTTGCCGCCTATTTCCGGGCCGACAAGCGCGTCCTGCGAACACATGGAGCGCTGAAGATCGACGAATCGAGTACACCTGGGCTGTGTCAAATGGTTCGTGAACTGGCGCGGCGCACGAATCTACCTGTTCCGAGCATGTATCTTCTGCCCGATCAGGCTGCTAACGCTTTTGCAACTGGCCGCAACGTGCGGCACGGCGCGGTCGTCGTAAGCACCGGACTTCTGGACCTGTTGGACCGGGAAGAACTGGCGGCCGTTATCGCTCATGAATTCGGCCATCTCCGGCGAGGCGACACGCTCCCCATGACCGTACTGGCGGCGTTTGCGGGAATATTCACCTCGATATCGAACTTCTTCACCTGGAGCAACTTGCTGGGGACCAGCACATCGAAAGTGGAAAAGCGCGACGGCGTTCCATCGGATGCGTTCTTTTGGATTTTAATTGCCCCAATTGCTGCTCTGCTGATTCGTCTGGCAACGTCCGGTTCAAGGGAATACTGCGCGGACGAACATAGTGCGCGGCTGATTGGAGATTCCTCTCCCCTGGCAAGCGCTCTGCTGAAGATTGATGCTCAGAAGTCGCGAACGTGCCTGGAATCCGCCTCGCCGGCTTCGGCACACTTGTTCATTTGCAGTCCGCTCTCCGCGAAGGGCTCCATGCGCCTGTTTCAAACGCATCCTCCCGTGACGAAACGAATCGAAAAACTCGAGGCTTTCGCCCGCCGGCCGGCGGTTCCATCCTCCTGGGTGGGTGTCCTGTAGTTTTGAAGTAGTGAAGCTGAAGGTTCTCATCGCAGACGATCATGGGGTGGTTCGAAAAGGATTGCGCCTGTTGTTGCAGCAATACTCAGAGATTGAAGTTGTGGGTGAAGCGGCAAACGGCAGGGAAGCAGTCCGGCTTGCCGGGGAATTAGCTCCCGATATCGTCCTGATGGATATCGCCATGCCGCTTTTGAACGGCATCGATGCGGCCGAACAGATCCGCAAGGCGGGAAGCCAAGCGGGCATTATCATGCTCACCATGCATGCTGATGAAAGCTATGTTCTGCGGGCACTGAATGCCGGGGTGAAGGGTTACCTGCTGAAAGAATCGGCGGAAGAGGACTTGTTCCGGGCCATTAAGGCCGTTTCGCAAGACCGGCCTTTCTTCAGCCCCGCCATTACGCAGACCCTTCTTGAAGACTACATGCGGGTGTTGAAGCAGGAAGGCCTATCCGACAGTTTTGAACTTCTGACCGCGCGAGAACGCGAGGTGCTTCAATTGCTCGCCGAGGGGAAATCAAACAAGGAAGTTGCAGCCATTCTCGACGTGAGCCTGTACACCGTCGAGAGCCACCGGACCAACCTGATGCAAAAGCTGAACCTCCACAATACGGCGGAAATTGTGCTCTACGCGGTACGCAAGAATCTGGTTCGTTGAACAAGCCGAGGCAGACCCTCCATAGTTTTCCGGCCGATCCTCAGGGTTACACGGGATAGAGCTTTGCGCGCCTGAAGCCTAACCTGAAATTTAGTTTCAGGAAAAGAGAGAAGCATGACTGCGCATTTTACTGCCGATGAACAACGTAAGGTCCGCGCCGAACTGGATGAGATTGGCCATCTTTTTGACCGGGTCTTCTCGCGGCTAGCCCCGCTGGACCGGACCGATGAACGCGTTTTGCGGGCCGAATGCGTTCTGGCCGCACTCAGGCGGCTATCCTGGAGCCTCAGCACGGCCCGGGGCAGCCTGCCGCTGCCTATTAAGATTGAGGCCGTTCTCAACTCGCCTTCATCCGCAATGCATCTGCGGCCGCCCGTTTGATATAAGAAGTCGCGGCGCTAGTCCTCGTCGATATCACAACAAAGACGCCCTTGCTATCCTATGCACGCGCCTTTGCATGTCTTCGCTTCCCAGGAATCTTCCTCGTATCTGTGTAGCCCTCGGTTTCCCAACCATCGCCGAATTGAGCCGCGCGGCCGAGCGCGAATACAAGGACGGAAATAGCTTCCTGGAATTTCGATTGGATTACCTCGAACAACCCAGGAGAGCGGCGGAATTTGTGCACAAGTTCCGAGGCAAATATCCCGACACCTACGTTCTGGCGACCTGCCGCCACAAGCAAGCACAGGGACAGTTCTCAGGAGGGCTTGAAGAGCAGATCGGCATCCTGGAAACGGCCATTGAGGCGGGCGCCAATCTTATCGACCTCGAAATCGAATCCGCGGAGCGGATGAAATCGAACGTCGAAGAACTACGCCGCTCCGTACCCGTGATCGTTTCATTCCATGATTTTCAGAAAACGCCGGCCCTAGATCCCGTTCTTCGGCGTCTGAAGCGCATTCCCGCGGATGCGTACAAGATCGCCACGACCGCGCGCAAACCGGATGACAACCTGCGCCTGATTCAGTTTGTTCGACAGCAGCGTCGCGAACCGTTGATCGCTCTGGCCATGTCCGAAGCAGGTCTGCCAACCCGTATTCTAGGCCCGTCACGAGGCAGCCTCTTTACATACGCGGCTCCGCTGCAGGCCGAAGGCACTGCGGCCGGTCAGATTCCG
>Ga0134128_10005427_pt1 | contig 15458 bp, 10 predicted proteins | sample KB31754_FD_96462 | JGI IMG/M metagenome (GOLD analysis project Ga0134128, IMG submission 96462) | Terrestrial soil microbial communities with excess Nitrogen fertilizer from Kellogg Biological Station, Michigan, USA - KB3-175-4 | ecosystem: Environmental > Terrestrial > Soil > Unclassified ... | reverse complement strand
GGTCGACCTCGAAGTGGCGGCGCAGCGCCGCGCGCGAGTCGGAGCGGCCGAAGCCGTCGGTGCCGAGGCTGACGTAACGGCCCGGCACCCACTGACGGATCTGATCGGGTACGGTGCGCAGATAGTCGGTTGCGGCGATGAACGGCCCCTGTGCATCCTTCAGGCACTGCTGCACATGGGGCGCGCGCGCCGCCTCACCGGCGTGCAGCAGGTTCCAACGCTCGCACTCGAGCGCCTCGCGGCGCAGCTCACTGAAGCTCGTCACCGAAAAGACATCGGCGCGCACGCCGTAGTCGGCCTCGAGGATCTTCGCGGCCTCGAGGCACTCGCGCAGGATGGTGCCCGAGCCGAGGAGCGTGGTGCGCAGTTTCCCTTTGCCGCCGGCGCGCAGCAGGTACGCGCCCTTGAGAATCCCCGCCTCGCTCCCCTTCGGTAGCGCCGGCTGCGGGTAGTTCTCGTTCATGACGGTGATGTAGTAAAAGATGTTCTCCTGCTCCACGTACATCCGCCGCATGCCGTCCTGAATGATGACGGCGAGCTCATAGGCGTAGGCCGGATCGTAGGCGACACAGTTGGGTACGGTGGTCGCAACGAGTTGGCTGTGTCCGTCCTGGTGCTGCAGCCCCTCACCGGCGAGAGTCGTACGACCCGCGGTCGCGCCGAGCAGGAAGCCGCGCGCCTGGATGTCGCCCGCGGCCCAGATGAAATCGCCCACCCGCTGGAAGCCGAACATCGAGTAGAAGATGTAGAACGGCACCATGCTGGTGGCATGGTTGCTGTATGCAGTCGCGGCGGCGATCCACGAGCAGAGCGAGCCCGCTTCGTTGATGCCCTCCTCGATCATCTGGCCCTTCTTGTCCTCGCGATAGGACATCAGGGTCTCGGCGTCCTGCGGCGTGTAGAGCTGGCCGACCGAGGAGTAGATGCCGATCTGGCGGAAGAGCCCTTCCATGCCGAAAGTGCGGGCCTCATCCGGCACGATGGGCACGATGAACCTGCCGATGGCCTTGTCCTTCAGCAGCGTCGTCAACACGCGCACGAAGGCCATGGTCGTCGAGATCTCACGCTCGCCCGTGCCCTCGAGCACGGCCGAGAACGCCTCGAGCGGCGGGACGGTGATCGGCGGCGCCTGCTTGCGGCGCGCCGGCAGATAGCCGCCGAGCGCCTTGCGCCGCTCGTGCAGGTAGCGGCCCTCCTCGGAGTCCGCGGCCGGCTGGCGGAAGGGGAGCTTGGCGATCTCCTCGTCCGGGACCGGGATGTGGAAGCGGTCGCGGAAAGCGCGCAGATCGTCTTCCGACAGCTTCTTCTGCTGATGCGCGACCATCTGGCCCTCGCCGCCCTTGCCGAGGCCGAAGCCCTTGACGGTCTTGGCGAGAATGACGGTCGGCTGGCCCTTGTGGCTCGTGGCGGCGGCATAGGCGGCATACACCTTGCGCGGATCGTGGCCACCGCGATTGAGCCGCCAGATCTCCTCGTCCGACATGTTGGCGACCATCGCCTTGAGCTCCGGGTATTTCCCGAAGAAATGCTCGCGCGTATAGGCGCCGCCCTTGGCCTTGAAGTTCTGATACTCGCCGTCGACGCATTCCTCCATCACGCGCCGCAGCAGGCCCTGGTTGTCGCGGGCGAGGAGCGGATCCCAACGCGAGCCCCACAACACCTTGATGACGTTCCAGCCGGCGCCGAGGAAGGCGGCCTCGAGCTCCTGGATGATCTTGCCGTTGCCGCGCACCGGACCGTCGAGGCGCTGCAGGTTGCAGTTGATCACGAAGATGAGGTTATCGAGGCCCTCACGCACCGGCATGGTGAGCGCGCCCATCGACTCCGGCTCATCCATCTCACCGTCGCCGAGGAACGCCCAGACCTTGCGGTCGGACGGCTTCGCAAGTCCCCGGTGCTCCAGGTAGCGGACGAAGCGCGCCTGGAAGATCGCCATCATGGGACCCAGGCCCATGGAGACCGTCGGGAACTGCCAGAAATCCGGCATCAGCCAGGGATGCGGATACGAGGAGAGGCCCTGCCCGGGGCCGCCGGCCTCCTGGCGGAAGTGACGAAGCTGACTCTCGCTCAACCGCCCTTCGAGGTAGGCGCGCGCGTAGATGCCCGGCGATGAGTGTCCCTGGATGAAGACGAGATCGCCCGGATGCTCCGCGGAAGGCGCCCGCCAGAAGTGGTTGAACCCGACTTCGTAGAGCGTCGCCGAGGAGGCGTAGCTCGAGAGATGGCCGCCGTACTCCGAGGAAATCCGGTTCGCCTGCACCACCATCGCCATCGCGTTCCAGCGGATGTAGGCCTCGATCCGCCGCTCGAGCGCGCGGTTGCCGGGATACTGCGGCTCGCGCCCCGTCGGAATGCTGTTGACGTATGCGGTGTTCGCCTTGAACGGCAGGTAGGCGCCGCTGCGGCGCGTGTAGTCGATCAGACGCTCGAGGAGGAAGTGCGCGCGCTGCGGACCGTGGGTCTTCAGCACCGAGTCGATCGACTCGAGCCACTCCTGGGTTTCAACGGGATCGAGGTCTTCCAGCTTCGGAGGTTCGGTCATTCGAGCTAATGGAGTAGGATGCGCTCGGCAGCTTCCTGGCCAAGCGAAAGTCGTCTATCTGATGAGCCGCGCAATGATCCGGGTTTCACTCCCGATGGTCAAGCAAGCCCCGGAGCGGAGCGCAAGGCGCGGCCGCCGCAGCTTCACGCTGCTGCCGCCTGCGGGCGGGCCGCAGATCCTGCGCTCGCGCGGCGGCGAGGTCGACGCGCTGCTCGTGGTCATGCCCGAAGCTGCCGGTCCGGAGACTCTCGCAAGGCTCCCGGAGAGCCTGCGCTGGCGCGATCTGCTCGCGCGCGAGCGACCGCGCGCCGGAGCGGTGCGCAGCACTTCTCTTGCGAGCCGGCGCCAGACGCTCGCCGTGCTCGGGTTCCTGCGGGCCGAGGCCAGCGCCTTCGAGCGGCTCGCGCTCGCCGGCCGCATGATGAAGGGGGCCGCGGATCGCAGCCCGCAGACGATCGGCCTCGCCACGGTGGGTTTCCAAGCGCGTGGGGACGGGCCGGCGGCCGCCCAGGCATCGCTCGAGGCGCTGCTCGCCGCTGCTCTGGCACAGGCCTTCTCGCTGCCGAGCTACCAGGCACCCGCCGCGCCGGCGCGGCACGTCACGCGCATCGAGCTGCCTGCCGATGCGAAGCTCGACACCCGGTATGCGGCGATCTCAGCCGAAGGCACCAACCTCGCCCGTTGGCTCACGGCCCTGCCGCCCAACATCCTCGATTCCCGCGGCTACCGCACGGTGCTCACCCAACTCGCTCGCCGCCATGGGCTCGAGATGACCTGGCTCGGCGAGGCGGCGCTGCGCCGTGCGGGAGCCAACGCATTCCTGGCGGTCGCCGCCGGCAACGAGAGTCCGGTCGCGGGCATCGCGCATCTCCGGTATCGCCCTGGCCGCCGTCGCAGCGGCTCGCCGGATCTCGCGCTCATCGGCAAGGGCATTCTCTTCGACACCGGTGGCGTCAACCTGAAGCCGCATCGGTCCATGCTCGACATGCACACCGACATGGGCGGCAGCGCTGTGGCGCTCGCGACGCTCATTGCGCTCGCGCAGCTGCGCGCGCCGATCGCGGCAGACGCGTGGCTCGCCATCACCGAGAACCGCATCGGCCCGCAGGCATATCGCCCGCAGGAAGTCGTGCGCGCCGCCAACGGTGTCACCATCCAGGTGATACACACCGACGCCGAGGGCCGTATGGTGCTGGCGGATACGCTGGCACTCGCTGCGCGCACGAAGCCGCGCCTCATGCTCGACTTCGCGACACTCACCGGGGCGTGTGTCTATTCGCTGACGGAGCGGATGAGCGGCGTGTTCACCAATCGCCCCGCCCTATCACCCAAGCTCCTCGATGCCGGCCGCAATAGCGGCGAGCGGGTATGGACGTTCCCGTTCGATTCCGACTTCGACTCCGATCTCGAGAGCAAGGTCGCCGACATCCTGCAATGTACCGCGGACGGCAAGGGCGATCACATCCTGGCGGCACGATTCCTGAGCCGCTTCGTCCCCGACGAGATCCCCTGGGCGCACGTCGACCTCTCATCGGCGACGCGCACCGGCGGCCTGGGCCATGTCAACACCGAGGTCACCGGCTTCGGCGTACGCTACGCGCTCGAGCTCATCCTGCGCCAGCGGATCCTCGAAGGGCTGGAAAGCGGCAATTGAGCACGCTCACGCTGCGCCGGCCGGATGACCTGCATCTTCACCTGCGGGACGGTGAGGCGATGCGATCGGTGTTGCCGTTCACGGCAGCTCGCTTCGCGCGCGCCCTCATCATGCCCAACCTTCGCCCTGCGATCACCACGACGGAGCAGGCCCAGGCGTATCGGCAGCGGATTCTCGATGCCCTGCCCGATGGCATGACATTCGAGCCGCTGATGACGCTCTACCTCACGGACCGAACCGACCCGGCGGAGGTCGATCGTGCCCGGGCTAGCGGTTACATCGTGGGGTTCAAGCTCTATCCGGCAGGGGCGACCACCCATTCGGACGCCGGCGTAACTGACATCCATCGGATAGACCGCGTGCTCGCGCGGATGGAGGAGCGGGATCTCGTCCTCGAGGTACATGGCGAAGTCACCGATCCCGAGGTCGACGTGTTCGATCGGGAAGAGCGCTTCATCGACCTGGTGCTCGCACCGCTGGCGACACGATTTCCGCGCCTGCGCATCGTCTTCGAGCACATCACGACACGCGCGGCCACGCAATTCGTGCTGGGCTCGCGCAGCGGCGTCGCAGCGACACTGACTCCTCAACATTTGCTGATGAATCGCAACGCGCTCTTCACGGGCGGCATCCGGCCGCATCACTTCTGTCTTCCCGTGCTCAAATCGCAGCCCGATCGTGAGGCGCTGCTCGCCGTCGTGGCGAGCGGTGATCCGCGCTTCTTCCTCGGCACCGACAGCGCACCGCACGCGCGCGGCGCCAAGGAAGCCGCTTGCGGCTGCGCCGGCATCTTCTCCGCGCATGGCGCAATCGAGCTCTATGCGGAGGCGTTCGAGGCGGCGGGCGCGCTCGAGCGTCTGGAGGGCTTCGCCTCCGAGCACGGCGCCGATTTCTATCGCCTCCCCCGCAACACGGGTCGCATCACGCTCATCAAAGCACCTTGGGAGGTACCTGCCTCCTACCCGTTCGGCCCCGACGAGCTGGTGCCGCTTCGCGCCGGCGAGCACATCGCCTGGCGCCTCGCGGAGAGGCCATGACAGGGACGGAGCCTCGCAACGCGGTGAGCGAGCCTCCGGGCACGGGCGCCGCCACGGAGCCGGCGGGCGCCATAGCGCCGGCTGCCGGCGCGGAGCTCATGTCACGGCGCTTCCGCGGCTTCCTGCCCGTGGTGGTGGATATCGAGAGCGGCGGCTTCAACGCCGACACCGACGCTCTGCTCGAGATCGCAGCGGTGCTCATCGACATGGGTAGCGATGGCGTGTTGAGTCGCGGCAGAACCCACAGCTTCCACGTGAAGCCATTCGAAGGCGCGAGGCTCGATCCCGCATCTCTCTCGGTCACCGGCATCGACCCGTTTCATCCGCTGCGCCCCGCACTGCCGGAACGGGATGCTCTACAGCGGATATTCCGCGAGATCCGCCATGCGGTACGCGCTTACGGCTGCCGGCGCGCCATCCTGGTCGGGCACAACGCGGCCTTCGATATCAGCTTTCTCAATGCAGCGGTGAAACGGACGGACGTGAAACGTAACCCGTTCCATCCATTCTCATGCTTCGATACCGCGACGCTCGCCGGGGCCGCGCTCGGCCAGACGGTGCTGGCGAAGGCGGTGACGGTTGCGGGGCTCTCGTGGGATTCGAGCTCCGCGCACTCAGCCGTCTATGATGCAGAGCGCGCGGCGGAACTCTTCTGCCTGATCTGCAATCGCTTCCGTGACAGCTTCCTCGAGGCCGAGGCGCGGGCACGCGCGCTGGGGTGGGTGAGCGCGGATGCCTCTCTCCAGGACGCTTGACGCTCCGTGCCACTGGCCGTCCTTGGCGTCAGGCCCTCCGGCCCGCTACTTGACCGCGCCCACCCCGGAGAGCAGCTTCTTCAGCTCGCCGCTCTGGTACATCTCGAGCGCGATGTCGCAACCGCCGATCAGCTCGCCGTTGACATAGAGCTGCGGGTAGGTCGGCCAGTTGGAATATCGCTTGAGCGCATCGCGGATCTCCGGCTCCTCGAAGATGTTGACGTGCTTGAACTCCGCTCCCAGGGCGCGCAGCGCCGCCACCGTCTGCGCGGAGAAGCCGCACTGCGGGAAATCCGGCGTACCCTTCATGAACAGCACCACCGGGCTCGAGCCGAGCTCGGCTTTGATTCTCTCGACCACGTCCATCGACAACCTCGTTACGGCCTTCGGCCGGATTACGGAACTCCACCGCCTTGCGCAAGCTCCCGTCGCTGCTTGAGCTCGGCGACCACTCGCCACTGCTCGGCGGCGCTCATCGATGTCCACCGGCCGATCTCATCGGCGGTTCGCAGGCACCCGATGCAATACCCCTGCTCGTCGAGCGAGCAGATCCGGGTGCAAGGGGAACGGGGGCGGTCCCACTCCGCCGGCGCTGGTACTTCGGACATCCCGGGTGATTATGGGGCCGCGCCGGTAATGTTCAAACCATTGTCAAGGCGCCTGGATCCGGGATCCTGCCCGGCCCAGCGCTGCTTTGGGCAACGCCGAAGCGGCCAGGCGCGGTTTTTGCCTAAAGCTCCGCCACCTACGGCGGCGGAGCACGTCCCTGATGCCTGGGCACACCCATGCTAGGCTTCAAACGTGACCCCCACTCCGCAAGCTCCTGTCCCTGATCTCACCCCGCCGGCAGACCTGCCGGATCAGGTGGCGACCGCGCTGCGGGAAGACATCGGCAGCGGCGACGTCACCGCGCAGCTCGTCCCCGATTCGCAGCGGGTCAGGGGCCGGGTCTTTACCCGCGAGAATGCCGTGCTCTGCGGCCGGCCCTGGGCCGAGGAGACATTTCGCCGCCTGGACGCGGACACCCGCCTCACGTGGAAAGCGGCGGATGGCGATCGGTTCGCGGCCGGAGCCGTGATCCTCGAGATCGAGGGACGCGCGCGCCCGATCCTCACCGGGGAGCGGACCGCGCTCAATTTCCTGCAGCTCCTCTCCGCCACCGCGACGCAGGCAAGCCGCTTCGCGGCGGCCGTCACCGGCACCGGCTGCACGATCCTCGACACCCGCAAGACCCTCCCCGGCCTGCGCAGCGCGCAGAAGTACGCCGTACGCTGCGGCGGCGGGCGCAACCACCGCATGGGCCTTTACGACATGGTGCTCATCAAGGAGAACCACATCGCCGCGGCAGGCTCCATCAGCGCCGCAATCGGCGCTGCTCGCCGCATCGCGAACGGCGTCAAGGTGGAGGTCGAAGTCGAGTCGCTCGCGGAGCTCGAGGAGGCCTTGCGCGCCGGACCCGACATCGTGCTGCTCGATGATTTCAGTCTCGAGGATCTCGCCGCGGCCGTCGCACTCAACCGCTCGCTCGGCCGGCCGGTCGCGCTCGAGGCCTCCGGCAGTGTCAGTCTCGAAACGGTGCGCGCCATCGCTGCGACCGGCGTCGATTTCGTGTCATCCGGCGGCCTCACGAAGAACGTGCGCGCCATCGATTTGTCGATGCGCCTGGATTTTGGCTAGGCCGGCGCCGGTGCGCCGAGCTTGCTTTCCAGATGCCGGGCGAGCTCGGCGATCGTGGGGAAATCGAACAGCTCGGTCAGGTCGATCTGCCCCGGATACTGACGGTCGATCTGCTCGTGGATCTCGATGAGCTTGAGCGAGCTCGCCCCGAGCTCGAAAAGATTGTCGTTGACGTCCACCCGCCTGCCGCCGAGCGCCGTATCGCAGATGGTCCGAAGCTTCTCCTCGATCTCGCTGCGTGAGGCAGTCTCCGGCCCGCGCTGCGCCTCGCGCAGCGCCGCCAGGTCCTTCAGCTCCGTATCGAACTCGCCGTCGACATAACTCTGCTCGAGCAGGTGACGCTGGATCTTGCCGCTCGTCGTCTTCGGGATGCGCTTGACCGGCACCACCTCCGCGACCTCGAGCCCCGTCTGCTCGTTGACGAGGCGGGTTACCGGGTTGACGAGCGGCAGGAAATCCTCCATCGGGCCGCGATGCAGGATGAAGAGCACCAGCTGCTCGACCTCGGCGCCGGGCGGCCGCACGCCCGCAGCCACCACCTTGCCCAGCTCGAGTCCCTCGATACGCTGCACGATCGCCTCGAGGTCGTGCGGGTAGTAGTTCTGCCCGTTGACGAAGATGATCTCCTTCGCCCGCCCGGAGACGTAGAGATCGCCCTGATGGATGAGCGCCAGATCGCCGGTGCGCAGCCACCCGTCGGCGGTGAATGTGGCGGCGTTGACCTGGGGACTCTCGAAATATCCGCGTGTGACGTTCTCACCCCGCATGTGGAGATTTCCGATCTGTCCCTCCGGCAGCGGCCGGTCCTCGTCGTCGGCAATCCGTACGTCGCAATAGGGGATCGTGCGGCCCTCGGATATCAGCTGCACCGCATCGCGCGAGCCCTTGTCGATGAGCTCCACCGGGCTTCCCACTCCGAGGCGATGCCGGTTGAGCGCGATGGTGCGCATCGGCGCCCCTGGAGGCGGGAAGCTCACGGCAAGAGAGGCTTCCGCGAGTCCATACACCGGGTACATCGCATTGCGGGCGAGGCGCGCAGGCGCCAGCCGGGTCAGGAACTCCTCGCAGAGCTCGACCGAGATCGGTTCCGCCCCATTGAAGATGAGCCTGACGCTCGAGAGGTCGAGGCCCTCGATGGACCGGTCGCCGAGCACCTTGAGATAGTGCTTGTAGCCGAAGTTGGGTGAGCAGAGGATGCTCGCGCGGATGCGGCTCGCCAGTGTCAGCCAGAGGAGCGGCCGGCGGATGAAGAGCTCCGTCGGCATGAGGTGCGCATGTATCCGGCCGTAGAACATGATGAGGTGAAAGCCGATCAGCCCCATGTCGTGGGTGAGCGGCATCCAGGAGAGGCTGATGTCCTTCTGCGAGAAGTGCGCGGCTTCGATAACACCGCGACAGTTGGCAACGATGTTGCCGTGTGTCAGCACCACACCCTTCGGCTCGCTCGTCGAGCCTGAGGAGAACTGGATGAAGGCGATGTCGTCCGGCCGTGCCTGATGGACCTGTCCGGCGCGCGAGATGTCATTTAGATCGTCGACCAGGAAGGCGCGGGAGCGCAGGCCTTCGGCCGTGTCTGATTCATTTGCCTCGGCCGCAAAGGCGCCGATCCGATCGAGCGACCGGCGCTCGGTGTAGATGAACGGCTTCCCGAGCTTGCGGGCGATGCGCAGGAGCTTGTGCCGATGCTCGTCGCTGATGCCGAGCGCGACGGGCACCGGCACCATGCCGCCGAGCAGGGCCGCCCAGAAGGCATCGATGAATTGCTCGTTGCTCGCGAGGAAAAGGATCAGCTTGTCGCCGCGGCGCGCGCCGAGACGCTGCAGATGATGAAGAATGCCGAGCGCGCGGGCGTGCAGCTCCTCGAAGCTGACGTCATGGGCATCGTGCTCGCCTTCGAGGTAGGTGACCTTCCCGGCATGGCTCCGGTTGGCCTCGATGAGCTCGGTCAAAGTCGTGGGGTTCGACATCAGCGGCGTTCCAGCCTCATGTGCAAGGGATAACGGGTACGAAGATTGATCTGCGCCTCGAGCTCGATGGGCTTATCGGGCACATGGACGAGCCGGAAATGCCGTGCGATGCGGTGCAGGTGCATCAGCATCTCGTAGAGCGCGAAGGTCTCGCCGATGCAGTGGCGCGGCCCGGCCGCAAACGGCATGTAGGCAAAGCGGGGGCGCTCCGCATCGTGATCGGGCGCGAAACGCTCCGGAAAGAACGTGTCCGGGTCCTTCCAATAGCGTGGGTGACGATGCAGCAGATAGAGCGGCAGCAGCACGTTGGCGCCGGCCGGTATCTCATATCCGGAAAGCACATCGGGCTGCACCGTGCGCCGCGACAGGAGCCACCCTGGCGGATAGAGGCGCAGCGCCTCGTTGACCACCTGCTGGGTGTAGGCGAGCTGCTCCATCTGCGCGAGACCCGGCGCCGGGTCATCGGGGACGGCATCGAGCTCAGCGTGCAGCCGCGCCTCGGCATCCGGATGCTGTGACAACAGGCACCAGGTCCAGTTGAGGCCGCTCGCGGTGGTCTCATGGCCCGCCACCACGAGCGTCAGGATCTCATCGATGAGCTGCCGCTCGGCCATCGGCTGGCCGGTGTCCCGGTCACGGGCGCCCATGAGCATCGCAACGTAGTCGAAGTGCTCCTCGCTCTCCCGACGGCGGCGCTCCAGGAGCCCGGCGACGAGCTTGGTGAGCGAGCGGAACTTGTACGCGAACTGCAGGTTCCGGCCCTGCTCCTTGGTGACCACGTCGAAGGGGTTGCCGCCGAGCTCCGCCGACATTCGCTCGAGGTCGCGCCCGAAGATGGCCCGCAACACGATCTCGAGGGTGAGCGAGCTCATCTCGTCCGTGAGGTTGACCGGCTCTCCCCGGCGGGCGAGGTCCTCCCAGCGCGTGAGGAGCTGCGAGTTCGCACTGCCGATCACCTCGGCGAACTGAGTGATGACGCGGCGGTGAAAGAAGGGCTGCATCATGTAACGCTGGCGCGTCCAGAGCTCCCCTTCGCTCGTCATGAGGCCCTTGCCGAGCAGGATCCCCACCCGATCGAGGCCAATCCCTTTCGTGTAATTGCGGTGGTTCGAGACGAGTACCCGCTTGACGTCATCCGGATGGTGGATGACATACGTATGGGTCTGCCGCGCCGGCACGTAGACGCGGTAGGTGTCGCCATGCAGGGCGAAGAGCTCGATCATCCGCTCCAGCGAATCGTCGGTGGAGCCGATATCGAATTGAGCCGCCGCCTCGGGCGGCTGGGCCTGCGTCGTTGCGGGTGTGCTCATGAGGGCCGCCGATTATAGTAAATTGGCCGATTCCATATGGGAGCGGTTCCTGCGTGACTTCCGAGCCGGACGGCGGCCTGCGAAATACCTTTTATCGCAAGGTCACGCGCTCCGGCCGCAGCATGACGCCGGCGCGACGGCTGCTCTACCGCCTGGCTGTGCCTCTGGGCATCGGGATCATCCGCATGTGGTGGGCATTGTCCCGCGTCGTCGAGGTCAAGGGCGCGCAGCATCTCGAGGAGGCGCTCGCGAAAGCCCCTTCGCTCGTGCCCTGCTACTGGCATCAGCATCAGCTCTACTGTGCGAAGTTCCTGCTCGAGCAGCGCTCGCGCATGAAGGTCGGCTGGCTCATCAGCCCCTCGGTCGATGGCGAGCTCGGCGCCATGATGGTCCGGCGGGTCGGCGCCCATGTCATCCGCGGCTCATCCACGCACACCGGCGCGCGAGCGCTGCGGGATTACTACCAGGCGCTGGTCAAGGAGGACATCTCCCCGGTCATCACCCCCGACGGCCCGAAGGGACCGCGGTTCAGGTTCAAGCCCGGTGCCATTCTCCTCGCGCAGATGTCGGGCCGGCCGATCCTGCCCATGGCTTACGCCGCCTCGCGTGCCTGGCGCGTAAAGTGGGACCGGTTCGTGATACCGGTACCCTTCTCACGCATTACCATTGCGATCGGACCGCCCCGCTACGTGCCCCGCGCGATGGATGCCGCGACACTCGAACGGCTGCAGGGAGAGATGGAGCAGGAGCTGGGGAGGCTTTATAAATTGGCTCAAAGTCGCCTGCGGCGCTTTGAGCGGCCAGCCGAGCCACTCGAATGACCCCGCGGTCCGAAGGCGGCCTCGGCCCGCTCACGCACTTGCCTTCGGCCAAGCGCCAAAGTCCGATTACGTCACATCTCCAGATTTCAGCTACAGATTCTGTTAAGTCGCGAAACCCTGGCCGAACAGCGCGTTAGCTTGTGTTCCTTAGCGAGTGTGCGAGAATCATCCGTAACTCGTTAGAAGATAGCAGCCGGAAACAGTCCACAAAGTTGCGTTGCGGGAGCCCGCAGGGCAGCAACCCTGGGGTAGGCTGCGGCGAACGGTCGGGAGAGGTCACCCGTCAAAATGTCGAGTCTGCCGCCGGAAAAACCCGCGGATTTCACTGCTTCCGACATCCTTTCGGCAGACGCCTGGAGCGGCAAGGCGCCGCGCCCGGCCATTGGCATCGACGTCGCCTGCACCAAGATCGCGGTCGATTTCCAGAACATGCGCAAGGAGGGCGTCGCCGACTGCCTGCGCCGCAATCTGGAGCTGCTGCGGGAAGCAACCGGCACCGACTGCGCCTTCCTCCTCGTTCTGCGCCAGGAAGAGGCGGTCATCGAGGAGGTGACGCTCGCGCGCGGCGCATTCGCGCAGTGCCGTCCGGAAGGACTTCAGGGCACCAGCCTCGAGTCTTCCCCATGGCTCAAGGGTCGCATGGACCACCTTCGGCTCTCGGAGTTGCGCGATACGGCTGCCCCGCGGCGCGAGCAGGCCGCCGAGGCCCAACGCTTCGCGGACGTGCACATAGGATCGGTGCTGCTGGTTGCCCTGCGAGTGCAGGGTAAGCCTGCAGGCTTCCTCGGCCTCGCGCACACCCTTCCCCGCGGCGCCTGGGACGTGAATCTGCAGCTTCTGATGAAGCTCATCGGCACCAGCCTCGCCACCGGCCTCGAGCGCGTTCGCATCGAGGCGCGGCTCGCCAAGCTCGAGGAGCGCACCAACCTCTCCCAGGCTTCCGCCAACGACGGCCTCTGGGACTTCGACGTCGAGAGCAACGAGGTCTACTTCTCCCCCCGCTGGAAGGCCATGCTGGGCTACGGCGATGAGGACATGCGCGGCTCGCCCGATTGGAGCAGCCTGGTGCATCCCGACGATCTCGCCCGCGTGCAGACGGCGATCCGCGAGCACGTGGATGGCAAGACACCCATTTTTGAAAGCACCCATCGCATGCGCCATCGCAACGGCGAGTGGCGTTGGGTCATCAGCCGCGCGACGGCGCGCGTGGACAAGCACGGACGGCTGCTGCGCCTGGTTGGCGTCGAGCTCGACATCACGGAGCGAAAACTCTACGAGGAAGCGCTCTTCCGCGAGAAGGAAAGCGCCCAGATCACTCTGCAGTCGATCGGCGACGGCGTCGTCACCACGGACGCCAATTCCGTCATCGACTACATCAATCCAGTCGCGGAATCGCTGACGGGCTGGCGGCTGGAGGATGCGATGGGGCGGCCGGTGGAGGAGATCTTCCGCGCCTTCCACGAAGAGACCTGCGAGCCGCTCGAGAATCCGCTCAGTGTCTCCATCCGCCGCATCCGGCCGATCAAATCGGTTCGGCCGATGCTCCTCATCCGCCGCGACGGCAACGAGCTTTACGTCGAGAGCACTGCAGCCCCGATTCGTGACGGCGCCGGCAGAGTCTCGGGCGGCGTATTGGTCTTCCACGACGTCACCGAAGCCCGCGAGCTCAATCGCCGGCTCTCCTACCACGCGAGCCATGACCTTCTCACCGGGCTCGTCAACCGCCGCGAGTTCGAGAGCCGCCTCGAGCGGGCGCTGAAGAGCGCAAAAGCGCGCGAGGCGTCTTACGCGCTCTGCTACCTCGACATCGACCAGTTCAAGATCGTCAACGACACCTGCGGGCACAGCGCAGGCGATGCGCTGCTCGGCCAGGTCGGCGCGCTGCTGAAATCCAAGGTGCGCTGGCGCGACACGCTGTCACGCCTGGGTGGAGACGAGTTCGGCATACTGCTCGAGGCCTGCTCGCTCGATGATGCGATGCGCACCGCCGAGGCGCTGCGCGAAAGCGTCCGCAACTTCCGCTTCACCTGGGAAGATCGCGTTTTCCGCCTGGGAGCGAGCGTCGGCGTCGTCCCGATCACCGCCGACAACGAGGACGTGGCCTCGGTGCTCTCGGCTGCCGACAGCGCCTGCGCCGCGGCGAAAGAAGGTGGCCGCAACCGCGTCCACAGCTTCGCCGAGAATGACATGGAGCTGATGCGCCGGCGCCGCGAGATGCAGTGGGCCGCACGCATCAATGCCGCTCTGGAGGAAGGTCGCTTCGAGATCCACCGCATGGCCATCCAGCCGCTGCAGCGGGTCGACCTCGGCGCGCACTACGAGCTGCTGCTTCGCCTGAAGGATGAGAACGGCCGTATCGTTTCTCCGAACGACTTCATCGCGGCCGCGGAGCGCTATGGCATCACGCCGGCCATCGACCGCTGGGTGATCGAGAACGCCTTCCGCTGGCTGGTATCGGAGGCCGACGAGCGCGAGAAGCTCGCCCTCTGCTCCATCAACCTCTCGGGCCAGAGCCTGGGGGATGACAAGTTCCTGCCGTTCGTCATCGACCAGTTCCACCGCAGCGGGCTCGACGGGTCGAAGATCTGCTTCGAGATCACCGAGACCGCGGCCGTCGCCAGCTTCTCGCAGGCCAACCGCTTCATCCAGGCGCTGAAGGAGCTCGGCTGCAAGTTTGCCCTCGATGATTTCGGCACCGGGCTCTCCTCGTTCGGCTACCTCAAGCACTTCCCGGTCGACTACCTGAAGATCGACGGCAGCTTCGTGCGCGAGATCCTGCGCGACCCGATCGACCGGGAGATGGTGCGCTCCATCAACGAGATCGGGCATCTCACGGGCAAGCAGACCATCGCGGAGTTTGCCGAGAACGCCGAGATCATCCAGATGCTGACCAGCCTCGGGGTGGACTTCGCCCAGGGCTATGGCGTAGCGCAGCCGCAGCGCGTCCTCAAGGCCGCGGTAGCCTGAAAACTGCCAAGTGAGGCGATCGGCGGCCTCTTGCCGCTATAATGGCAAATATGGACTCGAACGGAGCCCTGGCGTCTGCATCCGTATCGGCGCGCTGCCAGCAGCGCCTCGCCGACTGCGGGATCCGGCCGACCCCCCAGCGAGTGCGCATCGCATCCCTCCTCCTCTGCGCTCCACAGCATCTCTCGGCCGAACAGATCCTGGCGAATCTGCGCTCCAGCGGTGCGCGGGTCTCTAAGGCCACGGTCTACAACACCCTGAACCTCTTCGCCTCCCACGGCCTCATCCGGCTGCTCTCGGTCGACGGCAGCCGCGCCTGGTTCGACTCGAACGTGGACGCGCACTACCACTTCCACGACACTTCGAACGGCGCCCTGATCGATGTTCCGGTGCCTGAGGTCGAGTTCAGCCGCCTGCCCCCCGCCCCGCCCGGGACGGAGGTGGCGGGAATAGATCTGGTCATCCGGCTGCGTAAGAAGGCTTCCTAGTCCCTTTCCGGACCGATAGAATTCGCCGCCCCGGCGCCGGGATAGCTCAGCTGGTAGAGCAGCGCATTCGTAATGCGCGGGTCGTAGGTTCGAATCCTATTCCCGGCACCATCAAATCAATCACTTATAATCAGCCTCGAAATCTGATTCGCTGATTCGCTGTAAGCGCATGGTAAGCGCAAGCGATGGATTCCCGCGGCTCCTGATTCCGGCAGCGGGGAGGCGAAGGCCCCAGCTCTT
>Ga0134128_10005426_pt1 | contig 15459 bp, 17 predicted proteins | sample KB31754_FD_96462 | JGI IMG/M metagenome (GOLD analysis project Ga0134128, IMG submission 96462) | Terrestrial soil microbial communities with excess Nitrogen fertilizer from Kellogg Biological Station, Michigan, USA - KB3-175-4 | ecosystem: Environmental > Terrestrial > Soil > Unclassified ... | reverse complement strand
GATTGCCGAGCCGTTCTCGCCCTCTGCGCCGCTGCCTGCGGTGCAAGTGAGGGAAGCTCAGAATGCTATAGACCGCGTGCTCGACTCGCTAGTGGACTCAACGCGGATTGGGCCGCACGTTACAGAAACTCTTCTCGAGGAGGATCCTCAAGCTGCAGTAAGTGATCGCGACAAGGCCCTCCGGCTCTACAGGTTCGTTACTTCGAAAATCGAATCCACCGGTTCCGATTTTATGGACACTCCGGCTGAGGACTCATTGGCTGCCGGTGAAGGCAGCCGAACATCTACGTTCCTGGCTCTGGCGCGCGCCGCCGGAATAAAAGCCGCTCTGCTTCTGGCCCGAAAGATTGGCTCCGGCTGCACTGAGGACCTGGCCTGCTACACCGAACCCCTTGTGCGCCTCTGGCTGGATGGCCAAGTGGTTGATACGGATGCGGAAGCTGACGGCCTCGCGTTTGGAGCTGTGCCTCCTGCAATGGATCGCAGCAAGGCTCTGCTGATCTCTTTTCCATTGCATCCTCCAGACCAGATGCCGCACACGCCTCAAATTGTCGCCGTGTCGTCCAGCCCTGCGCAGGAGCGGAGTGTGGGCGAAGGTGATCTCTTCCTCGACAGTCGCGGTGATTTAACGGCTGCTATTCATATCAGGCCGGGATCCGCCCGGTCTCAGGAAATCCGCGCCTCATTGCGGTCAGGGAGTGATCGAGAGCGGCGCAGCCTTCTGGAACAGTTTGCCCAACGCGTGTTCTCCGGCGCAACACACATTCACGGCCAGATTCTCCATCTCAGCAATCCGGAGCAGCCGCTGGAGATCGTCTTACAATGCGATGTTCCGCAATATGTGGACATGCAGCACGGACGTAAAAAAATAGGGCAACTGGCGCCACCGCTCGGTTTGGGCAATGCGTTTACAAACTCTGCGACCCGCCGTTCTCCTCTGCTGCTGGAATCAGCATTCTCGGAAAACACGGTTTTTCACTTGCATCTTCCGCAAGGAGTGACCGTGGCGGCTCTGCCGCGTGACTTTGCGATTCATTCTGAATTTGGCGACTACGCCGTGAAGTTCTCACTTGCGGATGGGCAGCTCAATGTGGCGCGCCAGTTTGACATCCCGGTGCAGCTAATTGAGGCGCAGAGCTATCCCAAATTCCGTGGCTTTTCTGAAGAGATTAGTGAAGCCGAACACCAGCAGATCATTCTTGATATCGGGAGCTCATCACCGCTGCGCGAGAGATCAAGCCCGGTTTTTCACTAATACCGTCCCCCACCGGCGACAGGAATATTGCGCACTCCGCCACCCTGGCGCTCGCCGATCTTTTCGAGGAACGAGGCCGCCATATCCACGAACTTACTGCCCTTTTCAATGTACTCCGGCATGTGCTCCCAGATTTCTTCGAATCTCTCCGGATGTTCGGATGCAAGAGTTGCCACTCCAATTCCCGCTACCGCCAAACCGACCGGCCGGCGCCCGGTAAAGAAAAGAATTGCCCCCGCAGCAAACGAGCCGTACATCAGTACCTTCTTCCAGTCCATCCCGACCCTCCATAATTGGGACTAATCTCACACCCACATATTAGAGCAAAGCTTCGGCTCCTTTGTTGCCCTTTCTCCCAGCGTACCGTTCAGGCGGATCGCACTTGCCTCACCGAGAATTGCAGGTTCGGCGGCAAGTCACCTGAAACAACGCTCCCTGATAATCATTGCTTGATTTCATAAATCTGATCTGGTCACAGGATGAATCAGCCAATTGAGAAACGCTTTCACTTGCACGCATGTGGGGTGCAACAGAGTTTCTTCGACAAAGCTGAAGCGGCAAGAGAATTCGAAGAGATAAAGAAAATTGGATTCGCAAAAAAGAAGGTGGGCGTCGGTATAGGGGCGACGCCCACGTGGGGGTACTGCGTATGTTGTTACCAAAATAGACGAAATCCAAATGAAAAAGTTTCCAATTCTTTTGAAATTAACATAAATAAACATTCTCACAAATAAACGGGCAAATTCCGATTAAGAAGCTCAAAGAAAAAGCCCCTCCCTACGGAGGGGCCGGAGACAATAAGGAGAGAGGAGATGAGGCGATCAGCCAATCTGTTGCGCCAACAGTTCACGAATCTGGACTCGCGCATTGTGGAGGGCCAGAACAGACTCTTCCTCGCTGAGCCCGAGCAGTGCGGCAATACGCTTGTGTTGGTACCCTTCCACATCATGGAACAGAAAAACAAGCTTCTCTGTCGCGGGTAGTTGAACAACAGCCCGCTCCAGGTGAACGCGCTTTACGTTCCCGCGAATGTTTGTGGTTTCATTGGAGGCAACTGGGTTCAGCGTGAGCGTGCCAATCGGCATAAACTCCCGTGCCTCGGTGACAAAAGCTTGATCCACGTGTTCCGTCGCTGGCTTCCGCGCACTTGAAAAAGCACGCAGAAATGTGTTCGCGGCCACTTGTTCGGCCGTCAATTCATTGTCGGTAAGATAGAAGGCCAAAGAATAAATTCTGTGGCAGTGCTCGTTGTAGATCTCGCTATATTCGGCTTTTTCTCGTCTGGCGGCGGGAGCCAGTACCATCAGGTTTCCCAGTACGCCTTGAAAGCTGCTTGCCATTTTCGATCTACCTCTTTTCTGCCCTTTTGGGGGAGGGTCCAAAATTTGTCGCTTCAAGTGGCACGCAGTGCTGGTAATGCAATCTGGATGCCCATGGAACGTAACCTCTATGAAGTTTTGCATAGAAAATTAAGTCGCTGATTTCAAAGGGATTAGCGGATAACCATGACCGGGTCGCCATTTTGTCCAAGGGATCGTCACGAAGTGGTCCAGCTCTGGAGTGCCTGCGGTGCCCACAATAGAGTACTTTGATTCCACTTTTCGGAAGGAAAATGTCTTAAGGCTGCGTTTGCACCTTGGTCAGCGGACTACGATGACTTCGCGCAGGTTGTCGCGACCCAGGAAGAATTTACGCGACGCGAAGCTGGCAAACAACTGTTCCACATGCCGGTTGTTGAAGACTCTCTGCAGGCTCAAGTTCGCCCTCGGCTCCATCTCCAGCGTGTCTGCCTGGGCGATGTGGTAGCGGTATGTGGGAGAACCCGGACCCGGATCCTTGTCATGGAAGAACGCGAGCAGGGTGGCGTGCGGTTTCAACACAGAGTAGATTCGTTCTACCAAAGGCCTGACCAGCGATTCTGGCAGGTAGTCTGTAATGTCCCAGCAGAGCACTGCGTCAAACTGGCCCTCAGAATAAGTGAGATTCTCGGCCAGAAACTTTTCCGCACTGAACTGCTCAGAACCGTCTTCCTGCCGAACCATGTAATCAGGATCTTTTGACGCTCGCAGAACGTCTTCCGTAGAAACGCGCAGACCCAGTTCCGTGAAGTACGAAATATTCGCCGGTGATGTGGAACCCAGATCCAGAATGGCGAGTTTTCCCTCGCCGGCCGCCTTAAGGTCGGACTGGAGGCTGCGCATGAACTCCCCGAATCCAATCGAGCGCCTGCTGTTCCGCGGTGCGGTTTTCGTCTTTTCCGCCTGCCCCGTTGCGGGCTCAGTTCCGCGAAACCAGCGCGAAAGATTGTGATTGGGGGAGTTCATGCTCCCCTAATCGTACCTTATTTCGGTTCCAGAAAGGAACCCTGCGAGCCGGAGCTCGCGTTGTAAGTTGTGGAAGAGCTCACGCCCATTCCCGCACCCGCTGCGGCAGCTACCGCCACCGGCTTGCGGCCTTCGCTGCGGTTCTCCTTGTCCTTGATGTCGATGGAGCCTTTGAAGTAAGCGCCGTCCTCAATCACGATCCTTTGCGTACTCACGTCGCCCACCAGCGTGCACGCCTTCTTCAACTCCACGCGCTCGGTGGCAGAGACATTTCCTTCCACGCGCCCGTGCAGCACGATGTCGCGCGCAGTAATTGAAGCTTTGATTTTTCCGTTTGGCCCGATCACCAGTTTGTGATCGCGCAGGTTGATGTTGCCTTCAATTTCGCCGTCGAGATAAAGGTCTTCATTGCCGGTGAGTTCGCCGCGAATGACTACCGATTTTCCAATATGCCCGACGTCAGTGCGGTCATTTGAAGCGGCTGATGGTTTTGGTTGCTCTTTCGGCGGCGCCATCATGGTTGGAGCAACACTGGCAGGAGCCGATGGTGACGGCTGGTTCGTGCTCGTGGGCGAATTGTCTTCAGGTCTCGGTTTCCACATAACAATCTGTTCCTTTGTTCTTAGACATTGCGCTTGCGCTCCACACCGCTCCCAGCCACCAACAGCTCTATATCTTCTTTCAGGAACGGTCTGCCGCCTGGCCCGCAAGCTTGCCGCGCGGCTCGCATGAGCGATCATCAATCCCCGCTGAAGCACGCGACGGAAGAACACCGCGTGCAGGAAAATGGTTGCTGATCACTATTGCTGCTACTGAACTCTGGATTGCCCGTAAGTGTACGCCGCAAATCGCTTGGGAAGTAGTTACTCTGGGGCTTGCACCCCAAAGGTAAACCAGTGCCGATTCGCGGTACGCGCATTCTCAGTTTTCCAGGAGCGAATCTCCCAGCAGGATTACTAATTAGTTACTAGAATGAACATCCAAAAACAGCCCTGATTTATCAACCAGTTACATCAACTCTGAACCAGGAATTCTGGTTCACGTTTGGCCATCTATTTGCAATTCCGTTAACTGTCGACCGAACGGAAAATGTCACGGCCCGGGAAGAGGCCGAAAACCAGGGGAACAGCGGCCTCACGAAGTCGTGACGATTTGAGCCAATGGGACTGCCTTTTCCGAAATGGTCGATGCTCCAGGAAGGCGGCTTTTCGAGCCGCCTTCTCTTTTTGCCTGCATCGAATGAGATCACTGAAGATGCCTCTCAGCCTCTATGAAAGTTTCGCGTGCCGAAAGTTTCGCGTTCCCTGCTCAAGGAGCTTATTGGAGGTGTTAAGACAGTGTTAAAATGCAACTACTCCCAAGGCTGGCCGCGTCTAAAAAGACAAGAGAGTAACTGGCTTTAAAATTTAGTATGTTGTCGAACACTCGTCTGCGTGCCTTTCTGTTCATTTGCGCGGCTACTTTCCCGCTTGGCTTGTCTGCGCAAATGCGGCATCCAGCGGCTCCGCATGTGAAGCACACCGGCCGCGTAGCCGCACAAATCAGTCAAGCCACCCCTGGGCAGCAGGGTCAGCACGGTGAGAGTGCAGCCGAGCCGGAAACGCCTCCCCTTCCCAAGGATGCTACGCAATTTGTGCGTGAAGTGATCCGTCACGAGTTGGATGCTGAAGAGCATGATCATTCTCACTGGCGGTATCGCGCTCATCGCGAGGACGAAAAGAGCAACTCCGATCGCGACATTATTGAGACCAAGGAAGGTGAGATGGCGCGTACGCTGCTCATCTATGGACGTCCCCTTACCGCCGATGAGCGGCAAAAAGATCAGGCGCGCATGCAGAAGCTGGCTTCCGACCCGGACGAGCAAGCCAAGCGCGTGAAGCGTGAAAAAGACGATAGCGAAAAGGCCCAGCAGATGTTCAAGGCCATACCTGACGCCTTCATCTTCAAATACGACGGACTGGAAAATGGCCTTGTGCGCCTCGCGTTCTTCCCTAACCCGAATTATGATCCGCCCACACGCGAGCTGCGTGTCTTTCGTGCTTTGAGCGGCAAGATGTGGATTGATCCCGTAAAGCAACATGTGTTTCGGATTTCAGGCCAGCTTTTCCAGGACGTCACGTTTGGTTGGGGGCTTCTCGCCCGCCTCAATAAGGGAGGGACGTTTGTGGTAAATATGCGAGAAGTGGGGCCGGGGCACTGGGACATGGTGTCACTGGATGTGAACATGTCCGGCCATGCCATTCTCTTCAAGAATATTGCTGTAAAAGAGCACCAGACCCAGAGCGAATTTCGTCGTGTCCCGGACGACCTTACGCTCGCCCAGGCATACCAGATCCTGGAAAAAGATGCGCCTGTTTCAGCGAACAATCAGCCTGCGAAGGCGATGCCACATTAGTTAGACGGTTCTGAGCTGCCGATTATCACCCTGGTCCCATCAGTCCATACATCAGCACTGCCAGAACGATGAGACTCACGACGACATAAGTAAAATCTCTTTCCATTGCGAAAGAGACTGCGGCAAATACCACCCTGGCAATGGGAGTGAGCACCAGTAAGAGCAGGCCAAGCTGCATGATGCCTCGGCTGTCCAGTTGCAACGCACTGCCCACAACGCCATCCACTGTGCGCAGATAGTTCGGCTCGCCTCGGAAGACATGATGGTCGGCGGGAGTGGCGCCATAGTGCGCCAGGTACAGAATTCCGCCCGCGAGGACCACAAAAGTTGCAATCAGCACACCCGCGCGCAGCAGGTTACCAATGACGTGTTCGGTTTTTTCATCTGTCCACGAAAAACTCATAGCCGCCCCGCCAACGCATCAAAAATCAATTCAATCGCCATGGCCACTATCACCAGGGCAAACAGGCGCCGCAGCCACTGTGTTCTTGCGCGCGCCAGCAATCGCGCTCCAAGAAATGATCCCGCCACCACCCCAAGCATCACAGGCATGGCCAGCGCCGGATCGATGTATCCCCTGCGCAGATACACTCCGGCACTTGCCGCCGCCGTCACGCCAATCATGAAATTGCTCGTAGTGGTGGAGACTTTGAATGGCAGCTTCATCGCCTGGTCCATCGCCAGCACCTTGACCGCCCCAGAACCGATTCCGAGCAAGCCGGAAAGAGTTCCTGCGCCGAACATCAGGCCAAAGCCCGACGGCACGGACGAAACTTTATACTCGCGAGGACCTTCCAGTGTCGGATAGCTGCCATGCATCCGCAGCGCGTCGGCAAGCGGGTCCGGTTTGGTCGCCACCGGATGTTCCGGTTGCTTTCGACCGGAGAGGTATCCCGAATAAAGAAGCACCAGACCGAGGATGATGGCGATCCCTTCCGCCGATGTCTTCGTCGCCAGAAACGCTCCCAGCACGGCGCCCACAGTGGTCGCGATCTCCAGGAACATCCCGATGCGAATATTGGTATAGCCCTCTTTCACGTAGGCCGCTGCCGCTCCTGATGACGTGGCAATCACGGAAACCAGAGATGCCCCCGCAGCGTAATGGATGTGGACGTGGAACCAGAGTGTCAGGACCGGCACCAGCACAGCCGCGCCGCCCAACCCCGTGAGCGCCCCGAGGAGCCCTGCAAAAAATGAAGCGATCCATACCAGCAGCGCGAATTCAATGGCATTCATGTGAGCTGATCAGGATAAACGCTGAACCGCCTTGCAGGCTTCACCGAATGTGATTTTTCTGGGCATTCGCAGCAGGTGCTGCCATTACCGGATTCGCGGTTAGGATTGGCGGTTCGGGTGATAAGATGCTTTCAGGTGCTCTCTTCATCATGAGGTCTCAGGAAATCCAAAGCCGGGCGCCTGGCCATTTCAGAACAATGCTGAAACTGGTGCTTTATGCGTTCCTGGCATCTTCCTTCGTCCTGTTTGTCTCCCTCGCTATCCAGCGGCTGGTTTATGACGACTGGCTGCACAAGACCGGCCCGTTGCGCATTGTTGGGACGGTAATTGCCACGCTCATAACCTTCTTTTTTGTGCTCCGCCGGCAGCACGCCGTCTACCAACGCGAGCAGGAGATGGTCAAGCGATTTCAGATGATCCTGGAGATGAATGACAGGATCCGCAACGCGCTCCAGACAATTGAATGCGTGACCTACCTTTCGCATCCCCAGGCCACCGATTCAGTACGGGGCGCCGTGGACCAGATTGATGAAGTCTTGCAGGAAGTTCTTGAGAAAGCCAGCCCAGCCCCAGGCGCCAGGGCAAAGGCGGTTTCCGCTGCTCACAGCCGCAAGTCTGCCTGATTTAGGCATCACTTCGAAGACGCATAAAACCCTTGTTTCGAGGAAACGTGCAGCGGCGGGAGTCCTTTGGGCGGATGCAGTTTCACCCTGATTTTGTGCCATTTACCATCGTGTGGCTTGACCATGGGCTGGTAAGCCAGAATGTATTCGTTGCGGAGCGCCACTCCTATCTTGTTCGCCACATCAGAGAGGTCATTCAGGTTGGAGATGGTAAAGCTCTGTCCTCCAGTCACGGATGTAACATCGGACAGGAGCTGCGGCCCGTACTGCTCTTCCGGCGTAGGCGCAAAAGTATCGAAAAGCCCGATGGAAAATATCTGAACGTCCGCCTCTTCCACCAGCGATTTGACCTCGCTTTCCGTGTAGCGGCTGTGATTGTCGCCGCCATCAGAAATGATCAGCAGTGCCCGGCGCTGGTAGCGCGCTCCTTTCATTGTGGCCAGGCCAAGATAGATGGCATCGAGCAGCGCCGTCATTCCATGCGGCTGTGAAAACATCAACTGTCCTTCCAGGTTCTCAACTTTCCTGCTGAACTTCGATGCCAGCCTCGGCCGGTCGGAAAAGGTAATCAGGAAGAACTCGTCTTGTGGATTTGCCGCGTTTAGAAATGTCCGGATGGCCTCGCGGGCCTTAAGCATCTTATCGTTCATGCTCCCGCTCACGTCGAAAATAATGCCGACAGAAATCGGCGTGTCCTGGGTCCACAACGCCTGGAGATTTTGTTTCTCGTGGTCCTGGTAGATGGAAAAATTTTCTTTGTCCAACCCGGTCACAAGGCGGTCCATCGAATCCGTCACTGTTGTTGGCACAAGGACAAGGTTGGTCTCCGCCCGAAAAGGTTTGCCGGTCGTTGTGGTATTCGGGGACGGTTGTAACACGGGCGCAATCGCGCGCGGCACAATGTGCACGTTGGCATCGTCCCCTTCATCGTTCTGTCCCCAGCACCGGACAGGGTTCATCAGCGTGATCCATCCAGCCAAGGCCACGATCACCGGCAGGAACCAGTGAGCCGCTGCGTTTCTCATGTTAGCGTCCTCTGGGGTTCGCAGGAGACTTCCCTGAAGGCAGGGACGGTGCGGAAAATGCAGGAAAGCTCTTGAACATTAATTAAGATGTTTGACGAGTCTGTGAAAGTTTTCTTCTGGACACGATCTTCTCTGTTCCAACACGCAACGCCCTTTACTCACGCCGGCTTGGTCGTCTTTATCAACCTGTTCGTGCCGGAACGCATCGAACGTTTTCCTGAGAGTTTTTTATGCGCATCCATGAAGGTGATTTCGCATATGACCTTGAGCAGCCGGTCGACCCGCTGACTCAGCTCCGTTCGAAATGGAAATTTACTCTTTACAAAGTCAGACCGGCCGAACAAAAGCTCGCGTCGGGTGAAGCGGACACGCGGGAAACCGCGGAAAAGAAGGCCAAAGCCGAACTGGCGAAAGTTGCGCGTGCCACTGGCCCGCGTGCCGCATGAGGTCAGGCCCACGCTGCTTGTGCCAATCTAAACTTGTGCCCGGAACAGCGCCATTAATACTCTTAGTTCTAGTGGAGCTCTTGTTTTGAGCTGTTCACTTTCGGATTTGAGCACATTCTGCATGGACGAGGAGCAGCTCCGGATTCTTTTGTGTTGAGCAACTCACGTGAGGCAAACCGGAGAGCCCGCCGCTTATCTAAAGTGACTGTCGCCACTTCCCAATACTCAAGGCCAAAAAGATCAGGCCGAAAGTACCAGGAGGATGTAATGAGAAAGTCATTTCTGATCACAGCGATCCTGCTGCTGTCAGCGGTTTGGGTTGCTGCCCAGACTGGTTCATCATCATCACCAAGCTCACAGTCGCCCAGCAGCACTTCACCGTCGACCTCGAGCCCGCAGTCAACTGCTCCCAGCAGCGGATATCCGCAGACGAGTTCGCCGTCGAGCACCTCGCCGTCGAGCCAGACGCCTGACACGAGTTCTACAACCAGCACCACCACACAGACCACCACGACTTCTTCCTCTTCGGACACTAACAGTCAGACGATTGAAGGCTGCCTAAGCGGCTCGGCCGGCAATTTCACACTGACCGACCAGTCGGGCAAGACCTATCAGTTGGCCGGAGACACCTCCAAGCTGAGCGACCATGTGGGTCATCAAGTGCGGATTACGGGATCGGAAGGCAGCGGCGCAGGCGCCAGCGGCGAGAGCGCCAGCTCTTCCACGAGTCCCAGCAGCTCCAGCCCCGGAACCAGCCCGAGCAGCTCCAGCTCCGCATCGAACCCCAGCAGCTCCAGCTCCGCGTCTAGCCCCAGCAGCGGCGCCAGCTCCTCTTCCGCCTCTGGCATGGGCTCTTCTTCACAGAGCACGTTCAACGTGAAAAAAGTGAAGATGATCTCCAGCAGTTGCAGCGCCGGAACCAAATAACATAGGTTGCAATATCAAAGCCCCTGAAGTGATCAGCTTCAGGGGCATGTTTTTTGTGGCGCTGTGATGTATTTTTTAGGGACCAACCTGCAGACGGCCATCACGCAGCACGGTACATTTGCGATCGCGCCAGACAATAGTGTCTCCGACAAAGCCACCGAACCAGACCAGGAATCCCAGCACGTCCTGCACAGGCAGGAGCCACCATTGCTCGCGAAACAAAGGATCACGCACGACGAACATGGCGGTAGCGGCCGCCGCCCAGCCTCGGAGCAACAGCGTAACAGGTAGCAGCGCCCAAGTTGCGGGCCAGAGGGCGCATAACAGAATGGCAAGAGGCAGTGGATAAGTGAAGATTTGTCCCCAATATCCTGCCGGACGGGAGCGCCTGGTGCTTCGTGCCCACCTCAGCCGATGAGCCAAATTGTGCAGCATGCTCTGGCTGCCGATCCGATGTTGAATTATCGCCGACGACAGCAACACCTCATGTCCCATTTCGGCCGTACGCTGCCCGATAACGAAGTCTTCGGCAAGGAACTCCTGCAAATAGCCAAATCCGCCCATCGCGTCGAGCACATTTCGTCTCACGGCCAGCGTGCAGCCCAACGCAAACCGCATTCCTTCCACCATCCGCGCGACCATCACGCCGCCTAACAACTCAGTGTTCATGCCGATGGCTTCCATTCGCGACCACACGCTTCGTCCCGCCACTGCGCGGTACGGACATGTAATCAGTCCAACACGGCTGTCCTGGAATTCCCGTGTCAGCCGGCTCAGCAGGTCCGGCTCCACACGAACATCGCTATCGCACATTACCAGCAGTTCGTGCTTGGCTTCGCGAACGAGCCGATTCAAGCTGAATGCCTTCGCGTTTGGGAGCGGCGACTCTCCTGTCACGATCAATCGTGTTTGCACCCGCCCGCCGGAATATTGCTGCACGATCTTCTGCACCACCGCGACCGCGGCATCGTCTGAGCGGTGCACGCCGAAGATAATTTCGTAGTTCGGATATTCCTGAGCAAAAAAGCTGGCCACGTTCTCCTCAAGGCCCTCATCGTGTCCGCAGAGCGGCTTTAGCACGCTCACTCCCGGCGTGCCGGTGCTCGACGGCGGCACCACTCTGAGGTAGCGTCGTGTCGCCACGATCACCAGCACACAATAGACAAGAGAGCCTGCGAGCAGGAGGGCGAGTGTCGCCGTGATGATGGTTACCATCCTGGGATCAAACTCTCCTTCCTCGAAACCTTGCCATTTTCCAGAAGGTGGTTCGTGAACAGGAGTTTCCCGCCGCTCTCGGCAACTTCATACAACTTTCCAGGCGCGGCGAAACTCTTCAGTTGATCCAGGCGTTTGCCGTCCGTCGCCAGATAGAATCGCGCAGGCGACGACCACAAACGCGCGAACTGTTGATCATCAATGAAGACTTCGGGTGCGCCCGGAGCATAGGACCCATACTCCAGGTTGTTGAAGCGTCCATCCAGAAGCAATGCATCCCGGCCCGAATAATACAGCAGTGACGAAAATGGATAGTACGCTCCATCGATAATGATTCGGCCCTCGGGCGCTTGCAACAGCTTTTCCGCCAAAGGCCGCGAAGAAAGATACGGATCAAAGGTTACCAGCGCAATCCTGCTCGCGTGCAGAAACAAAATCATCGACGCTGCCAGAGCGAACACTGCGTGCCGTCTGCGCAGCAGCCAGCCTCCCAGCGCTCCCAAAGCGCATGCTCCTGCCGCGACCGCAAGCGGTGTTTTCAGGTATGCAAAGGACCGCAATGTGAGATCTCCCATGTGGCCGAGAGAGAGTGTGTATTCGTTTGGGTGCTGCTGCAGCGCTGAGGAAATGTCGCCTGCTACGGGAATGCGGTGCACCAGATAAAGAATGGTGCAAATCGTGGCAAAACCAGCGGCATAGATGCTACCCAGAACCTTTGTTATAGCGTGAAACCACTTGTGGCCCGCAGGAGAGTCCATGGCTGAAGCGATGAGCAGCGCCAGTGCGGGATAGAGCGGCATGGAATAGTATTCCTGCGTCGTCGAGAATGTGAAAAATAGCAAAAGGAAGCCGCTCCAGCAAAGCGCCATCAGTCGTGTGCGGCTCGCGCGATCCGGCGCTGTGTAACTGGATTGCAGCGCGGCCGGCAGATAAAAGCTCCACGGAAACAGCCACACCAGATTCAACAGCCAAAAGGCGAGCCTCGGTACCGTGTTGTAATCGTGCGGATAACGCAATCCCAAGAACCGAAGCACGTGTTCATTCATGAAGTAGAACCAGAAGAACCCGTGATACTCTCCGGGGCCGCTATGCAGCGTGAACGCGAAATGCGGCGGCATACGCAAGGTCGCCAGTACATGCCATGGCGCTGCAATCAATAAAAAGACCAGCAGCCCCATCCCGGGGTGCAACCGCTTCCAGGTTTGACGTGACCAGAGTTGCCGAGTAATAGCAAGGTATAACAGCGCGCCGCCGACCGGCAGCACAACGGCAATAAAGCCTTTGAGCATCACGCCCACGCCAATGCTCGCGGCCAACAGCGCTACCCAGCGCCGGCTATGCGTTTCTTCCCCGTTTTCATTCAGCGCTCGCTGCAATGACCAGAAGGCAACAGTGATGCAGAGCGTCAGCAAGACATCAGGAATGAGGATCCGGGTAAAAAGGAACAGCCCTATGCAGGTAGCAAGGATGATCCCGGATAAAAATCCAGCGGCCCGGCCGAAAGCCCATCGGCCATATAGAGCAGTTACCCAGCACAACAAGATTGCGCCCAACGCAAAAGGAATGCGCGCAGCCCAGTCGTGTACACCGAAAAAGAGGTACGAGACCGCAATGAGCCAATATGGCAGCGGCGCTTTCTCGATGTAAGGAACGCCGTCCAGATGTGGGATGACCCAATCATGCGATTTCAGCATGTTCCACGCCAGTTGGCCGTGCGATGCATCAACGTCATCCATCAGTCCCGGAGGTGAAATGATGCACCCGATGAAAACAACAGCCGCAACCAGCAGTACCCACAATTGCCAGCGTGAGGGGGCGTGCAAAAAGCCCTCATTCGCGCGCTGCCGCTCTTCCTGCTCTTGCAGTAACTCTCCTAAAACAGGAATCGTCTTTGCTCCTTAATTTTTCGGAGCGTTGAGGTGCTCCGGGATTTTTTGGAACCGAGTCCAGCTTTTGCTTCTTCTTGTTCTGGCGTGATTATACTAACTCCCGAGAAGCAGCTTTTTACGCGAAAGCGCGGCGTCTCAGTTTGCACTTCAGTAAACCTTAAGAGGGCCCCACCCCCTCCCCCGTCAACCCCGAAAAATAAAGACTTACCGGATTTCACCCCGGAGTTGAACTCCAAGGTTTCATCCATCTTTTTTCAGGGTCGCGGCGCGCTTCTTTTACGAGTTGGTAAACAGTCGCATCTTTCCTGCACCACCCTGCACAAACGAGTATTCAGTTGTGAAAGAACCCACCCGCAAGCCGCAGGGCCTCCTGGGAGGCACATTTGGCCGGACGCACAGGCTTGCTCCAGAGCGATCAAGCGCCAAAATTAATCGAGAGTACCACAATTTCGCAGGCGAATCAATAGCAAAACGCTCTGCGAGGTAATGCGGTCTGGCATTCAGACTTTCAAACCAGGATTGAACGCCTGCCACGGTCTCAGCGAATGGGTATCACGCAAACAGAGCGCTAGCACCGCCGGCGCGTCGCGCCTGTCTAACAAAGCGGGATTCCTGTTATCCTGTCCGGTTTCCACCGTCGAGAGGGACTCCTATGCTCAGCATGCAAGGCAAGAACGCTATCGTCTTTGGAGTTGCCAACAAACGCAGTATCGCGTGGGCCATTGCCCAGAGCCTGAGTGCGGCCGGGGCTCGGCTCGCGATTACATATCAAAATGAGCGGCTTAAAGCCGAAGCGCACGACCTTATCGCGGCCCTTCCCAATGCTGAGGGATTTCAGTGCGATCTCTCCAATGACTCCGAGATCGAAAATCTGTTCACGCAATTAAAAGAGCGCTACGGCCGCATGGATGCTCTGGCACACTGCGTGGCCTTTGCGCCTGCAGACGCGATGCACGGCGACTTCCTTAATACTTCGCGAGAAGCGTTCCGTATCGCTCATGACGTGAGTGTTTATACACTCGTCGCGGTTACGCGGGCGGCCGCGCCGCTGATGACCGAGGGCGGCAGCATCGTTACCCTCAGCTATTTTGGCGCCGAAAAAGTTGTGCCCGGCTACAACGTCATGGGCGTGGCCAAGGCATCACTGGAAGCCACGGTTCGTTACCTGGCCAACAGTGTCGGCCAGAAGAAGATCCGCGTAAACGCTATTTCCGCAGGCCCCATCAAAACCCTTGCCGCCCGCGGCGTGGGCGACTTCACCCAGATGCTCAAGAACCACGCAGAACATGCGCCGCTCAAGCGCAACGTGGACGTGAAAGAGGTCGGCGATACCGCATTGTTTCTCTGTTCGGATCTGGCCGCGGCCATCACCGGGGAAACTATTTACGTGGACTGCGGCTACAACATCATGGGCTTTTGATGCCGAAGATCCGGATCCTCGTAATTTACATCGTCATTGATTTGCTGATCGGAGCCGGAGTGATCTGGTGCGTCCTCCAGCGCATTCCAGTAATGAAGTACCTGATTCCGGCCACAGTTTTGTTCGTCGCAAACGGAGTGTGGCTGCTGGTGATGGTGATCAGGACAACTCCGCCGGGAAACTCCTGAATCGGGTGATCTGGTGATCGGGAGATCGGGAGATCTGAAGCGAAGAACACAAGGACAGACAAGAAGATGAGCTTAGATCAGCACCAACAGCTTAAAGCCAGAACAAAAGCGTTCGCTCTACGCGTAATTCGTATGTCGGAAGCTTTGCCGAGAACGCGTGCGGCCAGCATCATCGATCAGCAGATTTTGCGTTCTGCAACAAGCATGGCCGCGAACTATCGAGCGGCAGGGCGGGCGCGATCAAAAGCAGAGTTTGTTTCTAAACTTGGAATTGTCATTGAAGAAGCAGATGAAACCGTGTTCTGGCTCGAAATGTTGGCAGAAAGCGGAATCATCAAACCCAACAAATTGGCGGAGATGATGGCGGAAGCAAACCAGTTGTTGGCAATTTTCTCGGCTTCCGGCAAAACCGCACGGTCTTAACAATAGGAATAACGGTGTGGCTTTGGGAACCGGTCACCCGGTCTCCCGATCACCAGATCACCCGATCTTTATCAGACGATCGTCTCCGTCCTT
>Ga0134128_10005425_pt1 | contig 15462 bp, 11 predicted proteins | sample KB31754_FD_96462 | JGI IMG/M metagenome (GOLD analysis project Ga0134128, IMG submission 96462) | Terrestrial soil microbial communities with excess Nitrogen fertilizer from Kellogg Biological Station, Michigan, USA - KB3-175-4 | ecosystem: Environmental > Terrestrial > Soil > Unclassified ... | reverse complement strand
TCACGGCGGGACTCCGGGGGATGACCTCGGCCTTCAAGGGCGGCGATGCGAAGGGGATCGTGGAGGGGGCGACGGACGCCCTCGCGGGGCTCGCCCAGACGCTCGATCTCGTTGTCCCGGGACTCGGTCAGGTCGCCGCCGGCGCCATCAAGGCCGGCGGCGCGTTCGCGGCGATGACGGTTGGGATCGTCCAGGGGGGCGTAGAGCTCGCCACCGAGGTCCGGGCCACCAACGCCGCCCTCGAGGCGATTTTCGACGCGTTCGGGAAGGGGCCGGAAGCGGGCGCGCGGACTGTCGAGATGCTCGACACCGTCCGCGGCGCCCTCCCGCAGACGAGGGAGCAGCTCGCCGCGTGGACGCGCGAGATCGAGAAGATGGGCGTGACGGACCTCGGCCAGGTGCGCCAGGAGCTGCTCGCGACGGCGAGTGCGCAGGGCATCCTCGGCGAGGAGGGCCCGGCCGCCTACGAGCGCATCGAGCGCAAGGTCCAGGACGCCGTTCAGGGGCACCACAAGCTCACCATCGCCTCGAAGGAGCTGACGAAGACCATCGGCACGAACCTCGCCGATGCCATCGCCGGCAAGATGGGGATGAGCCTCGAGCAGCTCGAGGTGAAGCTCAAGGCTGGAACGGTCGACGCCACCAAGTTCGGGAACGCGATGGAGGAGACCTTTATCGAGAAGGGGTCCCGCGGGCTCGACGCGATGTGGATGCGAACGGGCACCATCACGAAGAAGATCAAGGACAGCTTCGGCGAGCTCTTCGCCGACGTCGACACGAAGCCGCTCACGGACGCGATGCGGAACCTGCTCGCCCTGTTCGATCAGACGGAGCCCAGCGGGCAGGCGATGAAGAGCAACATCACCACCGCCTTCAACGGCATCGTGAAGGCCATCGGCTCCGCCATCACCGAGGGCGAGGTGTGGCTCCTCAAGACGGAGGTTTACGCCCTCTCCATGGAGCTTGCGCTCAAGCCCTATATCGGTGCTCTAAAAACGGTCGCCAAGCTGCTCGGCGACATCACGGGACTCGGAGGCGTGCTGGCGGACGCGTCGACGCTCGGTGCCACGAAAGCCCCGGGCCCCGCGTCGGCCGTACAGCTGCAGACACACGCAGTCCAGAGCACGGCAAACGCTCTGTCGGCGATCGGCGATCCCGCCGGCGCGCTCCTGCGAGGGACCGAGATCGGCCAGAACATCGCCTCGGGGCTGATCGCGGGCATGCTCGCATTTACGGGCAACGTCGATGCGGCCGGGCGCGAGCTCGGGCGCATCGGCGTGCGGGGGACGAAGGAGGGCGCTGGTGTGCACTCCCCGAGTCGTCCAGCGATGGAGATCGGCGCCTTCATCCCCGAGGGCCTCGCCATCGGCATGGAGAGCAGGACGGGGAGGGTCGGGCGCGCCGGGCGCGAGATCAGCGGCCACGCGCTCGGGGGGATGGTGGGCCAGATGCTCACGAGTCCCGTGGCGAGCCAGGGCGCGGGCGCCGCCGGCGGGATTAGCATCTCGGGGCTCACCATCCAGATCATGGCCCCCCAGGGCGTCACGGACGCGGCCGGGCTCTCCGCGACGGGCCTCACCATCGCGCTCGAGCGGCTCCAGCTCGCGAACGGGAGGTAGCCCATGGCGAGCCCTTCGCCCACCCTCTCGCCGATCTCCCACACCCTCGAGTGGATGTTTTTCACGCTCAACGGGCTGGCGAGCCCGGGCACCATCCCGCGCGGCGGGGTGAAGGGCTTCAAGCGCGAGACGGGGTGGGACATCAAGAAGGGCAAGGGCACGCAGGGCGCCACGCTCACGCTCAAGGACATGCCCCCGTGCCACGGCAGCTTCACGCTGCAGCTCTTCAAGGACCAGGACTTCGCGGACTGGGACACGTTCGTCGTGCAGGCGCTCTCCATCTCGCCGACGCAGCAGAAGGCACAGGGGCTCACCGTCTTCTACCCGGCCTTCTCGTCCATCGGTCTGACGCAGGTCGTGGTCGCGCACTACGCGGCGCCAGAGCACGTTGGGAAGGGCCTGTATCACGCAGTGATCGATCTCATCGAGTGGCAGCCACCGCCGGCCGCGTCCGTGGTCTCCACACCCTCCAGCACGGCCCCCGACAAGTCGTCGTCGGGCACCCCGCCCGACCCGCGCATCACGCAGCTCCAGGCGCAGATCGGGCTGCTCAACCAGGCGCTCAAGGCACCCTCGCAATGAGCTACTTCGCCTCCGTCAACGGGCTCCAGGTCGTCGGCGGGTCGCTGCTGATCCCGCTTGTCGGTGCGTGGACGGCGGACCTCCGACTCGCGACGGATCAGCAGCTCTCCGGGCCGGCCCAGGTTGTCATCGGCAACCTCACCCTGCAGGGCTTCGTCTACCGCGCGAAGCCCTATGGGGGACAGGTGCGCGCGCGCCTCGTCGGCGGCGCCGGCGGGTGGCGCACGCCGATCAAGCCGCAGGGCTACGGCATCTCGCAGGGCGTGAAGCTCTCGACGGTGCTGCAGGACGCGGCCGCGGCAGCACGACCGACGCCGGACGCGCCCAGCGAGCAGATCCAGATCTTCGCCGACGTCTCGGTCGGGCAGGCCTTCGTGCGCGCGGCCTTCAACACGTCCGTCGCGTCCGACGTGCTCTGGCAGATGATCGCGCTCGGCTACATGAAGGCCTGGTACGTCGACCCGAAGGGGGTCACGCAGACGGGCCCGTGGCCCGTGACGACGGTCACCACGCCCTTCATGCCCACGGACCAGCGGTCCGACGAGGGCGTCGTCATCGTCGCGACCGAGGACTACGCGTCGTGGATGCCGGGCGCGAGCTTCACGCACCCGCTCCTCACGGGCACGTACACCTCGGCCGGCGTCCAGTACGTGTGGGACAACGAGGGCAACTTCCGCTTCGAGGTCCTCACCGGCACCGCGGGCGCGACCGGCGCGGACCGTGTGCTCGGCCCCGTGCAGCAGCTCATCCAGAAGGAGCTCGCGCCGCTCCGCTTCTTCGGGCGCTACGGCTACACGATCTCGAACCCCTCGACGTCCACCATCGACGACACTCCCCAGGACACGACGCTCGGCCTGCCCGACGTGCAAAACGTGCCGCTCATGGGGGACTCGCTCGCGAGCTACACGCCCCCGAGCGGCGGCGAGGCGCACATCATGTTTGTGAACGGCGACCCGACGAAGCCGGTGTGCGTGTGGACCGAGGCCGACTCCACGAACGGCCCCGCGGACATCACCATCGCCCCCCAGGCCAGCGGGCAGAGCGGCGTCGCGCGCGTCACCGACTCGGTGATCGTGATGTTCCCGCCGCTCATCCAGATCGCTGGCACCGTCGCCGGCGCGCCATTCGTCGGCGTCGCCACCATCACCACGCCCGCCGTGGGCACCATCCAGACGGGCAGCACCACCGTCTCGGCGCCGTCATGAGGCTACTCGCGCGCGCGGATGGCGGCGACGATGGCGGCACGCACGCTGCTGCCGAACCGGACGCCCTCAAGGATCAAACCATCGACCAGGGTATCCTCCGCCACCTTCGCGCACGCCTCGCGCTCGTTGCGGATGGCCTCGGCAACCATCGCCGACCTCAACTGCGATCCGCGCTCCACAACGTCGAGGAGGCGGCTCGCTTCGCCGGCCCAGTAGCCCCGATGCTTCGCCTCGTCGGTGAGGACGCCGCGGAGGCGCCTGATCTCACCGACGAGGCGCTCGATGTCCTCGCGGGCGGCTTGGGATGTGGCCCGCGCGAGCATCTCTTCGATCGTCGCGTCGGGCAGGATGCGCATGCTATCCATCTCTCGGGCCCTCCTACGGCCCCGCCCCCGCGACGCGCCAACGTCGACCGGGGGCGTTTCACTTGTAGCACGGGAGGCGCCTGATGCCCCTCACGTACAAGGCCTCGATCCCGATCGGGAGCATCGCGGTGCCCCTCTTCGGGCTCTTCCTCGCGGTGGGCTTCGAGCTGTCGCTCCAACTCGGCGCGCTCATCTCCCTCTCGCTGTCGCTCGGCGTCTCCCTGACGCTGCCCACCGTCGCGATCGGGCTCGCCATCGTCGCGAACCTCATCGCTCAGTTCAACCTCGCGCTCTCCTTCGGCCTGCCGAGCTTCAACCTCAACTTCTCGGTCGCGCTCAACTTCGAGATCGAGCTCGTCCTCGGCCTCATCGCGACGCTCGAGGGGCTCCTCGAGGCCATCGTCGGGGTGAACCTCTGCGCCTACGGGTGGTTCGGGCCCGGCGCCGACCTCGGCCCCAACATCGCGAGCGCCATCGGCGACGGCTGGCCGGACGGCACCCCGAGCTCGCAGAACGTGACGGCGTATCTCTTCGTCGCCACGACGAGCGGCTCGTACACCGCCGACCAGGTGCAGGCGCTCTCCCTTGTGGCGCCCCCCCCGCCGCCCCCGACGCCCACGAACCCCCCGCCCCCCGCCGGCGCCTACCCGCCGCCGCAGAGCTACGAGGCGGGGCTGGCCGGCGTGAGCATCTCCGCGCCGCCGCCCGGGGGCACGCAGGCGACTGGGACCGTCGCCGTCGACAACTCGGTCGCGCCGGGCATCGGGAAGATCACCGGCGTCACCATCGTCGACCACGGCTCGGGGTACACGTCGGTGCCGACGGTCACCATCACCGACTCGGTGCCCATCGTGAGCGCCACGGTGGCCACGCCGATCGTGGTGACGCTCCCCAACCCCCTGAGCATCGCCCCCGGCGACGGCTTCGGCGTCACCATCGCCGGTGTCGAGGGCTCCACGGTCATCGAGGGCGCGACCCCGACCATGCCCATCGTCATCACCGTGGCGGACACCGCGGGGCTCACGAGCGCGAGCATCCCGCCCGGAAGCTACGGGCTCGCGGGGCTCAACGGGACCTGGTTCGTCAAGGTCCTCTCGCCCACCACGGCCGAACTCTGGGCCGACGCGGCGTTCACCATCCCCACGCAGGGCATGGGCTCCTACACCCCGGGCTCGGCGAAACTCTCGGGCAACATCTGCGGGCTCCAGCGCGCGAAGGTGCTCACCCCCACCACGATCGCCCTCTACGCGGACCAGGGCCTCGTGCAACCCGTCGCCGGCTACGGCACGTACACGGGCGGGACGGTGACGGGCGCGGGCACGGGCGCGGCGGCGACCTGCACGATGGGGGGCGGCGCCGTCAACGCGCTCCAGAGCCTCATCAACGGCCTGCCGTGGCCCCAGGAGGAGGGGCTCGCCGGGGACGTCGTCAGCTTCGAGGTGATGCTCGGTGCCGTCTTCGACCTCATGAACCTCCTCCTCGGCAACCTGAAGGCGCGCGCGTCGCTCCTCGCCGGCGCTTCCTTCGGGGTGCAGTTCCTGCCGCCGAGCATCGCCGCGTCGCTCGAGCTGCTAGCCAAGATCTCGGCGAACCTCTCGGCGAACCTCAACGTGAAGCTCCCGGACCTCAGCGTGTCGGCGAAGGCAGCGCTTTCCGCGCAGATCAACGCCCTCGCGAGCCTCAGCGGGCAGATCGGCTTCTTCCTCGGGATGACGCAGAGCGGCCTCGGGCTCGAGCTGGAGATCTGGGAGTACTCCGGCCCGGGCTCGCAGCTCGGCAACGCCATCGCCGCCGGCCCCGGCTCGTCGGGCTGGCACGACGGCACCGGCGTCCACGTGCCTGTCGTCGCGGGGATCTTCGGGCTCACCACCACGGCGAGCGCGGCGGCGTTCTCGACCTTCTTCGCAGGGGTGTGACCATGGCGATGACGCTTCCGGGCAACGCGGCCGCGGTGAACTTCGGGACCTGCTGGGGCACCCCCAACGGACAGGACCTCTCGATGCCGAGCTACATGGCGACGGGCAACCAGGTCGTCACCGAGGCCATCCTCCGCCGCTGGACGACCACGCAGGGACAGCTCGTCGACGACCCGAACTACGGCCGCAACGTCTACGACATCATCAACGCCGACCTCTCGCCGCGCGACCTCGCCTACGAGGCGCAGCAGTTCGCGGCCGAGGCCGAGAAGGACGAGCGCGTCCTCTCGTGCTCGGTAACGATCATGCTCGATGCCGCCGGCAACCTGACGCTCGCGGCGACCGTCACCACCGCGGCCGGGCCGTTCAAGCTGGTCGTATCCGTCAACGCCGTCACCCTCGCGTTGCTGCTCGTCCAGCCGTAGGATACGGAGTCAACCGTGCCGAAGCAGCTCACCGTCAACCAGCTCTTCCAGCCGGCGCCGTCTGGAGTCGGCCCGTACGGCACCGTCGGCGGGGCGACCGTGGGCGCGGTCCCCCAGGTGCCGGGCTCGGGCACGTGGCTCGCGACGATGCTGTACGTCGCCCAGACGGTGCAGCTCCCCACGACGGCCTGGCAGCCCGGCGACCCCGAGCGGACCATCCTCGCCACCGAGGCCGTGTGCTTCGCGCTCTCCGACGCCGTGATCTCGCAGATGGCGCAGGGCGGCTTCCTCCAGAGCGCGGCCTCGGGGACCGTCCTGTATACGGCGCCGGACGGGACGCAGGTCGTCATTCCCGTGACGCCCGACCCGAGCAACGCCGCACAGAACCCCACGGCCGCGCCGGGCTACCTCGATCTGCTCGCCGACAACGTGTACGACGTGCAGCGCCTGCAGGCGACGTACGTCTCGGGCCCGCTCGCGATCGTCAAGCTCTCGGCGGGGACCCTCACCTACGCCGCTGGCGCCTACCACGTCGGCAACACGCTCGGCGGCGCGACCTACCACAACACCGCGAGCCTCTCGATCCCGCAGTCGACGAGCAGCGCCATCTCGGGCGTCACGCCGGGCGTCACGTCCACGGTGCTGACGACCTCGAGCCCGCACGGGCTCACGGTGGGGCAGAGCGTGTACGTGGCCATCCCGACCTCGAGCGGCGTCTCGGGGCTCGGCGGCGTCTTCGCAATCGTCACGGCCACCACGTCGAGCACGTTCTCGATCGCGGCGGGGAGCGCGGGCGTCTACAACGGCACGGGCGGGACCGCGTACCTCTGCACCGTCGCGACGATGGTGGCCGACGTCATCGGCATCGCGTCGAACGCTGGCCCCGGCACGGTCACCACGGCGATCACGCAGAATGCCAACGTCTTCGTTTCGAACATCGTCGGGTGGTCGGGGAGCAACTACGAGAGCAACACGGCGCTCGCCGGGCGCTGCCAGCTCTCCCTCGCGGCCCGCTCCCCCAACGGCCCCTCGGCCGCCTACGTCTACTTCGCGCAGACCGCCTTCCAGCTCCTGCAGGCGGCGACGCCGCCGTACACCCTCACGAACGGCCCGGTACAAGCGGCCGAATTCTCGACGCCGGCGACGGGCATCGTGACGACGGTCGTCGCGTCGGCCACCCCGAACTCGACCGTGCTCGGCGCGAACGTCACCCCCGGCGTCTCGCAGCTCCCGATCTCGGGCGTCACGAACGCCAACCCCGCGGTCATCACGTGCTCGGGGCCGACGGGGCTCTCGGTCGGGCAGAGCTTCACCGTGACGATCTCCGGCGTCCTCGGGCCCACGAGCGTCAACGGGACCTTCCTCGGCACGCACGTCTCCGCGAACAGCTTCTCCATCCCCGTCGACACCACCTCCGCGCCTGCGTACGTGAGCGGCGGCAGCATCGAGGGCGGGGACCTCGGGCAGATCGACAAGATCATCCAAGAGAACTGCGTGCCCGACAACACGACGGCCGTCACGGTGAGCGCGCTCGCGCTGCCCATCCAGGTGACGGCGACGGTGACGGTGCCCGCGGCCTACGTCTCGACGTACGAGCTCGCGGCACCTGCTCAGCTCCAGACGCAGGCGGCGAGCTACGGCATCGGCGGCTCCACGGCCAAGGTCACCGAGGTGTCCTACGACGACATCGTCGGCGCCCTCCAGGAGGCCGGCGTGCTGGTGCTTGGCCAAGCCTCGGTGGCCCACGTGGTGAGCCTGTGGATCAACAGCCAGCCCGCGGGCGCTGGCGTGCCTTTCCCGTCGAACCTCTACCAGGCGATCGCCGTCAACCCGCTGATCACGGTGCTGGGGGTCTGATGGGCGCCCCCGTCAACCCGCAGGCCTTCCAGTTCCGGGACCAGTTCTACTCGCTCGTCCCGCCGTGGCTCCAGACGGGCAACGCCGAGCGGTACATGTACACGCTCGAACTCTGCCGCGACCTCCTTTGCGAGAAAGCCTACCAGGCGATGACGATCCGCCTGCCGGGCGTGGGGGACTACTCGAACCTCCCCTACCTCGCGTTCGACCGGAACCTCGTCCAGGGGCTCGCCGAATCGAATGCGGCGTTCGCTGGGCGCCTCCAGGGCGCCGGCGCGGCGTGGGGCGAGTCCGGGGCGGCCGCGGCGGTGATCGAGCAGCTCCAGGCGTACCTCCAGAACCTGCAGCCCGGCGTGCCGGCCACCTACCCGATGATCACCATCGTGGGAAACAACGCCGGCTACTCGACCTGGAATCAGGTCTACCAGGGGACGCCCATCGGCGCGCCGCCCACGCTGTCCAACATCTCCCCTCCCAACTTCGATTGGGATGGTCTTTCGAGGCCCTGGCGCAACTGGCTGGTCCTCCCCATGGCGCTCGTCGCCGTCCCCGGGCTCTCGGGGAGCTCGGCCGCGACGTCGACTGCGGCGCCCTCGGAGTGCTTTGCGAGCCCCGGGCAGATGGGCACGGGTGTCTACGCGGGCGTGTGGGTGCCGGCGACGTCGGGCACGCCGGTCAACAGCCCGTGGCTTACGCTCACGGGTCTCTCGGGGCTCACGCAGGACCAGGTGGGCCAGTGGATCACGCTCACGGGGTCGACCAACCCGGGGAACGTCGGCTGCTTCCAGATCGTGCAGGTGCTCAGCGCCTCGAGCTGCGTCATCGCCAACCCCGAGGGGGTACCGAGCGACGCAGGCCCGCTCACGTGGGAGGTCCGCGCCTATCCCCTCCTCGCCCCGGGGCCCGCGTGGGGCTCGCCCGGCTTCATCTTTGGACAGGGCGAGCTGTCGGCGCCCCCTGTCGACACAGGCTCCAACATCGGCGGCGTGTGGCAGCCGTCTCCGGGAGGGGCATCGGTATCGAGCCCACGTTTTGCGTGGGGGCTCACCTCGGCGAGTAGCCTCGCGCCAGCCTACAACATCATCGAGTCGATCCGCGGCATCGCGAAGACGTGGAAGAGCGCGGGCACCTACTACCGCTACATCGTCATCGCGTTCGACTGCGGCGCCGGCGCGCCCGGCTCCGCATACTCGCCGAGCTCGGCACCGGGCTCGGGCAACCCCGACGGCACCTTCGGCCCGCACGGCAAGATCGTCGGCGGCGTGTGGGTGCCGACGCGCACGATCCCGGGCAACCCGCTCACCCCCTACCTCTGGGACGCGTACTGCCAGGGCACGGGCAACTTCAACAACTGCTCCATCGAGAACATCACATGAGCGACGTCCTGACCGGGGATCAGAGCCACATCACCACGCCGCTGCCGGCGACGGTCTCAGCCATCACGAGCGGCGCCGGCGGCGTCTGGCGCGTCACCACCTCGGCGCCGCACCTCTTCGGCAACCGCGACTTCGTGAAGCTCTCGGTCACGATCGCATCGGTCGCGTCGCTCACCCTGGCCTTCATCACCGTGATCGACGCGACGCACTTCGACGTCGACGGCACGACCTACACGGCGACGGGCACGGGCACGGCAACCGATCTCAGCCTGACGCCGCAGATCAAGTTCCCCACCGACGGCGACCCCTTCTCCCTCCAGCTCTCGGCCATGCTCTCGGGGCTGCAAGCCCTCTGCGACCGGACCCAGGCGCTCCGGTACCTGCAGATCACGCAGACGAGCGACGTGCAGGAGTTCACGGGCTCGGGTACGTGGACGAAGCCGCCCTGGGTGATGCCGAGCTCCACGGTCGAGGTGATCCTCATCGGGGGAGGAGGAGGCGGAGGAGGAGGCCCTCAAGAGGCGGGCGGCAGGGGGACCTCCGGCGGCGGGGGTGGGGGCGGCGCATCGTTCACGCGACGCCGCTTCCGAGCCTCCGCCCTCGGCGCGACGGAGGCCGTCCTCGTCGGCCCGGGAGGCGTCGGCGGGGCGTCGGGCGCCACGTCGTCCCCGGGGAGCATCGGCGGCGTCGGCACCGACACCACCTTCGGCGCGCTTCTCCAGGCTCAGGGTGGGCAGGGGGGTGAAGGGGGGCGCACGTCGACCGCGTCGGGTGGCCTGGGCACCCAGGGCGAGGGGGCTGGCCAGGCCGGCGCAGATGGGACCGTGGGCGCCGCCGGCGGGGCCCCCACGCTGTACGCGGCGGCGGGTGGGCCAGGCGGCGGCGCTGGCGGGGGCATCAGCGCGGGCGGCGCGGCGTTCGCCGGAGGGAACGGGTCCGTGTGCTCGAGCGCGCCCGGCACGGCGCCGGCGGGAGGCATCGCCGGCACGGTGGGGCCGGGCGGCAACGGCACCGGCGGTAGCAACGCCGGCCTCGCGGGGCCGGGCACCAGCGGCGCCGGCGGCGGCGCCGGGGCGGGCGGTGGGGGCGCCGGGGGCAACGGCGGGCCGGGCGCGATCGGAGCCGGCGGCGGGGGTGGCGGCGCTGCCGTGAACGGGTCGTTGCCAGGCCACGGCGGCGACGGCGGGCCGGGCTACTGCCTCGTCATCACGAACCTGTAGGAGCGCTATGTCCTGGCTTGACGCGTTCCTCCAAGGCGCACCCGGTCCGGCCGGTCCCACCGGCCCCGCGGGCCCCGTCGGCTCCGTCGGCGCCTCGCTGCCGATCACGTCGACCGGCGGCACTGCGCCGGTCATCGGCATCAACGCCGCCACGGATTCGCTCCCCGGCTCGATGAGCGCGGCGGACAAGACGAAGCTCGACGCGGCGACGAGCTCGTCAACGGCCTCGACGCTCGCGCTGCGAGGCGCGGACGGGTCGCTGTCCGGCCAGCTGCTGAAGGCGACGACGCCCGTCTCGACCCCTTCGGCGACGGCGACCGGGTGGACGGTCTACGTCGACACGGCAGACGGGCAGCTCAAGGCCATCAACGCGGCGGGCCAGATCTCCAACCTCACGGGTGCCATGGGCTTCACGGTCACCAACTCCAAGACGCTGAACGCCAACAACACCACCGCGACCGTCGCCCCCTTCCAGGTCACGGGCGCGGTGCTGGTCAAGCGACTCTTCGCGGTCGTCACGACGCAGCTCGGCCCGAACCACACGGGCGACAAGTTCTTCTGGAGCGACAGCGCGACGGTGGGGGACATCTCGCCGGCGACCAGCACCGCGATGAACATGGCCCCCGTCGGCTCGATGCTCAGCGTCTCCGCGCTCAGCGGGTCGATCGAGACGCTCGCGGAGCCGAACGGCGTGGAAGCGGTGCTCGCTGCGACGGCGAACGACGAGGTGTTTCAGCAGTTCAAGCTCGTGGCCAAGTCGTCTGGCGCGGGCACGTACATCGAGCACCAGTACACCACGACCGACACGCCCACGAGCGGCGTCATGTTCTACGTCTGCGTCTACGAGCCCCTCAGCACGGGGGCCACCATCACCGCGGTCTGAGGAGGAGAAGACCCATGACCATTGCCCGAGACTTCGGCGGCGTCGCGTCCTCGTCGCCGGCGTCCACCTCGACGCAGCTCACCGTTCCCACGACGGGCGCGCTGCCGGACTTCCGGTCGCTGCGCGTGGACATCGCGAGCGGCGGCAACGGAACCGTGACCTTCACGCCGACGGGTGGTGGATCGCAGACCTGGAACGTGTCCGCGTCGGAGATCATGCCGCTCACGTCGCAGGCGATGTCGGCGATCACGGCCGTTAGCAGCGGCGTCACCCTCTTCGCGCTGAACTGAGATGGGCGCGCTCGGTCTCGGACTCGGCAGCCTCGCTCTGCGGCGTCGTCGCCTCGTGGTGCCTTTCGCCCCCTCGCAGCTCCCGGGCCTCACCTTCGATGCCGACCCGTCCCTGCTCGCGCTGTCGAACGGTGCGACCATCACCAGCCTCGCCAACGCCATCGGCGGCTCGCTCGCGCTGAACACGTCGTCGACGGGGGTCAAGCCGACCTTCGACAGTGCGCACCTGGTCAACGGCCGCCCTGCGATCCTACTGAGCGCGACGGGGCCCTCCGAGCTCTACACGACGGGGGTCGCGGCGCCCGGGAGCGCGGCGCTCGAGATGTACCTGGTCGTGCAGGCCCTGAGCGCCTCCGGCACCACGAACCTCCTGCTCGCAGGCGCGAGCCCGCTCTCCCAGGCCGGCGGCGTCGCGAGCAACGTCCAGATCGGGCAGCGCGGCGGCCTGTGGTTCTTGGGCTCCTACGACGGCACCAACCTGAACGTCGTAAACGGGACGGTGGACGAGACGCTCCATCTCGTCCACGTCGCGGTGGGTGGCGGGTTCATTCTCGGGCGCGTGGACGGCGTGGTGCTGGGTAACGCGTCCTATCCAAGCGGAGGCCCGGCTCTGCCCCTCAGCATCGGGCTCTCCGGCTCCGGCTTCGGATTCTGGGGCTGGAACGATCCGTCGTTCGGCATCGGGCCCGCCCGCGCGTACCGGGCGCTGGGGTTCCTGGGGCAGAGCGCGAACCTGTCGGCCGCGAATCGAATGGCGCTCGAAGCGTACTGCGCGAGCACGTACGGGATCGGCTCCGCGAAGCTCGTCGCATGCGTCGGGACGAGCATCACGGCGGGCTCCCCGGCGCCCGCCAACAGCTACGCCACATATCTGACCGCGCAGGCGGGGATGTCGGCGTGGAGCGTGTGGTCGGACGGTATCCCGGGCGCGTGGGCCTCCAAGATTCTTTCGATGATCGAGGCGAGCACGTCTGCGGCGGTTACGGCGGCCGGCTTCAGCACGGGCGGCATGCTCAACCTTCCGAGCGGCGCTCGCGCGAAGAACGTCGCCGTGCTCGACACGGAGAGCCTGAACGAGCAGGGGCAGGGGATCGGGCAGTCGACGACGCTTGCAAACATCGCATCCGGCGTCGCGCAGCTCCGCGCCGCCGGCTACAAGGTCGTCACGAAGACGTCCCTTCCGTGGCTGGCCAACACCCCGATCGCGGGCTTCTCGCAGACGCTTTGCGATTCGCTCAACTTGTCGATCCGCGGAGGCGTACCCGGGATCTACGGGGACGCGCTGGCGGACGTCGCCAGCGCGTCCGTGTGCCCGGCGATGCAGCTCGCTCCCGGCGCGGTCGATTACGACGGCGTGAACCGGCAGACGTCGGGACAGAGCAACCCGGGACACCCGACGGCCACCGGCGCGGCGGCGATCGCGGCGGCCATGGCGCCGGCGATCCTGTCGCTATAGCGCGGTCAGGCGATGGGCTGGCTGGCGAGGAGCTTCTTGTCGGCGGTGCGGCCGAGCGCGCCGCTCTTCTCGAGGTAGTCGACCACGGCCTCGACGCGGGGAGCGTCGAACGTCTCGGGTGCGTTCTTTCCCTTCTGCTTCACGGTGAGCGCCTTCACCAGCGCGCTCGCCGACGTCTTCGCCCGGCAGACCTTGAGCGCGATCGCTTTGGCGCGGTCGCACACCGAGCAGATCTCGCAGACCTCCTCGCATTCGCCGGCCCCGTCGGTGCAGGCGTGCTCGTAGGTGCAGCCGCACGCCGCGCACTTCCAGGGCGAGCAGGCGGACGGTTCCCCTTTCTCGACCGGCGCGGGAGGCGCCTTCGCGTTGCCCTTGGACACCTCGGCCGCCGGCGCCGTCGAGGCCTTCGGCTTCTTCCCCTTCGTCGCCGCCTTCTCCTCGCGCTTCTTCGCCTTGGCTTTCGCCTCGGCCTTGATGCGCGTCTTCGCGGCCGCCTCGAGCTCGGCCAGGTCGACGCCGTAGAACCGCGCGGCCGCGGGCAACGGCGCCTCCTCGTCGGTGCCGTACCCGCCGACGAGGACCTCGACGATGAACGCGCGGAGCGGCCCGTCCTCCTTCTGCTCGCCGATCCACGCGAAGAGGATCTTGCGCTCGTCGCGGTTCATGTGGCGGTTGGCCTTCGCGCCACCCTCCGGCTCGATACCGCGCCGGCGGATCGCCTCGTCGAGCGGGACGTTCGCCGAGCGGAGGATCTGCCCGGCGAGGAAGCGCCAGAGCTTCACGTCCGCGGGCTTCTTCTCGGCCTTCGCCACGATCGCGGCCGTCGCCGCCTCCTTCGCCGCCTCCCGCGCCTTCGCCTCGAGCTGGAACTTGTCGAGCTCGCCGGGCTTCTTCGCCGGCTTGACGTCGCGGATCTCGTTCTGCTCGTCGCGCTTGTCGATGACGCCGGCGCTCCGGAGCAGTCCGAGCGCCCCCTTCTTCGTGACGAGCTCGTGCGCCTTGCCCTCGACGATGGCGACGAGGTCCGGCTTCGGCGTCGGGTCGCCGGGCGGCCCCTTGACCGTGGCGATCGCGCCGTGGAGGACCTGGCGCCAGGTCGGCGGCTTCCAGCCGGCCGGGGGCGCGCCGGGGCGGGCATCTGCTTCGTGCCACGCTCCGCAGTTGTTCGCGCACCACGTCCAGGCGACGCAGCCCGCGGCCAGAGGCTCTTTGCAGTCGGCGGCGTCCTCGAACTCCTCCGCCGAGTAGACCTCGGCGCCGAAGTCGTGCGCGTCGCCCTCCTCGGCCTCGGTGCACTTCTCCGGGCCGCCGTGCCGGCCCTGGTTCCTCGGCGCGTCGCCCTGCGGCCGCACGAGACCGCAGGGCTCGTCGAGCTCGACGTAGGGGGAGTCGTAGCCGAGCGATCCGCCGTACGGGTAGAGCTTCTTCACCTCGGCCGGCTTGTCGATGACGGGGACGCCGGAGGCCTTCGCCGCGGCGGTCACGCGCTCCGCATGGGCCTTCTGCTTGCCCTCGAAGCACTTCGCGTCCGTGCAGAGCTCCGCGTCCGGGATCCCGTCGGCGAAGAGCTCCGCCTGCTGTCCCGAGCGCTTCGGGCAGGTCGTGCACGCGCCGGCGGCCGGGACGAGGGTGGCGTCTCCGGTAGGGAAGCCGCCGTCGCGGAGGCGGAGCAGAGAGGCGCGCAGCTCGTACTCGATGTCGCCGACGCCGACGGGGTCGCCCCCTTCGCGCCAGCGCCTCTTCGCCTCCGCGGTCGGCTTCTCCTGCCCCTCGGGCGACAGCCCCGCGATGCGGAGGGCGAGCCCGAGCGTGATGCGGTCGCCGGCAAGCAGCTCCTGCGCGGCGGGGATGAGCCGCAGGAGCGCGAACCGCTGGCGCACGAGCCGCGCGGGCTTGCCGAGGCGCTCGGCGACGTCGGCCGCGGTGGCGGGCTGGGGCAGCTCCTCGAGGAGCCGTTGGAAGGCGCGCGCCTCGAGGAGCGGGGGCAGCGGGCGCGAGGTGTACGATGCGATCTGGATCGCGATGCGCTCGTCGGCGGTGAGATCGTCGCGCACGACGCAGAGGACCTCGGTGCGGCCGACCTTCTTCGCCGAGCCCCAGCGGCGCTCGCCGTCGACGATCTGGAAGCGCCCCGCGGCGCGCGGCTCGACGATGAGCGGGCTGAGGACGCCGTGCGCGCGGATCGAGCCGTCGAGGTCGCTCGTGTCGAAGATCTCCTCGGGCGACTCGCGCCGCGGCTGCGCGGGGTCGGGGTCGATGAGGGCGAGC
>Ga0134128_10005424_pt1 | contig 15463 bp, 13 predicted proteins | sample KB31754_FD_96462 | JGI IMG/M metagenome (GOLD analysis project Ga0134128, IMG submission 96462) | Terrestrial soil microbial communities with excess Nitrogen fertilizer from Kellogg Biological Station, Michigan, USA - KB3-175-4 | ecosystem: Environmental > Terrestrial > Soil > Unclassified ... | reverse complement strand
GTGTCAAGATCACATACAAACTTGTCAGCATCATGGACTAGTTTGTCAACATCATGTACTGATCTGTCAGTTAATTGCTTGTGTTCACATGAAAACAGATTTAATTTTGTAAAGATAATTGTTGGAATTAATTTTAATAATTTTACTACATCTGAAAATATACATATATGTTAAATTCAAAGAAAATAATTAAAATAAGATTTAAACAAAATCAAAAATTGACTTGATAATTATCGTAGGCCTATAGAATATCATGAGACTAATTTAATTTGAACAGGACCTAGGCATGTTTTCTAAGTACCATGGATTAATTTCTTGTTAATAGTTCTTCAATGGTATCATCAAGATATGGAAAAGACAAATCACGCTTTGAGATAATACTTATCGCAAGAGGCCATTTTATGTCCAAAATAGGATCATCATACCTCAAACCTCGTTCATACCCAGGAGAGTAAAATTCAGACATTTGATAAAATAATTCAGTTTCATTTTCCAATGTTTGAAAACCTAGAGCACATCCTTCAGGGGCATATATCATGCGGTAATTTTGTGCACTGAGCTCAACACTTATCCATTTTTTAAAAGTATGAGAATTAGGTCTTAAATCAACTAATACTTCAAAAACTTTACCCCTAGTACATCGCACATATTTTATTTCTTGATATGGTTTTATTTGATAATGCAATCCACGCAATGTTCCTTTTGTATGATTATATGATATACTGCATTGTACTAACTTTGGGTTTAGATTTTTTTCTTCAAATTCTTTAATATCCCATGACCGGGCAAAAAAACCTCGTTCGTCTTCTTTCTTTTCAGGCTCTATAATATATGCGCCTTTGATCTCAGTTTCACAATATTTCATATTATAGATCAAAGTTTCCATTTGTCACTCATTTATTTAAATCACCAGATTTTCCACGGAGCTTTTCCAGATCTCCATAATTTATTTAGATAATTTTTTTCCCGTAAAGTATCCATCGGTTGATAGAACCCGGAATGCCTATACGCATAAAAGCGCCCGCTCTTAGATAATTTTTTCATCGGCTCTTGTTCCCAGATTGTTGTGTTATTTTCTATAAGATCAAATATTTCTGGTTCCAATACAAAAAAACCTCCATTTACCCAATCTTTTTTGCTATTAGGTTTTTCCTTGAAATCTATTACTTTATCTTTTTTTATTTTGAGTATGCCGTATTTTTCTGGAGGTATACATGCTGTTACGGTAGCAACAGCATTTTTTTTTCTATGAAAATCAATCAAATTATCAATATTTACATTATTCAAGGTATCCCCGTATGTAAAGCAGAATGTATCATTTTCCAAATATTTTTTTACTTTTCGCAATCTGCCACCAGTCATTGTATTAAGACCGGTATCAACTAGTGTAATTTTCCACTTATCAGGAATGGCGGTACGTTTTATCTGTTCTTTATTAGATTTAATGTTATCAAAAAATTGTTTTATAACATCACCTTTGTAACCTAGACAAATGATAAAGTCATTTATTCCGTAAGTCGAATAAATTTTCATAATATGCCAAAGCATTGGTTTATTTCCGATCAATACCATAGGCTTGGGTTTATCACGAGTTTCTTCTATTAACCTAGTACCTAATCCCCCTGCTAAAATAACAACTTTCAATATGATTAATTCAATTTGAAGATACGACATAAAGTTTTTGTACATTAATTCTAAAAAACTAATTAAAAATATTTTTCAAGATTTCTCTGTTAGGATTAATTTAATGACATTATTAATCAGGACTACTATTACGCATATTTCTATTTAAGAAAATCAATTATCAATTGTGAGACTTTTGGTTTTTTTTCTAAATCTTGGATTGACTTTTTATTTATATGCATATTCAAATCATAGATTTGTTCAATAGTAGGTATTTCTATTCCATCATAAGATTTTTCTACGTCAATTATTTTACCAATTGAGAATTTCTTAATTTCTTTACGTAATGATTCATTTTCCGGATAGTTTCCTCTCGAAACAAGAATCATAGGACACTTAAATTTTAAACATTCACTAATTATTCCATATCCTATTTTTGCAATCACTAGTTGCGAAATAGAAATAATATTTTGACCTTCGTAAAATTCTTTTTTAATTTTACGATCATTTAGAACTAAATTACCATTACTAAGATTTATGACATTAGTATTATAATTATTTTTGATGATTTTAGTATTGTAATCAGCAAGATAACATGAAACTGGAAATGTCTTCAATTTTAAACTGTTAATTATTTTTTTTCTTGTTTTTGTTTTTTGTCTTGATAATAATGCAGATTCTTTAATGTTAGAGAATCCACATAGATTCATTGATAAAGGTAGTTTTATAGCTAAATCAGAAAATGAGAAGGATTCTTCTAACCATGAAATTACATCTATTTTATTTTTGTCATAAGATAACTTGTCAAGTATATCTATCCAAGAAAAATTTGCAATACTAATTGTCGGACATTTTATTTTTTTGGCCAATCGTAGTGCCATAGGTGAAATATCAGTAATTATCAAATCAGGTTTTTTCTTCTTAAGAACTTCAGACTCATGTAGAATCCATCGTTCTTCATTTGAGATAAATTGTAAATAGTTATTGAATGTTGTAGCTGTATCTACTTTATTCAATGACCAATCATAAATTGGGCCTACATCGGTTTTTATTTTGTCTATTTTTATATCAGGTAAGCTAGTTTTAAGAAAATTATATGCTGTAGAATTTTTTATTGTTATTTCAAATTTTTTTTTCTGAATTAAACTACGGACTAATGCTACACTTCGTGAGGCATGACCATAACCATGATCTGATACATAAATGACTATGTGTTTCAATTGATTAACGAAAATGGTTTTGGATTAATATGTGATCAACATTTCTTTACTATTTTTTGACAATCTTTAATTATCTGGGAATTGGCAAGTTTCAAAGTGAACGAAAGGATCCTCATAACTGGAATAACAGGGTTTGTCGGTTCACACCTTGCAGATCTTGCCTTAGAAAAAGGATGTACGGTCTACGGGTTGAAGCGCTGGAATCTATCCAGAATGAGAAATGTTAGTCACATAATGGATAAAATCAACTGGATAGACTGTGATATAACTGACAATGTTTCAGTAAAAAAAGCCATAGAAATTTCAAAACCTGACAAGATATTTCACTTAGCTGCAGAAAGTTTCGTAAGTACATCATGGGATCATCCTCTACATTACATGGATGTAAATTACAAAGGGACAGTCAACTTTTTAGAAGCGATAAAAGATATGAAAATCAATCCAAGATTTCTCATACCAGGATCAGGTGAGGAATACGGTGAAATTTTTGAAGAAGAATTACCAATTAATGAAAAAGTAATTCTCAGACCTGTGAATCCTTATGCTGTGACAAAAATTGCTCAAGACTTGATCGGATATGTTTATCACAGAACATATTCCCTTAATGTGGTACGAGTAAGAGCATTCAATCATGAAGGTCCTAGACGAGACAATGTTTTTGGCATTCCATGGTATGCGTACCAAATAGCTCGTATTGAACAAGGATTACAAGAACCAATAATAAAAACGGGACATATTGAAGATAAGAGAAATTTTACACATGTGCGTGATATGGTAGAAGCGTATTGGATCGCAATTGAGAAATGCATTCCAGGAGAATTATATCTGATAGGTTCTGATGAAAAAGAAAAAATTTACACATACAGAGAAATTATACAAATGTTAATTTCCATGTCTGCCATAAAGAATATCCAAATTCAACAAGATCCTAAGTATGTAAGACCAACATCAGTACCTCGTTTGATAGGAGATACTTCAAAGTTTAGGAGTTTGACAGGATGGAAACCAAAGATTTCCATAGAAAAGATACTTGAAGACACATTAGAATATTGGCGCAATTTTGTGAAAAATAAACTTTATTGATAGCAATTTCAAGGTAGAAATTATTTTAAAAGAAAAATTATAATTACCGTTAACATATTATTTTGTGATTTTAGTGTTATCACGTGTTTGATAAAATTATTTACGTCAGACTTTAATAATTAAGAATTATCCAGAAGAGAAGAAATCCCATTTTTAAATTCTCTAGCTTTTTATCAGAGCCAATACGCGATTTACCGGCTCTTTTTTTATAAGTTACAGGAACCTCTATAATTCTAAAATCTTTTTCTAGACATTTCATTGCCAAAAAAGTTGGAAATGCATTTCCACCTACAGGTATATCAGTCCCAGGATAATTCAATTCATTATGTATTTTTTCTATTGATTCTCTCCTGAAGAGTCTCAGCATACAACTTATGTCATTTAGATTTATAATTCCTAAATGAGTTAGATTCAGGTATTTTAGTTGGATTAATTTTGATAAGAAGTAATTTCCCCATATGTGTATCATCCCTTGTCGAAGATTTCCCTTTTCAGTAAGAATTTGTACTTGTCGTGAACCACTTACAACATCACAGTGATCTATATATTGTAACATTTTATTCAAGTCGTAAGCATTAAACGTCCCATCTGCCTCCGTTAGTAAAATCACATTAGCATCAGTATTGAGCGCCTCCTTTAATCCCATTACAATAGAGTGCCCATAACCTTTATTTTCATTCTTAGTAATTACTTTGGCTCCTGATTGTTTAGCTAATTCAACCGTTCTATCATCACTATGATTATCTATAACTATGACATGTTTGACAAATTTTTGATTAAAATAATCAGTAACCACTTGTCGGATAGAAAGTTCTTCATTATATGCGGGAATTACTACACAAATATTTAGATTATCTATCGGATTATATTGTAAGAAGTGTTTTTCAGCTTCAGTCCTATATTCTCTTCTGCTAAACAAATAAAATATGAACATAATTACCCATAGAACATCAACCAATAAAATCCATTTTAGATATTCAGAAGATTCAATACTTTCAATAAAATTTCTCTCTTGAAGAACATATTGTATACCATTACTAGCAAGAATAATCAAAGTTGTAAAACTCCATATTAGATTGATTATTAAAATTGGAAAAAATGAAAGTACCAATACTGAAAAATATTTTTTCATATCTTTTTGTTTATATGATAATAATTCTACGCTATATCAAGTATCACATATTTTTTATTGCAATTTATAAGAAAAGAAATATGTATGATGAATCAAAATACAGCCGTATGAACTACCAGAGTGAGGATATTTTGAAGAATACGGCGTTAGACAAAGACAAGAGAGCAGAAGAATTGAGAATGAAAATCCTTGATTTGGTATCAGAATACGCTCAAATTTCACATGTTTCACCCCCCTTTGTATCAGGCAAATCAAAAGTACCAACCTCAGGTAGGGTCTACGATGATAACGAATTGAAAACACTTGTTGCGTCATCTCTAGATTTTTGGTTAACCGCAGGCAGATTTAATGCAGAATTTGAGAAGAAATTAGCAGAGTTTTTGGGTGTAAATTTTGTCATTACAACAAATTCTGGTTCTTCAGCAAATCTATTAGCCATGTCTGCACTCACATCAGAATTATTAGGTGATAAGGCATTAAAACCAGGAGATGAAGTATTAGGAGTAGCTGCTTCGTTTCCTACCACCGTTAATCCAATTTTACAAAATAATCTTGTGCCTGTTTTTGTGGACATAGATATTCCTACATACAACATAGATTCAGAATTGATTGAAAATGCGATATCAGACAAAACAAAAGCAATAATGTTAGCTCATACTTTAGGAAATCCCTTTAATTTGGATATTGTAATGGAAATTGCAATAAAATACAACTTGTGGGTAATAGAGGATTGTTGCGATGCTTTAGGTTCTACCTATAACGGAAAACTCGTTGGTACATTTGGAGATATTTCTACAGCAAGCTTCTATCCAGCTCATCATATAACCATGGGAGAAGGCGGTGCTGTTTTTACTAACAATCCAAATCTAAAAAGAGCAATAGAATCGTTTAGAGATTGGGGCCGAGATTGTTTTTGTGCACCAGGTCAGAATAATACTTGTGGAAAAAGATTTGAATGGAAATTAGGAGATATGCCTTACGGTTACGATCATAAATTTATTTATTCAAATCTAGGATACAACTTGAAACTTACTGATATGCAAGCAGCTGTTGGATTAGCTCAGCTTCAGAAACTACCAAAATTCATTGAAAAGAGAAAAAATAACTTCCGTTGGCTTATGAATCGTTTAAAACATTTAGGGGAATATTTTTTATTTCCAGAGGCTACTAAAAATAGTGAACCAGCATGGTTTGGCTTTCCAATTATGATAAAGGAAAATGCCCCATTTACATTAAATGATATCAATTTTTATCTAACGTCACATGGTGTTGATACGCGACCAATATTTGCAGGAAATATTATTAAACAACCATATTTTTTAAACAGAAAATACAGAAAAGTAGGAGAATTAAAGAATACAGACATAATGATGAATAGAGTATTTTGGATAGGAGTCTATCCAGGTTTGACAGAAGACATGATGGAATATGTAGTAAAAACAATTGAAGAGTTCATAAATTTAAAAAAACAAGATAAAGGATAGATTCTTCAGAGTTTTGTTAGTTATGATTTTTTTTGGAAAAATAGTGCAATGAAAGTTTTGATATTTGGTGGTAGTGGACCGATTGGATATTATTTATTCAAAGAACTTAGAGCCAATAAGCACCTAGTAGATGCAACATATTTTACAAATAACATGTTTTCAGAGATAGAGCATAAATTAGATACAACTAATTCCGAATCTACAAAAAATTTGATAACAAGGATCAATCCAGATCTGGTGATAGACACAGTAGCTCTTTCTGGAGTTGATCTGGCAGAAACAAATCATCAGCTGGCAGACAGTGTTACTGTCGAAGGAACAAAGAATATTATCAACGGTTGCAAGATAACTAAAAGTAAGATAGTTTACATATCTACTACTTACGTATTTGGTGATAATGAAAAAATACACACCGAAGCTGACACGCCGCAGCCTGCAAACTATTACGGAGTTACAAAACTCCGTGCAGAAGAATTAGTAATATATTCTGGACTAGACTATTTGATATTAAGAACAGATCAACCTTATGGTTGGATCAGAGGAAATCAGAGAAAAAATTCAGTCATAAGAACATTAGATACATTAAAGACAGGAAATGTATTGAAGGAGATTACTGATTGGTATAGCGTGCCAACATACTTACCAGATTTTGCATTAGCAACATGCAAGCTTGTAGAAAATAATGAATCAGGAATTTTTCATGTTACAGGTAATGATTATCTTAGCAGGTATGAATGGGCTCTACAAATTGCAGACGTTTTTGGATTGAATAAGAAATTGATAGTTCCTATAGAATCCAGTGAGTTGAAACTACCAGCAAAGAGAAGTAATCCGAATGTAAGTAACAAAAAACTCATTCAAAGAACAAATATTATGATGAAAGGAATTACAGAGGGATTATTAGATATGATTAAAAATCCTCAAATTTGATTAGTACGAGCTTCGTTTTCAAACTATAGTTTTCAATCCGTCTTGAGTATATTTTCGACAAGTTTTATCAATTTTTGATGGGGTTTGAGAAGAATCCAATTACAACCAATAGCCTTGGCAGCCTCTATATCCGTATCACAGTCGCCTATTAACCAGCTATTTTTTAAATCAATATCAAAATCGCGTACTGCTTGTAGTAATAATCCGGGTTTGGGCTTTCTGCACAAACATCCTTCATCAGGCTTATGGGGACAATAATAGATTCCATCTACACAGGTGCCATTAATTTTCAGATAATTTTTAAAATGTTCATGTATATTCCCAAGCATCTCATGAGACATCAAATTACGATTAATTGCTGATTGATTTGTAACTATAATTACAAGAAAATTATTTTTTTTTAGAAGATCTATAGCTTGTATTACACCATCAAAAATTTCAAACTCATTTATGTTTTTAACATAATCTTTACGTTCTTTGTTTATTACACCATCACGATCAAGAAATACGGCTTTGTTAGACATTAACTAATAAGAAAAAACGGGCTGACCCATAGATCTTAACATAGTAGTTAAGATATGACACACCATCAGATGCATTGTCTCAATAGTAAGCATGTCATCACTGGGAACGATAAGACTAGTTTTCGAAATCTTTGCTAATTTTCCTCCACCTTTTCCGGTTAATGATACAGTATGCGCATTGATATTATTTGCATATTCTACAGCTTTTAGGACGTTTATAGAATTTCCACTTCCGCTTATCCCAATAATAACATCATCTTTTTCAAGAAAGTTTTGTAGTTGATTAACAAAAACTTCATCATAAGAAGTGTCATTTGCCCAAGCCAAAATTACTGGCACATTATCTGTAAGAGAAATAACCTTGAATTTATTCTCATTTTTTATAAGACTGGTTTTTAATAAATCGGATGTAAAATGACTTGCCGTAGAAGCACTTCCACCATTTCCCATGATAAAGATCTTTTTGTTATTATTTCTTGCTTGAATTAAAATTTCTAGAATTTTCTCAAGTGCATCTGCAGAAATTTTTTTCATCTTATCAATACATTCTATTTGTTCATCCAGATATTTTATTATCAAATTGTTCATATTTTTATCCACCAAACTTACAAATTATGAAGATCAAACACAGTAGCTCCTATACTTTGATATTTAAAATCTACCTTAAATATTCCGTGTTTTTTCAAAGATTTTTCAATTCCACTTTGTTTTGAGGGATCGGCGTAAACAAATAGATGTCCACCACCTCCTGCTCCAGTAACTTTTAATGCATCAGCACCATGAGATAAAGCTAATTTTGCAGCTTTGTCTATGCTAGCATTAGTAACTCCAGCAGCATATTTTTTTTTCTCTTCCCAACCTTTGTTTATAATATCTGCAAATTTTGTTAGATCATTGTTTTTTAATGCATCTCTCATTTCAAGTGCCAGAGATTTTACCTTATGTAAAGCCATCATGGTAGTTTCATTTGTTCTGTTAATATTTTTAATTTGTGACTCTAGTATTTCCGAAGAATGTTTCCTAGGACTGAGATAAAATAGCATAGAGTGTTTTTGCAGTTCACTTCTAGAAGATTCATTTAGTATTATGGGTTCTACTGTGACTTTATCTTTTGTGAATTTATATAGATTAAGATTTCCGTAAGATGCAGCAAACTCATCTTGTTTTCCAATTTTCCATCGAAGAACATCATGACCTATTTTGTATGCTTTCATGGCTATCTTATTTTTACTCCATTCTTTATTTTGAATTGCGAGTATTACTTTCACCATATTAGTAGTCATAGATGATGAAGCTCCCAATCCTGATCCTGGTCCAACATCACTGCAGAAAAATGTATCAACACCCCTAGAAAATTTCAATTCTTTCATACATGCTAATACTATTTCATGACCTTGAAGAGTTTCAACCCTATCATGTCTATTTGGAGGAATATGTGATGCAAAGTCAGGAGAAAAACCTTGAAATTTTTTGTCTTTACGAAACCTCATCATAACGTATGTGTATTTGTCAATAGCATATGCAAGTGAATATCCATCGTATTTGCTATGATATTCTTCCAAATCAGTTCCTCCACCTGCGAAGCTTATTCTCATTGGAGCCTTACCAAGAAGCATGTCTTTATCCACTAGAATCATTATTTATTAATTAGTTTGAAATTTTGAAATTCCGTATAAAGGGAAGTTTATTTTAATAAATCTCAAATATGACATAAAAGAAGATTATCAAGATACTATATCATGAGTCGTTTGTTTAATAGAGTTAAAAATTTAGATATATTCAAATTTGCAATAATCGGTGGATTTACATCATTCCTGCTTTTGATTCTAACAGAAATATTTACTTCTTTACACTTATTTTATGCATTTTCTGCGATTATAGGTTTTGAGATATCACTCATTATTGGGTTTTATCTTCATGACAATTGGACCTTTGTAAATCTTAAAAAATCAACAAGATCCACAACACGACTTTTAAAATATAATTTATTTTCCTTATTAGGTTTAGGAATTAATGAATTGATATTAATATTTTTAACAGAACAGATAAAGTTGCATTACTTATTAAGTGAAGGAGTTGCAATAATTATTACATTTATTTTTAATTTTACAATTAGTAAAAAGATTTCATGGAAAAATTAATTTTAAAATATTTTGCAATATATAACATAAGTCCTAAATAAAAAATGATCTAACAAATAATTTAATAATTAAATATCTGCATCAGATATAGATTATTTTCGTATTAGTTTCATCATAATTAAAATTAGAATTATAGAAATTGTAATGATGGATACCAAAGAGCCTATAGTAATCAATAGTGCAGAATATTTTAGATTTATTTGATGAATACCTACTGTTGGTAAATAAAATGTCATGAACCCAAATTCATCCTTATTTAGAACTTCATCTTTATTATCAATCTGCAAATGCCAATTTTTGCTGTAGCTTTCTCGTACAACTATATTTACAGGTTTTAGGTTTGTAAGTGTTATTACTATTTGATCATTACCAATAGAATACTTTACATCATTTATTTCCCTACCAATAATAAATTTAGTATTATTACTAACATCATAATGCATAACTGATGAGATTTTAGAATTAAACTCTGTTTCAAAACCAGCTTTTGCAAATTTTTCTACATCATTTGGAGGTAAAACCAGAAAATTGGAACCTGTCTCGTTCATAAATTGTTTAATTTTGTCTGGATCAGACGATACAGATGCAATAGACCAGAGTAGCTGCTTGTTAATAGCTGATTGGCCTTCAACACCAGCAGATTGGAAGTGATTAGAATACACATTGAACCACATGCTATCAAATCCAGAAGTAATAAACACCACTTCATCCGTTTTCATTTTATTATTAAGAAAATCAGCTGTTTTTTCTGCTTCATGTTGGTATTCTAGAAATGGATTATGCATTACCATAAAACCTACACCAAAGACTGCAGATACTATGTAGAGCATAACAAGCGTAGAGGAAACAATCGTTATTGTTTTAGCAGATGATTTGTCAAAGAATTTCTTTAATATCAATCCACTAACAATTCCAGCAAAAACTACTAGATACGAAATTTCCCTATCTGGTGATGGAGTCAATTCCATCATAAAATTAGAAGCAGTTAGCACAAAGAATAACATAAACCATGAACCGGCTAGAATAAACAATCTATCCCTAATTGCTTCCTTATTGCGTGTAAACACAATCACAGCTAAGATTATTATCAATAGGAAAGGAAGACCAAAAAAGTATCGAGTAAGCCAAAAATCATAACTAGGTATGAATAATGCCAGTGGATCTATTTTACAACAAAGTAAATTTGAAAGAGTTTTGTTGTAAATTGCATCAATATAGTTTAGAAGGAAAAAGCTTGCAATCCCTATAGCTGAAAATCCAATAAACGATGAACGAATAAAAATATTTTTTCTTCCATTATTTTTTGGATTAATTATAATATGAGTCACCATAATAATTGGAACTACAAAAAGAACATAGTAATGTGATAAAATTGCAAACGCTAGACATACCGAGGTTACAAGAGGCCAGAATGAGATAAAAGTTGTTGAGTTAATAGATTTAGAATATAATAAAATGAATGCTAGAATCATCATAATTGAAAAATCTTGTGGAAAATATCCACTTACATACAGATCCCCAAAATACATCCAAGAACCTAAAACAACTAATGATGCAAGAAAGGATGGCTTTTGTGGAATAGACCACATACGAAGTAATATGTAAATCAATATTGGAATAGCGCAAAATGTTAGAACTCGTGAAATTGAGTAGGCTATGTCTATAGGAATAAAGATCGCAAAAAGAGAAACAAAATATGATGAAAATGGAGGATACAGATATGCAGGTGTTCCAAAATAATTCCAGAAATTCCACCCACTATACGGAAAATGTGTAAAAAGAAATCTTGCTTGGGTAATATGGAATCCACTATCATATCCCATTGCAGGACTAAATAAAATACAGAATGATTCTACAAAAGAAAGTACGCCAATTATTATGATGAAGAATTTATCATTGAAATGGTAAAGAAATTGAGTTTTAAAATTCATAATTACACTCAGATTATGTGATGTGTGTTCCTATCCTTTTTAATCATTAGTATAATCAATATGATTTGCTTTGGTTTTATGGATTAGTATTCCACAACCAATTATAAGTACAGACATTAGCGACACTAGTGAGCCAATAAAGACAGATTTTGGTTTGAACTCCAGGTTTATAGTATGTTTACCAACAGAATCTAATTTTAGAGTCATAAATCCAAATTGATTATCATATAATTTTGATTGTTTTCCATCAATGGTAGATTGCCAATCAGGATCAAAGCTTTGGTTTATTGTAACATTAGATTCCTTGTAATTCTTGAGATTAATTGTCATTTTATCTTTTTGTATATTATAATTAAAGATAGTTGTATCTTTTCCATAAACAAATTTTGGTTGCAAATTTAATTGCATTATTGATGATATTTCAGTTGAGAATCCTCTTGTAAATCCAGCATCTTCATATTTAGATACTAGATCATTTGGAATAATTATGTATCGTGAACCAATTTCTTGCATAAAATTCTTCATTTTTGAAGGATTTGATGATAGTTGAATTATTTCCTGTGAGAGATTGTTATTGACTACCGATTCTTTTTCAAGTATGCCAGATTGAAAATGATCTGAATAAACATTAAACCACATTGCATCAAATGGTGATACCATGATAATTACTTCTCCTGCATACATTTTTTCATTAAGATAATCTACAGTTTTTTTGTCTTCTATAGGATACGATAGAAATGGACTATGGATAATCATATACACTGTCCCTATTGATGCAGATACAATTGTTATTGCTATGACAGAAAAAACTAACGCCAGTTGACCTTTTTTTGATCCTATATTTTCATAGATAAAATTTGATAAAAGGCCACAAAAAAGAGCGGCAAAAATTGCCAAGGGTGCAATTTCTCGATCTGGTGATGGAATTAGTTCAACTTGGAATGGCAATAATGCCAAAATGAAAAAAGATACAAATAACAAACCTACAACTTGAATTAGTTTGTTTTGTGACTTTCTTCTATATATTATAAATACGATCAACGAAAAGAAAACTAATTCAAAAAACGGCAATCCAAAGAAATATCTTGTTTCATAAAAATTGAAATTTGGTAAAAAGAATGATGTCCTATCAAAAGTACAACAGTAAATGTTTTTCAAAGTATGATTAAGAATATTATTAATTAGATTTAATATAAAAAATCCAGATAATCCTGTTCCTAATACTAATATTTGTAATGTGCGAATTATAGATTGTTTCTTCTGATTTCCGAATGGATTAATTAGAATATATAAAGAAACAATTATTGGGATTACAAAAATTACATAATAATGAGATAATACAGCTAGTGCAAAAATTACAGCAGAAGCAATTGGCCAAAATGAAAAAAAATGATCAGACATGATTGATTTAGAATATAATAAAATGAATGCTAGAATCATCATAATTGAAAAATCTTGTGTAAAATATCCGCTTACATACAAATCCCCAAAATACATCCACCCTCCCAAGAGAGTGAGTGCACCAATTAGTGCTGATTTATGAGATATAGACCAACTCCGGAGCAGATAGTAAATAGCAATCGGAGTGATACAAAATATGATTATTCTTGCAATAGTGTATGCAATTTCAATCTTGAAAATATATTGAAATATCGATACAAAATAATATGATAATGGAGGATATAGGTTTGAAACTGTTCCAAAAGACGATTTAAATGTCCATCCCACATATGGAAGATTTTCAAAGAGATGTTTGCTTTTTGACATGTGGAAGCCAGTATCATAACCAACGGATTGGAAAAAAAATATTGGAATAGAGATGGATAAAGAAATTAAAGTAATTATAATTAGATTATATTTATCATTTTCAAACAAAAATAAAATTTTGCTCATCTAATTAAACCACTTAATTATGTGTATAATCTCAGTAATGATCATCTATGATCTTACTCAAAAATAAAAAGCGATTCTTCCAGGTATTTTCCATTGCTTCCTTGTTAACCATTTCAAGATAATTCTTGTCGTGAGATAATTTTAATGCCAAATCAATTTTACTCAGGAAATCTTCTTTATTTATTGCAATTATACTGCTTTTGTATTTATGAGATTCTTTTATAGACGTGGTAACTATTGGTTTTCCCAATGCCATATATTCAAATAATTTTATTGGAGATGTAGAATGAGTAATTTCATTTAAGACAAATGGAAGTATGCATACATCAAACCAGATTGCGTAACTTGGCAAATCCTGATAATCTTTTATTCCCAAGTAATGAATATTATTTAAAGCGAGTAATTTACTCTCTTTCAGACTCCCATCATAATCCCAGCCAATTAGTACAATTTCTAAATCCTTTCTAGTTTCTGCCAAATATTTTACCAGATCATAATCAAACCATTTTGCAATTGCACCAAAATATCCTATTACATGATGCTTTGTCGATCTTATTTTTTTCATTTCTTCAGGAATTTTTAAAATATTTTGGTCAATGTGAAAGTGTTCATATTCTACTGCATTTGGCAATAAATACACATCATGATTTCGTATTTTTTTAACCTCATCAAATAATTTATCAGCTGTAACAATAACTATGTCACTATTTTGAACTAGATAGTTGTGTCTATCAATAACATTAAATTTGAATCCACCACTCACTGCAGGATGAATTTCATCTAGATAATCATACACTATTATTGCTTTTCTTTGTAATTTCTTAATATCATCGATTGTTAGATCTGGATCACCGCTGTGAATGATTAAAACAAATTTTTCTAATTGAGCCAATAGCTCTATAAATTTATGAGAGATGTACAGATTATCATTTAATTTTGTAATTTTTTTTATATTATCATATACATTTCTAGTACAATAGAAAAATAGCCAATCAAGATTCGATAAATATTGAGCCATGTGTTGTGGTCTTTGATAAAGTGGTATATTCCAATCCAGTGCAGGAGGATAGACTATGATTTTTTTATTTTTACCACGTTTAGACATAATTTGACTTAATTCAATACTGAATTCATCGCTAGTTATTTTTGACTCATTGTTCTGTTCTTTATTTAAGGTCATATTATTTTTGATTAATTTATCAATGGATTTTTCTATTATTTTTCCTACAAAAGTACCTCCAAAGTGTTTACCAAACATTTGACCTAACTTCCATGTTTTTGAATTAATTAAAGCATCAATTTGTGCACGATGAAAAGAAACAGATCGTTCAAATTGTTTAATTGATTCTGCCTGGTGAGATATGTGTTGGGTTAAATCATTAATTTGTGAATCATGTTCTTGTTTTATAGTGTTAATTTGTGAATCATGTTCTTGTTTTATAGTGTTAATTTGTGAATCATGTTCTTGTTTTATAGTGTTAATTTGTGAATCATGTTCTTGT
>Ga0134128_10005423_pt1 | contig 15463 bp, 12 predicted proteins | sample KB31754_FD_96462 | JGI IMG/M metagenome (GOLD analysis project Ga0134128, IMG submission 96462) | Terrestrial soil microbial communities with excess Nitrogen fertilizer from Kellogg Biological Station, Michigan, USA - KB3-175-4 | ecosystem: Environmental > Terrestrial > Soil > Unclassified ... | reverse complement strand
TCGATCGCCCACACATCCGGGATGGACTCGAATACCGAGAAGTTGCAGAACACCTTGTCCACGAGCTTGGCGTCCAGTTGATCCAGCACTTCGCGATGCGCGCGCTCTTCCGGCTTCAGCCGCTTGCGCACGCCGTGCGCAAGCGCGTAATAGAAGTCGTCCAGTTTCGCGCGCGCCGCCAGATCCAGCGCGCCCTGCGCGTACTGCGCCTGGCCTTCGGCGAGCAGATGCTGTGCTTCGTGCCAGATCTCCAGCACCGGGCGCTGATCGAGCGCGGCGTGGGTCGCGCGCAAATCGTGCAGTACCTGCGGCTCATCTGAACCCGCCGGCACAATTTCGCAGACCGGCGCGATCTCGACTTCGCTGACATTCACCACCAGCACCGCGTGATGCGCGGTCATGGCACGGCCGGACTCGGTCAGCACGTGCGGCGGCTCCAGGCCCATTTCCGCGCAGGCATGCGCGAGCGGTTCCACGATCGCATTCGCGTATTGATCGAGGTCGTAATTGATCGAGCACTCGCTGCGCGAGCGCGTGCCCTCGTAATCCACGCCCAGCCCGCCGCCGACATCCACGTGATCCAGCGGCAGGCCCAGCGCGCGCAACTCGGCGAAGTGTCGCACCGCTTCGCGCATTCCCAGCGTGATGTCGCGCAGGTTGGAAATCTGCGAGCCCATGTGGAAGTGCAGCAGCCGTAGCGTGTGCGCGAGATTCGCCGCCTTCAGCTTTTCCGCCAGCGCGAGCAACTGCTTCGGCGTCAGCCCGAACTTGCCCTTGTCGCCGCCGGTGTTCTGCCACTTGCCCGCGCCGATCGATGCCAGCCGCACGCGCACGCCGAGCTTGGGTTCGATGTCCAGCGCACGCGACTGCTCGATCACGTGTTCGAGTTCGGACGGCTTCTCGATCACGATGATCACATCCAGCCCGAGCTTGCGGCCGATCAGGGCAAGCCGGATGTAGTCGGCATCCTTGTAGCCGTTGCACACCACCATCGATCCCGCTTGCGCCAACCCCAGCACCGCCAGCAGTTCCGGTTTCGATCCGGCTTCCAGACCGAAACCTTCGCCGCCGGCCAGCGTGCCGGCGACCGCGCGCTGCTGGTTGACCTTGATCGGATACAGCGCGGTGTAGCCGCCGGAATAATTCTGCGCGCGCATCGCATTCTGGAATGCCGCGCGCAATCTGGCGCGGCGATCCAGCAGGATGTCGGGAAAACGCAGCAGCAGCGGCAGGCGCGCGCCGAGTTCCTTGGCACGCGCAACCGCTTCATCGAGCGCGATCGCCGGACCGTCCTCCCCGCGCGGGCGCATCGCGGCACGGCCGCGCGCGTCAATGCCGACGTAACCGTCGCTCCAGTGCGCGACCGAATACATGCGGCGGGCGTCGTCCAGGCTCCAATGGGCCATCGGGATTCCAGAGGCAAGCGAATGCCGAATTGTAGCGCCCACACGTTAGAATCACGGGTTCGCCAATCCGGACCTGGATCGTCATGCCGCAACTGAACTGGTTCACCGAAGCGCACGCCGCCTCCGGCTCCTCGATCGGGTTCCGCACCGAACGGCAGTTGCATGCCGAGAAGACGCAATTCCAGGCCATCGAGATCTACCAGACCACCGATTGGGGCAACCTGATGGTGATCGACGGCTGCATCATGCTCACCGGCCGCGACAACTTCCTTTATCACGAGATGATGTCGCACCCGGCGCTGTTCACCCATGCAAATCCGAAGCGCGTGGTGGTGATCGGCGGCGGCGACTGCGGCACGCTGCGCGAGGTGCTGCGTCACGTTGAAGTGGAATCGGCCGTGCAAGTGGAGATCGACGAGCGCGTGACGCGTTTGGCCGAGCAGTACTTCCCGGAGCTTTGCGAAGCCAACGATGATCCGCGCGCGCAACTGCTGTTCGACGACGGCATCAAGTACATGGCCGATTGCACGGCGGAATCCATTGACGTGGTGATCGTGGATTCGACCGACCCGGTCGGACCGGCCGAAGGCCTCTTCAACGCGAGGTTTTACGCGAGCTGCCGGCGCGCATTGCGCGCCGGCGGGATACTGGTGCAACAATCCGAATCGCCGATCGCGCATCTGGAATTGATCAAATCGGTGCACGCATCAATGCGTGAAGCCGGCTTCGGCGCGGTGCTTACCTTGCCGTTTCCGCAACCGTGCTATCCCACCGGATGGTGGAGCTGCACCATGGCGCGCAAGGGGGATGATTTGAATACCTTCCGTGCCACCAAGACCTTCCCGACCCGCTACTACAACGCCGAAATCCATCGCGCGGCACTCGCGCAGCCGGAGTTCATGCGGGCGCCGCTGGGGGGATAGCCGGTGCTCTCTGCAGCGACAGATGGCATTCATGCTACTCAACGTAGCTTCAGCTCACCCAGTTACGGAATCGCACCCATGCTTCGCCACGTCCCGACGGTTGCGCTTGCCGGTTTGCTGCTCGCCTTCGGCGCGCAAGCCGCGCCCGCGAAACACGCGCGCAAAAGTCGTCCGGCGCCACCCGCTGTGGCCGCTACCGCTGGTGCGATGCCCGCTGCCGCTTCCAGCGCAGCCCCGCAAACCAACATGCCTTCCCCGGCGGAACAGGCACGCATCAATGCGCTGATCCAATATCAGAAGGATCTGGTCAGCGTGCTGGCATTGCGTGGCGATGCCGTGCATCTGCTCGGCGCATCGCTGCTCGCGAGGCCGCTGCCCGATCAGCCGCAAGGCTTGAGCTTTCATGATTTGATCGAGCGCGCGGCCAAGGCGCCCAACGCCGGCCCCGGTATCACTTGGGCGCGGCTGGCGGACTGCGATGCAGGCACCAACGCATGCCCGAACGCGGATGTATACGCGCAATTGCAGAAGCAGGTGCCCGATAATGCCGCGGTGTGGACGCTGGCGATGGACCTGGCCACGGAAAAAAACGACGCCGCTGGCGTGCGTGCGGCGCTGGCCAAGGCCGCGGCGGCAAAAAGCTACGACGATTATTTCGGCGTTGAACTGCAAGGTGTCGCCGATGCTGTCGGCACGCTGCCGCCGCTGCCCGAGACCATGACCGGCGCTCAGCCGGGCGAGCCGACCAGCGCGTCGGGCGTGGAATTGCTGATCGCCTTCGGCGTCGCCAACCAGCAGCCGCGGCCGTCGCTGCAACCGCTGTTGCAGCTTTGCACGCTAAGTAACGCCGCCACCGATGACGCGTTGAAATCCGATTGCCTGAAGACCGCGCGCACGCTGGAATGGGGCAGCAGCCCGTTGGCACGCGCGGTCGGTCTGCAGATTCACAGCCAACTCGATCCTGCGGCCAAACCCGCCGTGGACGCGGACACCCGCAATCTCGCCTGGCAATTGCAGAACTACGGCGCGCTCGGCATCCAGGGATTGAACAACGATCAGTTGGCCCAGCAATTGCTCGAGGCTGCGCGCACCGGTGGCACCGAACTGAGCCTGGTGTTGTCGAGTTTGCGCGCCAACAATATTGCCACCGAGGCGCCGCAAGGCTGGCAGCCCGAACAACCGCAACCGGCCGCGCCAGCCAGTACCGGCCGGTAGTGCAGCGGCGAGTCCAGCAGAACAAAATATCGCTATCCGGCTTCCGATTCTCCACTCCCGGCCCCGCTCCCCATGCGCGAACTGATCCTGCTGCGGCACGCCGAAGCCATGCAACTCGCCTTGGGCGGCAGCGATCGTGCGCGCCCGTTGAGCCTGCACGGCGAACAGGAAGCGCGCGAAGCCGGCGCCTGGTTGCGTGCCCAGGGCGCATCGCCCGATACGGTATTGTGCTCGCCGGCGCGACGCGCGCTGATGACGGTGGAACGCGCGCTGGATGTGCTCACGGATGCCGCGGCATTGCCGGCGCCGCGGTTCCTGCCGGAAATCTACGAAGCGACACCTGGCACGTTGATTGCGCTGCTGGAACAGCACGCGGCCGATGCACGGCAAACACTGCTGGTCGGCCACAATCCCGGCTTGGAGCAGTTGCTGGCGCTGCTGATCAGCGGACGTTCCGGAGAAGCCCGCGGCGTTGCACCGGCCGGGATCGCCTGGGTCGAACTTGACGCTGCCGGTTTCGACCCGGGCAGCGCGCGACTGCGTGCATTCTGGTCGCCCTAGGAAGACCTGATTACCTGATTTGATGCTCGCCCTTGCCCACATCGCCGTACTTCCGCAACCCTCGAAGCCAGCACTTCGCAATGGCTCCTGTCCCGTTGATGCAAGAGGACTCGGCGGTGCGGCTCGTCGCAGATTGGCGTCGACGCTGCTGCTTGTCACCTTGACGGTGGTGTCCGCCGCCAGCTCGGCGACGCCGGGCGCGTGGTCGATCGACAGCACCCGCTCGTTCGCCCAATTCAGCGTGCGCACGCTGTGGTTCACCCACGAGCGTGGTCGGTTCGCGGGGGTGCACGGCGCGTTGCGCCGCGACGGCGCCGATCTGGACGTGGTGGACGCCTGGATCGATACCGCCAGCCTGATGATGGACAATACCCGCGCGTTGAACGAAGCGCGCGGCCCGGGCTTCTTCGACGCGACTCGCTACCCGCGCATCCACTTCGTTTCATCTCCGTTTGCGAATGCCGCGCTGCGCGAGGGCGGCACGCTGCAGGGCATCCTCGATCTGCACGGCCAGCAGCGGATGGTGCAATTCACCTTGTTGCCCTCGGCCTGTCCGGCACAACCGCTGGGCTGCACCATCCGCGTGCATGGCACGCTTTCACGCAGCACGTTCGCGATGCGCGCGCATCGCGGACTGTTGTCGGATCGCGTGGTGCTCGATCTCGACATCATGCTGGGCGAATCGGGTTAGGATCGTCGCACCGGGGAGCATTTAGTTGCGACGTTATTCACTACTGCTGTGCGCGTTGACGGTCCTGCTGGGCGGCTGCGTGCCGTTATCGCCCAAGCGCATCCATCACGCCGATGCGATCGTGGCCGCGAGCGTGGATCGCCGGCTGGATTGCCATGCCGCCGATGCCTGCGCGCAAGCCTCGCCATTTCTCGCCCAGGCCAATGCGGCATTCGCGCGTTCGGATGCCAACCACCCGCGCAACCAGGCGACGCTGCTGGAACTCGGCGAAGACGCGCTGGTGGCGCGCATCAATCTGATCCGGGCGGCGCGCAAATCCATTGATATCCAGACCTACATCTGGGCCAAGGACGATGCCGGCCTGCTGGCGCTGGATGAACTGGTGAACGCGGCGCGGCGCGGCGTGAAGGTGCGCATCCTGGCCGATCAACTGGGCTCGCTCAACGACCCGGCGCTGCTCTCGCGGCTGGCGCGTGCCAGCAGCAATCTGGAGATCCGGCTCTACAACCCGACCTTTGACAAGGCACAAAGCAATTTCGCCGAATACACCGCCAGTGTGTTGTGCTGCTTCGCCCGCTTCAACCAGCGCATGCACAACAAGCTGTTCCTGGTGGACGACGCGGTCGGCATCACCGGCGGGCGCAATTACGAAGATCGCTATTACGACTGGGATCCGCAGCTGGATTTTCTGGATCGCGATGCCCTGATCGCCGGCCCGGCCGCGCGCCAGATGGCGACAAGTTTCGAGATTTTCTGGAACCATCCGCGTTCGGTACCGCTGACACATCTGCGCGACGCCAACGCGAGCATTCTTGCGCATCCACATGACGTGCCGCCCTGGGTCACGCCGGTGTACGGTGACCCGCAGCGCGTCGCGAGGGTGCAAGCAGAGGCCGAAGACCCGCAATTCCTGCGCAGTCATTTCAGCGATGCCAGCATTCCCGTGGGGCGCGTGGATTATTTTTACGACCTGCCGTCCAAGACCAAGGCCGTGCACGGCCGCGACGCGAAGGAACTTACCCGCGACCTGATGCGGCTGCTCAGCGATGCGCAACATGAAGTGGTGTTGCAGACGCCGTACCTGGTGTTGACGACGCGCGCGGGCGACATCTTCCGCGCATTGCAGAAAAAGCGGCCGCCGGTGCACGTGCTGGTCTCGACCAACTCGCTGGCCTCGACCGACGCGCTGGGCGTCTACGCGCTCTCCTACAAACACCGCAAGCGCTTTCTGGTGGATTTCGGCTTCGATCTGCACGAACTCAAACCGCATCCACTGGACGCACCGGAGATTATCGCCAATTACTTGACGCTCACCGACGACAACGCGGCGGCGGCACTGGGCGGTGGGAGGCGCGGGCCGGCTCCGATCAAGCCCGAGGATTTCGGACCGCGCGTCAGTCTGCACGCCAAGTCGCTGGTGGTGGATGACGCGGTGGCGATGGTCGGCTCGCACAATTTCGATCCGCGCTCGGCCAACTACAACACCGAAGCCGGCGTGATCGTGTATGACCCGAAATTCGCGGCGGCGCTGCGGGCGGCGATCGTGCGCGCCACCCAACCCCAGAATTCGTGGCTGATCGCGCCGCGCGATCCGATTCCGGTACTGGGCGACGTCAGCAATGCGATCGGCGAGGTGTCGCGGCGGCTGCCGCTGTTTGACCTGTGGCCGTTCGACTATGCCACCAGCTACGAATTGAAGCCCGGCTGCGATCCGCTGCCGCCCACCGCTCCCGGCTTCTCGAAATGCTACGATTCGGTCGGCGATTTTCCCGAGGTCAACTTGTCGCTGACCGCGATCATCACCCGCTTCATCACCGCCTTCGGAGCGGGGGTGCAAGGGATCATGTGAGTACAACCGACTCTCAACAATCCGCCTTCGCCATCTCGCCGGTCGCCGAATCCACCTGCAGCGGCAGGTAAATGCAGAAGCGCGTTTCCACACCTGGCGCGGATTGCGCTTCGATGCGACCGCCGTGGTGTTCGACGATCTCTCGACATACGGTAAGCCCCAACCCGGCCGCGCCGTGCTTGTCGCCCACCTGCACGAAGGGATCGAAGATGCGCTGCAATTCGTGCGCGGGAATGCCTTCGCCGTTGTCGGTCACGCACAGTTTCAGTTCGTTGTTGCCCGCGCCTATGCCGAGCGCCAGCGATATGGTCCCGCCCGCCGGTGTGTGCCGCAGCGCGTTGTCGAGCAGGTTGTCGAGCACCCGCTCGCACTCGCTGCGGTCAAGGTGCAAATCCGGCAGGTCGGATGCGATCTGCGCACGCAATTCGATCCGCTGATCTTGCGCGCGCGCGGCGAACCGCCGCAATGCCGCGTGAGCGGCCTGGCCGGGCGTGCATGGTTGCGCGGGCCGCACGGCACCGGGAAGGCGCGACAGATCGAGCAGATCATGCAACAACGCAGTGAGCCGTGCGGCTTCCTCGCGCAAGGTTTGCATCAGATCGGCCTCGCGCGACTCCGGCGCAAACCTGGCGCGCTCGGCAAGCAGGTCCAGGGCCATGCGCAGACCCGTCAGCGGCGTGCGCAATTCATGCGAAGCGCGCAGCACGAACTCGTTGCGTTCCTGAGCGAAGCGGCGCTCGACGGTGACGTCGCGCACGACCAGCACCAAGCCCGGGCGCGTATCCACGAACGGCATGAAGCTGCAGCGCAGTTCGCGGCGCAGCATCCCTTCGCCCAGACTGAATTCCAGTGCCGCGGCGCGTCCGGTGGGATGCGCACGCCGCATGCACAGACGTGCATGCGCGTCGAGATCGTCGCGGCCCAGCACTTCGTCCAGGCTGCTGCCGATCACGCCATCTGGCCGCACGCCGAACTGCCTCGCAGCCACCGGATTGAGCCGCTCGATGCGGGCATTTTCGTCCATGATTACCAGGCCGTCGTCAATGCTGTTGAGCACGGTCTCATTGCGGCGTTGTTCCGACAGTAGCCGGTCGACATCGCTGGCGCGGAACGCGGCCAGCGCCTCGGCCATTTCATTGAACGTCGCGCCGAGCGTATTGCCCTCGCAATAGCCTGCGCCGCCGACCCGCACGTCGAAACGCCCGGCCGAGATCGCGCGCGTTGCCGCGGCGATCTGTTCCAGCGGCCGCGCGATGGTCGCGGCCAGGTTCAAGCTCAACCAGATGCCGGCCAGGATCAGCAGCATGCCGCCCACCCACAGCAGCAATTCCGCGAAAGTTCCGAGCCGCCCGAAGTGGGTCAACACTACGCAGAACGCCACGATGCCGGCGATTGCCAGCGCGAGGAAGGCGCCATGGCTGAGCAGAAGGGTATGTTTCAGGCGCATCGAAGTCCGTCCGCAAATGGTCCGCCGATAACCGTGCTGCCATGCGCATGGAAAGTGGGAGGAGAGAGGTGCTGGCAGCGACAATGCGGGCTCGGATTCCTGCTACATCACTCCTCTCTCCTCCCGCTTTCAAACTCCATATCGTTTGCGTTTGCGGTACAACGTGGACACGTCTATGCCCAGCGTGCGCGCGGCGTTCTCCAAGGTGTCGCTGCGCGCCAGCACGCTCTGGATGTGCACGCGCTCAAGCTCATCCAGCGTCTGCGGCAAATAGGTCGGCGCCGCCGGTTCGGCGATGCCGTCGCCCAATGCGAGATGCTGCGCATCTATCTGCGGTTCGCCGCACAGGATCGAGGCACGTTCGATCACGTTGCGCAATTCGCGCACATTGCCCGGCCAGCGATAGCCGACCAGGGCGCGGCGCGCGGCATCGGTAAAGCCGCGCGGACGCCGGCCATGCTCGGTAACGAAACCGGCCAGAAAGCGCTCGGCCAGCGGCAGGATATCCTCGGGCCGTTCGCGCAAGCCGGGCAAGCGCAGCGCGATCACGTTGAGGCGATACAGCAGATCCTCGCGGAAGGCCCCTTCGGCCACGCGTTGGGTGAGATCGTGATTGGTGGCGGCGACCAGCCGCACATTGGCACGGCGGGTAACCGGGTCGCCGACGCGCTCGTATTCGCGATCCTGCATGAAGCGCAGCAGCTTGGGCTGCAGGTCCATCGGCACATCGCCAACCTCATCCAGAAACAGCGTGCCGCCGTCGGCCTGGCTGACGCGTCCGGCGGCATTCTGCACAGCGCCGGTAAAAGCGCCGCGGCGGTGGCCGAACAATTCACTCTCGAACAAGGTCGGCGACAGCGACGGCGCATTCACCGTGACGAACGGTCCCTTGGCGCGCTTGCTCCACCGATGGATGGCGCGCGCCAGCATGCCCTTGCCGGTGCCACTTTCACCCAGCAGCAACACGGTGACGTCCGCCGATGCCGCGCTGTGCGCGGTGTCCACCACCTGGCGCATCAGCGGCGAGCGGCTGGCGAGCGCGTCGTCGGCCTCGTTGCTGCCGGCCGCGCGCTCCAGCTGCTCCAGCCGCAGCTCCATCCGCTGCGCATTCAACTGGCGCTCGGCCGCCGCGCGCAACTGTTCGCAGGAGCAGGGCTTGATCACATAGTCGGATGCACCCGCGCGCATCGCTGCCACCGCATTGTCGATCGACGAGTGCGCGGTCACCATCACCACGCGCATCCACGGCGCGGCGGTGCGCAGCATCGGCAGCAAGTCTATGCCCGACGCGTTGCCCAGTTTGAGATCCAGCAGGCACAGGTCGAACACCATGCGCTGCACCAGGTTCTCGGCCACCTCCGCACTGTCGGCGCAGGTGACGTCGCAACCTGCGTCCTCCAGGCAATAGCGGAAAGTCTTGCGGATGGCGGCCTCGTCATCCACCACCAGCACCCGCGCACGCGGGGTTTGATCGTGCGGCCGCTCCTGCTGCGGCAACTCCGTGCGCGCCTGACTGTGATCCATTGCAACTCCGTGGTGCGCGTCCTTGCTGCTTCAATGTGCGCCACCGATCGCGCGTGATCCGGGGCCGCCATCACACTCTGCGAACCGGCATGCCGCACGCGTGCGCAGATCGCTTCTGACCGCGTCGCCCTTGCCTGAATATGCGGTTCCCCTGCAGCGTTTCGGTTCGGAATCCGGATGCCGCGGGCATTTTGCAACGGACAATGTGAGGGTTATGCAAACTGCACGGGAGCTCTCGCGCAGCCATTCGCAAGCCCTTGTCTGACAACACCTCGACCCGGGCGCGGGCTTGGCACAGGTCTTGGAGTTGAACTGGGCGGTGGCGCGTCGCGGATCCTTACGCCAAGGCCGGCACAACATACCAAGGCAGGTTTCCACCGTTGCAATCCCCCTGTTGCGGTGGACCTCGAGGCAAGGACGCAAACTCGCATCGGATGCACCGAGGATCCGCGACCCCGCCATTTTTTTCGGTCCATACCTTTTGAAAGACCCATTCAGACCGTGCTCGACTCCCGCCGCATGACGCTTCTTGGTCAGGCTGCGATCAAACCTTTGCCCAGGAAAATTTGATCGAAAGCGGGGTTTGGCGAGGCGGTTAGATCGTGACCCGATGAAAATCGGGAAATTTTCCCTCCGGAGTTGTCTCTCATGACCAAGCAGTCCTCGCCGAAGCAATCCCCGTCGAAAACCCGTCGGCAGGGTTCACCGCGCAGTTCGCAAACATCGCGCACCCGTTCTGCGGCGAGCCCGCAGGATCGCGCGCAACCCGCGCACGCGCAGCAGGCCGGAAGGCGGCGGGCGGCGGCGGCCAACGAGGAAGAATGAACTTGCCCGCAGCGGCCCCGTCCATTGCGCCCGCGGCGAGCGTGAGCATGAGCCACGATCCGGATCCCGAATTTTTCCCGCCTCCGCCCAGGCAGCCGCTGCCACCCGGCAAGCAGCCGACCGGGCCGATGCCGGACCAGGATCCTGCGCCGCCGGCGCCGCACCATCTGCCGGATGATCCGGTCGCCGAACCGGATGAGGGTGAGCAACTGCACTGGACGCCGGCATTGGCGAATGCCGCGCTGCGCGCACGCATCGGCCCATGATCAACCGCGATCTGCTGCTCGGTCGCTGCACGCAATGCCGCGCGCGCATGCGGCAAGCCTGGGCGCGCTTGCGCGGTGATCGACAACTTGGCACGCGCAGCATCCACGAATATCTGCACGGTGCGGCGCGGGCCCGTTATGGGCATAGTCGCGCGCTGGCTGAAAGCCGGTTGCGACGGCTGGAACGCGGGCTTTGATCTGCACCTGATGCTGCTCTGAAAGCGGAGGCGCCCCTAGCCAGCCGGCTTGGCGGCAGGTTCGATGCTCAGGGAACGCATGCGTTCGTGCGCCGCGCGTACGCTCGGCATGTGCCGACGCAGCACAGCACGCAGATCTTCCAGTGGCAGGTGCAGGGTGGCGCGCTCCATCGCATGCAGCAGCCGATCTTCGACGCGCTCGAATTCCGCAAGGTAGACCCGATCGCCTGTGCGCGACCAGCGCGCACGCAAATTCACGTACTGCATTCGCCACGTCCCGTTCCAAGTGCCGGCGGAGATCTCCTCGCCGCGCACGCCCAGTAATGCGGCAAATTCGCGACCCAGCGCGCCGCGAGTGCGTCTGGCTTCGGCGGCGGTTTCACGCAACGTCGGATCGCGGATTCGATTCGCGGCCTCGCGATAGAACCGCTCGCCATCACGACAGATTTGCACAAGGTTGCGCAGCGGGGCGAGAGCTTCGGCCATAGCGGACGACGTTAACCTTGGCCATGCCATGCGGACGAGCATCAATTGGGGAGAATTGAAAATCCTCCAGCCTGCCCGCCCGCCGGCTGGCCCCAGCCGCCCCGTATTTGACGGCCTTCCGGCCGCTGGTTACGCTGGCGCGCTCACCCGCTCGCGAGAACGATCATGGCGCTGGATATCCAACTCACCCTAAGTGATGACGACCTCGGCCATTTCACCCAGGCCATGCGCCAGGCGCAGGAATCGTCCAAGAGCCGCGAGGGCTCGGAAATCATTGCCGATGCGCGCCGCTTGCTCACGGAAATCCAGGGCACGTCGGTGCCGGCCTTCATCCGCGAACGGCTGGACACGGTTGAATCCATGATCGCGATGGCCAGCGACACCGGCTTTGGCCTGCCCGCCGAAGATTGCGCGCGCGTGCTGGCGGTACTGGCTTACCTCGCTGATCCGGTGGATTTCATCCCGGATACGGTGCCGGCACTGGGGTTTCTCGACGACGCGATCATGATCGAGCTGTGTCGCGAAGAGCTGCGCTACGAAATCGAAGCCTACGAGGATTTCAGCGCTTGGCGTGAGGAGGAAGCGCATCGTCATGGCGCGGATCCGGCCACGCTCAGCTTGCATCGCATGGATTGGGCAGAGGCGCGCCGCCAGGAAGCGATCGAACGTATGCATCGCCGCCGCCGCGAGTCGTATGTCAGCGGCGAATGGAAGCCGACGCTGTTTTCGGTGCGGTAAAGCCGGGAAGGATGACGTGGGGGAGGGTTCAACCCGCCCTCGGACGGGCCTCAAAACGGCGGGTCAAGACCCGCCCTGCCTTTCCATGATCGCCACCACGCCCATTCCGCCCGCGGTGCAGATCGAGATCAACCCACGGCCGGAGCCACGTTCCGCCAGCAGCTTCGCGAGCGTGGCCACGATGCGCGCACCGGTGGCGGCGAACGGATGACCGGTGGCCAGGCTGGATCCATGCACGTTGATCTTCGCCGGATCGATCGGACCCAGCGGCTGATCGCGACCCAGCCTTTCGCGGCAGTAATCGGCCGATTCCCACGCGCGCAGCTGGCACAGCACCTGCGCCGCGAAGGCTTCGTGGATTTCGTAGTAATCGAAATCGCCTAGCGTCAACCCGGCACGATCCAGCATGCGCGGTACGGCCACGGTCGGCGCCATCAGCAGGCCTTCGCCATGCACGTAATCGACGCCGGCGACTTCCGCAAAGGTGAGATATGCCAGCACCGGCAGATTCCTTTGCGCGGCCCATTGTTCGCTTGCCAACAACACTGCCGCCGCGCCATCCGACAGCGCGGATGAATTGCCGGCGGTCAGCGTGCCGTTCCCGGAACTGCGATCGAATGCCGGCTTCAACTGCGACAGTTTTTCCAGGCTGGTGTCGGCGCGCAGCAGGTTGTCGCGCGTCTGCCCACGAAACGGCACCACCAGGTCATCGAAAAATCCCGTGTCGTACGCGGCGGCGAGCTTGCGATGGCTCTGCAAGGCCCACTGGTCCTGTTCGACACGACCGATATGCCACTGCTTGGCCATCAATTCGCAGTGCTCACCCATTGAAAGCCCGGTGCGCGGCTCGACCACGCCCGGCGCCGCCGGTTTCAATTCACGCAACGAGAATCCACGCGCGGCAGCCTTGAACTTCTCGCCGAACGTGCGTGCTCGATTCAGATCCAGCAGCCGCTGCTGCAGACGGTTGGAATAGGCGAGCGGCACCTGGCTGGTGGTATCGGAACCGCCGCCTATGCCGGCTTCGATCTGTCCGGTCGCGATTTTTTGCGCGATCAGAATTGCATTGTCGAGCGAGGTCCCGCAGGCGCGCGCGGTGGTGATGCCGGGCGTGGTCATCGCGAGGCCGGATGACTGCGCGGCTTCGCGCGCGAGATTCCAGTCGGCCGGGTGTTTCATCACCGAACCGAACGCGACCTCGCCCAATTCGACGCCCTGCAAGCCGAACTTTTCGACCAGCGCGCCCAGCACCTTCACCGACATGCCGAAATTGCCGAGATCGGCATAAGCGGTGTCGCGCTTGCAGAACGGAATGCGGGAGCCACCCAGCACGGCGACGCGGCGTTGTTGCGGGATCATGTTTGCTCCTGCTTCAGTGCCGTCATTCCGGCGAAGCCGGGATCCATCTTGATCTTTCCGGGACAAAATCAAAGTGGATTCCGGATCGCCGCCGCGCGGCTCCGAAATGACAAAAACTATTCGAGCGCAACAAACCCGCGCGCGAATATCCGATACGCTTCTTCATTCATGCCGAGCGACGCATACGTGCGCTGCGCGCGCGTATTGTCACGCTCCACGTACAAGCGCAAGCCAATCACCCCCGGCGCCGCGCGCGCGCGCGCTTCCACTTCCGCATACAACGCGCGAAATACACCGCCGCGCCGCGCCTGCGGCACCACGTACACGCTCTGGAACCACCACCAGTCACCATTGCGCCAATCACTCCATTCGAATGTGATCAGCAGGCACCCGACATTCTCGCCACCGCGTTCGGCGATCAAATAGAACCCGCGCAGCGGATCTTCAAACACCGCCGCGACGCCGCGCGCCAACACCCCGCGGTCGAGCGCCTTGTGCTCGGTTTCCAGCGCCATCGCCGCGTTGCACTCGACAAGAAATTCTATGTCGGCAGGCTTGGCGTCACGTAACCTGATTGCATCAGTCATGCTTGATCCTTGTCCCCCGCCGCAAGCGCCCCAGTTTACGCGTCAGCGTGTTGCGACCCAATCCCAGCGCCGCCGCGGCGCGTTGACGGTGGCCATCATGCGCGGCGAGCGCGGCGTCGAACAGCGTCCGCTCGAAGCGCTCGCGCGCTTGCGCGTGCAGGCCTGGGCGGCCTTGCGCCAGTTGACGTTCAACCCATCGCCGCAGGGCGCTCTCCCAGTTTTCCATGGCATGCGTTTCCGCTCCCGACGCAGCCGTGTGCACATCCAGATCTTCGCGACGGATACTCGATGAGGGCGCGATCACCGCCAGTTTCCGGCACAGGTTTTCCAGTTGCCGCACATTGCCGGGGAAGTCGCGTTTGACCAGCGCCTGCAAGGCCGCCTGCGTGAAATGCTTGGGGGCCATGTTGAACTCGCGCGCGGCGCTCTCCAGAAAATGTTGCGCGAGTGGCACGATGTCTTCGCGCCGTTCACGCAACGCGGGCAAATGGATGCGCACCACATCCAGCCGATGCTTGAGATCGGCGCGGAATTCCCCGCGCGCGACTTTCGCATCCAGATCCTGATGGGTAGCGGCGATCACACGCACGTCGGCGTGGATCAGTTCGCGGCCGCCGACGCGATAGAACTCGCCGCCGGCCAAGACGCGCAGCAAGCGCGTCTGCAACGCCAACGGCATGTCGCCGATTTCGTCCAGGAACAGCGTGCCACCCTGGGCCTGCTCGAATCGGCCGAGATGGCGCCGCTGCGCGCCGGTAAACGCACCGGCCTCGTGCCCGAACAATTCGCTTTCCAGCAATTCCGCAGGGATGGCCGCGGTGTTGAGCGCGACCAGCGGCTGGGCACGACGTGCGCTCTCTCGATGCAGGGCGCGCGCAGCCAGTTCCTTGCCCGTGCCGGTTTCGCCGGTGATCAATACGTTCAGATTGCTCGCCGCGACGCGCCCGATCAGACGAAATGTCTCGCGCATCGGCGCGCTGTTTCCCAACAGCGCCGGCGCTTCCGGGTTTGTCGAAGCCGCTGATGATGAGGGCGAAGTTTCCAGCGCGCGCTGCACGCTGGACACGGCTTGCTCCAGGTCGAATGGCTTGGGCAGATAATCGAACGCGCCGGCGCGGAACGCTGCAGCCGTGCTGCCGACGTCGGTCCATGCGCTCATCACGATCACCGGCAACCGCGGGTGCAACGCTTTCGCAGCGCTCAGCAGATGCAAACCATCGGCTTGCGGCAGACGAACATCGGTGACCAGCAGCGCGGGCGCCGTGCGCTGCAAGCCACGCTGCGCTTCTTCCGCGCTGTCGAATTCGGTAACCGTGTAGCCGGCGTTGCGCAAGGCGGTGCCGAGCACCAGTCGCACGCCGCGATCGTCATCCACCATCCAGATGTCAG
>Ga0134128_10005419_pt1 | contig 15466 bp, 10 predicted proteins | sample KB31754_FD_96462 | JGI IMG/M metagenome (GOLD analysis project Ga0134128, IMG submission 96462) | Terrestrial soil microbial communities with excess Nitrogen fertilizer from Kellogg Biological Station, Michigan, USA - KB3-175-4 | ecosystem: Environmental > Terrestrial > Soil > Unclassified ... | reverse complement strand
TTATGAGGCGGCGCAAGCAGCGCTCCAAGGTCGTGCCGCGCACCAGTTAGCTCGTAATTCATTGCTTTAATTGGCGTCCCCGACGGGATTCGAACCCGTGTTACCGCCGTGAAAGGGCGATGTCCTGGGCCTCTAGACGACGGGGACGCGGCTTGGGAAGGCAGGTGCGTGGGCCGCCGCACCTCAGCCGGAGAGGGCGCGCAAGATTACACGGGCGCTGGCCGGCGGACAATCGCGCCGTGCCCCGCCCTCCCCTCAGCCGGCCGAGGACTGCGCGTCGTGCGGCTCCGGACCGCCGTTCGCGGCGGAGCGCCCGCGCGCCGGGCCGGCGGGCAGACGGGCCAGGAGATCGGTCAGGGTCTCGAGATCCAGGGGCTTCACCAGGTGGGAGTCGAACCCCGCCTCGCGGGAGCGGCGGCGGTCGGAGTCCTGGCCCCAGCCGGTCAGCGCGACCAGCGTGATCCGCTGCCCCCAGGGCTGGGCACGGATGCGCTTGGCCACCTCGTAGCCGTCGAGCATCGGCATCCCGATGTCGAGCAGCGCTACCTCGGGAAGGTGCCGCTCCGCGCTCTGCAGGGCGGTGCCGCCGTTGGTCGCGGTGTAGACCTCGTGGCCGCTCAGCTGCAGCAGCGTCGCCAGACTCTCCAGCGCGTCGTTGTTGTCGTCAGCGATCAGGATTCTGCGCGTCATACGCTGCGTGCCCGCGGCGACGAGCGGCGTCACGACAGAAGCCACGTCCGTCCCGGACGGCAATGTATTGGGATGCATTCCCGCCCGCGCCGCGGAGGCCTCCTGCTCCTCCCCCAGGACCGGCAGCCGGATCGCAAACACGGACCCCTTGCCCAATCCTTCGCTGGCCGCCGTGACGTCGCCACCGTGCATCTGCACCAGTCGTTGCACCAGCGCGAGCCCGATGCCGAGCCCACCCAGCGCGCGGCCGTCATTGCGCTCGAGCTGCGTGAAGAGCTCGAAGACGTGCGGCAACAGGTCCTCACGGATCCCGATTCCGTTGTCACGGACGCGGATCTCGACGTCGCGCCCGCGCACCTCCGCGGCCAGGGAGATCTGACCGCCTTTATCCGTATATTTCGCGGCGTTGCCGAGGACGTTGGCGATCGCCTGCGTGAGGCGCGTCGCATCCCCAAAGACCTTCACGCCCGGCTCGGGCAGCTCGAGAGTGAGCTGATGCTCGTGCTCGTCGAAAAGCGGATGTACCGTCTCCACCGCGCGCGAGATGAGGCCTTCCAGCTCGATCACCTGCCGGGTCAGATTGATCTTTCCCCGCGTGATGCGCGACACATCGAGAAGATCGTCGACCAGGCGCGTCAAGCTCATGAGCTGCCGCGCGATGACGTCGCGCGCCCAGTGCAGCTGCGGATCGCCGAGCGGCTTCATGCGCATCAGCTCCACCGCGTTGTGGATGGGCGCCAGGGGGTTGCGCAGCTCGTGCGCGAGCATCGCCAGGAACTCGTCCTTGTGGCGGTCCGCCTCCTTCAGCGCCTGCTCCGCCCGCGCGCGCTCGCCGATCTCGCTCTGCAGCGAGCGATTCGCCGCCTCGAGCTCGGTGTTCGCCTTCTGCAGGCTGCGATTGAGGATCTCGAGCTCGCGCGTCTTCTCCTCCTGCAGCGCGATGTTCGCCTCGGAGAGCCGCGCGTTCGCATGCGCCAGCTCCTCGTTCGCCCGCTGCAGCTCCTTGCGCTTGCAGTACAGCTCGACCAGCACCGACACCTTGCTGCGCAGGATCTGCGGCACGATCGGCACCGACACATAGTCGACGGCGCCCAGCGAGTAGCCCTTCAAGCGGTCGAGATCATCGAGGTGCACCCCGGTCACGAAGATGATCGGCGTCCTCTCGAACCGCGGATGCTCGTGGATCAGCTTCGCCGCCTCGAACCCGTCCATGTCGGGCATGCTGACATCGAGCAGCACGACCGCGTATTCGTGATCCATCAGCAGCTCGAGAGCCTCCCGTCCGGAGCGCGCGCAAGCCAGATCCAGGTCCAGTTCGGCGAGGATCGCGCGGTACGCGATCAGCCGCTGCGGCTGGTCGTCGACCAGCAGGATGCTCACCATGTCGTTGACTTCATTGTGCATGCGTTGGGACCCCTCGTCCGGCGCCGATCAGCGACGCAGCCACATCCGTACCAGCGACAGGAGCTGCTCGCTGTTAACGGGCTTGGCGACGTAATCGGAAGCGCCGGCCTCGAGACATTTCTCGCGGTCGCCCTTCATGGCCTTGGCCGTGAGCGCGATGATCGGCAGCAGCTTGAACTGCGGCTTGGTGCGGATGCGGCGCATCGTCTCGTAGCCGTCCATCTCCGGCATCATGACATCCATCAGGACGAGTGAAAGCTCGTCCGTCCGCTCCAGCAGGTTGATCGCCTCGTAGCCGTTGCTGGCGTTGATCACCTGCATGTCGTGCCGCTCCAGGAGGCTGTTGAGCGCGAACACGTTGCGGATGTCGTCGTCGACCACCAGCACCTTGCGGCCGCGCAGCGCCTCATCGCTCTCGTGCAGCGAATGGATCATCTGCTGCTTCTCCGGCGGCAGATCGGTGACCACCCGGTGCAGGAAGAGCGCGGTCTCATCGAGCAGCCTCTCCGGCGAGCGCACGCCTTTCAGCACGATGCTCTTCGCCTGCTGACGCAGCTCTCCCTCCTCCTCCACGGTGAGCTCCCGCCCGGTGAAGACGACGATCGGCGTCTCGCGCAGCTTCGGGTCCTTCTGCACCTCCGACAGCAGCTCGAACCCGGAGATGTCGGGCAGCGCGAGGTCGAGCACCACGCAGTCGAAGGCGCGCTCGCGCATCAGGGCGAGCGCCGCGGCGCCGCTCTCCGCCCCCTCGATCTCGATGTCCTTCGAGCCCAGCAGCTCGGTGATGCTCAGCCGCTCCGCCGGATTGTCCTCAACCACGAGAAGCCGGCGCAAACGGGCGGCGGTGAAGCTCTTCAGCCGCTCCAGCGCCTCCTCCAGGCTCTCGGTGGTCACGGTCTTGGTGACGAACGAGAAAGCGCCGCGCTCGAGGCCGTACTGGCGCTCATCCTCCACGGTGAGCAACTGCACGGGAATGTGCCGCGTATCGGGATTGCGCTTCAACTGGTTGAGCACGGTCCAGCCGAGCATGTCCGGCAGGAAGACATCGAGCGAGATCGCGGTCGGCCTGTGCTTCGCCGCGAGCGACAGCGCCCGCTCCCCAGTGCCCGCCACCAGCACCTTGAATCCCTTGCTGCGCGCCAGATCGAGGAGCACGCGCGCGTAATGCGGGTCGTCCTCCACGACCAGCAGAGTCTTGTCCCCCGGCTGGATGTCATCCCGATCGTCGCCGATCTCCTCGACACGCGCCGCCGCCGCCCGGACCAACGGCACCACCGCCTGCGGCGTGGGCGCCGGCGACGTCGCGGCGGCCGTCGCCTTCGCATGCGTCATGATGACCTGCGATTGCGGCAGATAGAGGGTGAAGGTACTGCCCGCGCCCGGCGAGCTGCTCAGGCGGATCTCGCCCCCGAGGAGCTGCGCCAGCTCGCGGCTGATCGCGAGGCCGAGGCCCGTGCCGCCGTACTTGCGCGCGGTGCCGGCGTCCGCCTGTTGGAACGCCTCGAAGATGATGCGCTGCTTCTCGAGCGGGATGCCGATGCCGGTGTCGCTGACCGAGAACTCGATGACGGTGCCGCTCTGGTTCAGCGTCGGATGCTCCGGGCTCCACCCGCCGGTGGCCGTCGTCACGTGCAGGCGCACGCCGCCGCGCTCCGTGAACTTGAACGCGTTCGACAGCAGGTTCTTCAGGATCTGCAGCAGGCGCTTCGAGTCGGTGGTCATGGAGCGCGCGAGCCGCAGATCGAAATCGAGCGTGAAGGCGAGCTTGCGGGTCTCCGCCTCGTGGCGGAAGCTGCGCTCGATCGTCTCCTTGAGCGTGCTGAAGGTCAGGTCCTCGTACTCGACCGTCACCGTTCCCGACTCGATCTTCGAGAGATCGAGGATGTCGGTGATGAGGTTGAGCAGGTCCGTGCCGGCGGAGTGGATCGTGCGGGCGTACTCCACCTGCCGGTGCGACAGGTTCCCTTCGCTGTTCTGCGAGAGCTGCTGGCCGAGGATCAGGATGCTGTTGAGGGGCGTGCGCAGCTCGTGCGACATGTTGGCCAGGAACTCCGACTTGTAGCGCGAGGTCAGCGCCAGCTCCGCCGCCTTCTCCTCGAGTGCCTTGCGGGCGAGCTCGATCTCGGTGTTCTTGCGCTCCACCTCGACGTTCTGCTCGGCGAGCAGGCGCGCCTTGGTGGCAAGCTCCTCGTTGGTCTGCTGCAGCTCGCTCTGCTGCGCCTGCAGCTCCCCGGCGAGCTGCTGCGACTGTTTGAGCAGCTCCTCGGTGCGCATCGTCGCCTCGATGGTGTTGAGCACCACGCCGATGCTGTCGGTGAGCTGCTCGAGGAAGGCGAGCTGCGAGGGGGTGAACTCATAGAGTGAGGCGAGCTCGAGCACCGCCTTCACCTCGCCCTCGAAAAGCACCGGCAGCACGATGACGCTGCGCGGGCAGGCGGAAATGAGCCCGCCGCGCACGTCGATCGAGCGCGAGTCGAGATCCGTGATGAGCAGGCGCCGGCGGTCGGCGGCCGCCTGGCCGACCAGGCCCTCGCCGATGGCGAAGAAGCGCGGGTCGCGCATCTCGTGCGCGCCGTCGGCATAGCTCGCGAGCTCCTTCAGGCACGAGGAGCCGTTCATCCCCTCCATGACGTACATGATGCCCTGCTGCACGTTGACGAGCGGCGCGAGCTCCGAGAGCAGCAGCCGCCCGACCGTCACCAGGTCGCGCTGGCCCTGCAGCATGCGGCTGAACTTCGCGATGTTGGTCTTCAGCCAGTCCTGCTCCGTGTTGCGGTCGGTGGTCACGCGCAGGTTGCCGATCATGGCGTTGATGTTGTCCTTGAGCTCGGAGACCTCGCCGCGCGCATCGACCTGAATCGAGCGGGTGAGATCGCCCTGGGTCACGGCGGTGGCCACCTCGGCGATGGCCCGCACCTGGGTGGTGAGATTGGCCGCGAGCAGGTTGACGTTGGCGGTGAGGTCCTTCCAGGTGCCGGCGGCGCCCGGCACGTGCGCCTGACCGCCCAGGCGCCCCTCCACACCCACTTCGCGCGCCACGCTCGTCACCTGGTCGGCGAAGATCGCGAGCGTATCGGTCATGCTGTTGATCGTGTCGGCGAGGGCGGCCACCTCGCCCTTCGATTCGACCGTCAGCCTTTGCCTCAGGTCGCCGTTCGCCACCGCGGTCACCACCTTCACGATGCCGCGCACCTGATTGGTGAGGTTGCTCGCCATCACGTTGACGTTGTCGGTGAGGTCCTTCCAGGTGCCGGCGACCTCCGGCACGACCGCCTGGCCGCCGAGCTTGCCCTCGGTGCCGACCTCGCGCGCGAGCCGGGTCACCTCGGCCGCGAAGCTGTTCAACTGGTCCACCATGGTATTGATGGTGTCCTTGAGCTCGAGGATCTCGCCTTTCACGTCCACCGTGATCTTGCGCGAGAGGTCGCCGCGCGCCACGGCGGTGGTCACTTCCGCGATGTTGCGCACCTGGCCGGTCAGGTTGCCCGCCATCGAGTTGACGTTGTCCGTGAGGTCCTTCCAGGTGCCGGCGACGCCCCGCACCACGGCCTGGCCGCCCAGCTTGCCCTCGGAGCCCACTTCGCGCGCCACGCGCGTCACTTCCGCGGCGAAGCTGTTCAGCTGGTCGACCATCGTGTTGATGGTCTCCTTGAGCTGCAGGATCTCGCCGCGCACGTCCACCGTGATCTTGCGCGACAGGTCGCCGCGGGCGATGGCGGTCGCCACCTCCGCGATGTTGCGCACCTGGCCGGTGAGGTTGCTCGCCATGAAGTTGACGTTGTCGGTGAGGTCCTTCCAGACGCCGCTCACGTCCTTCACCTCCGCCTGCCCGCCCAGCTTGCCTTCGGTGCCGACTTCGCGCGCCACGCGCGTGACTTCCGCGGCGAAGCTGTTGAGCTGATCCACCATGATGTTGACGGTGTTCTTGAGCTCGAGGATCTCGCCCTTCACATCGGCGGTGATCTTGCGGGAGAGGTCGCCGCGGGCGATGGCGGTCGCCACCTCCGCGATGTTGCGTACCTGGCCGGTGAGATTGCCGGCCATGGAGTTGACGCTGTCGGTGAGATCCTTCCAGGTGCCGGCGACGCCCGGCACGGCCGCCTGGCCGCCCAACTTGCCTTCGGTGCCCACCTCTCGCGCCACACGCGTCACCTCGGACGCGAAGGAGCGCAGCTGGTCCACCATGGTATTGATGGCTTCCTTCAGCTGCAGGATCTCGCCGCGCACGTCCACCGTGATCTTGCGCGACAGGTCGCCGTTGGCGACCGCCACGGTCACCTCCGCGATGTTGCGCACCTGGCCGGTCAGGTTGCCGGCCATGGAGTTGACGCTGTCGGTGAGGTCCTTCCAGGTGCCGGCGACGCCCGGTACGGCGGCCTGGCCGCCCAACTTGCCCTCGGTGCCGACTTCGCGCGCGACGCGCGTGACTTCCGCGGCGAAGCTGTTCAACTGGTCGACCATCGTGTTGATGGTGTTCTTGAGCTCCAGGATCTCACCCTTCACGTCCACCGTGATCTTGCGCGAGAGGTCGCCTCGCGCCACGGCGGTCGTGACCTCGGCGATGTTGCGCACCTGGCCGGTGAGGTTGGTGGCCATCGCGTTGACGCTGTCGGTGAGGTCCTTCCAGGTGCCCGCGACGCCCGGCACGATCGCCTGGCCGCCGAGCTTGCCTTCCGAGCCCACCTCTCTCGCCACACGCGTCACCTCCGAGGCGAAGGAGCGCAGCTGATCCACCATGGTGTTGATGGCTTCCTTCAGCTGCAGGATCTCGCCGCGCACGTCCACCGTGATCTTGCGCGACAGGTCGCCGCTCGCGACGGCGATGGTCACCTCGGAGATGTTGCGCACCTGGCCGGTCAGGTTGCTCGCCATGGAGTTGACGCTGTCGGTGAGGTCCTTCCAGGTGCCGGACACGCCGGCCACCGCCGCCTGGCCGCCCAACTTGCCTTCGGTGCCCACCTCTCGCGCGACGCGGGTCACCTCGGAGGTGAAGGCGCTCATCTGCTCGATCATCGCGTTCACGATGCTGGCGGAGCGCAGGAACTCGCCCTGGAGCGGGCGGCCGTCGACCTCGAGGCTCATCGTCTGCGACAGGTCGCCCTTGGCGACTGCCGCGATGGCGCGGGTGACTTCGGTGGTCGGCCAGAGAAGATCGTCGATCAGCGTATTGACGGAGGCTTCCATCGCGCCCCAGGAGCCGGAGCGGCGGTCGAGGCCCACGCGATGGCGCGTGCGGCCTTCCTTGCCGACGATGCGCCCGGCGCGCTCGAGCTCGCTCGCGAGGCGCTCGCTCGAGCCCACGATCTCGTTGAACGTGTCCGCGACCTTGCCGGCGAGCCCGGCTTTGTCCCCGGGCAGCCGCACGGAGAAATCGCCATCCCGTACCGACTGCAGGGCGCGCAGGACCTCACGCAGGTCGAGGGTATCGGCCACAGTCCGCGCGGTGCCGTTCGTCTTCTTGGACTTGGGCTCGGGTCCCTGTTCTCGCGAATGCATTCTCATGCTCCAAAATGATGGCCGGACCGGGCGCATGGCGCGCCGGCCCCAGTGAGGCAATGAGTGAGTGCCGGTCGATGCCGGCCAAGGCTGATCGCCGGTGCATCAGGCACCGGGAGCCGTGAACTGCCAGGCGTGCGCGACGGTTCCAGTCGCCGCTTACCTGCCAGTCCGCTGTGCACCACGGACAATCTCACGCAAGCTGCGTCCGGATCTCCGTGCGACTCGAAAGCCCCGACAGAAGGTTCTAGTAATCAGTCCCGGGTCAGCTCGGCAGAGACTCCCCGGTCGTCGAACCATAGCGGAAAGCCGGCGGCGAGGCAAAGGTTAATCGACGACAGATTCCATCTGCGTTCAGCGAAGCAGTGGTATAGTGAGGATGCGGGAGCTCGCAATCCGTGTCGCACGCTCGACTCCCCGCGGGTGGGGCAGGACATCGTCATGAATGGGTCGCAACCGGTCGGGCAAGAAGACCCCGCGCCGGAACAACGCTCGGGAAGGCTGTCCGTGGCAGCCTTGCGCAGCGCCGTGCCCGGGCGCATGTGGGGCGGCAAGGGATGCGGTGCGCCCTGCGATTTCTGCCGCGTGGTCCTGGGCTGCGAAGAGATCGAGTACGAGGTCGAGGCCCGCCTCGATGGCGAGCTCCTCATGCTGCACTTCCACCCGCGCTGCTACGACACCTGGCGGACCGGCCGGGGCGAGGAAAGCCCGGCCCCGGGCAAGTGACCCCCCGCTATCCAGCCTTGCCCACCGGCCGCCGATCAGATGCACCAGCCGCCGTCGATGACGTGGATCTGCCCGGTGGTATAGCCCGCTGAGGCGAGGTAGACCACCAGGTCCGCGATCTCCTCCGGCCGACCGATACGCCCGATGGGCTGGCGTGCGATGAAAGCCGCGCGCGCCTTCTCATAGCCGCTCTCGTCATTCCCCTGGGCCTTGAGGCGTCCCTCGAGAGACGGGGTCTCCACCGTCCCCGGACAGATGGCATTGCAGCGGATGCCCCGGCCCACGAAATCCGCAGCCACCGACTTCGTCAGCCCGATGACCGCCGCCTTGGTGGTGCCGTAGACGCATCGGACCGGGACGCCTTTGATGCTGCTCGCCACGGACGCCATATTGATGATGGACCCCGCACCCTTGGCCAGCATGCCCGGCAGGACCGCCCGGATGGTACGGACCATCGCCTTGACGTTCAGGTCATAGGCGAAGTCCAGCTCCTCCTCCGTACATTCGAGCACCGTGCCGTGATGCACGTAGCCGGCGCAGTTGAAGAGCACGTCGACCGTGCCCGCGAGCACCACGGCGGATGACACGCTTGCTGTGTCCCGTACATCCATCCGACAGACCTCGACGCGAGTTTGCCCTCCCAGCGCCGCCAGTTTCGACTCGTCGATATCGGTGGCGATGACGCGCGCGCCGGCTGCGGCGAGCGCCAATGCGCTAGAGCGTCCGATGCCCTGCGCCGCGGCGGTGACCAGCGCAGTCTTGCCTTGCAAAGTTGGCGTAGCCATCTCCTGATCTCAGTTGGGACGCAGGCGCGCCAATCTCTCGCGCACATAGTCCAGGGCGAGCGCTGGACTGGACAGCACCGGCGCCGTGAGCGCGCCGCGCGGCAGCCGCTCGACCACGCGCGCCATGGAGGCCTGTGCCATCACGATGACATCCACTTCACCCAGTTTGTTGATCATGGCCTTGGAGACCAGCGCGTCATGCGTTTCCGTGTCGCCCGCCATCACGGCCTCGAACGCGCCTTCGCAGAAGCATTCGACGAGCTCCACCTCCTTGCCCGCCTCCTCAGCCTTGCGCCGCAGGAGATCCGCGGTCGGCTGGAGCGTGGTGCGCAGCGTGAGGGCGACTCCGATCCGCCGTCCTCGCGCGACTGCCGCCTCGGCCATCGGCTCATCGACCCTGAGTACGGGCTTCTTGAAGCGGCTCTGAATGAGATCGACCGCCGGCCCGATGGACGAGCAGGTCACCATCACGAGCTCCGTGCCCAGCTTGAAGCAGGCGTCGGCGAAGGTATGGAGCGCGTCGATCGTCCCCTGGCGGACCCGGCCCGCCTCGATGGTGTCCCGGATCATCGACTCGTTGATGATCTGGGTCACCTTGACGTCGGGCAGCCGGTCTTTGCAGAGCGGCGTGAACAGCTGAACCATCAAGGGTGCGGTGTGGATGAGGCAAATCCTGCGAAGGCTCATGCACGTTCTCTCCCAAGGTCACAAGCCCACACGGAACCGGCGCCCATCAGGAGCGCCGCCACTCGATGACGGACTGGCGCTGCTCGCCGAGCTTCTCGATGCCCAGCCGCATGATGTCGCCGGCGGCGAGATAGATTGGCTCGGGCTTGCGGCCCATCCCCACCCCTGGCGGCGTGCCGGTGGTGATGATGTCCCCAGGCTCGAGTGTCATGAACTGGCTGAGATAGCTGACGATCTTGGCGACTGAAAATATCATCGTACGCGTGTTGCCCTTTTGCATGCGCTCGCCGTTCACCTCGAGCCACATGTCCAGGTTCTGCACGTCGCTCACTTCATCGCGGGTCACCAGCCAGGGGCCCACGGGGCCGAACGTATCGCAGCCCTTTCCCTTATCCCAAGTGCCGCCGCGCTCGATCTGGTATTCACGCTCGGAGATATCGTTGACGACGAGGTAGCCGGCGACGCACTCCAGCGCATCGCCTTCCTCCACGTAGCGCGCAGTCGAGCCGATCACGACACCGAGCTCGACCTCCCAGTCGGTCTTCTTCGAGCCTTTCGGGATCATGACATCGTCGTTCGGCCCCTGCAGACAGGTCACTGCCTTGGTGAAGACGACCGGCTCGGCAGGGAGGGGCAGGTTCGACTCCGTGGCGTGCTCGGCGTAGTTCAGCCCGATGGCGAGGAACTTGCGGGTGCCGGCAACGGGGACACCGAGCCGCGGATTGCCGGGCGCGACGGGAAGCGAGGCCGGGTCGAGCGCCGCGAGGCGCGCGAGGCCGGCGGGTGACAGATGCGGTGGGGTCAGGTCCGGGATACTGCCCGCAAGGGAGCGTATCCGGCCGTGAGAGTCGAGGAGTCCGGGCTGTTCGTGGCCGGCGGGGCCGTAGCGCAGCAGTCTCATGGCGTTATGATTGGCCTTCGGGTCGATGGAAGAAATGGCTGAGGCGCCCGGACCGGTTTCGGCCCCGCGCTTCGTCCCAGATTTTAATACGGTAGCAGACGCGATCGAGATCGTACTCAAATCCTCGGCATCGCGACCGCGAGCGTCTCCCGTGTTAAGCTTCGACCTGTCGCTCCAACTTTCTTTATACCGCCGGGCGGTGACCGCTACCGCGAAGGCCCAGGCGACACATGAACCTGCTGGTCCGCCTCAACGTGGTGCTCGTAATCGCCTTCGCGCTGGCGGGCTGGGCCGCGCACGAGGTCTGCGGCTCCCTGCAGCAGGACGACGCCCGGCGGGAGACCCTGGCGACGGCGGGCCTCATGCTCGACAGTGCGCTCGCGAGCCGCGCCTACACGGCCCATGAGATCGACCCGCTGCTCGAGCCTCGCATGCAGGACCAGTTCCTGCCGCAGAGCATCCCGTTCTACGCAGCGACCCAGACCTTCGCCTCCCTTCGCAAGCTCCACCCGCAGTTCGCTTACCGCGAAGCGACCCTGAACCCCACGAACCCGCGCGATCGCGCGACGGATTGGCAGGCGGACATCATCAATCAGTTCCGCAACCACCCGAGCTCGACGCAGATCCAGGGGGAGCGCGCCACCCCGACGGGCGACTCGCTCTTCCTGGCGCGGCCCATTCGCGCGCAGTCCGGATGCCTCGGCTGCCACGGCATGGCGGCCACCGCGCCCGCGACCCTCATCGCGCGCTATGGCCGCGACAACGGCTTCGGATGGCAGGCGAACGAGGTCATCGGCGCCCAGATCGTCTCGGTGCCGCTGGCGGACGCGCTGCAGGGCTCACAAGGGATCTTCGCCGGCGTCACGACGGTCATCGCCGTCATCCTGGTTGCGCTGCTGGTCATCATCAACGCGATGATGTATTGGACGGTGGTGCGCCCTCTTCGCCGGATGAGCCGCCACGCCGAAGAGGTGAGCCTCGGAAAGGCGACGGAAGTCAGCTTCTCGAGCCGGCGGCGTGATGAGATCGCGGCTCTGGGAGAAGCGTTCGAGCGCCTGCGCAAGAGCCTCAACAAGGCGATGAAGATGCTGGGAGGACCCGCCGGTGGCGCGTGAGATCTTCGTGAGCTACTCCCAGCCGGACCGGGCCTGCGCGTTCGAGCTGACGGATCACCTCGAGGCGAAAGGCTTCACCGTCTGGATCGCACCGCGGGACGTGTCGCCCGCGGCGGACTGGGCCGAGGAGATCATCGATGCCATCTCCGCCGCCCGCGTCATGGTCCTCGTGTTCTCGGCGAGCAGCAACGACTCGCCGCAAGTGCGCCGCGAGGTCGAGCGTGCCGTGCACAAGAACCTGCGCATCCTGCCCTTTCGGATCGAGGACGTGCTGCCCTCGAGAAGCCTGGAGTATTTCCTGAGCAGCCAGCACTGGCTCGACGGCTTCCCCTCGCCCTGGGCGCCCCATTACGAGCGGCTCTGCGGATGCCTGCGTCAGTGGCTGCCCGACACGGGCGCGCAATCGTCGCAGACGGCCACGCAGACGCCGCCCGCGGGGCCACCACCAGCCGCCGCGCCGGCCGCTGCCGACCTGCGTCGGAAGCAAGTGCAGGCGGACGGCCACGGCGCGCGATTCTCCGCGGCGGAGCTGCGCGACCTCGAGACGCGGCTCGCGCGTATCCTCGGTCCGATCGCCGCGGTGCTGGTGAAGCGTGTAGCCGCAAGTGCCGCCGATCTCCCCGAGCTCGAGCGCCGGGTCGCCGCCGAGCTCGACTCCCCCGAGGATCGCACTCGCTTTCTGAAATCGTGTCAGTGACCGAGTCCCCTATCGCGCCCCCCGCACCGGCGAGGGCCGCAACGAGCGAGCCCGTCAGATCCGCGGCCCCGGATGGACGGCTGCCCATCGTCATTGGTGTCACCGGCCACCGCCATCTACGCGCCGGCGATCTTCCCCAGCACCGCCACCACGTGCGCGAGCTGTTCGCGCACCTTCGCCGCCGTTATCCCGCCACGCCGCTCAGGATTCTCACGGCGCTCGCGGAAGGCGCCGACCGCCTGGTCGCCGAAGTGGCGCTCGAGGAGGGCCACGAGCTGCTCGTGCCCCTGCCGCTCGAGCCGGCGGATTACGAGCGCGATTTTCCGGATACCGTCGCGGAATTTCACTCGATCCTGCGGCGCGTGCCGCCCGAGCAGGTATTCGTGTTGCCGCCGGATGAGGACGCGCAATTCGGGGCGCTGACGCCCCATGCCTACCGGGAGAAACGCTACCGTGCCGTGGGCGTGTTCCTCGCTCAGGAAAGTCATGTGCTGCTCGCGCTCTGGGACGGCCAGATGAGCGCCTCGAGCGCGGGCACCTCCGCGGTGGTGCACCTGAAGCTGGAAGGTCCCTCCGGCATGCCGGAGGCCGGGCTGCGGCCGCTCGATGCCGAGGATGGCGGCCCCGTCTATCACGTGCACGCGCCGCGCGCCGGCGACACGGCGCACTCCGCGAACCATCCGAAGTGGCTCTTTCCCCAGGAAGGCGACGCGGGGCTGTTTCATACCCTGTGCAAGCGCATGGAGCGATTCAACAGGGAGCCGCTGCGCCGCTCCATGGCTGCGCGCCTGTCGCAGGCAACCGAGCAGCTGCTGCCCGACATCGCCTCCCGCTCCCCCAGCGAGCAGACTCTCGCCACCGCGTTCGCGACGGCGGACCTGCTTGCCCGTCACTACCAACGGCTCACCCGGGCCGTGCTGCGATTCACCTTGCTGTTCGCGGCGCTGCTCGCGCTGACTTTCGAGCTCTACGCGGAAGTCCTGCCGCTGCGCGCCCTGCCCGCGGGCTATCTGGCCGCGTTCGCGTCCCTGACCGCCCTGCTCATCTGGCAGGGCCGGCGCGACGTCCAGGGCCGTTATCTCGACTATCGCGCGCTCGCCGAAGGCATGCGGGTGCAGTTCTACTGGCGGCTCGCCGGACTCTCCGACAGCGCCTCGTCTTCCTATCTACGCAAGCAGTTGGATGAGCTCAGATGGATCCGCGAGGCGCTGCGGGCGGCCGCCGCCCTGCCCCCTCCCCAGACCGCGCATCCGGAGCTCGCGCTGCAGTACTGGATCGGCGGCCAGGCGTCCTATTACGCGGATCGCGCCCATTCCCAGCGCAAGCGCATGCATCTCTACGAGCGCGGCTCCCAACTCTTCATGGGCGCGGGCCTCATCGCCACGGCGCTCCTGGTCATATTCTGGAACCGCCTCGAGACCCTGCCCTTCTGGCACCGCTGGCTGGTCGTCCTCATGGGCTTCGCGCCGATCGGCGCCGCGCTCTGGGAGACTTATGCCGAGCGGCTGGGGCTGCGGGCTCAGGTCAACCAATACGCGCGCTTCGCGGGCATCTTCCGCCGCGCGCGGCGCTTCGCCGATTATCTCGACCGCAATCCCTCGCGCCACGACCGGCATCACGCGCTGGTCGCCTTGCTGCGCGAGCTCGGGCGCGAGGCGCTGATGGAGAACGGCGACTGGGTCCTGCTGCTGCGCGAGCGGCCCATCGTTCTGCCCAAAGGGTGAGCCGCTCTCGCGAGATGAGAGTCGTCAGGAACGCATTGAAGCGCCTGTTGCCCGAGGCGGCGCGGGATATCTGCCATCTCGCGCAGGCCCATAAGGCGCGACATGGCCGCTACCCGCGGATTCTGCGTCCGCGCACGTTCTCGGAGAAGGTCTGCCATCGCCTGATGTTCGACCGCCGGCCGATTCTCACGCAGTGCGCGGATAAATACGCAGCGCGCGATTACATCGAGCACCGCCTCGGGAGCGCCGTTCTGCCTCGCCTCTGCCATGTGACCCGGGATCCGGCCACGATCCCGTGGGACGCGCTTCCGGACCGATACGTCATGAAAGCGACGCACGCCTCGGGTTGGATCAGGGTGGTCACCGGCTCCGTAGATCGAGAGGCCCTGGCGCACCTCTGCGGGCAATGGCTGCGACAAAGTTACTACTCCGTATCGCGCGAATGGCCCTACAGGAACATCACGCCGCGCATCCTCATCGAGGAGTTCGTGGATGATGGCAGCGGAACCGTTCCCCCGGATTTCAAGTTCTTCGTATTCGACGGCAAGCCTGCCATCATCCAGGTCGATGCCTCGCGCTTCACCGGACATACCCGCGCACTCTACGACCTTCAATGGCGGCGGCTGCCGGTGACGCTGCAATTTCCGCCTGTGCCCAACGAGACACCGCCTCCGGAGCATCTCGCGCAGATGATCGAAGCGGCGGCCGAATTGGGCCGCGGCATGGATTTTCTGCGGGTGGACCTCTACGACACCCCGCGTCAGTTCTACGTCGGGGAGCTGGCGACCTCGCCGGAAGCAGGGCTCGGCGTATTCACTCCAAGAGATTTCGATGAGAGCCTCGGCAGGCTTTGGCGCTAGGCTGCCGCTCTGGAGCTGGCTGGCGATGGGTCTCGTCTTCTCCCCTTTGGCGCGGCCGCGATAGACGCCCGTGCGGCTCACTACCCACACCGGCGTTCTGCACGGCACCCTGGAGGCTCCCTCCGGCCGGGGACCGTTCCCGGTCGCGCTCATCATTGCGGGATCGGGCCCCACTGACCGCAACGGCAACGCCCTACTGCTGGGGCTGAACATCAACTGTTATGAGGAGCTCGCGGCGTCACTCGCGCGGCATGGCATCCGCTCTCTCAGGGCGGGGGTACGAGATGCAGCCCCGCGATCCGATGATCGGAATCGAAGGCCACCGCCAGCCCGATGGCCTGTGACTTGAAGTTGGTTCGCACGACCACGATCGTGTGACCG
>Ga0134128_10005418_pt1 | contig 15467 bp, 19 predicted proteins | sample KB31754_FD_96462 | JGI IMG/M metagenome (GOLD analysis project Ga0134128, IMG submission 96462) | Terrestrial soil microbial communities with excess Nitrogen fertilizer from Kellogg Biological Station, Michigan, USA - KB3-175-4 | ecosystem: Environmental > Terrestrial > Soil > Unclassified ... | reverse complement strand
TTTTTGCCGATGGCACCGCCGTTGCTAAACAAGGCCAAAATTATATTGCGATGATCGACGGACTGTTCAACGACCCGAGTTATCTGGCGGCCAAGAAGACGCTGGATGCCGTGGCCGTACGCCAGGAAGCCATCGCTAATAACATCGCGAATCTCGAAACGCCGGGTTACAAGCGCATCGACCTCTCCCCCAATTTCCGCGCCGAACTCGATCGCGCCGTCGCCTCCGGCGATGCCAAACAAATCGATTCCCTTAAGCCCTCGCTTTCCGTCGACACCAATGCCGTCGCCATGAGCCAGGACGGCAACACCGTCAGCCTCGAAAACGAGATGATGCAAATGAATCAAAACACCCTGGCGCACACGCTCGAAACGCAGATGGTCAGCAGCCTGTTGATGCGCCTGAAAATGGCCATTACCGGCAAATCCTCCTAACGCTTATGATCCAACCGCTCTCCGGAATCCAAAACACCGTCGCCGCGCTCGATGCCGAACGCACGCGCCTGGATGTCATTTCGGAAAATATCGCCAACGCCAACACCACCCACGGCGTGGACGGCAAGCCTTATCAGCGCAAGGTCGTGGTGTTCGAGAGCGCGTTGCAGCAGGCGATGGGCACCGGCAACAACGGCTCGATGACTCCCCAATTGCACGTGGCGCGCATCGACACCGACAAACGCGCGCCGTTGGAAATCTACGCCCCTGGCAATCCCGACGCCGATGCCCGCGGCATGGTGGCCATGCCGAACATCAACATTCACGAGGAAATGGCGGATCTCATCTCCGCCTCGCGCGCCTTCGAAGCCAATCTCGCCGTCGTCAAAAACGAGAAATCGATGGCGATGCAAACTCTCGCCATCGGCAAACATTAAACACCGATTTAACTCATTTAACTAATCACTGATTTAACCAACCCATGTCCCCCCTCTCGGCCATTCCGCAAACGACGTACAACTTCGGCACCATGCCGGAGACGGACGTCGTGCAGCCGAATGCGTTGCCGACGCCTGACATTCAAGCGCCGGCACCGTTGGGGCAGCCGGGTGAAGTTAGTCCCAGCCAGGGCGCGGGCGGTTCCTTCGGCAGCATACTGGGCAACCTGATTTCCGACGTTAACCAGAAGCAGAAAGCCGCCGACGCGGCCGTGGATGGGTTGCAAAGCGGCTCGGGAGTGCCGTTGCACCAGGCGGTCATCGCGATGGAAGAAGCGAACGTGTCGTTTCAATTGATGGTCGAGGTGCGCAACAAACTTCTGGACTCCTACCAGGAACTGATGCGGATGCAAATATGAACCCGTTAAATCGGTTAAATAAGTTAAATCAGTTAAACAAGGCTGCCTGGCGCAATCCTTATTTAAGTCATTTAACGATTTACTCATTTAACTTTTCGAAGTCATGAACCAAAACCTTTCGAAGCTGGGCGGACAACTAAAAGCGATCTGGAGCCAGTTGGGCGCCGGTCAGCGCCTCACCGTCGCCGCCGCCACGTTCGTTTTCGTCGCGGGCCTCGCCGCCATCGGCCTCTGGTCTTCACACGGCGATTACGGCCTGCTTTACGGACGCCTTTCCGATACCGAAGCCTCCAAGGTCATCGCCGCACTCGACGATGCCAAGGTCCCTTACAAAATCAGCGCCGGCGGCGGTTCCATCATGATTCCGCAGGACAAAGTTTACCAGATGCGGATGCAACTCGCGGGCCGCGGCATTCCGCAAGGTGACGGCGTGGGCTTCGAGATTTTCGACAAGCAAAATTTCGGCATTTCCGATTTCGTGCAGCGCGCCAATTACGTCCGCGCCGTCCAGGGCGAACTCGCCCGTACCATCAGTCAGATCGATGAAGTCGAAGGAGCGCGCGTCATGATCGTGCTGCCCGAAAATCGCCTGCTGCTCGACAAGGATAAATTTGCCACCGCGTCCGTCTTCGTCCGCGTGCGCGGCAACCAGCAATTGCAGCCGCAATCGATCAATTCCATCCGTTTCCTCGTCGCGAATTCCGTCGAGGGCCTCAAGCCCAATCACGTCACCGTCGTCGACAACCTCGGCAATGTGCTTTCGGAAAACAGCGACAACGACTCCCTCTCCGGCCTGACCGGCACGCAACTCGCCGCCCGCCGCAATCTCGAACAATACCTCGGCAAAAAAGCTCAAGACATGCTCGAGAAAGTCCTCGGCCCCGGCCAGGCCATCGTGCGCGTTTCGGCGGACATCAATTACGACACCACGACCAAGACCGAAGAAAAATTCGACCCGGACGGCCAGGTGATTCGCAGCCAGACCAAGAACGACGAGAACAACGATTCCGTCACCGCCAGTTCCTCGGCACCGGCCGGCATTTCCGCCAACACCGCGACTGACACGAACACCGCCTCCGCTTCCTCCCCGGTGACCAACACCAAGAATCACAAGAGCGTCGACAATGTTGAATACGAAATTGGCAAGACCACCAGCAACACAATGCTTTCCGCCGGCGGCATCAAACGTCTTTCCGTCGCCGTCACCGTGGCCGCTCAAATGCAGGGCACGGGCGCCGATCGCAAAGTGGTCCCGCGCACGCCCGAGGAAATCGACAAGCTCCGCCGCATCGTCACAACCGCTTGCGGCGTGGAAACCGGCAACGACAACACCCGCGGCGATGCCATCACGCTCGAGGAATTGCCGTTCAACGATTCCTTCGCCGCCAATCTCACGCAGGAACTCGACCAGCAGCAGAAGCATGACATGTGGATCAATCTCGTTCGCAACGCCACCTACCCTGCCCTCGGCGTCATCGTGCTCCTGATCCTCCTCCGCATCTTTAAACGCACGCCCGTCCAGGACATCCCGATCGGCGTTCCCGTCGGCCGCCTGATGGCCGCGAACGGCAACGGCAATGGCCACAGCCACGGAAACGGCAATGGCAACGGCCATAAACACGCGTTCGAAGGCGAGCCCGGCGTGGTCACCGTCGACGTGCTCAATCGCCTCATCAAAGAGAACCCCACGAACATGACCCAGGCCATTCGTGAGTGGATGAACAAAGGCCGCACGACGTGAACATGAGCACGACGAATGCAATTCGCACTCTGGGTAGGGCAGCCGCCTCGGCTGCCGTTCGGCCCGCCTCGGGCCGAACAAAAAGGTGTGCGGATACACGAAAAGTTCGGTCAATTTCAAACGCTCGTGTGAGCCGCGAGGCGCGGCTCACTGCGCCCGAGGCGGGCGCGCTCCCTGCTAAATGCACCGGCAGCGACCATGAAATTTCCTGAATCCATCTCGTTCACCAGCGCCCTCGCCGACGTGCGGCTCGCCAAACCAGCGCCCGCGCAAGAGGCTGCTGTAGTTGACGATTCCGCCGAGCGCGAAAAAGCCGCTTACGAACGCGGCCGTCAGGAAGGCGAAGCCGCGTTGCGCGAACAGCTCATCGCCCAGCGCAACGAAATGGCCGCCCTGCTCCACGGAGTTATCGACTCCCTGCAAAAGACCGTGCCGCAACTTGTGCACGAAACGGAAAGCGCACTGATTCAACTCGCGCTCGAATCGGCGCAGAAGATCGTCGCCGGGATGCCGGTCAATCCGAAGCTCGTCGAATCCGTTGTGCGCGAAGCCTTGCAGCAGGTGGAAGATACCGCGGAGGTGGTCATTCAATTGCACCCCGACGATCTCGCACTGCTGCAGAAGCACAAATCCGACGTGCTCAAGCCGTCGCCGAATTCCAAGCCGCTCCAATTTTCCAGCAGCGCCGAGGTCACCCGCGGCGGATGCCTGCTGCGCACGCGTTTCGGCATCATCGATGCGCGGCGCGAAACGAAACTCGATCAACTCCGTGAAGCCCTCGCCGCATGAACTTTGCTAACGACATTCGCGTTTCAGTTGTGGCGCAGGCTTTCCAGCCTGCGGGTTCGGGCGACTTTCCAGTCGCCCGTTCGAACGCCGAACTGGAAAGTTCGGCGAACCCGCAGACAAGAATGTCTGCGCCACAGAATAACCTCGCCGCATGAATACCACTCTTCCATCATGCAATCGGCTCAGTTCCGCGCTCAATCGCGTTCGCTCCGCCAACGTCACTGAGACCTGCGGACGGGTCGTGCAATTGATCGGCCTAGTCGTCGAATCCGAAGGCCCGGCTGCGGCTGTCGGCGAAGTGTGCCGCATCAAATCTATGCACCACGACGGCGATACGCTCGCGGAAGTCGTCGGTTTCCGAAACAATCATTTGCTCCTGATGCCGCTGGGCGAAATCCACGGCATTCATCCCGGCGCGGAAGTCATTGCGACCGGCGCTCCCCTTCGCGTCGGCGTCAGCGCCGCGCTCAAAGGTCGCGTTATCGATGGCCTTGGGCGGCCGCTCGATGATCTCGGCCCCATTGCCACGCAACAAACTGCCAGCCTGAATCTGCGCCCGCCCCATCCGCTCAAGCGCCAGCGCATCAGCCACGGTTTCCAAACCGGCATCAAGGCGCTCGACACGTTCACGCCGTGCGGTCGCGGCCAGCGCATGGGCATTTTTGCGGGCAGCGGCGTTGGCAAATCCACCCTGCTCGGCATGATTGCTTCGCAAGCGGAGGCCGATGTTAATGTCATCGCGCTGATCGGCGAACGCGGTCGCGAGGTGCGCGAATTTCTCGAACGCGATCTCGATGAACGCGGCCGAAAAAAATCCGTCGTGGTCGTTGCCACCTCGAACGAGCCCGCGTTGAATCGCGTTAAAGGCGCGTTTCTCGCCATGGCCATCGCTGAATATTTTCGCGACGCCGGGCAGAATGTCCTGTTGATGATGGATTCGGTCACGCGTTTTGCGATGGCCCAACGCGAAATCGGCCTCGCCGTCGGCGAACCGCCCAGCTCACGCGGCTATACGCCGTCGGTTTTTTCGCTGCTTCCCCAGCTTTTGGAACGCGCCGGCACCGGCGAGCAAGGTTCCATCACCGGATTGTTCACCGTACTCGTCGAAGCCGACGACATGAACGATCCCATCGCGGATTCCGTCCGCTCGATTCTCGATGGCCACGTCGTGCTCACCCGCGAACTCGCCACGCAGAATCATTATCCCGCGATCGACGTCCTCGAAAGCGTGAGCCGCTTGAACCGCGATTTGCTCCAACCGCCGCAACTCGAACTCACCGCCGCCGCGCGCGAGCATTTGGCCATTTATCGGAAAAACCAGGACCTCATCAATATTGGCGCCTATCCCGCCGGCAGCAATCCGGCCATTGATCACGCCATCGCCTTGCACGAGCCGCTGAACAAATTTTTGCGCCAACGCGTCAATGAAGGTTTCAATGGCGCCCAAAGCTGGGCTGCCCTGCAACAAACACTTTGCACGCAGGTCCCCGCCGTAAAAGCCGCGCCTACCATCAAAAAATAATCCACTATGAAAAGTTTCCAATTCTCCCTGTCGGCGCTCAGCGTCCTGCGCGAGCAACAAGAGCAGGCGGCGCAAAAGAAATACGTCGAGGCACTCCATTTTTGCGAGGAAGCCGCTGGCCGCGTCGAAACTGCGAGCCAGGAACTCATGAACTGCTGGCGCGATCTCACCGGCAAACTTTCCGCTGGCGTTTCCGCTGTGGAATTCCTCCGCGCGCGCGCCTGGTGCAACGTCGTCGAACTCCGCCTCAAGGAACGCACCGCCGCGCTCGAACAGGCGCGCCTCAAAGTCGACGCCGTCTGGCAGGAAATGCTCGTCGCCACGCGCGACCGCGAATCGCTTGATCGTTTTGAAGCCAAGAAACGCCGCGCCTACAACACGCAAGTGCAGCGCGCCGAGCAAAAGGAGTTGGACGAATTGGCCATTCAACTCGCCACCACGCCCGGTCCCCTGCATCACCATCAACCCACTGTTTAATTTTTTATGGTTCGTTTTCTTCAATCCGCCTGGGCGAGCATGTTCATCGGCGGACTGCTTTTCTTTGGCACCACCGCCGCCTTGTTGAAGCCGTCGCAATTGCCGGTCCTCCCCATCGCCGATGCCAACGACGCCATTCACGCGGGCAATAACGAGCCGTCCTGGAAATTTCACAACCCGGAAATGGATCAATGGATCCAGGAAATCAAACACGAGAAAGACGCCTTAAGCCTGCGCGAACAGCAATTGAACGAACTCGAAACGCGCCTGAACGCCGAGCGCCAGGAGCTTTCGGTCGTAACGCAATCCGTAGCCCAGATGCAGGCGGATTTTGATAAAAACGTCGTGCGACTCAACGCGCAGGACACCGACAATCTCAAGCGCCAGGCCAAGCTCATTTCGAGCATGACGCCGGAAGGCGCCGCGGCCACGTTGACGGAAATGAGCGACGATGACGTCGTGCGCATCCTGTTCACGATGAAAGCGGACGACGCCAGCATCGCTCTCGACACGTTGAGCAAATCGGGCAAGGCGCAAGCCAAGCGCGCCGCAACCATCATCGAGCGGATGCGCCGCACGCTCCCGCCCATCGCGGCGCAAAACAAATAATGCAAACACCCGGCCTACCCGCTTCGTCTCCTTCCTCCTCCCGCAACACCGCCGACAGTTTCTTTTCCGAAAAACCCGCGAATGCGGGCGAGCACTTCGGCGACGTCATGAATCGCGCGCTGCATAGTGGCACGGGCATCTTGCCCGTGCGAAGCAGAACTCAAGGACAAGACGACAACAGTGAAGATGACGCTGACAGCAAATCCTCCGATTTAAAAACGAGAAAACCACTTCGCAAAGCTTCGGTTGATTCGGCGGCTGGCAATGTTTCGGCGAATCCTCACTTCATCGGTCTTGCTGCACATACCCCTCCTGCTTCGACGCCCACACCAACCCAGCCCAACGGCGAATCGCACGAATCATCGCCGACCGGCGATCCCATTGCAGCGCTTTCCAGCGATGCTTCCAAAACCACCGTGGCGAACGCCGACGCATCTGAAAATAAAGCTGAGAATTCCACCGCGAAACCGGTTCCCGCTGGCCTAGAGCCGCATTCCGCTGAAACGGACGGCGCCATCGAGCATTTGCAAAACCCCGATATTGCCAAAGCGCTCACCACGCAGTCCGCAGAAGCCACTGCCGAGCCGGCAAAACCTACCGTTTCGGATGATGCCACCGCGCCAGCGTCCCAAATTGCCGAGTCCAAGAACCCGGTTGAAGCCATGTCTGCCCCTCCGCCCCCCGGCCATGGCATACCCGCTGCTAAACAAGACGTGACGATGAAAAAAGCTGAGAAAATGCAGAAAGTTGCCGGTTCGGCAGAGCAAGATTTGCCGGGCAACACCGCCTCAGGCAGTGAAGAATTGCCGAAGGGGCAAAAAGTGGCTGAAAAAGTCGCTTCTCACGGTGGAAAGGCGGAATCCGCCGCGATCGAATTGCCTACCCGCATCTCGACTTCGGTTGAGTCGCCCTCGTCTACAATTACCAGCGCCGCCCCTGCCGCTTCGACGGGCGTCGATTCACGGGTTTTGGAACGCACGCACGATATCGTGGCGCTGCACGCGATGCGCATCACGGATACCGGCGCGGAAACCTTGCACGTGGTCGTGAAACCCGGCGCGGGCATCCAGCTTTCGCTCGAACTGCGCCAGAGCGCGCGCGGCATTGAAGTCAGCGCCTCGCTGCACAAAGGCGACTACGATCAACTGAGCCAGCATTGGCCGGACTTGCAGCAGCGCCTGGAAGCGCGTGGGGTCCGCGTCAGCTCGCTCACGCCGTCCGAGAATTACACCGGGACGGGCCATCACTTTCATCAATCCAAACAACAATCCTCCCAGCAGGAATCGCTGCAAGCCGGCGCGTTCGCGGAATTCGCGCTCGCCGGTTCCATGACGGAAGCGCCCGGCACTCGCGCCGCCCGCGCCTCAGCGTATCGCGGTTGGGAAACCTGGGCATAATTTTATGGACATCTCCTCTATCACCAGCGCCACGAATACTCAGAACAATTCGGACAACGTTACTTCGGCCGTCACCCAATCGTTGTCGCAGGAAGATTTTCTGAAACTGTTGGTCACGCAAATGACATCGCAGGATCCGTTGAACCCGACGAACAGCCAGGATTTGCTCTCGCAGATGACCGAGTTCAGCACGCTGAACGCGAACACCTCAATGCAGACGCAGCTCGCGGCGATGCAAAGCCTCAACCAATTTTCGGAAGCCGGAAATCTTTTAGGGAAACAGGTCACGCTGCAAGTGGACGCCAACACCATTGCCAATGGCGTGGTGAGCGGTCTCGATACCAGCGGCAGCGTGCCCGGAATCATTGTCAACGGCCAGACGTACAGCCTGGCGCAAGTGATTTCGGTCGCAAACGCGGCCGCGGCACAATGAAAACCACTAAAGAAAGCCATCCTATGCTGTTCACCTCGAACTGCGTCACCGCTGTCAACAATCCCGCGATCAGTTCGGTCCGCCAGCACCTCGCCGAAGCCATGATCGGCAAGACGGTGGATCTGTTGAGCGGCCGCGCCGTCGCACATGGCGTCGTCAGCGGCGTGATGCTGCTGGCCGGCAACCCCAAGTTGCTCGTGAATGGCCGCGCTTACGATATGGAACAGGTTCTCACGGCGTGCCCAGCTTAATCCTCACTTAACCCAAACCAAGCAACACTATGATCGGCTCACTTCAAACCGGCGTCAGCGGCCTCCAGCAATTCCAGGAGGACCTCGAAGTCATCGGCAACAACATCGCCAACGTCAACACCACCGGCTACAAATCCTCGACGATGCAGTTCGCCGATACCTTCAGCCAGTCCTTTGGCGATACCGGCGGCGGCGCTTCGCGCCAGGTCGGCACCGGCGTGGCGAGTTCCTCGATCGATTCCCAATATACCCAGGGCGCCATCAACGACACCGGCACCAAAACCAACCTCGCCATCAGCGGCCAGGGATTTTTCGTCGTGAAAGATCCCAGCAGCAGCGTGAGCTACGTGACGCGCGATGGCACGTTCAAGCTGGACAACAACGGTTTTCTCGTCACCGCCACCGGCAATCGCGTGCAAGGTTACACCGGCACGGCTCCGTTCTCGTCCGGCAGCACGATCGGCGATTTGCAGATCAACGCCGCCACCGCCATTACTTCGCTGGGCGACACCACCACCCCTGCCCCGACGCTCACTGCTTACAATATCGACGCCTCCGGCCAGATCAACGCCACGTTGAGCGACGGCACCAGCGGCGTCATCGGCCAGGTGGTTTTGCAAAATTTCAGCAATCCGCAGGCGTTGCTGAAACAAGGCAACAATTTGCTCTTCTCTACCGCCGATGCCGGCCCGATGGCTGCCGCGGTTGCCCCGAACACCGCGGGGCTGGGCACGATCCAATCCGGCGCGCTGGAATCTTCCAACGTCGATCTCGCCGGTCAGATGGCGGCCATGATCACTGCGCAACGCGCTTTCGAAGCCAACGCGAAGATTGTCACCACCAGCGACGAAGTCTTGCAGGATCTCATCAACCTCAAACGCTAATTAATCATGCCTCCCGCCCCCGAACGCGCAGAAGGCGCACCCGAAGAAAATGGCGCCGCATCCGCCCCGGCCGCCGCATCCGGCGGCATCAAAGCCTGGCTGCCGCTCATCGTCATGATCGTGCTGATGCCTGTTCTGGCGTTCGTGATGACCAATTTTGTCATCGTGCCGAAATTGCAAAAGGGCCTCGGCGGTGGCGCCAGCACCACGGCCTCCGCTGCGTCCGGCGAATCCGGCAGCAAGGCGAAAAAAGAAGCCGCCGGCGCGAAGAAGGAATCGGTCGCAATGAACAAACTTCTTGTCAACGTCGCGGGCACAATGGGCGCGCGTTATTTGCTCGTCAGCCTTTCGGTCGTCGGGACTGGCACGGATTTTAAGGCGAAGATGGATGAGCACGACGCGCAACTCCGCGATATGGCTCAAGGCGCCCTGCGCACCAAGACCATCGCCGATCTGGAAAAGCCCACCGCGCAAAATCTCATTCGCAACGAACTGATTTCCGGCTTCAACAACATCCTTGGTGACGGCGCCGTGGAAGAAATTTATTTCCCTGAATTCGCGATCCAATAATCACTCGGATCCACTGATATTTCATGAACGCAACCGCTGAAAACCCGGCCAATATCAATCTCGTCCTCGACGTGCCCGTCAGCCTCACCATCGAACTCGGCGGCTGCCAGCTCCCGATGCGCGAAGTGCTCCAGCTCGCTGTCGGCTCCGTCGTGCAGCTCGACAAACCGGCCGATGCTCCCGTCGAATTGAGCATCAATGGCAAACTCATCGCTCGCGGTGAAGTCGTCGTCGTCCAGGATCACTTCGGCGTCAAAATCACCGAACTCATCGGCCACGTCGCCTAAAACACCGCCGATGCATGAACGCAATTCCATTTCCAGCCTGGTAGGGCGTCGCACTCCGTGCGGGTCGACGGGATTTGCTAATTTGCGCCCTGAAATCTCCGAGCAGCGAAATTTACATCTCCCTCTCCGCCATGAAATGGGGGAGAGGGCCGGGGTGAGGTGGTGCTCAGGGCTCAGGGGGAAGATGCTTTTTGCTTTTTCCTTCACACTGCTTGTTGCCTCGACTGGGTTTTCACAAGTCACCAACTCCCCCACTCCAAAACTCGAAGTGCCTCCCCTCCCCAACGCCGGGCCGTCCATCCTCCGCGTGATGGGCGCGCTCGCTTTGGTGCTGGGAATATTTTTCGGCGGTGTCTGGTTGTATCGCAACTGGCAACGCCTCACGATTCAACGCGGCCGCGCGCCCAAGCTCAACGTCGTTGAGACGCGCCCGCTCGGCGGCAAGCACGCGCTCTATGTCATCGGCTACGAACAGGAGCGCTTTCTCGTTTCCGCCTCCCCGACTGGTGTAACTCTGCTCACACATTTGCCCACCGCCGCGCAAGATTCCACGGAAACCAACGACACCATCACACAGGCGCCCCCCTCATTCGCCCAAGCCTTAACGAAAGTGCTGAAAGGCAAATGAACACCGCCATCCATATTTTTTCCGAAGAACGCTCGAACATCCAACGCGGGATTGAGTTCGACGTCACCAAAAATTCCGAAAACACGGCACAGTTTCCCCCTCTCCCCAAGGGAGAGGGCCGGGGTGAGGGGGAACGCCGCCCCCGTTTTCCCAGGACGCCCACGATCCTCAAGCTCCTTCCAATTCTGGCCATTTTCTTTTTCATCTTCACCGCCTCCGCCCAAACGACTGCTCCCGCCGGCACCAACACCATGACCACCGGTTTCGGTCCCGTGCAAATCACCCTCGGCGGCCAGAACGGGCCGCAGGACATCGACACCGGCGTCAAGCTGCTCATCACACTCACGCTGCTGACGCTCGCGCCCTCGATTCTCCTGCTGATGACGTGCTTCACGCGCGTCGCCATCGTGCTCTCGTTCGTCCGCACCGCTCTGCAACTGCAGGGCACGCCCGCCAACCAAATCATCATCGGCCTCTCGCTGTTCATCACCTATTTCGTGATGGCGCCGGTCTGGGACAACATCAACCGCGATGCCCTCACGCCGTATCAAAACCATCAAATCACCAGCGACGTCGCCATGGACCGCGCCAGCGGCCATCTGCGCACATTCATGCTGAAACAAACGCGGCCGAAGGACGTCGAACTCTTCGTCGCCATGGCCAAGCTGCAACCGACTTCGCCCGACACCCTGCCCTTGCGCGTCGTGATTCCCGCGTTCGTCATCAGCGAACTGCGCACCGCGTTCCAAATGGGCTTTCTCATTTTCGTCCCCTTCATCCTCATCGACCTCGTCGTCGCCACCGTGCTCATGAGCATGGGCATGATGATGATGCCGCCAACCACATTCTCCATCCCGCTCAAGCTGCTCTTATTCGTGCTCGTCGATGGCTGGTCGCTCGTCGTCCAATCCCTCGTCCACAGCCTCGGGATGTAGCGACTCTCAACTCTCATCCATCAACTCTCAACTTTCTGATGAATCCCGAATTCGCCATCGAACTTCTCAAGACGATGATCTACCAGGCGCTGTCCATCGCCGCGCCGATTCTCATCGTCGCGATGATCATCGGCCTTGCGATCAGCTTGTTCCAGGCAGTCACGACCATCCACGAGCAAACGCTCGCGTTCGTGCCCAAGGCATTGGCCGTCGTCGGCGTCGTGCTGCTGCTGCTGCCGTGGATCGTCCGCTCCCTCGTCGAATTCACCACCGCCGTCATCCAAAAAATGCCGCAGATGGTGGGGTGACGTAGCGCAGTTTTTCAAACTGCCGTATCGCCGAATTTCATTCGGCAACGCGCAGGATTTGCCTACCGCTTCCGAACTTTCCTGCCGCCGCAGATTACAAATCTGCGATACAGCAGATTGAAAATCTGCGCTACGGCACTTGGCTCCGCTTTTGCTCTGTAATCGTTGACCGAAATGGACCTGCAACTCGAGTATTACAACTGGCTCCTGGTGTTTCTGCGCATCAGCGCGTTTTTGCTTGTACTGCCGTTCTTTAGCGCCACAAATTTCCCCGTCACTATGCGCATCGCGCTCGGCGCCATTGCGGCTGTGATCCTCGCCCCCACTCTGCCGCCGTTCCCGATGAACCACCTCGGCACCTTCACGTTGATGGGCGTCATGGGCCAGGAAATCGCCATCGGCCTGCTGCTCGGCTTCATCGCGCGCATGGTGTTTTACGCCGTCGACCTCGCGGGTAACATCATTGCCACGGAAATGGGTTTGCAGATGGCGCAAATCATGGACCCGCTCACCGGAACAGGCTCGCAAGTCCCGGCGACCATGCTCTTTTACCTCGCGTCCATCGTCATGCTCACGCTCGATTTGCATCACTGGATGCTCGTCGGCTTCGAACGCACCTACACCGTGCTGCCGATGGGCACCGCGCACCTGAGCGCGGCATTGTTTGAAACCGTCGTCAAACACACCAGCGAAGTGTTCGTTATCGCATTGCAAATCTCCGCACCGATCATCGCCGTGTCGTTCGTCGTGACGGTTGTGTTCGCCGTGCTCGCCCGCGCCGTGCCGCAGATGCCCGTTTTCACGGAAAGTTTTTCGTTCCGCATCGTCGGTGGCCTCATCGTGTTCGGCTTCACCCTGAACCTCACCGCGCAACACGTCGTGAACTATCTGAACCGCCTGCCCGACGACCTGCTCCGCATCGCCCAATTGTTGGGCGGCTAAACGTCTCTCAACTCTCAACCACCAACTATCAACTAGCCCGTGAGCGAATCCGCCGGCGAAAAGACAGAGCAAGCAACACCGAGGAAACTCGAGGAAGCGCTGAAGAAAGGGCAAATCGCCCGCAGCGCCGAGGTGCAGACTGTCTTCGTGCTGCTTTTCGCCATCGCTGCGCTCGCCTTCACCGGCAAGGACACGTGGCGCCAATTCGTCAGCGCCATCGTGATGACCTTCAGCCACCTGCACGATACCGACATCGGCGTCAACAACCTGCAGGGCTACGCCATCACTGGCGTGCTCGTGTTTTTGCGTTGCGCCGGACCGGTGGTGCTCGCGTGCGCGCTCGGTGGATTGCTGGCGGGCGGCATCCAAAACAAATTCAACACCGCCTCCGAAGCGCTCACGCCCGATTGGAACCGCGTGAATCCGGTCGAGGGTTTCAAAAAAATCTTTTCGTTCCGCTCCGCGCCGACGACCGGCATCGCCATCGTCAAACTCCTGTTCATCATCGCGCTGACTTACAACGAAATCGTGAAGGTCCTGAACGATCCCATTTTCACCACCTCGGTGAACGTCTCGCGCATGGCGCAATTTCTCGCGGAAGTTTGCCTGCGCATTTTCCTGCGGGTGAGCCTTTGCCTGCTGGTCGTTGCCGCCGCGGATTACGGCTATCAATGGTGGCGCAACAAGCAGGACCTGATGATGACCAAGCAGGAGGTGAAGGAAGAAGCGAAGAACACCGAAGGCAACCAACAAATCAAAGCCGCCCGGCGCCGCCGCCGCGCCCAGAGCAAAGCCAAGCAACTCGCTGAAGTCCCGAAAGCCGATGTCATCGTCGTGAACCCCACGCACATCGCCGTCGCGCTGCGATACGATCGCAAAACCATGCGCGCACCGAAAATCGTGGCGAAGGGCATTCGCCTGAACGCGCAAAAAATCCGCGAGATTGGCGAGCACCATCAGATTCCCGTCATCCAAAACATCCCGCTCGCCCGCAGCCTCTTCAAACACGGGCGCATTGGCGGGGAAGTTCCCGCGCAATTTTATACGGCGGTGGCGGAAGTTTTGGCGTGGGTGTATCGAGTCAATCGCTACCGTTACTACACGCAAGGCTAACCCGGTAGGGCATTGCTGCCGCAACGCCCCATATTCCGTCCCGCGCCTTAAGCGCGGGACGAAAAGCGTGCTGCCGGCAACTTGCCGGCAGAAATCTCAAAACAATTTCAAAGAACAAACGGTCTGTGCGATTCTCTATTTCACCGCCACATACCAATGTTTCCAATCCACCCGCTGCACCCGCGCCAATTCATTCGGATACGCATCCTCCAACAACAACCGATTAAGCCCACGTTGCCACACTTCGATCTCATGCTCTGAATGCGGATGGATTTTCAATGCATTGGTTTCCGACACGCGCAACGTGACTCCGGCAAACCGTTGCTCATCGTAGATTAACGGCCCGGCAATCACCGCATTCAACTCCTTCGCCAACGCGGCCTGAAGGAATGTGTTATCGACGCCGGATTGCGGATACGCCGCAATCACCGCCCGCCCTTCGCTGGAGAATCGGCTGAACAAATCGGCAGAAACCGGATCAGCGCCCGCTTTCAGCTTCGACGCCAGCGCCACCGGCTGAAGAATTTCCTCGGCCTCGAATCTCGGCGAAGTCTTCGGCGCGCCGTCTTTAATAAACCGCCCATAATACACCGTCGTTTTGCCGTTATAACTGTAGCGCGACACGCCATTCGTCTGCATTTTGAAATCCGCATCGAGGATCGGCTGGTTCGTGATGCCTTCCGACGTCCTGATAGTTCGCTCGAAATCATCCAGGCGCGTGCCGGGCGCGGCATAGACGTGCACCTTGACCGCGCGGCTGGCCTTGTCATAAGCCGCGTCGCCCAGCATCAAAGCTTCGGTGCCGGCATTATACGGTCCGCAGCAGCCGCCCAGAAGCCCGGCCACGATAATCAATAAAAACCCAAACGTTTTCATGAAATCACTCTCGCACGAATGCCCGCGCTCGTGTGAATCGAAAATTTTGGCCGTGCATTGATGTGGTTGATGCAGGTAGGGCATTGCTGCCGCAATGCCCCATATTCGCCGTCCGCCAGGACCGTCCCGCCCGCTCAGCGCGGGACGAACAACGTGCTGCCGGCGTCTCGCCGGCACCCCCCCACCTACGATTCGGCACGATTTGGCACGACCGCCCTTGCAATTCCACAACTTGCGCCTGAAAAAACCGCACGTTGTCGGCACGACTGCGCGTTTATTTTTTCGAGCAGGATTAGAGCCTGTCATGCACTTTTTTGGAAGAAAGAATTAAGCATGAGCATGGCGAAGGCGAGCCAGTGGTAGCCGGCCAAGGTGGAAGCGAGTCTTTCGTAATCACGAGCCAGCCTGCGGAAAC
>Ga0134128_10005416_pt1 | contig 15472 bp, 14 predicted proteins | sample KB31754_FD_96462 | JGI IMG/M metagenome (GOLD analysis project Ga0134128, IMG submission 96462) | Terrestrial soil microbial communities with excess Nitrogen fertilizer from Kellogg Biological Station, Michigan, USA - KB3-175-4 | ecosystem: Environmental > Terrestrial > Soil > Unclassified ... | reverse complement strand
CCCAGAGAGCCGCGAGGCGAATGATGATCAGATGATGGTCTTCAATCATTTGGCGCTTGGCCTATCGTGCGGTTGATCTGTGAAGACAATGTTGGCCGGGGTGACAGGCGGCCCGTTCAAGCTGGACTCGGTGAGTGCATTTGCGATTTACCGCTAATCGAGGTTCCAACAATCCGCGATGATAGGCGACCCTGAACTGAACTCCGTAATTTAGATCAATCCAAGCCAGGTCGCAGCTTCGAAGGTTTTCACTCCTTGGCGAAGCTTAGTCGATTCTTAATGCCTGATTAGGATCTATCGAAGCCGCACGGCGGGCTGGTACAACGGCCGCAATTACAGCACTTAGTACCAGGACGAGCGTTGCACCACCTAATGCCAAGGGATCGAATCGGCTGACCTCATAGAGTTGATGCTCAAGGAGTCGGCCGCAGAACATCGCGATCAAGATCCCGAGGCATAGGCCAATTCCAGTCTGCGCCATCGTGCTCTTCAGCACCATTCCCATGACATTCGTGCGATCGGCACCGAGCGCCATTCGAATTCCAATTTCTCCGGTGCGCTGCGCGACGTTATAGGCCGTCACGCCGTAAAGCCCAACCGAAGCCAGCACCAGCGCCAGCACCCCGAAGAAACTCGTAAGGCGTGCAATCAGCCGTTCCTGGTTGAACTGCAAGGCGACCTCATCGGTGTAAGTGTCGACACGGATAAGAGCGAGCTTTGGATCGAGCTCGGCGAGTACTTTACGAAAGGTGTCCCGATATGCGGCTGGGGCGCCGTTCACCCTCATTTCAATCACCTGCGCATATAGCGTTCCCGATTCCAAACGTTGATAGCCGGAGGGCCCGTAAACCGTCGTCTGCGAGAAGGGCAGAAAGAACATTGGATTCTGCGGAGAAGCCGGATTGCGGTACTTTGCGTTTTGTGCCACACCGACAATTTCGAAATCCGAGCTGTGGCCCTCAAGACTCAGGCCAAAGTGCTGTCCAATCGGATTCTCTTTGCCGAAGAAGCGGCGAGCGAAAGCTTCATCCACTACTGTCACGTGGGGCGTCGTCTGAGTGTCACTGTAATTGAACGCGCGGCCCCTCACCACCGGCGTCCCAATCGTTTCAAAATAGTGTGGCGACACTCGAGCGAAGATGGTGTCCACATCCTCGATCCACTTCTCGCTGCGTCCTGCGATCGCAATGTTTAGATTGACACAGCAAAACTTCTGCGGCGAGTTGAGAGAAAGGCTCGCGCTCACCACGCCAGGGACTTGCTCCAGCCGATCCTGAATTCTCTGATACAGAGCAGGCAATTGATCCGGCTTGTACCCGGACGCTTTGAAATTGATTGAGGCAATGATCTGTCCCTGTGGCCGGAACCCAAGTTTGGCTTTCTCAAGATTCATCAAGCTCTCGCTTACCAATCCCGCGACTGTCAGCAACACCAGCGAAACCGCTGCCTGGATCATGACGAGCATTCTCTGCGATCCCGAGCTATGGCTGACTCGGGTCCGGTTCGCGCCTTGCAAGCCATTAGCAGGATCTGTCCGTGTGCCGATCCATGCCGGCGCAACTGAAAAGGCCGCACAAGTCAGCAGCGACAGCAGAAATGCAAACACCAGCACCGGCACGGATGGCACTGCACTCACAGGAATCAGCGTTGCGCCACGAAACACGATCAGGAGGATACCCTTGGAAACCCCGAATGCCACTGCGACTCCGACGGCCCCGCCCATCAGAGAGAGCAGCAGACTTTCGGTAAAAATCGCGCGCATTAGACGAGCCCGTGATGCTCCCAAAGATATGCAAAGCGCTGTCTGATGCTGCCGCGTGGCTCCCCTTACCAACAATAGATTGGCCAGATTCGCGCACGCGATCAAGAGCACGAGCACTGCTGCGGACGAAAGCAAAAGAAGTCCCAGCACTGAATTGCTGCGGAAAGGAGAAATGCCATTCCCGGCATGAGTCAGTTCGATGTGCTGTTGGCTCAGCTTGGCAAGATCATCTTTGCCGAGTTCTCTCTCTGTGCGCAGCCATTGCTGCACTTCCGATGTGAGCTTACTCTGGACAACTGCCGGAGAAAGTCCTGTATGCAATCGTCCGATCACGTACAGCCATGCGTCTCCTGAGGAATAGAGGAGCGATTTCCTGCCGTTGCCTTCGAAGATCGGTTGCTCGCTCAGCGGGATCCACAATTCTGGCGGGCTCTGCGCCAACCTGGCGCCAAAGAAACCTGGAGGCGCAATGCCCACGATCGTGACCGGTAGCTCGTTGATCAGAAGCTTTGATCCCACAATCGACGGATCGGCTCCATACTGAGTCTGCCAGGCATGGTAGCCGATCACCGCCACTGCGGCGCGTTCTCTTGGTCATCAAAGGTCGAGATCAGTCGTCCTCGGTAAGCATTCATGCCCAAGGTGTCAAAGTAGTTTCCGGAAACGTATTCTCCCTCGATAGTCTGTGCAGCCTGTGCTGATTCTGGACGCCGCGCATTGAACGTTGGAGTGCTCCCGGAGAACGCCGCGAGCTGTTCGAATGAGGTATCGGTATCGCGTATGTGCCTGTAGAACTGGTAATCGAATGTACCCCATGAGCCTTGCAACCCGCCCCACTCGCAGCAATAGAATTCGCCCTCACCAACTCGATAGAGATGCTCTGGCTGAGTAATCGGCAATTGCTTGAGAACCACTCCGTAAATCAGCGTGAACACTGCAGTGTTCGCCCCGATGCCAAGTGCAAGGGTGAGCATGGCGACGGCTGTGAAGCCGGGGCTGCGGAACAGTTGCCGTATTCCGTAGCGGACATCCCACATGGCGGATTCGATCCAGCTCTCCCATCCAACCGCGCTCACCTTGCTCTTGACACTCTCGGTACTGCCCATTTCTGCGCGTGCCCGCTGCCAGGCTTTGGATTCAGACATGCCGCTACGTATTTTGTCTTGAGCCGCCGTTTCCAAGTAGGAGTGCAGTTCTTCATCCAACTCCGCTCGTCTGCGCTGCTTCGAAACAAGCGCTCTGAAACCTGCAACCAACCGATTCCACCAGAGCATCATCGCCTCCTCAAGCCTCGAGTATCCGTGCTACCGCGTCCACCTGGCGTCCCCATGCACGGATCTCTTCTTTCAGGGCCTTCCGGCCGAGATCGGTGATTATGTAATAACGTCCGCGCCTGTTGTTCTCCGTCGAACGCCACTCGCCTCTGATTCGCCCTTCCCGCTCAAGACGGTTCAGAGCAGGAAACAAAGACCCGGGAATTACGTGAAAAATCCCCTTGCTCATCTGCTCGATGCGCACAGAAATCCCAAATCCATGCATCGGATCAAGAGCGAGCGTCTTAAGAATCAGCATCTCGAGCGTTCCCTGAACCAAATCACCCTTACCCGGCATACTCCCCCCCGCGCTCATATCGATAATCGAGATAAATACTACAGTTCTAGTCGACTGTCAAGAGGAGGGGTCTACGATGCGCAGAGCGGATCAGGGCTCGTAATGCGGTGGCGGAACCGGAGGGTGAGGTGCGGAGTCTGGGGACGATTCCGAACCGCGCCGAGTCGATTCGCAAGATGATCAAGAAGCTTGGTCCTGTAGAGAAGTTGAGAGCTTGTTACGAGGCAGGACCGACGGGCTACGTCGTGTATTGGCAACTGGCAGAGCTGGGCATTCAAGTGTGAGGTTGTGGCACCGACGCTGGTCCCGGTTAAGGCGGGTGATCGGGTAAAGACCGATCGACGGGACGCTGAGAGGCTGGCACGTTGCTATCGCTCCGGAGATCTGATGGCGGTCTGGGTTCCGGATGAAGGTTCCGAGGCCTTGCGGGATCTGGTGCGTGCCCGCGAGGCCGCCAAGCAGATCAGATGCGAGCGCGGCATCGGTTGAATAAGTTTCTGCTGCGCTCAGGCCAGCGCCCGCCAACCGGCGTGAGAGCGTGGACGCGCCCTTATCTGATCTGGGTTGCGCAGTTGCGCTTCACGCAGATTGCACAGGAGGCCACGCGGCAGGACTATCTGCACGAGGTTGAGCACATGAGGGAACGAGTGGCGCGTCTGGAGCAAGTCATCCTGGAGGCAGTGAAGCTGGCCTCGCCCGCATTACAACAAGTCATCAACGATCATGACCGGCTCCCTTCCGCTTGTGGCTCTGAACTGTGCGTCCTTCTGAACTCACAGCCTAACCCACGATCAGCGCATCGGCGCCGGTCACTCCATACTGACTTCTAAAGTCGGCAGATGACAATCGGACCCGACGGATCTGCGGACGCTCGCGGCCCCTGGGAGCACCGTCAAGGTCCTGTGGAATCCAGCCTGCCCCAAGTGTTATGACGTAAGTTATTGCTGGGGACGTTGTTAAGGACTTGCCGGCGTCAGGCTTTTTGAGCCGGGAGTGTTCTGGTGGTGTCTACTCCACATTTGTCACAGCGTAGGCTCGCAGGAAGACCTTTAGTGCAGCCTGAAGCCGCTTCCGCTGGATTTTAGTAGCGGAATCATCGCGCATCCCGAGAATTCTCCAGGTAACCGGGCCGCCAGTGATCAGGCTGATGAGGTGCTCAGCCATCAGTCGTGGATCCTCATGGACCAGCCTGCCGCGCTTGATTTGTTCGCAGAGATAACGACTCAGTCGCTCCTGGCCGCGCTCGGGTCCCAATTCAAAGTAACGTGCTGCAAGTTCTGGAAAACGCTCTGCCTCCATGCTCACGACCCTCTGGAGGCGGATCTTCTCGTCTGAAAGCGCAATGCGCAGAACGCGCGAGCCATAGTCGGTCAGCGCTTCTTCCATTGGGGCGTCGTCGAGGAGAGCCGCGTCGAGCTCTTTGAACATGGCCGCCATGCGGCGCTCGAGAACCGCGATGAACAATGCGTGCTTGGTAGAGAAACGGCAATAAAGTGTCGTCTTGGAACAATTGGCGCGCTTGGCGATCTCATTCGTACTGGCGCCCTCAAAGCCGTGCTCCATAAAGACTTCGGTCGCTACGTCGAGTAGCTCTGCCACCCGATCTTCGTCGAGTCTCCAACTAGCAGCCGCGGCGGCTACGCAATCGTCGATTTCTCGTTTTGGCGTTCTCACCATGTTTCTCACCTGGGGAGCAGTTTTTGAATCTCCCCATTTCGGGCCCGCATCTTAGATGCCGTACAGTACCAAACGGTATCGTACAGTTGCTTTCATCCTCCCCGACCACGATTCCCCGTTTCCGAACCCACCAGGAGGCAATCATGACCCACTTCCTACCTACGGCTGCTCATACAAAAAAGAATTTGCCATCCATTCTAGCGGCCCTGACCAGCGCGGCGCTGATCGTTGTGATGACAGTAGCGATCACCGGGTGCACCGAGAGCGAAGCAAAGACCACTGGAACTGCGCCCGGTTCCATGCCGGTTAGTGTTGTTAAAGTGCGGCAGGCCAATGTCCCTCTTACCGGCAACTGGGTCGGCACGCTCGACGGCTTTATCAATGCTCAGATCCAGCCGCAGGTGAGCGGCTACCTGGTTCGCCAGAATTATAGAGAAGGCTCTCCGGTTGCGAAGGATCAGGTCCTGTTCCAAATAGATCCTCGTCCCTTCCAGGCGGCCGTAGATCAGGCCGAAGCGCAGGTGAAGCAGGCCAAAGGACAGTTGGCCCAAGCTGAAGCGCAACAGGGCCTCGCCCAAATCAACCTGAAGCGCGATACACCGCTGGCTCAGGCGCGCGCGATCGCGCAGAGCCAACTCGATAACGACAAGCAGCAGGCGGAGCAAGCGGATGCATCGGTGCAGGCCGCAGAAGCAGCCGTCAGCGCTGCGGAAGCTGCTCTCACAACCGCAAAGCTGAACCTTGGGTTTACGCAGGTGCGCTCGCTGGTGAACGGTGTTGCGGGCCAAGCCACCACGCAAGTTGGCAATCTCGTCAGTCCTCAATCGGTCCTCACATCGGTTTCGCAACTCGATCCCATCAAGGTCTACTTCTCCATCAGCGATTCGGAATACCTTGCCCTCATCGATGGCGCGCGCCAGGCGGGCGGCGATCTGGTGAGCGGCCATTCCGATCTGCCGATGACGTTGACGCTTGCTGACGGCAGAGTGTGGTCGCATAAAGGCCGCATTGCGTTCGTCGACCGCCAGATTAACCAGCAGACCGGAGCCATTCGCATCGCCGCGTCCTTCCCCAACCCCGGCAACGTGCTTCGTCCCGGCCAGTTCGGCAGAGTGACGGCTGAGACAGAAATTCGCGACAACGCTCTTCTCGTTCCGCAGATGGCGGTGCAGGAGCTGCAGGGCACAGAGCAGGTCTATGTTGCCGGATCGGATAACCGCGTGCACGTTGTAAACGTGAAGCTCGGTGCTCAGGTTGGCAACGACTGGATCATCAGCGAAGGCCTCAAGCCCGATCAGCGTGTGATTACGAGCAATGTACAAAAGCTGCGCGAAGGTGTGCCCGTGAGCCCGCACGAAATCTCCGAAGAGGCGGCCATACAGACTTCCAGCCCGACGGGCGCGAGGTAATCCATGTCGAAGTTTTTCATTCGGCGGCCAATCGTCGCCATCGTTATCGCCATCATTACGGTCATCGTGGGCGTCGTGTCGATGCTCACGCTGCCTACGGCCCAGTATCCCAATATCGTTCCGCCCGAAATCATGGTGCAGGCCACCTATCCGGGCGCCGATGCAAAAACTCTGACGGAAGCCGTGGCCACGCCGATCGAGCAGCAGATGAACGGCGTCGACAACATGCTCTACATGTACTCAGTGAACGCCAACAACGGGCAGGCCACTGTGTATGTGGACTTCGACGTCAAGACCAACCCCGACACCGACCAGGTCCTTTCGCAACTACGCGTGGCCCAGGCACAGGCGCAGTTGCCGCCTCAAGTGAACACTGCTGGGCTGGTCGTGCAGAAATCGCTGACTTCGCCCCTGATGCTCGTCGGACTGTCATCGCCTGACGGCAAGTACGATGTCAATTTTCTGACCAACTACGCCATCATCAACCTGCAGGACGAGCTCACGCGTGTTCCCGGCGTCGCGCGCATCCAGGTGTTCGGCGGACAGTACGCAATGCGCGTCTGGGTCAAGCCGGATCAGCTCGCGAAACTCGGCGTGACTGCAACCGACGTGATCAACGCCATCCAGGTGCAGAACAATGTGAATCCTGCCGGGCAAATCGGCGGCGAGCCGGTGCCCCACGGGCAGCAGTTCACGTTCACGGTCCGCACCCAGGGACGCCTGCTTACCCCGGAAGAATTCGGCAAAATCGTTATCCGCTCCAATCCTGATGGTTCTGTCCTTCACCTCAGCGATGTGGCGCGCATCGAACTCGGCGCCCAGACCTACAACCTGACGGCACGATACAACAATGCGCCCGCGGCCATCATGGCGGTGTACCAGCTGCCCAATTCGAATGCGGTGGAGACCGCGGCCGGCGTGACGAAACGGTTGCAGCAACTTTCAGAGAAGTTCCCGCAGGGCATGCACTACGACATCCCACTTGATACGACGAAGGCCGTCACTGCGGGCATTCACGACATCATCGTCACTCTGGGTCTGGCGCTGTTGCTTGTCATTCTTGTGGTGTTCCTGTTCCTGCAAGGTTGGCGCGCCACACTCATCCCGCTGATGGCGGTGCCGGTTTCGCTCATCGGAACGTTCATCCTGTTTCCGCTTCTTGGATTCTCGATCAATACTCTGTCTCTCTTCGGCCTTGTGCTGGCAATCGGCCTGGTGGTCGACGACGCCATCATCGTCGTGGAGGCGGTGGAGCATCACATCGATGAGGGGATGTCTCCGCGCGATGCGGCGTTCCGCGCCATGGAGGAAGTCGGCGGGCCCGTCGTGGCCATCGCGCTGATCCTTGCGGCGGTGTTCATACCAACTGCCGCGATCCCCGGCATCACCGGCCGTCTCTATCAGCAGTTTGCAATCACCATTGCCATATCCGTTCTGATATCGGCGTTCAACGCACTGACGCTCAGCCCTGCTCTTGCGGCCCTGTTGCTGAAGCCCAGGAGCGAAGAGAGGCGTCGCGGCCCACTGGCACGGTTCTTCCGCTGGTTCAATCGCTTCTTCAAGCGCACTACGGACAAGTACGTCTCCACCTCCGGCATTCTGGTGCACAAGTCCGGCTTCGCGATGATCGGGCTCGGCATTGTCGCCGTGCTGGCCGTTCTGATCGGCGGACGCCTGCCGACGGGCTTCCTGCCGCAGGAAGACCAGGGCTACCTGTTCGTCGCGATGCAATTGCCAGACGCCGCCTCGCTTCAGCGCACGGATGCCGCTGCACAAAAGGTGAGCAACGCACTGTTGCAGACGCCGGGCATCCAGAGCGTTGTGGGTGTCGATGGCTTCAGCCTGCTCACGCAGACGCAGAGCACCAATACCGCATTCTTCTTCGTGACCCTGAAGCCGTGGGAAGTCCGCAAGTCGCGCGCGGAACAGATTGAGTCTATTCAGGCGAGCGTGCAGCAGAAACTGTTTGGGGTGAGCGAAGGGCTCGCATTTTCATTTCCCCCGCCGGCAATTCCGGGCATCGGAACTTCGGGCGGCGTCACCATGATTCTCCAGGATCGCTCCGGCAACGATGATCCGGCGTTCCTCACGCAGAATGTATTCGCATTCCTTGGCGCAGCATCCAAGCGTCCGGAAATTGCGGCGGCGGTTCCATCGTATCTTCCCGCTGTGCCGCAGCTCTATGCGGATGTGGATGTCGACAAGGCCGCGCAACAGCAAGTGGAACTGAGCTCGATCTACACAACCATGCAGACGTTCATGGGCGGATACCTCGTGAACTACTTCAATCGCTTCGGCCGCCAGTGGCAGACCTATGTCGAGGCGGAGGGCGACACGCGCACCAACATACAGGACATCAACCAATTCTACGTGCGCAGCGCCAATGGCAGCCAGGTGCCGCTCGGTTCACTGGTGCACGTCAGAAAGACCACCGGCCCCGAGTTCATCATGCGCTTCAACGAGTACAAGGGCGCGCAGATCAACATCACCGGCGCGCCGGGTTACAGCTCCGGTCAGGTGCGTGCCGCGCTCGAAGATGTGTTCCGCCAGACCATGCCAGCGGGAATGGGCTTCTCGTATCAGGGCATGAGCTACCAGGAGCAGCGCGCGGGCGAGGGCGTTCCCGCATGGATGGTCTTCGGTCTGTCGCTCCTGTTCGTGTTCCTGATATTGGCCGCGCTCTATGAGAGCTGGACACTGCCTTTCAGCGTTCTGCTCAGTACGCCGGTTGCCATCCTCGGCGCATATCTCGCGCTCACGATGCGGGCTTACGAGAACGACATCTTCGCAACCATCGGATTGATCATGCTGATTGGTCTTTCGGCCAAAAACGCCATCCTCATCGTGGAATTCGCCGTGTCGAACTACAAGAAGGGCATGAGCATCGCAGACTCCGCCCTGCAGGCCGCGCGCCTGCGCTTCAGGCCCATCATCATGACGGCGCTCGCTTTCATCTTCGGCTGCTTGCCATTGTGGGCAGCGCATGGATCCGGCGCGGCCTCGCGGCGCATCCTCGGAACCGTCGTCATCGGAGGCATGACGCTCGCATCGATTCTGGGCATTCTCATGGTGCCCGTCACGTTCGCCGTGGTCGAGTATCTCTCGCTTCGTTTCACGCGCGCAGGCAAAGAGACCACCATGGATTCAACACATCCCGAACTGGAGGAGAGCCGCGCATGAACACCAATGCACTGAGAACAAATCTGCTGATACAAGCGGCCCTCCTACTCATTTGGGTCACCGGCTGCAAAGTTGGACCGACTTACGTTCGTCCTGAAGTGACGGCGCCTCCGGTGTATCGCGGCGCCGGTGACGCAACCATATCGAGCCCGAATCAGAACTCGCTCGGGGATGAAAACTGGACGAAGGTCTTCAATGAACCCGAGCTGCAGAACCTCATTCAGACGGCACTCGATGACAACTACGACCTGCGTATTGCCGCACAGCATGTGCTCGAAGAGCAGGCGCAGCTCGGGATCACGCGCTCGCAACAGTTTCCGACTGTGAGCGTGGGCGGAACGGGGAGCGGAGCTGACCTGGGTAGCACGCTTGGAAATGCAGTGCCGGGCGGGCTTGTTCCGCCTGCCGGCCCCGCAGGCGCCTTCAATTTGTCTGCTGCATGGAATCCCGATTTCTGGGGACTCTATCGCCGCCAGACCGAAGCCGAGCGAGCCACGTTGCTCTCTCAGGTGTGGGCGCAGCGCGCGGTGCGGATGACCCTGGTGCAGCAAGTGGCTACAGCGTACTTCCATTTGCGTTCGCTGGACGAACAGCTCGACGTAGTCAAACAGACTCTGAAAGCCAGGAAGGAGTCAACCGAGCTGACGCGCACGCTGGAATCCGGTGGCTCGGTTCCGTTGGCCGACCTGCGCCAGGCCGAGGAGCTCGAATACACAGCGTCCGCACAGATTCCGCAACTCGAAGAGCAGATCCAGCAGCAAGAAAACGCGTTGCGCTTGCTGCTCGGGCAAAATCCCGGCCCCATTGCGCACAGCGATGCGAACGCACTTGCGCCGGTGCCGCAGGATTTGCCGGTCGGCCTGCCATCGCGGCTGCTCGAGCGGCGACCTGACATTCTCGAAGCCGAGCAGCAACTGGTCGCGGCCAACGCGCGCATCGGCGTGGCGCGTGCGCAGTTCTTTCCGCAGCTCTCGATCAGCGCGACCGGCGGCGTGGGCGGCAACAGCCTCTCAAGCATTTTCGACCCCGACAGCCGGATCATCTACGGCATCGGATCGCTAACACAGCCCATCTTCGAGGGCGGTAGACTGCGCGGGCAGCTCCATCTCTCTGAAGCGACGAAGAAGGAGATGGTGCTGAATTATCAAAAGACCATCGCCTGCGCACTTCGCGATACATCGAATGCGTTGATAGCCGTCGACAAGCAGCGCGCCACGCGTGAGCAACAGGAGAAGCTCGTGGCTGCCTCGCAGGATGCGGCCCGTCTCGCGCGTGTCCGCTATCAGGGCGGCGCAACCAGCTATCTTGAAGTGCTCACGACCGATTCAAACTTGTTCTCCGCGCAATTGAATCTGGTGAGCGCGCGCGAAGGCGAGGCGCTGTCACTCGTCCAGCTCTACGGATCGCTGGGCGGCGGTTGGGACTGAGACGATTCAGATCGTTATGGCTGTGAGGCCAAGTTGGAGAATCATTATCCGGCTAGACAATATTGAACAACGACAGTTTGGAGGCGATGACGCATGGCGGCATTTTGTGGATGCTGCGGAGCAGAGATCAAATCTAAGAGGTCTGAGCCGTGTCCCCTATGTGGGGCTCCGGTCCATGGGACGTTGCCAGCAGATCCGCCTCCAGCGACGGACACTAAGCCGCAGAGCTATCGAAATTCACACATCACATTCGCTCCGTGAGCGCATAGTCGCCAATGCACTCATCCATCTGCTGCTGTACAGCCGGCTTTTCCACACGCCGGCTCAACCCCGCGCAGCCCCTCAGCCCCCGCGGTTGCGGGGCTGATCGTGCACGCGCCGGCGCCATTCAATTCTCGGTAAGCACATTATCGCCAATGCACTCATCGAACCCAAATTGGTATTGGAAAGTCGGCCAGTGTTTACAAATGTGCTCGCCTCATTTGGCCGCCCCACTTGTCGGACAGGTGACGCTTCCTCCAATGGGAAGGGTTTTTGGCAATAGATACCACGACTAACCCAAGCGTCGGCTTTGATGGTCAACCAAGGTCCGCGAATGGAATGGAATTGAGAATCGGGTATATGCCCGCGACCGGCACCAGGGAACTGTAAGCTCAACGTCGTCTATTGACACGACGAAGAACTGGCTTTGGTATCCGCGCACATAGACGCGTTCTGCGATGTAGGGGTGATGGGCCAGCATGTTGCAAGTAAACCAGTGGGCTCCAATACCTTCAGTGACGGACGGCACTCCTAACCCCAAACGAAAGCCCGCCGATCTTCAGGCGGGCCATCGAAAAACAGAATAGGGTGCAATGGCTAGCGACCGGCATTGTTCGCGGTGCAGATTTCGCGGAGACGATAGTACCCGGTCCCTTGCAAGCGTTCCCAATCTTGGCGCCCAATTGCGCGCGCTTAGACTGATGCATATTGCTGATCTTGCCCCCCACGAAGGACTCGTCCGCTTCTACGACTCCGCCGATGTTGCCGCCATCGGGAAGCTCAAGAGCCAAGCGCAGACGGCGGAGCAGGTGCGATGCGTGCTGCTGTGCAATCCCAGTTCGCGGGAAATCTCATCCCGGGAAAATTCCGATCAAGACAAGCTGATTCTCCAGAACCGGCCCTGGCGGTCCATCGCACTCGCTGCCAGACGGGAGACTTGAGGCAATTCAGCTTGTCGGACCCGAAGCGAAGCACATCATTGGCCGACAAACTGCGCTCCCGGACCGGGTGGACTCGGGCGAGCATCAAAAGTCAGATCCGCCTGAGTATAGATGTGGTGTGTGCCGCATTTCGGGCACTGGAACGGGAACGGCTGTTGAAGGGGGTATACCCATCAGGCTGACTTCCCCGTACACTCCCAGGTACGCGTAATCGTGCTTGTGCGCACAGTAGGCGCACTGGAACGCCCAATAGACGTGGGTTGGCATTCAAACCCCCGATCACGAAAACCACTCTACTCCAAACCGCTCGCATCCACACAGTATCGCTTGGGATCCTGATCAGAAGGGATAGTTATCCTTACGAACGTCTAGCGGGAGAATTTCAGCCAAAGGCACGAGCACGACGCGGCCTAATTCATTATTCGCAATTATGCCCGCCACACCCCCTCCGCGGTCGATGTTCACCACCAGGAAGACGCCTTTCCGTTCCTTGACTCGCACCCATTCGTTCAAAGCCGGAAATCTCACGAAGCCATCCCGCCTCCCATTCGCAGCGAAGATTAGGACACAATGCACTAGACCCACCGATGCGGCCTGATAAGCAAATTGTTGTTTGGGTGGCTTGCCGCGGGCTATCCCTCTTGAGGCCATAAACTCATCAGGATTTGGTCGGCTTCAAACTTTAAACTCGGCCGCATACGTTCGTCGCTGCCGTCCGATATCATGGAGCAGCAGTGTCTCGTGTCACCGGGCCAAATGAAAATCTCAGCAGACAGAGCATATTGGTTTTTCCAGAGCTATAGCGCGCGCTCGGTGCGCCTCCATTTTATCGGGCTAATTGCTGGCGAGCAGGCGGCATGCGAGGCGGCAATCGTGGCTGTCGACCGCGAACTGCAGCTCATCGTGTTGGAGCTTTTCGAGGGTGACGGCGGGCGTAGCTGGTTCCGTCCGATCACCTTGCGGGATGCGACGTTCCATTGCTCGATGATGGGTGAGGCGGACTTTGATGAGTGGGCAGATTCGGGATTCCACCTTGTTCTCGTGCTTCAGTACCACGATGGGACAACGCTGCTCCTAGCCGAGCGATTTAAGCCTGAGATCCTCCCCGATGGACTGCGCCAATAATGAACGGCCGGAGCCACGGAAGTTCCGCCGGGGCTTTCGTGCGGTGCGGCCATTCTTGAAGGGGCTGCTTCCACCTCGCGCACATCCTTCTCAGACGGGGAGCGCATCCCAGTTATCGTTGTCGTGTTTCGTTCCCGCGCGAACCATGGACACCTCAGCGGACAAGGCTTATTGGCTGTTTGGCCTCTACCAGGAACGGGCCACAAAGCTGCACATTGGCGCTAAGGTTGGGGGCGACTCCCCGGCCCTGTCGCAGCCCCATGCCACGGCCGAATGAGCGAGAACGGGACGGTTTCCAAGCGGTCCCCGTCGATCAGCGGCACCAACTCCGCGGCCTGGTGCTCGTGGTCCACCCACAGCACCAGAAACACTTCTTCGTCCCTGCCCTCCACCGCCACCCGCTGCCGCGCCGCTGGAATCATCACAACCACCGCCGTTTCTGTATCGCAGATATACTAGAAAATGCGCGGTCTCCACCGTGCCGACTCCCGCGCCCTTCGCCCTCCCATCCTGCGCGCAAATGAAAGTCGCGGCTTGCGCCGCACCTTCTGGCTTGGCAGCACCTAGCGCCGGTATATCCGGCCCATGGTTTGGCGCTAGGCGCAATCAAGAGGCCCGGTCCATGGGATGAGCCACTCTACAGTGACGCTCCCTCCGCCCCAATAACACAAAGGCACCACGCCGCCCATTACTTAGGTGTCCACATGCGCATTACTCTCGTGGTACAGTCGCCTTAGCGTCTGATTCTCATCGGACTTCGCCCCTGCCGATGCCTTTTGGTTCCCCTCTCCGCCGATGTCGATGACGCGGTCCCTCGGCCCTTCCTCGTCGACTCCGCACTGCCCCGGCCACTCGTGTTTCGTGGTGCTGCCTACGCGCTTCTGTTCGAGTGCATCCTCGGTGGCTCGCTATACGGCTCCTATCTCGCCCTCCAGCGCCTCATTCACCTTTGACCACACGCACACAGCGGCGGCGCCGGCCGCCGCTGTCGAGCATACCTAATGTTTTCGTGCTATATGCCAGGTCAGATGCCGCTCGCCTCTGCTGCGCTGCGCTCTGAAATAGAAAGGCGCGGCGAACCGCGCCGCGCCTTTCACCAAGCTCGTTGTTAATTCACGACTCTCCCGCAGCCGGTTTGTCGGCTCTCCCGTCTGCAAATCGAATCTTCATCACCGGCACATGCGCAAGGAATCCCACGCGCTGGACACTTGACCCCTCCACTAGTTGACCGGCGGCCGCCGCAGGTTGAGCCTTCGGGCTGACGTGGTTACTCTGGTGTGGAACTGGGGGCTTGAAAGTAATTAGCATGCATGTTCGTATCGGACGGAGATAGTTAGCGGCGCTTTTCCCGTCTACCGCGTCATGAAGGATCCATGCTGATTCGCGTTCTGGTGGTCGATCCGGAGAAAACAGTGGCCGATGCTGCCGCCATGCTTCTGGAGGCGCGCGGCTACACGACTCGTGCGGTGTACAACGCAAGAGATGCGATCATGCTCGCCACCGACTTTAAGCCACATGCGCTAGTGTCCGACGCGCGGCTGCCCGGAAAGGATGGTATTGAACTCGCCGCATGGTTCGCGGACAACATGCCAACCTGCAAGGTGGTTCTGATCTCATTCAATCCATCCGTGAGGTTTCGTGCCGAAGAAGCAAAACGCCGCGGGCACATCGCCGCATTCATCTCGAAAAAAGAAGATCTGGGTGAGCTGCTCTCGTTCCTCTCGGCGATCTGTCCTGAGCGCTGACAGCGACGATCGAACAGCCTGCAAGCTAAGTTCTCTCGATGCCGAAAGTGTCTCCTTCAAAGCTCTCTGGGCGAAGCACGGCCGCGGCCGATTCGATGGTGGCCGGCCTCAGCAGCGCGCCCCGAATCGCCAGCCGACCAGACACCGTTCCCCGCCCGTCTCTGTTTTTCACACTGTTCTGAGTGTGCGGACTGGCCATCGGTATGCAGCCCCGGTTGAGCACAGATCTAGGTCGGCCTGCCGCGCTGTGCTACTGCCGTGCGTGCTGCGGGGCTCGGACGCTCCTTTCCCGGTTCGCGGCCTCGCGGAGCGTCGTGGAGGCTCCGGTGCGGCT
>Ga0134128_10005411_pt1 | contig 15476 bp, 14 predicted proteins | sample KB31754_FD_96462 | JGI IMG/M metagenome (GOLD analysis project Ga0134128, IMG submission 96462) | Terrestrial soil microbial communities with excess Nitrogen fertilizer from Kellogg Biological Station, Michigan, USA - KB3-175-4 | ecosystem: Environmental > Terrestrial > Soil > Unclassified ... | reverse complement strand
GAGCTTGCCGCGCTCAACCAGCTGCATCGCCGCGGTCGACGTGATCGCCTTGGTCATGGAGGCGATCCAGAACACGGAATCGGCCGACATGTCGGGGCCGGCGGGCAGCGCGCGCTTCCCCGCAGCGCCCTGGTAGACGACCCCGTCCGCGCTGGCCGCCATGGCGACGACGCCCGGCACCTCGCCGGCGTCGGTTGCGCTGCGCAACAAACCGTCGATGTTCGGCAATGCGGTCATGGCCGTCCTCCCGAGTTTGTTCTGAGACGCATGATCTTCCGCCGGTTCCGCGCGGAAGACAATGGCGGCGAAGGGCGCGCCGCGCGGTTGAGAACGCGCGCCGCTTCGGGCAAGATTGTCAGAGCGTCAGGAGCCGAAGCGCTGGAGACCAGCCTCTACCTTCCCGTGAAGCGCTTCCTCGAGAAGCTCGGATTCGCCGTCAAAGGCGAGATCTGCGGCTGCGACGTGGTGGCGCTCGGCGAGGGCGCGGCGCCGCTCGTCGTGATCACCGAGCTGAAGCTCGCCTTCAATCTCGAGCTGGTGCTGCAAGGCATCGACCGCCTCGCGGCCTGCGACGAGGTGTGGCTCGCCGTCAGAAGCTCGACGCGCGGGCGCGAGAACGATCCGCGCGTCCGCAAGCTCTGCCGCATGTTGGGGTTCGGCCTGCTCGGCGTCACCAAGCGCGGCCGCGTCGATATCCTGATCGAGCCGAGCCCGTGGAAGCCGCGGCGCGATGCCAAGCGCCGCTCGGCGCTGGTCGAGGAGCACCACCGCCGCATCGGCGATCCCGTGCGTGGCGGCGGCCGCGGCGTGCCGATCATGACCGCCTATCGCCAGCAGGCGCTCGCCTGCGCCGCCGCGCTCAGCGCCGGACCGCGCCCGGTGCGCGATCTCAGGGATGCGGTTCCCGATGCCGGGAAGATCCTGCTGCACAACGTCTATGGCTGGTTCACCCGCGTCGAGCGCGGCGTCTATGCGCTGGCCGAGGACGGCAAGGCGGCGCTGCTGCGCTGGCCGCAGGTAGGCTAGGAGCGCTTAGCCCTAAGCTGGCGCGAAGTGCGGGACCTCGTCGCGGAAATAGGCTTCGATCTCGTGCACCAATGCCCGCGCCGACGCGGCCTTGCCGGTCTTGCGGAAGACATCGGGGTTGGCCGCCGCCGCCACCGGCACCACCCGCGCCGCCGACATCGAGGGGTGCGCCTCGGCCTCGGTGATCATGCGCGCCGCCTGATGGAGCCCCAAGAAATGCGCGATATAGGTTTCCGCCGGCGTCACCGGACGGCCCAGCACATGGGCGAGCCGGTGCTCGTTGTCGCGCGCCAGCTCGGCCGCCATCACCGAGGCGAGATGCGGATTGAAGCGCAGCCGCATCAGCTTTGTGCGCTCAGGCCCCGCCTTCATCGCGACGCTGCCATCCTCGCCGAGCATGATCGCATCGGCATAGGCGCCGAGGCCGTGGCGCGCGCCGAACACCTTGACGACGCGCAGCCACGTCGCCTCGGTGAACTGGTAGAGACCGGCGGCCGAGCTGCGCGACACATAGGCATGGGCATCGAAGCTCGATTCCCGTGCCGCTACGGCGAAGAGATAGGCGGGCGCCACGCCGACCTTGAGCGCCGCCTGCATGATGGCGCGGCGCATCGCCGGCGGCGCGGTCACCGGCGCATGCGTCACGAGTTCCGAGGGCGCCGGCGACCCGCTCTCCGCGAGCTCGCGCAGCAACCGCTCGGCCACCGGCCCCGGCGCGCCATTGCCGGCCAGATGCTCGTCGGCGAGCGTCAGCACCGTCATCCAGGTGAGGGCGACAAGGAAGCCCATGGCCATCGAGCGCGCGAAGACGCCGGAGCGATCGCCGGCCAGCACCCAGCCAAGCGTCAAGCGCGCCGGCGCGGCGTTTTTGCGCGCGGCGCGAGAGCGCCGAGTTTGCTTCTCGCCCATGGGTTCCATCTAGCCTAAGAGGCTAGCCCCGCCCTGGGGCATATTTATGGCCGAAGCGGGGCGGTGTCTGGGCCGTTTCGGGCACAATCGGCCGCAATTCCGCAGTGCGTCCTTCGACAGGCTCAGGATGAGGAAGTTTTTTCGTGGCCCCTCGAAAGGCCATCCTCGATGCGCCTCATCCTTAGCCTGTCGAAGGACGCGCTCTGTATTTTCCAGCCTTAATCTCCCGCGCTTGACAGCGCAAAACGCCGCCGCCTACCGTCGCTTGCGAAGAAGCCGACGGACCCGGCCGGTCGATGCCGCGGAACCGCCACCAGGGAGGAGCGACTTGCCGCATTCGATGCGTGCGCCGGCGGATCCGGACACCGCCGCGTGACTCCGTTCGGCCTCGAGCTCGAATCCTTTCTCCAAGCACTCTCCGCCGGCATCCTGCTGGGCTGCCTCTACGGGCTGATGTGCGTCGGCCTCGGCCTCATCTTCGGCGTGATGCGGGTCATCAATTTCGCCCAGGGGGATTTCCTCATGCTGGGCATGTATTTCAATTACTACCTGGTGACCGCGTTCGGCGCGCTCGCTTTTCTCGGGCCGTTCTTCGGTCCCTATGTCGGGGCGCTGCTCGCCGGGCCCGCCCTCTTCGTCTTCGGCTGGCTGCTGCATCGCCTGCTGATGTCGCGCATCACCGGCACGCGCGCCATCGGCACCGAAGGCGACGGCCACTATAGCCAGCTCATCTTCACCCTCGGCGTGGCGCTGGTGCTGGAGAATGGCGGGCTCATCCTCTTCGGCTCCGAGCCGCAATCGGTGCGCACGCCCCTCTCCTCGCACGCCTTCGAGATCGCGCTCTCTCCGGACGGGGTCAGCGCTGTCTTCATCAACCAGGCGAGCGTCGCCGCGGCAGCGCTGTCGATCGCCATCGGCGTCCTCCTCTATCTCGTCATCAGCCGCAGCCGGCTCGGCAAGACGCTCCGCGCCGCCGCCGACAACCCGGTGGCCGCGGTCTATATGGGCATCGACGTCGATCGCGCGCATCGCATCGCCTTTGCGATCGGCACCGGGGTCACCGCGATCGCCGGCGGGCTCATCGCCACATACCATCCCTTCCAGCCCTATGTCGGCTTCGACTTCGTCATCATCATGTATGCCGGCGTAGTGCTCGGCGGCATGGGCAGCATCCTGGGCGCCTTCTGGGGCGGGCTCACCATCGGCCTCGTGCAGCAGCTCGCAACCCTGGTGCTGCCGCTGCAGCTGCAGAACGCGGCGATCTTCGCCGTCTTCCTGCTGGTGGTGCTGCTGCGCCCGCAGGGACTCTTCGGCCGCGCCGCGGAGCGCGTCTGAGCAATGCGCGGGCCGCCCTGGAAGAGTCTGCTGCTGATCGCGCTGCTGGCGCTCGCCTGGTTCGGCCTCGCCCTCCTCGTCGGCAGCTCCTACTACCAGCTCATGCTGACCTTGGTGCCGATCTGGGCGGTGCTGGGCCTCTCCTGGAACATCTCCAGCGGCTACACCGGGCTCGTCTCCTTCGGCCATGCCGCTTTCTTCGGCCTCGGCGCCTACACCGTCACCATCGCCCTCGTCCGCTTCGACCTGACGCCCTGGTTCGGCATTCCGCTCGGCATGGCTGTCGGCGCGCTCGCCGGCGCAGTCATCGGCTTTCCCACCTTCCGCCTGCGCGGCCATTACTTCGCGCTCGCCATGCTCGCCTACCCGCTGGCGCTGCTCTATGTCTTCGATTGGCTGGGCTACCAGGAAGTGCCGCTGCCGATGAAGCGCGCGGCGCCCGACTGGTACATGCAGTTCAGCGATTACCGCATCTATGTGGCGCTGGCGCTGGGGCTGATGGTGGCGGCGATGCTGATCTCGCTCGCGATCGAGCGCTCGCGCTTCGGCCTGTCGCTGACCGCGATCCGGCAGAACGAGCCCGCCGCCGAGGCGGCGGGGATCAACACGCTTGCCTGGAAGATGAAGGCGATCGTGCTGAGCGGCGCGCTCGCCGCGGCGGCGGGCGGACTCTACGCCGTGGTGCTGCTGGTGGTGACGCCGGAGAGCGTCTTCGGCATCCTGACGTCGGCGCAGGCGCTCATCGTCACGCTCTTCGGCGGCGTCGGCACGCTCTGGGGGCCGGTGATCGGCGCGGCGATCCTCATCCCGCTGAGCGAGGCGCTGCAGGCGCGGCTCGGCGATGTACTGCCGGGCATCCAGGGCGTCGTCTTCGGCTTCGCCATCATCCTCGTCATCCTGCTGGCGCCGGAAGGGCTGTTCTGGCGGCTGCGCGACCGCAGCCTCAGACGGCGGGGGGCGGCGCCCTCGCCCGCAGCGCAGGCGCAACCCGCGCCCGAGCGGCCGCACCCCGCTTCCCCCGGCTCCGGCAAGCCGATCCTCGTCGTCAGCGATCTCTCCAAGGCCTTCGGCGGGTTGCGCGCGGTGCAGCAGGTGACTTTCACCGTCGGCGAGGGCGAGATCCTCGGCATCATCGGCCCCAACGGCGCCGGCAAGACGACGCTCTTCAACCTGCTCAACGGCTTCCTGCGGCGCGACCGCGGCGCGGTCACCTTCGAGGGCAGGAATGTGCTCGGCCGCAAGCCCAACCGCGTCTGCCGCCTCGGCATCGGCCGCACCTTCCAGGTGGTGCGCGCCTTTCCGCGCATGACGGTGCTGGAGAACGTGCTGGTCGGCGCCTATGTCGCCGCGCGCGACGGCAGCGCGGCGCTCGCCGCAGCCGAGGATGCGCTCGCCTCGGTCGGCCTCTCGGCGCGCGCCGGCGAGATTGCCGGCGGGCTCAGTACGCTCGACCTGCGGCTGATGGAGCTCGCCCGCGCGCTCGCCGGCAAGCCGCGCCTGCTGCTCATGGACGAGCCGCTGGCCGGGCTTGGCGCCGCCGCAATCGAAGACGTGCTGGCGGTGATCCGCCGGCTCTCGGCCGCGGGCCTCACCATCGTCATCATCGAGCACACCATGGGCGCGATGGTGCGGCTCGCCCATCGCTTCCTCGTGCTCGATCACGGCCGCGTGCTGGCGAGCGGCAGCCCGCGCGAGGTGACCGCCGACCCGGCGGTGATCGAGGCCTATCTCGGCAAGAAATGGGCGGCGAGCCGTGCTTGAGATCAAGGGGCTCAGCGTCACCTATGGCGGGCTGCACGCGCTCAACGAGGTCTCGCTCGAGGTCGCCGCCGGCCAGTTCGTCGCCATCGTCGGCCCCAACGGCGCCGGAAAGACGACACTCTTCAAGGCGATCTCCGGCACGGTGCCCGTGCTGCGGGGCGACATCCTCTACGACGACTGGGACCTGCGGGCACTGCCGCCGGCCAGCCGCGCCCATCTCGGCATCGCCCATGTACCCGAGGGACGCCAGGCCTTCGCCTCGCTCAGCGTGATGGAGAATCTCGAGATGGGCGCCTATGCCGGAAGCCGGCGGCAGAAGCGGGCCAATTTCGACCGCATCTTCGCGCTCTTTCCCGTGCTGCATGAACGCCGGCACCAGCTCGCCGGCACGCTTTCCGGCGGCGAGCAGCAGATGCTGGCGATCGGCCGCGGCATCGCCTCCGCGCCACGCCTGCTGATGCTGGACGAGCCCTCGATGGGGCTGGCACCCGCGGTCGCCGACGCCATCTTTGAGCGCATCGCCGAGCTGCACCGCGAGGACAAGATCACCATCCTGCTGGTCGAGCAGCGCGTCGCCGAAGCGGTTCAATCCTGCGATTTCGGCTATGTTCTCGAGACCGGACGCGTCGTGCTCTCGGGCACCGGCGCGCAGCTGATGCAGGACGACCGCATCAGAACCGTCTATCTCGGCATGTGAACAAGACAGACCACCAAGGGGAGGGAGAAGACATGATGATCGTGCGGAAATCCTGGTCGCGGTGGCTCGCCGCCGCGAGCCTCGCCGCCGTTGCGGCGCTGCTGCCGCAGCATGCACCGGCGCAAACCAAGGAGGTCAAGGTGGCGCTGGTCGTGCCGCTCTCCGGCCCCTGGGCGCGTCAAGGCCTGCTCGAGCGCGAAGGCGCCGAGATGGCGATCGACGACATCAATGCTGCGGGCGGCATCAAGGCGCTGGGCGGCGCCAAGATGAAGCTCATCATCGCCGATACCGGCGACACGGCCGAGAAGGCGAAGAACGCGGCGCAGCGCCTGGTGGCGCAGGAGCCCGACCTCGTCGGCGGCGTCGGCGCCTGGCTCAGCACCTTCACGCTGGCGGTGACCGAGGTGACCGAGCGTGCGCAGATTCCCTGGCTCACCCTCTCCTATTCCGACGCCATCACCAGCCGCGGCTTCCACTATGTGTTCCAGACCTCGGCCACCGGCGACCGGCAGGCCGAGCTGGCGCTGCCGACGATCATGAAGCTCGCCGAAGCAGCGGGAGTGAAGAAGCCGAGCACCACCGCCATCGTCATGGACAACACCGCGGCGCCGGTGAGCTTCGTCAAGCCGATGCTGGCCGGCGGGTTGCAGAAGGTCGGATTGAAGCTGCTGACGCAGGAGACCTTCACGCCGCCGCTCTCCGATGCGACGCCGCTCATCGCCAAGGTGCGCGCGCTGCGGCCCGATTTCCTCTTCCTGGTGCCGACCGCCGTGCCCGATGACAGCCTGCTGCTGCAGAAGATGGTCGAGATGGGCGTGCCGGCGACCAAGCTGCCGGTGGTCGGCAACGGCGCGCATCTGGCAACGCCGGAGCTGCTCAAGGTCGCCGGGCCCGAGCCGCTCGAGGACGTGCTGGTGACGCTCGCCAATTGGAGCACCAAGGACCAGAGCGATCTCATCGCGCGCTACAAGAAGCGCACCGGCGAGCCCTGGCTCGGCCAGGACAGCCTTTGCGCCTATGGCCATTTCTGGATCCTGAAGGACGCGATCGAGAAGGCGGGCAGCGCCGATCGCCGCAAGGTCGCCGAGGCGATCCATGCGATGGACACCAGCGACGGCGCCGCCAAGTTCTTCGCCGGCGGCCACATCAAGTTCGACGCCGCCGGCCGCCGCATCGACGCGCCGCTGGTCATCGTGCAGTGGCAGAAAGGCGTGCCGGTCACCGTCTATCCGACCGGGCAGGCGCAGGCGAAGCCGATCTGGGTCGGCGCAAAGATGTGAGGCGCCTGCGTGGCTACAATTCGGTAGTGCGTCCTTCGACTGCGCGCTGCGCGCGCGCTCAGGATGAGGAGCAATTTTTGTGGCATCTATCAGATGCCCTTCTCGGTCTTCCTCATCCTGAGCTTGTCGAAGGACGCATCCTGGCTTTGCAGCCCGCGCCTACCCCGCCATGAAGTCGAGTTCGGGCAAAAGATAGCCGCGGAAGACCGGGTAGTTCTCCACCATGGGGAAATGCCCCATGCCCGGCATGACGCGGAAGCGCGCGCCGGCGATCGAGCGCGCGACCGCCTCGGTCATCGCCGGCGTGCAGGAATAATCGTATTCGCCGGTGAGCAGCGACACCTTGCAGCGCCGCGTGTCGATGCGGCGGATGTCCTCGCGCGCGTCCCAATCCTTGCTGTAGAAATGCACGTCGCCCTGATAGACCCCCGGCCCCGACTGGCTGTAGTACCACCAGTTCTCGCGCTTCATCGGCTCCGGGCTCAGCGGCGAGTTGAGGCCGTAGGTATAGCTCGCGCAAAGCTCGCCGCCATGGATGGCGGGGTGGTGCAGGAACTCGTTGTAGCGCCCGGGCGCGTAGGCGCCGCTCTCGAGCCCGACGATGCCGCGCAGCTCGTCCTGGTGGTCGGCGGCGAGCTTCAGCACGATGGCGCCGCCCATCGAGCAGCCCATGACCACCGGCTTCTTCAGCTCGAGCGCCCGCCACACCGCGCGGATGAGTGCCAGATAGCCGCTGGTGGTAAGGCGGTATTTCTTGAGCCACCAACGCTCCGGCGGATTGGAGCGGCCATGCCAGGGCAGATCGAAGGCGATGACCCGGTAACGGCGCGTCACCTCTTCGTCCGCGAGCAGGTAGCGGTATTGCCTGCTGTCCGCGCCGGCCGTGTGGAGGCAGAGCAGCGGGATGCCGCTCCCCGCCTCCTCGACATAGATGCGGTAGTTCGCGCCGTCGCATTCGACGGCAAGATAGCGGCCGAGGATCGGCTCGAACTCAACCATGGCGCGGCGCCTCCTCGCGCATCAGCGTCATCAGCCGGTGGAGTGCGCGCGCATTCTGCATCGCCACCAGGCTGTCGCCCTCGATGACGAAATCCGGCACGCGCATCAGCATGGCGAAAAAATCGTGATAGAGCGGCGGCGGCGAAGGACTCAGATATTTGCGCCAGGTGTCGAGCGGCGCGCGGAAGCCGAAGCTCGCCCGCGTGTCGAGCCGCGGCTCGGCAACGATCTCGGCGATGCGTCCCTTGTCGAGCCGCAGCACATAGCGCGTCTCGCCGAAGCCCAGCGACATCGACGCCGTGAACCAGTCGCCGATCGCGCGCATCTCGGCATCGTGATTGACGCGGTCGCGAAAGCCTTCGACCCAGGCGAGGTCAGGAAATTCTCCGGCATTGCGCATCGCTTGCCCCCTCCCTTCCGACGATAGTACCGTCGCAGCCGATGTTCCAGAAGATGCCGCCCCGGGGAGAAAGCGCATGGCCGAGACGCCGCTCTACGAGGTCTATGCCGTCAAATATGCGCGCCACGAGCGCCGCGCCAGCGCCAATTTTCTGGGCGGCGATCCGCATGACGGTCCGATGCCGATCGACTATTTCGTCTGGGCGATCCGCGGCGGCGGCAAGACCTGGATCCTCGATACCGGCTTCGACGCCGAGCAGGCGGAAAAGCGCAAGCGCCAGCTCATCCGGCCGCCCGGCGAAGGGCTGAAGCGGCTCGGCATCGATCCCTTGGCGGTCGAGGACGTCCTTATCAGCCACATGCATTACGATCATGCCGGTAATCACGCGCTCTTTCCCAATGCTCGCTATCACCTCCAGGACCGCGAGATGCAGTACTGCACCGGCCGCGCCATGTGCCATCGCGCGCTGCGCAGCTCCTTCGAGCCGGGCGATGTCGCGGCGATGGTGCGGCGCCTCTTCGCCGGGCGCGTCGTGTTCCATGATGGCGACGCGGAGGTGGCGCCGGGGCTCAGCGTCCATTTCATCGGCGGGCATACTGCCGGGCTGCAGTCGCTGCGCGTCTTGACGCGGCGCGGCTGGCTGGTGCTGGCGGCCGATGCGGCGCATCTCTACGCCAATCTCGAAGAGCAGCGCCCCTACGCCACCGTCCTTGATGTCGCCGCCATGATGGAAGGCCACCGCACCCTCGGGAAGCTCGCGAGTTCTCCCGCCCATATCATCCCGGGTCACGATCCCCTGGTGATGGAGCGCTACCCCGCCGCCGCTTCCGGCCTCGAAGGCATCGCCGTGCGGCTCGACGCCGATCCCAGAAGCTGAGCGCCGGCATCGACGGGATGCGCCGCTTCCGGCACGCGCTCGCGCCGCTCCTCCTGCTCGCGCTCGCTTCTGCGCCGGCCGGCTGCGCCTGGTCGCCGGTCGCACCCTATGCCGGGGAGGCGCCGAAGCGCGAGCGCCTCTACCTCATCGCGAGCGGCTGGCATACCGAGATCGGCCTGCCGGCCGAGGCGATGTCAGGCGCGCTCGCCGCGTTGCGGCAGGCATCGCCGCAAGCGCGCTTCTTCGTCTTCGGCTGGGGCCAGCGCGCCTACTACATGGATCCCGATCCCGGAATCGGCGCTCTGCTCGCCGGGACCGTTCCCGCGCCTTCGGTGCTGCTGGTCATCCCGCTGACGCAAGCGCCGGAGGATTACTTTTCGGGAGCGACGGTATTGCGCGTGCCGGTCTCTTCGGGCGGGCTTGACCGGCTTTCGCAATTCCTCTCGGATTATCTCGAGAAGGATGCCGAGGGCGCGCCGCGCCGCATCGGCGACGGCCCCGATCCCGGCAGCGTCTTCTACGCTTCGAAAGGGACCTACAGCCTCGGCAATACCTGCAACACCTGGACGGCCGAGGCGCTTCGGGTCAGCGGGCTTCGCGTCGATCCTGCCGGCGTCGTCTTCGCGCATGAGGTGGTGGACCAGGTACGGAAGCTGGCGGCGCGGTAAACCCTCTCCGCCCGCAGCGGGCGATTAGCTTAGCGAGTGGGTCTTTGGGCCCTTTGGGAGCCCACCATTGGCTCATGCTCATCTCTGAACGAGACTGAGCGCGCGATGAATCGCTTCTCGGCCGCTACGTCGTGCAGCCGGCGCCGGTCACCTGGGCGCTGGACGCGATCGCGGTGTATTTTCTGCTGGCGGGTCTGCTTCGGCAGCCGCGGCGTGGAGGAGGTGTAAAATGCCCGTTCTGCTCATTGCCGGGGGCGGCCGCGGCATCGGGGCCGCGACCGCGCGGCTTGCCGCGCGTGACGGTTACGACGTCGCCGTGAATTACATTTCCAATGCCGCAGCGGCTGCGAAGGTCGTCGATGCGGTCGAAGCGGCGGGGCGCAAAGCGGTCGCACTGCAAGGGGATATGTCGCACGAAGCCGACATCGAGCGGGTATTCGACGAAGCCGCGCGCGCTCTCGGGCCGGTGACGCATTTCGTGCATTCGTCCGGCATCGTCGGCAAGAATGGCAAGCTCGCCGACTCGACGGCCGAAAACATGCGCGCGGTGGTGGATGTCAATTTGATGGGCGCGCTGTTGTGCTCGCGCGCGGCGGTCAACCGTATGTCGACGGCGAAAGGCGGCCAGGGCGGTTCGATCGTGCTGCTGTCGTCCAACGCGGCGGTCACCGGCGGCGCGTAACCCACCGTGGGCAGACATCGCACGGGAACCCCGACTCACTGAAAGTATTGGCTTTCCGCAGCGCCGCATGTGAGCATTGAGACGGGCGGTCCCCGGCCCTGGTTTGGAGGCGCGACGGGACAATAGAAAGCTGTTCGGCTCTTCGCGCAGGCGGGGCATGTCGGACGCACGGCGATGGCGAAGCGTCGGCAAGCGCTGCGTAAAGCGCGGACCGTAAAGCGGCCTGCGAAGCCCGCTGTCGACCTGAAACATGAAAATGCTGCGCTCAAACGCGAGCTGGCTCAGGCCTTAGAGCAGCGGGCCGCGACCGCTGAAGTGTTGCAGGTCATCAATTCGTCGGCGGGCGACCTCGCGCCGGTCTTCGGCGCGGTGCTTCAAAAGGCCATGCGCCTCTGCGAAGGGGCCTTCGGCGGTCTCTGGACCTTCGACGGCGATCGATACGTTGCCCATGCGTTGCACGGTGTCCCGCCGGCCTATAGTCAATTTCTGGCCGGCACAACGCTCGTTCCAGGCCCTGGGACCGCACCTCACCGGTTCCTACAGGGCGAGCGCTCGGTCATCCAGAACATTGATCTGGCGGGCGAAGAGCCCTACCGCGCCGGCGATCCGCAGCGGCGTGCCCTCGTGGAACTCGGCGGCGCGCGTACGGCGCTGCAGGTACCGCTCTGCAGGGACAACGCCGTGCTTGGCGTCATGACGATCTACCGCCAGGAGGTGCGGCCGTTTTCCGGCACACAGATCGCGCTGTTGCAGAGCTTCGCGGCCCAGGCGGTCGTCGCGATGGAGAACGCGCGGCTTATCACCGAGACGCGCGAGGCCTTAGAGCAGCAGACCGCGACGGCCGAGGTGCTGCGCGTCATCAACAGCTCGCCCGGCGATCTCGCACCGGTGTTCGACGCAATATTGGAGAAGGCGCATAGCCTTTGTGCCGTTGCCTACGGCAGTTTGCAGCTTTACGACGGTGGGAAGTTCCGCGCAGTCGCGGTGCATGGGCTATCGGGGGCATTCGCCGATCGGCTGCGCCAGGGCTACATCCCTGGCCAAGGGCACCCAAGCCTGCCGCTATTCGAAGGGGCACGCTTCGCCCACATGCCTGACATCGCCGACAGCGCCGACCCCACCGCACGTGCCGCCGCCGAGCTCAGCGGCATTCGAACCGCGCTTTTCGTCGCTCTGCGCAAGGGCAACAGTCTATTCGGGCAGATCGTCGCCGCCCGTCGGGAGGTCCGCCCATTCAGCGAAAAAGAGATCGCGCTTTTGGAGAGTTTCGCGGCACAGGCGGTGATCGCGATCGAGAATGCGCGACTCTTCGAGGAGTTGCGCGAGCGCACGGGAGATCTCGAGGAGTCGCTCGAATACCAGACCGCGACGAGCGACGTACTCCAAGTCATCAGCCGATCGACCTTCGACTTGGAGCCGGTGCTGAACACGCTGATCGAGACCGCGGCGCGGCTGTGTCAAGCCGAGATGGCTCTTGTGCACCGGCGTGAGGGCGAGGCCTTCCGGATGGCGGCGAATTGCGGCTTTCCGGCCGAATTCGAGAGCTTCATGCGGTCACACCTGATCTCAGCTGACCGTGGCACGATGGTCGGGCGGGTGGCGCTCGACGGCAAGGTCGTGCACGTCACCGATTGCGCTGCCGACCCGGAATACCGCCTGCCGGAGGCGATAAGTCTGGCCAGACAGCGCACGGCGCTTGGCGTGCCGTTGTTGCGCGAGGGGCAACTGATCGGCGTCATTGTGCTGGCGCGCGACCGGGTCGAGCCATTTACCGAGCGGCAGATCGAGCTCGTGCGCACCTTCGCCGACCAGGCGGTGATCGCCATCGAGAACACCCGGCTCTTGACCGAGCTGCGCGAACGCCAGGCCGAATTACGCGTCACCTTCGACAACATGGGTGACGGCGTCGCGATGTTTGACGCCGCGGCGCGCCTTGCGGCATGGAACCGCAACCTGCAAGAAATGCTCGATCTCCCCGACGCCGTCCTCGACAGGCGACCGACCTTGGGTGAGCTTTTCCGCTATCTCGCCGAGCGAGGCGAGTTCGGTTCGGCCGATCTTGAGGCGGAACTCGCCCGAAGCCTCGAAGATACGAGTCGGGAGATGCGCTACGAGCGCACCCGGCCAGACGGTCGGATCATCGAAGTGCGCCGGAACCCGGCGCCCGGCGGCGGATTCGTGCTGATCTACGCCGACATTACCGAGCGTAAGCGCGCTGAGGAGACGATCCGCGCCGCGCGCGATGCCGCGGAGACCGCACTGCGCGAGTTGCAGACGGCGCAGGCGAGCCTGCTACACGCCCAGAAGATGGCGGCACTCGGCCAGCTCACCGCCGGCATTGCCCACGAGATCAAGAATCCCCTCAACTTCGTCAACAACTTCGCTGGCCTTTCGGTCGAGCTCCTAGACGAGCTGAAGGACGCGACGGCGCCGGCGATCGGCGCGCTCGGTGCCGACAAACGCGCAGAGCTCGTCGAGACGATTGGGATGCTGACCGGCAACCTCGAGAAGATCGCCGAGCATGGCCGCCGCGCCGATGGCATCGTCAAGAGCATGCTGGCGCATTCGCGCGGTGGCAGCGGCGACTGGCAAGCAGTCGATCTGAACGCGCTCGTCGAGGAGGCGCTGAACCTCGCCTATCACGGCGCCCGCGCCCAGGATCAGAGCTTCAATATCACCTTGGAGCGCGATCTCGACTCCAACCTTGCCGCCATCGAGGTCGTGCCGCAAGACATGACGCGGGTGTTCCTAAACCTCATCGGCAACGGCTTCTACGCCGCGAACAAACGAGCCCGCGAGGGCGACGGCGCGTTTCGTCCGGTGCTGACGATCACGACGCGTAACTTCACCGGGGGCGTAGAAATCCGGGTGCGTGACAACGGCGTCGGGATCTCTCCCGAGCACCGCGACAAGCTCTTCCAGCCATTCTTCACGACCAAGCCCACCGGCGAGGGCACCGGCCTCGGCCTGTCGATCAGCTACGAGATCGTAACCCAGCAGCACGGTGGTGCGATCACGGTCGACAGCGAAATCGGCCAGTTTACGGAGTTCACGCTACGGTTGCCGCGACGTCAGCATCCCGGCACGGGGAGGGCAGCATGAGCGTCAGCATCCTGGCCGTGGACGACGAAACGGACGTGGCCGACCTGTTCCGCCAGCACTTCCGCCGTGAGGTGCGGCAGGGCCAATACGTCCTGCATTTCGCGTGCTCTGCGGAGGATGCACTCGGCCAACTCGCCAGGGGCATCGAGCCGCAGCTCATCGTCATCCTCTCCGACATCAACATGCCGGGCATGGACGGCCTTGCCCTGCTACGCGAAATCAAGCAGAGCCGGCCCGATCTGCCGGTGATCATGGTTACAGCCTACGGCGATGACGAGCGCCGCCAGCGGGCGAGAGAGTACGGGGCTGCTGAATTCATTACCAAGCCGGTCGACTTCGAGGTCTTGAAGTCGCAGCTTCGGCAATTGTCTGTGTCGCCGACCTAAGCGGGCGGCGATGATCGAGGTGGCAAAAATCCTCGCTGTCGACGACGAAGCCGATTTCGAGCTGTTGATCCGGCAGCGCTTTCGTCGCCAGGTCCGTGCCGGCGAGTTCGAGCTCCGTTTCGCCCGTAACGGCGAAGAGGCGCTTGCCGTGCTCGCTGCCGATCCTGACATCGACCTGATGTTGCTCGACATCAATATGCCGGTGATGGACGGGTTGACGCTCCTTGCCGAGTTAAGGCAGCGGCAATCGACGGTGCGCGCCATCATCGTGTCGGCCTATGGCGACATGGCTAACATTCGCACCGCGATGAACCGCGGCGCGTTCGATTTCGTCACCAAGCCGGTCGATCTCGGCGATCTCGAGATCACCATCCGGAAGACGCTCGGCGAAATCGCCCGCGTGCGCGAGTTGGATCGTCGCCGGGCAGCCGCGGAGCGCGCCCGCACCAACCTGTCGCGCTATTTCTCGCCGAACATCGTGGAGATCTTGGCGGAGCGCGACGAACCTCTGGGCGAGGTACGGCGCCAGACCGTCGCCGTGCTATTTGTCGATATCGTCGGCTTTACCCGCATGGCGGAGCGGATGCAGCCCGAAGCCGTGGTGACGATGCTGCGCCAGTTCCACGAGCGGATGACAACGCAGATCTTCGCTTGTGGGGGCACCATCGAGAAATACATCGGCGATGCGGTTTTCGCTGTGTTCGGGCTGCCGGACGCAAATCCAGACGATGCCGCCAACGCGCTGAGATGCGCGGATTTGATGATCGCCGCACTCGCCGAGTGGAACAGCGAGCGCCGCGCCGAAGAGGAGTCGCCGCTAGCGATAGGCATTGGGCTGAACTATGGCCCGGCGGTGGTCGGTGATGTCGGCAGCGAGCGGAGCCTGTCGTTCACGGTGATTGGGGATACCGTCAACACTGCGAGCCGGCTGCAGGCGTTGACGCGTATCCTGGAAACGACGCTCGTTGTCGGCGATCCGCTTGTCAGCGCGATCAAGGCGACGCCCTCATCAGCCCGCCTGATCGACCAGTTGCGCGATGGCGGCGAACAGGTGTTGCGCGGTCGATCCGGCGCGATGCGGATCTGGACTCGCGGCCCCCACAAGGTGGGGCGATGACCCGGGTGACGGATTTTCGTCCGTTTTTGGTGTCGCGGCGGACCTCCGTTGATTTCTCCTTTGCGGTCGCCTTCGGGCTGATAGCGGCTATGCCAAAAACACGGCGCCCGAAGACCTCTTGCGCCGAATTTCAGTCGGCGGTCTGCCGTAGACTTCGGCAAAGGCGGAGTTGAACCGGCGCAGACTGCCGAATCCCGCCCGCATCGCGATCTCGGTCATCGGCAGGCTCGTCTCGTC